>JAABUP010000032.1_pt1 | contig 319680 bp, 514 predicted proteins | sample 5559201 | NCBI WGS metagenome assembly JAABUP01 (sample SAMN10711887, study PRJNA513373) | rock metagenome | isolation source: Antarctica rocks | place: Antarctica
ATTTTGATCTTGATGACCTGAGAACATAGACATATGCTCCGACAGTCGCCGATGCACCGCACGTTCGTTGCACCGCTTGACCCGCTTGTAGATCCAGAAGACCAGACCTAGCCAGAGCAAACCTCCTATACTGACGCAAACGCCGATGACGATGTTTCTCGTCCGACTGCTGCTTGACTCCGTCGAGCTCGACGCGGAGGCCTTTGTAGGCGTGCCCTGAGGTGCCGCGAGTGGATATGCCGTATTGATCTGCGAAGCCAGCTGGCCTTGAATCCCCGTTTGGTTATATAACGGTGACGACTGCGTCTTGAGGTAGGCGTTCAAGATAGCAAAGTACTGCGAAGGGATATATGCGAGCCACTGAGTGAGCAGTGACGCCTCATCGCCATTCCAGGAGGCCGGCTGGTAGACCATCAAGCCGTACGTCTGCACTGATGACGTGTTGATGTCGAGGGCGTTGCCGATGAGCGCCGGGAATGTATTGAAGAGCTGACTCGTTGCATCGGACGAGTTTACCACGAAGGCCCATGGGTACTCCGCCGCTGCGAGGAGGATGGCAATCAGAGTGTCGTCTTTGAGCGGATCGTTGTCGCCTCCAGTTCCAGCATTGGGTTGGTTAATCGCCGAATCAGCCGGAACAATCATGGTCGGGATGGAGCTAGGGATAGCAGCGGTCGACGGCAGCGATGCAGTAGTACTTGTCCCGGTGCCAGAAGTGGTCGACATCGGCGCCGCAGTCGCGGTAGGAGTCGTCGACGTAGAACTCGCAGTCGCCACAATAAGCCATGTCTGGGAGGGCGTATACGCGTCATCCGTGCTCGAGCTCGTATAGCTGGCGGTGTGCGAGGAGCTATCAGTCGTAGATGTCGTACTCCACGTCTCCACCTGGGACCCTGTGACGGCTGGCGTCGATGTCACGGAGGAGGCGGTGAGCCCATTTGAGTCCGAAGCTGTAGCAGCCGGAGAGCCGGAGTCGCTGGGGATGGCGGTACTCGAATGCGTGACCATTGCTGGCGAAGAGCTCGTCACACCGCCCGTGACGCTACTAGACGGAAAAGCTGACGACTTGAAGGTCCCATCAGCCACTGTTGTGGGAGGCGGGCTCGTTGAGTCTGATGTGGGGGTAGCGCTACTGGGTGGAATTGAAGTTTCATTCGAAGGCCAAGTTTCTGATGCAGTGATCGACGAGTCCTTAGTGGTAGGAGCCGCATCTGAGGACGAGGAGGTCACGGATGGGGCGGTGTGCAGCGTCGAAATCGACGCAGTCGAGACACTCCACGCTGAAGTTGGCGTTGCTGCGGTAGTGGCCAGCGTCGGCGGGACCCCGGTGTCACTCATGGTGATCGGCGGGCTAACCGTCACAGGGGCTGTAGTGAACTCCGAAGGTGACGAGTCGCTGCCTCCGCCTGGGGTGAAGTCGTTCGTACTGATAGCAGGTTCGCCTGAGTACTGTCAGTGAAACACCAGTCAATGTTGTAAGACGACTTACTGCTCGAAGTAGTCGTCACCGACGCAGTCAATCGAGGGGAAGCTGCCGATGAGGTGGGCACAAAGGCAGAGTCGGAACCTGTAGAGTCGATTCGATTAGCAACTCCAGTCCCATTGGTTTGATTGGCAGGCGGGCTTGACACGGAGGCAGGAATGGGTTTGGAAAAAACCGGGTAAGCAGAGAAAGGTATTGACGTATTGGAAGCGGATGAAGAAGGGATGGACGAATTTATCAACGAAGTAGAATTGCTGGGCATTGAAGGCGCGGCCGAAACTACGCCTGGAAGAGCCGTCGATGTGTTTGAGAGGCCTAGGATCGACGAAGATGGCAGGATTGGGCCCGCCGGAGTTGTATTCACGGCAGTGCTGTTGAGGACACTAGCGGAGGCATTCGCCGTGGCTGCAGAGGGCAACATTGGGGTCACAGCGGTCTTGACCAGAGAGCCAGATGGGGGCATTCCTGGTGAGAGCCCCGTTGGCAGGAAGGAGCCTGTTGTGACAGATGTCACGACCGTTCTGGTTGACAATCCAGAAGTGAGGGTCTCGATCGATAGCGCAACCCCAGTGTCATTCAAGCTAGCGGTGATGTTCGTCGTCGCCGCAGAGGTCAAGGGCGGGATGCCAACAGGCTGGCCGAGAGGATCGGAGGGGGCAATTCCGGTCGGCAAGGAGGAACTGTTCCCGAATGAGGACAGTATGGTTGTGGTTAACGAACCAGAAACGAGGGTCTCGGTCGATAGCCCAACCTTCGTGCTATTGACGCCAGCGGTGATGTTTGCCGGGAGACCAGCCGTCTGGTCAACAGGACCGGAAGCAGGCACTCCTGGTGTGAACCCTATCGCTATGGAGGATGCGATGGTACTCGTCGATGTGTCAGAAACCTGGACGACATCCGCGCCGATGTTGCCGGGCGCTCCGGAGGGTGCTGTACCTTTATGCCCGCTAGTCGACGCTGATGCTGTAAATTTGGTTGACGTGGTGCTTGAAGTCGCCGACAGAGTCGTCCAACCCGAGAATGGGTTTGGGCCGGATGAGGTCGCGGGCACAGAGGTTCCGTTCGCAAGTCCCGACGTACTTTTGATAGCAGGGTAGATGCGAGTGACCGGGATGCCGTTAGTCGTGTATGTTACGGTATTCCCTCCGACAGACGAGGCGTTTGCGGAAGTTTGTCCCGCAGCGAGGGTGGACGATGGAGTTGAGATGGCTGTCGTCGATAGGTTGGTCAAAATTGTTGCTGAAGGCGGCATGGTCGTCGACGTTGTTTCCGTCGTTGCGGACGAGGTCACTGCAGACGTGGTGAGAACCTGGGTTAATGTGTTGCTACCACCCCAGGATCCCGCTGCCGAAGACGAGGTCGAGGTTGACGACGTCGAAGGGGTCCAAGGCGTAAGTGCATTTGCAAGGTTCCCTCCTTGTTGGGTCGAGGCATTGACGGAGACTTGCCCCGGAGGCACCCAGCTTGAAGTAGTCTGACTACTCGCAGATGACGGAGTGACCGTGGACGAGTTGACAAGTGGGGCTGCCGGTTGTGCACCAGCCAAAGGGTTCGTGCCATTGCCTGCTGGAGCAGCAGGAACTGATGGAACGGAAGCAGAAGGAGACCAAGTGGTCGAGGAAGATGGAGAAGATGGTCCTTGTTGAGCGGAGGGGGTGGATGATGCCGGTGGCGGTTGTCCCGGGCTCGTCACTGTAGATGTGGTCGAGATCGACGTTGAGGTGGAAGTCGGAGTCGACAGGATCGCTGGTATCCCAGCGGGAGCTCCCACACCGCCCTGCCCCCGAGCCTGTCTCCTCTCCATGGTGCTTGACCAGTACAGCCCGCCTACAGGCATAGCCGGAATAGGACTTGCGCTCGCGAAGATGAAAGGCCATGCCACATTGTCCAACGGAAGAAAGAAAACTTGAAACCAAGAAGAGAGATTTGAGGCTGAAGAGTCAAAGAAAAGGTTGAACGGTTCAAGAGAGTTTGGAGGTTTTGAGGGCTTTGACTCACTGCTTGCATTTACAACTCCTTGATCCCCCGCCGAGACTGATGTGCTTTCGGATGCAATCGGTACGGGGGTTGTGACGGCAGGATCGGTAGCGGCCGCTGCGGATGCCATCACAGCGGAGTCGGCGTTGCTAGCGGCGGATGCCATGATCGCCGCTTGTGCATTGCTCGTCGTATCCACAGGCGATTCTGACGAAGTGAGATTTGCGTCTGAGGTCGTCGAGGTCGAGGATGAGGCGTCAGAGGTGGTGACGCTGCTAGTGAAATCATCTGAGGCGGTCGAAGACGATACGGCTGGGCTTGATTGCTCGAACGTCGTCGACATGGTGGCACGGGAAGGTGCCATTGTCGATGACATCGACGTCCCCGAATCAGTGACCTCGGAGGTCGAGGTGAACGTCACGGAGGCGGTGCTGACATCTAGGCTGCTTGTTGCGGTCGTCAAGAAGGGAGTATCCACCGTCGAGGCTAGGATGCTGTCTGTGGAGGACGCAGCGGCGTCGGATGAGGATGTCGATTGCCCGACGCTCGGAGCAACGTCGGCTCCTAGAACTAAACATCGCGTCAATGTCTGAGATCGACGAGCCAGTTCACGACAAACCATCGCGGCCAGCGTCCAGCTGCCTTCTCCCAAGTCCTTCTTCCCGCCTCCATCTTCTCCCCCTTCCAGGCGACCTTTCTAGCACTCCTCCATGTCCAACTGCGGCGACTTGCGCGACAGCGAGAACGAGGAGAACGAAAAGACCCAAAAGAGCGGGTGGTCGCCGTATTCTTCGCATTGCGTTGCCATTCAGAGCGCAGATCACGCTCGGATTCGGTCTTCGCGAAGTAATGATGATGCCGGTGATCAGCGAGACATGTGGGGTCTATGACGAGCAGTGAGCATGGCGACGATGGCAAGGCCGACCATCACATGGTTACTCAAGACCCACCGATCGGTCCTAGTCGATCAAATGCTCCAGATCCTCAGACGTGTTTCGGCGTCTCCGGCAGGGAGTTGAAAGGAGGGTGTGGTGTGCGGGTTTCGGCACGGTTCAAAGGATACGGAGCGGTATTGACGTGTAGTGGTATAGGTGATATTGAACGAGTGGAGTTGTGCTGTAGGAGCTGTGTGGGTCGTCACTGCGGATTGCCGAGAGTGACGAGGGTGGTTGGTGATGTAGGGTATGGTCGATTAGGTGCCTAAACCGGTTGATTTCGGAGACGCAGGGTAGGGTGAAAAGAAAGGGGGGGGGGGGGGGGGTGAACGGAAAGGAGGTGTAATATCAGCTCAAACTCGACCTTTTCGCGCCACCGAGGGAGCTCAGAGCACCAAAGGTATGTCCAGATCTCTCGCCCTCTCTCATTCGCCGTGCCCAGTCTGAAACACTTTCATCTCCACGAACGAGGGATCCCTGTGTGCATATTCGAAAGCTCTGCGGTACTCACCTTTCGTTTGGCTTCGTAAACGTGGAACGAGGGGAAGTCTTCTCTCGAACCGACCAAGTCGACGAGATGCCTGACGGACAATGCCTTACAGATGAATGGAAATCGAACACGGGAAATCCAGACTGTTTGTCCGCAAAAACAGGCACGCACGCGCCGCGCCGCGGAGAAGAAGTCAAAAACCTTCCGACAGTCAGCTTGGTCTTATGCATTCTGATCTGCAAGCGGTTGACGATCTCGGTATCACGGAAAAATGCTGGATGCAGCGTGCTCTGATGTTACATTGACGATCAGGGCGAAAGGTCCAGTCAGCAGTGTTCGTACGATTTCGACTGGGGCTTATGCCAATCTCGTTCACGCCGATGTCAAAGTCACATGAGGTCTCTGTCATAGACAGAATGTTTCGCCCAGGTCGATATGCGAAGGGACGATTGATGATGAGATCGATCCTATCATCAAGCTGATGGATGTCGGATCAACGGGAAGCCATACCATCATTCGCCTCGGCATTTTTGCACGCTGATTGATTTCTGATGGATGTCGGATCAATCGGGAAACCAACCACGTTCTCGGACAACTTCCCATGTGCTCAGAGCACCTGAACTCGCAGCATACGACACGCATCTCCTTCTCCTCCGGCGGGACCCCATCAAGTGAATTGAGTCGCACCCAGCAATCGTACGGTCAAGATGAGCGACACCACCCCCCGCAGTACGTCGAAAGCCTTGTCCTACTTTTCCACCCTCGTATGCGCGCAAGTCGGGCGGCCTGACTGTCCAGAAGAACGGAGCCAAAAGGTATGCGGCATCTATGTCCTCACGGATGGCGATTGCAGCCTTGATTGCCCGAAGCTTCACCCCCGAGACGTCGCAGGTCACCTCGCGCTAAAGAAAGCACAAGAGTACAAGGGCATGAGAAACCCGCAATGCACTGTCCATGACCTGTTGACCGGAAGTGGGCTGACCCTAGCCTTCCCAGTGGCAGTCTGTTTGAAAGGAGACTCGTGCTTTCACAAGGCAGCATGCTGGTTTTCCCATGCCAAGGATGTTCGAGGTGAGTCAAAGTGTCAAAAATTTCCGGTTCATGGACGAGGCGGACAGAGCTCGCTACACCACCTGTCATCAGGCAGCATGAACTCGAGCATCCCGGTATTATTCTGGAGTCTGGTAAGTTTCTCCGTCTGCCTGCCCAGCTGAGAACCCCCTCTCTAGCGCCAATTCTCAACTTCAGCTATGCTCCTCCGAAATCATCTTCGCCGCCAACCTCTGAGACCCCACCGTCAGAGATCACCACGCGAAATGCGAACGTCACCGAGCCGATCAAGAAACCCGAGGCGATCCAAACACCGATGCCCAATACTTCCAATGAGACGGACGCAGACAGCTCCTTAAGCGACTGGTTCTCAGCATTCTGTATGCACCTGGACTCTACGATCTCAGCGGACGAGACGTCTTCGCGCGGCCGCGAGGGTATGCTGAATAGTGAGCAGGATTCAGCGGACGATGTGTACAGAAGTGACGGAATCGCAGGACTGGACCGCCCAACCGCCTTTCGCTCGGTCGTCATCTGTGAAAATGCTGGGAAGAAGAACGATCGTGATGCTGGAGGAGATGTTCCACGATGAGTAATACCACATCAACCCTTGCGCATTAGCCTGGATTGCGGGTCAGTATCTATTTGTCAGACTGTAAACGGTCACATAGAGAACTTGAAAATGAGATCATACAACCATTACAACCTTTCACTCAACAGCTCTCTAGGGATCTCCAAGATAATCCTTGATCAACTACACCTTCACCCTCTTGGTCCCCATCGTCTCCCTCCGCGGTTCCCCACTCGCCATCAGATCGCCCAAATGTCCCTGTCTCGGCGTGACGCTCTCCCCCCTCTCCTCACCCGTGCTCTCAGCCTCAATCGTCCCCTTCGACGCGGCATTCTTGATCGCCCTCGCAGGAGTTTGGCGCGGCTTGAATCCTCCAGCCGTCATCTTCGCCAGAGCCGAAGCGGGACTTGCGGTCGGGTGCAACGGTGAATATGTCGACGGAGCTGATGAAGCGAGACGCGGTGCTTTGGGCGTCTCGAAGCCGCGTATTGGTATCGTATTGGAGGAGTCACCTTTCGCAGCGGCTTTGAGATTCAGCTTGGACTTCCTTTGGCCCGAACGCGCGTTGCTGCGGTTGTGATTAGATCGAGGAGGGCGATATGAGCGGAGGTTCGGGCTTAGGGCATTCCCTTGCGCGTGTGGGATCGAAGGAGTGAAGGCAGAGGATATGGGGAGAGGGAAAGAGTCGGTGTCCTTCGCTGTGGGAATCTGCGACAGACGTTTCCGACACCAGCAAGTCAAGAACAGCACTCGTTTTTGTCGCCTTATTCACGCAATTAGCGAGATTCCCCTCCAATTGGAAAGACCACGCACTTGCTGTAGAAGAAGTAATTCGCGGACCACAGCAATCCACCAGCGCGACTACCCCGACCCCCCTCCCGTTCGTCATCACCCATTTCCTCCGGCGTATCAACCCCACTTTTCCGCCGATCTTTCCCGCTACTCGACCATGTGCGCACCATCTGCACCGACTTTGGCATGTCATCCAGCTCCATTCCCCCTTGACCCCAGCTGGCCGGGGTTTCGTCCACTTCTATCTTGTCCGCGCCTATCGCCTTGTTCTCGGCTTCTTCTTCCGCATCCAGCTCAAATCCATCCTCGCTGGTCTCCCCGTCTTCCGCATCAATATGCGGATCATATTCCGGCTCGGGATACCACGAGAACACCTCACATTCATCGAGGGGGACCACCTCGTTGAGGATGCGGTGTAGGTCAGGATTGGTCATGTCGGCAGAGGATTTGGACGGAGAGCTGGACTTCAAAGGCGGGGACACGTGGACGGGAGCAGACGTGCCCGTCGCATTTGGGTTGAGGGTTGGATTCAGAGCCATCTGGCCCACGAGCATTCTGAGATCCTCAGTACCCCTTTAGACGGGGTGCACAGTGTACTCACGAAGTCTCGCCGGTCCCAGATGGGCCGAGCAGACTGCCGCTCAGTTGACCGAGCACTTGACTAGACGAAGGCTCCCGGGTGAAGTGGTCCGGCCGAAGAGAGGCGAAATCATGGTCCGGAAAAGCCGAGTTCAGTGTGGACACGAGTAGAAAGTGTACTTTGCTGCATCATTCGAAGTTCAAATTCGCGTCAACGCGAGATCTAGGCCAAGGGTGGTGCCACATACCGAGACTCCTTCTCATCCAGTCTACCGAAACACGATGACAGCCCAGCCTCCCTCATCTCCGGGGAGAAGCTCATCCTTGCCTCATCAGCATGGTACATGGCGAGTCACCTAAGGCTCACTCCTCCATTTCGTCTTGCCCGCTGACGTAAGCCTCCTCCATCTCCTTGAACATCTTCCTTTCTTTTCCGATAGGTTTGACAGAGTACGCCTCGAACCGTACGTTCACGCGGAGCTCGGGAGAAGGATTAGAGGATAGGGAGGAAGAGAGTTGGGTGAGGAGGGAATGATCGAGATACTTCATGATGGCCGAGGATGATGTTCAGATTGTTGGTGAGGGTCATATATAGTGGGATTGATACGACCTCCTCCCGTTGTTGTCATGTACAAAGGACCGACCGTCGAAATCCATCGAATCGAGATAGCAGATAGATTGAAAGAGATGGCCGTACGAATGACAATGAAGGTGATTGGAAGATGAAGTGAAGGACGTAGTCCTTGCTGTGCGGTCTGATGTCGAGATGGCGGAGGGCCCCTCACAGATAAGTCGGACAGATAGTATCCCCAAAGGGATTCCGAGGGATCATGTTGGCTCGGTAAAGATGTCGATCAGATTGGGAATCCTGGAATGTGGGGATCAATGTCGAAGGGAAGCGAAGATTCTCTGGGCCTGGTGAGGTCAAGGGGTTCAAGTTTCGTCGGTTAGAGATTACGATGGTCTTCACCCCTAGCATCAGTTGGTCATCATGACGATTCCGGAAGTAGTAGTAGCGCGGGCGCAATCCCACTAACAACGGGACCATTTCAGGACGATTTCCCCACATGGCAATTATGATCTGTTCACAAGATAAAGCGTATTTGTCCTCGCGCTTTGACTTTGCTCGTTCCAACAAGATGGACGAATCCAAGGAGGGCGATCATTACCTCCTCTCCCTCCCAGGCCCATCTAATCCTTGCAATACCTTCCATACACCCGCAAATCCCGTCGGTCTCGGTATTCATCCTCGGATCGCACCTCCAAACCTTCCTGAACCCGACGAATCGTTCGAAGGCGAATGGGCGGAGGGCGCGTCACCGGCGGAAGAAGGGGAGAGTGGAGAAGTTGGTGAGGGTGACGAGGGCGATGAGGAGGAGTGTGAAGGGAGCGAGGCGTCTTCAGTCATGTTTGATCGCGATCTGGACCCAGAGGGGTGGGCGAAGAGGTTGGATGAGCTTGCTGGAGTGTTAGAGATGGGTGAAGAGGAAGCGAGGGCTTTGAGGTGGGGTCCAGCATTGGGTAGAGAGAGGGATGGTGGGTCTCCTCTGCTTCTTGATGTATCATTGACTGAGTGTGGTTTTATAGCGCCAGACTTACCGTTGGAGGACTTCCGAGCACTCATCAACCATCACCTCACCACTACCGAATGGCGATATACTTCCCCCACCAAGCTCTTCCCACCTGTCCTCACTCGCGGGTCCGCGTCATTGCCGTTCTTCGACGACGGGCTACTAGATGGCGCCAGCGGGGTACACCCAATCAGGGTGACGGGGACGAACTGGATTGGAAGGGACGTGGGGGATCTGGAACGGAGAATGGGGGAGTTGGGCCGGGTGGCCTCACCATAATGGGCGGTGATGGAGCTGGTCAGGGTGGTGGGGACGTGAGCTTGACAGCTGGAGGACGGTGAGGTTCCAAGGGCGTGCTCGTGATTACTGTACGAGTGTATGTACGGCCGAGGCTGACATCCGAGCAGAGAATATAGCGATGCCATGCATCTTTGAGATACCTGTGCAGGTATATGGATGCGGCCTCGTGTTGCGCGGATCTGTCCCATCCAAACATCGTTGTATCCCCCTTCGATTCCTTGGATTCCCGGCCCGCTACTTAGCTCGGGCGTGGAACCGCTGCTGGGTTGCGCAATGCCAGTATCAGACAAATCCGCACCAGAACATCGGGACCGCAACTCTTTCCCATAGAGTACTACTGTCGGACTCGATGAGAAATTTGGGTTCATGACGGGTCGAAAATCCGCATGCTGCCCAACAGACTTCCTTCTACGCGACGAACTACGCCTGATTGCTTCCGCTATTCAATGCGCCAAACATAATCTTTGGTGGTGGTTGAGTTGGGGCACCTTATGTGAGATCCAGCAGCTTAACTGTTTTCTACTCTGATGAAGGGTCCACGCAAGTTATCCCGATTTCAAGCAGTAGGGTCAAGATGTAATACTTTGGAGGAGGCGGTACAAGCTCGGGCTACAAATCCTCAAATCCTCACTTTTCAGGCAGGTCCAGGATGCAGATCTTGACTGGAAGGTGGACGAATAGCACTTCTGACCTGAAGCCTCCAGCAGGGCACCTAGAAGGAACACGACTTCTCACGCCAGCCCGAACCACCCCAAGACAATCGACTCGCACGCCTTCTTGACCCCACGTCAGTGTATTGGGATCCCACAAGACGTCAAGATCCTTCGAGCAAAGCTGATCCAGTATGCCTACTATCGATAACAAACCCCGTCTCGGAATTTGAGGAAGCCGATCTCGGAGAAAGATCCGCTGCGGTCATCGACTTTCAGAGACCAAGAAGGGCGAGTGATCCAGGACCAAGCACTGGCACCAATAATCCGGGTCTGAGAGTGGAGATCCGCAGTCCAGTTTACGACCCATCAACGACCCTGCACGATCATCACGACACTGGGTCATCACCCCTCTCGTCCCGCGACCCGTCGATCAGTTCGGAGCCGGACATCCTTATCACTCCGATTCCCTCTCGAGCACAATCTCTAGACACAATCGGTGTTGACAGTCTCCAGCAAGGGCCAATAACCTCTACTAAAGAGACCGAGTTCATCTTCCGCACCTCGCCCAACGCGCGAATCACCAGGCGCGAACCATCGTCCTCTCTTCGTACGTTAATTCTTCTCATCCCTGATCATGGCTCACGACTACCAGTCCGCCCCACCACATTCTGGCGACACCATCCCCTATCCCCTCACGCTCCCACTCATCACTCCCCGTCATCCCGTGTGATCCGGCGGTCCGCTCTTATAGCCAGTACCGCATCCGTTCAACAACCCGATCCAGACGAGGAGGCTACCCGTATCGCCATCGGACTGGCCGGGATTGGCTTCGACGGGATCGATCGCCTCGCTGCCTCAGCCTGATTCCCACTTGAGCGATGAGGGGAATCATCTTCAGCCAGAAGATTGGTCTGGCCGTGCTGCTCGCTTTGGCGGTCCAGAAGGGGAATCCGGAAGGGGAAGCTTTCGTTCCCAGGTGTCAAGGCAGTGGCTTTCCGAGTTCGGGCGCCAACGAGGCTGGCTCCACACCATTGCTTCTTGGTCCGCACGGATCAGGATCCGATGGGGAGGCGCAGCGCCAGTCACTGCTAGTATCAGAACGGTATCGATGTATACCTCGAGTACCAGTACCGCATCTAGCTCTTCGAGCACCAGTCAGCCAACCAAGTCTGGCGCCTCTTCCCAGTCGACACTGTCATCCCCCTCATCTTCTAGCGCTTCCGCGACCACATCCGCCACGCTAACCCCACTACCACCAGGCGCCGATGCAGGCAAGCACCCCTCGAGCATCCGATTCCTGATCCCCGTGTTCCTCCTCATCGTAATCACTATCATCGATGGTCCTACATGAAATGCTTTGCCGGACGCCGCCAGCGGAAAGGTATCTTCGCTTACCAGCAGTCCCCACAGCGAGGGGCGGGATGGAAAGAGATCCACTCGGATGACGTAGCGACGAGAAGGACGACCCTTGGTACGCCGGGGAAGAAGCCGGAAACCCGGATGTAGACCTTCACGCCAGTCCTCAGACTGTATCGGTGGCTGGTAAGGGGTGGGGCTGGAAATCTACGTTCAATGCTTGGCGCAGTGCTCGTGGGAAGGCTGATGAAGCGGATGGTGAGGGTGAATTGGTGGATGAGATGGGTCAGCGTCGGACAATCAGGCTCGTGACCAATATCAAGCGGTCCGAGACATACCAGACCATCCCAACCATCGAGGCTACTCCATCGAAGGAAGAACGAGGCTCTATCCGAGCCTTCGGGATAAGCTTGCTACACTCACCTACCGCGCCAGTCCACCCCAAAGCCCTGGTGCCCTCTCGCGCGCGAATTTCACCTAACAAGCACCGTACTCCCACCCAAGACGCAGCAGAGATGCCCGACCCGCCAGCTTGGATCCGACCACGCGCAGGATCGCCGACCAGCCAGATCCTCTCACCGCCTCTCCACCCACACCTCTTTCTCCATCCTACGATCAGTAACATGTCGATCGCCCAGGTCCAGGCGAGCGGTGCTAGCGAATCTGGATCCGACTACGGTAGCGATGAGGACCCACACACTCGCACAACCGCTTCCCGACGATCCCGAGTTCGGCGGAGGCGTTGGCTAGCTCGTACACTGCCACCACGGACACCGAGATCGAATAAAACGCCTCGGACGCCACAGGAGTGTGAGCAAGAGATTGAGACGGAGAAGATGACAGAGGAGCCGACGGAGAGGAAGACGGCATCACTGCACCGACTGCCAAAGCGGACAACAGGCTCGGCCATGACGCTAAAGCGGAACCCGACGGCTCCAGCTTCTCGGATCAGGCCTTCTCCTTCCACCAATCCCGTCACCATACGGACAACGGGAACCATAACGCTACGGACAGCGGGAACTACGAGGCCACGGACAGCGGAAGCTAAGACTGCAACAACTCTCAGCCGATCAACCGGAGTGAAAGATCTCTCATCCCCATCGAAGGAAACCACGCCCCGCCCCTCCGGCCTATCCCGAACGAAGTCCGTCAAACCGGCATCAGCCTTCACCTCCTCTGATGGGAGCAAAGCTCGTCGCCCCGTAAATCCCGCAGCGGAAGCAGGAACGAGCGCAGGGGAAGGTGGAAGAAATCCTCAAGGGGCGCTGGAGTGACAGAGCACTGGCATCCCCCGCGACCAGTCCGAGTATCGATGGGTTGATGGGGATGACCAGTCCGGGGGTGGAGGAGGCGGCTGTGATGAGTGGGGTTGGGGTTGAGCAGAGGTTGGCTATGCTGAGGTCGGTAGAAGTTTAGCTTGGCTTGGGATAAATGGATTATAACGGTGTTTCGCTCTACATGGATTGCTTGTTCTTGCTGCCAGATGAGCGAGGTGAGAAGGGTGCATAAGCCGAAGATCCTAATGCGATGCAGTGGGTAATCGGAAGACCGCTCAAACGAGGGTTTTGAAGAACGACCATCCACCCGCAGCCGCCGACATGAGTCCCGCACTGATCATCGCTGGCCGTACACCCGCTACAAGGCATAAAATATAAGCGGCACTCCCAGGATGCGATACCGATTTTGGTAGTCGATTTGGGAAGGACTGCTCACCTGTCGATTTGTAGATGGCCCCACTCGCCGCAGCCGCCGTCAAGCTATTCAGGATATCATGCTTCCCCCGTATATTGTCCATCGACGAGTTGGCGATGTTGTAAAAGATTGCTGCGGCGTATCAGCATTCATCCTTCTGGACGAGCATAGGTAGACTGACCGAGCACACCGAGCGAGTTCGCCAACAACGTCCCTCTCCGCGTACAAGCGTTCAATACGCTATTCAGTCGGAGCTTGAAATTCGATCGATTGCCCAACGGTCTCGAAACGCCTTCTCTCAATCCCCAAACCCCTCCAACCGCCAATCCTACACCAGATCAGCTCTGCGACCCCAACCAGGCATACCCACCTGAGAGATACGTCGTCCCGGTGCCTACACAAAGATCGTCCGTCCATCCTCGACTAGGCAAGACCGAAGTGGCCCCTTGTACATCCGTCAACTTATCTTCCTCGAGCTGAAGGAAATCCAGCTTGTCGCCCAACCCGGCGAGGGGATGGAGTCGGGCGGGATCGAAGGCAGTGGAGAAGGTGTCGAGGGCTGTGGGGGCGGGGAGTATGGGGTTTGGGTTGGAAGGACCGGCGGAGGGGAAAGGGGAGGGGGTGGATCGGAAGGTCGTGCCGGAGAAGGCATCGGCTGAGGTGGGGTACTGTTCTAGAGTAGGTTGAGGTCGGGGAGTCCGGTCGCCGAAGATACCGCTGAGGAAGGACATCCTGTGAGAGATGGGATTCCAGGACTTGAGCACGAGGACTGATTTTGGTGATGATAGCGCTGATGATCCAAGGAATCTGGAAATCTTGGAATATCAGTGGCGGTGGGACTTCGGCAGGAACGGGGCTAAATTCCCGTTGTGGCGGTCATGTCCTGCGAGAGACCTAATCGAGGCGAAAGCCTGAATGCATCAGAATATGCTACGACGGATGCCCAAGCTGCTCTACGCTCTTGGTACTGGTTATCCGCCATCTTACATATTTGTGGCTAATGGCCGCTGATCCTACGATTGCACAGCCAGCGTCTTGTTGATCGGAGGATTCATAGCAAACATTGCCCTACGGATCACCATTAGGGGATACTCACCCTTTACCATTCGCTAGGAACCTGCGTCGCAAAGCTTTGCGCCTCGACGAACCCCCCGAGCTCGAACATGGCCATCTCCACGCTGATATCTCCGCATGCGGCGTAATCGAGTCGCTGGACCGCATCGCTGACTACAGGCGGACATACTTCTTCCCGTCGGCAGTACATGGCAGGCGTTCGAAGATATATCGCGCAGTAAAGGGACTAGCGACGACACGACGAATCTATTTCCCTGTCAGAGCTGTGGTAGCGGACTATGGTCGTGACAGGTTGCTGGACTTACTTGTGAGCGGGGATATCGGAAGTATCCGGCTTGGTTGGCAGGTCAGTCTCGTAGCTCAATCCGGGAGCAGGCAGTAGGCTTGCAAGGTTGTTGTCATGCGAGAAGTCCGCGTAGAATGTTTGAGAGGGAAGGTGGCGGAGTTCGTATCCATAGTCGAGTTAGTTCCCGAGCCCAGGAGAACGGGACTATCGGCAAGACGGGCGAGGATCTCGTTTACTAGTCCGACACCTAAGACCCTGCCATATGGGGATCCCCAGGCATGATCGCTATTCCTGTCAGCTCCCACAAAACTGCCAAAGGACGGGATCGACATACTAGAACTTCGAAAGGTCGTAGAAATACTCGTTCCCCATGAAGTCGACGTCGGTGAAGACGCTGCTCCAAGGTGACGCGACCCAATCCTGAGACTTGACGCTGTCGAACGAGAAGAGGGAAAGGAGGTTGGTGATGTCCGTTCCGCTGACATTGGTGCCGAGAGCCGAGTTGATACGCTTTGCGATGGGTGGGGCGAAGACTGACAGTCAGTTTGCCTCGGCCTCGTCCCCGTACGCAAGGTCGAGGCTCTCGTCGGTGGTGCAAGTGCCGATCGACAAGGTGTCATTCAGACCGTCGCCTTCGTACACCACCTAAACAATCGCAGTAAGGCAGGAGGCCAAATGAACGAAATATAAATCTGCTCACGACATCGACGTCCGGCTTCTTCGCAGTGAGACTGAAATTCTGCCCCTGAAGCCCTGAAGAAAAAACTCCCCACTCTCCACTATCCTCCTATCCGATCTGGCCCTGACGAAAGGACCTCCCGCCACCTTCTCATACTCCTCCGCATACCTCTTACCCATATACCACATCTCCCTCCTCCCGAAGTCCGTCAGGTCACCGGCCGAAACATTTGTATAGGTGAATCCCTTGACGAAATCCAGCTTGGGGTCGGAAGCGCTCGTCGCATTCTTGAGCTTCGCTATGCTCGTTTGAATCTTCTTCAAGGCTGAGGCGGGATTTTGTGCCCCGTGTTTCACGTAGATCTGGACTTGGTCGTACTGTAGCCTGGCTGAACGGATCGACAGATGTAGGATGGCTAGGAGAGGAAGGGGGAGTAGGGACCGAGGTTGGATAGGTCTGCGTAGGGGTGGACGGCAAACGCTGCGTCTATATCGGAAGAGCTTACGGGGTCTTAGCAAGCGCTATCGTTCCGTCGGCTGAGACGCATCAGCTCCACGCGCGTATCGACTACATAGGCAGTGCAAAGAAAGAGGGTGAAGCAGATCTGACCGATGAAGAAATCATACTGACTTGGCGGGTGCAGCTGTAGAGAGCGAGGTAAAGACTGTAACTAGCGAGAGCAGAGCTTTGAGCTGCATGGTGATGATGTAGACTTCGATTGTTCGATAGCAAGATAAAGCTCAGTGACAGCACCGAGCGCCTTTTCGAGGCCCTCAGCCGACATCTTCGTCGAAATATCTGCGGGACTGATCCGACGAATGTGCTAAGGAAATAGGAGTTTCTGACTGGGGAGAACGTGATAGCGTTAGCCCCGTGCCTCTGATCCGACGGAAGGGAATTGATAGCCTCAATCCCGTGATTCACGTGATTTGAAGTTTCAGTAGCAGCATATCGCCCGCAGGCAGCAAAATAAGTTGCACTACATATTGGTAGACACAGTGTATTTATCCCGTTCGATAGCTATGAGCGGTCGAGGCCATCACCTGGACGTCATGAACGGAGCTTCGAGCTTGGCGGGCCCCTCATCCCCTCCAAAATCTCGAAAGCAGAAGAAGCGCGCTGCGCCCGAAATCGGAGAATCCGATCCTCAAACGATATCGAAGACTCCACGCCTCGATTTGCCGGATGATGACGACTTTGACGTTGATTTCGCAGGGGAAGCGGGCGTCGATCCGATGAAACAGTTGGCCAATGGAGCTGCTGATCCGATGGAGCACCTCGATAATGGCGGCGGCGGCGCGGATCCGATGGAGAATCTTGAGCAGGAGATGGGTGAGGACGGCGGGACGGTTTTGCCGAGAAGAGCGGATGAGTTTGAGCAGGAGGCGGAGAGGGAGGTCGAAGCTAGTAAAGGCTTGGATGGAGCGGCCGGGGACGAGGGGAAGATGAAGCTTGTGCATCAAGTCCGACATCAGGTTGGTTGAGGTCATACTCCGAATTGTCCAGTACACTCAAAGAGTCTAGGTCGCCTTACCTCCTCGCTATCCTTACCGTCCCATCGCTCAACACAAACGCCTCGATCCCCCTGCTCGAACCTACAAGTTTGAGCTAGATCCGTTCCAGCAGGTTGCGACCTCCTGTATCGAGAGAAACGAGAGTGTGCTGGTCTCGGCACATACGTCAGCAGGAAAAACAGTTGTGGCGGAGTTCGCGATCGCTACATGTCTGAGTGAGGGGCGGAGAGTGGTATATACTAGTCCAATAAAAGTGAGTTAGCCAGAAATCCTGTAAGCCGAGGCTGATTCAGCTGGTAGGCATTGTCGAATCAGAAATATCGGGAGTTCCTGGATATCTTCTCTGATGTCGGATTGATGACGGGAGATGTGACGATCAATCCGACTGCGTCTTGCTTGGTCATGACCACCGAGGTCAGTCACCGTCTATCTTTTCTCGCTGCGATCTGACTGCCCCAGATTCTCCGGTCCATGTTGTATAGGGGGTCGGAGGTCATGCGAGAGGTCGCATGGGTCATCTTCGACGAAGTCCACTACATGCGTGACAAGGGTACGCTTCCGACTTCCAGCGTTTGCCTTCCGCTGATGAGTTCCAGAACGTGGTGTGGTATGGGAAGAGACGATCATCCTTCTCCCCAAATCGGTCCGCTATGTCTTCCTTTCCGCCACGATCCCCAACGCCATGGAATTTGCCGAATGGATCTGTCAAACCCACGAGCAGGCCTGTCACGTCGTGTACACCGACTTCCGGCCGACACCGTTGCAGCACTACCTCTTTCCGGCTGGATCGGAGGGAATCTACTTGGTTGTCGATGAAAGAAGCAATTTCCGCGAGGACAACTTCCAGAAGGCGATGGCTGCTCTCGCGCAGGGACAGGGAGAGGACCCGTCAAATCCAGGGAGCGGTAGGGGCAAGAAGGGGAAGACAAGGAAGGGTGGCGCGATGAAAGGTAAATAGCTGCAGCCGGCGAGAGCTGATCTTAGCAGAGAAATCCGATATCTATAAGATTTTACAGCTCATCATGACCCGCAATCTAAACCCCGTCATCATCTTTGCCTTCTCCAAGCGCGAGTGCGAGCATCTCGCCATGCAGATGTCCAAGCTGGACTTCAATACCGAGGACGAGGCTGCAACCGTCGGACAGGTATTCGAGAATGCCATCGGCGCGCTGAGCGAGGACGATCGGAAACTTCCGCAGATCGAGCTCATCCTGCCCTTACTCAAGCGGGGCATCGGCATTCATCATGGTGGTCTATTGCCTATCCTGAAGGAAGTCATCGAGATTCTGTTCCAGGAGGGTCTGATCAAAGCGCTCTTCGCCACGGAGACATTCTCGATCGGACTCAATATGCCGGCCAAAACAGTCGTGTTCACCTCGGTGCGGAAGTTTGACGGCAAAGAGTTCCGAAATCTTTCCGGCGGAGTAAGCGGCCTCATTCCGAAGGGTCTTCGGGTCTGATATCTAGTAGGAATACATTCAGATGTCCGGTCGCGCAGGTCGTCGTGGTCTGGACGCCCGAGGTATCGTCATCATGATGTGCGACGAAAAGATCGAGCCAGACGCAGCGAAGTCTATGGTCAAGGGCCAGGCGGATCGGCTCGACTCGGCATTCCATCTTGGCTATAATATGATCATCAATCTAATGCGTGTCGAGGGTGTGAGCCCAGAGTACATGCTGGAGCGGTGTTTCTTCCAGTTCCAAAATACCTTGAGCGTGCCGGTTCTCGAAGATGGTAAGTTCTATCGTGATCCAGGGGATCGCAGGCTAATTATCCACAGAGCTGAAGAAGGCGGAAAAGGAACGCGACTCTATCGTTGTTGAGGATGAGGAATCGATTTCAGAGTATTACGAACTGCGGCAGTTGCTTTCCGAGAAAGGCGCCGACTTTCGGGCCGTCATCACACATCCGACATATGCGCTACCTTTCCTCAATGCTGGTCGGCTGGTGGAGGTGCGAGAAGGTGACAAGGACTTTGGGTGGGGTGTTGTCGTCGGTTACAACAGGATCGTCAACCCCAAGGCAAGCTCTAATCGCTCTGCTCATCTCGTAGCTGACAAGGAAGCCAGGGTCGACCACCAATTTGGACCGAGAACGACCCTCCTCAGAAAGCCTACGTCGTCGATGTTCTTGTGAAGATCGCCTCCGGATCATCCGTGCCCCGAGACCGCTCCGCTTCCAGCCTGAACCCGCCAATCAACGGCGACCAAGGTGAAGTCGCAATCATCGGTGTCCTCCTTTCCTGCCTGCAATCGATCAGCCAGTTCCGGATAAACCTGCCGAAGGACCTTCGGGGACAAGGGGAGAAGAATACCGCTTTCAAGGCGGTCGGAGAGATCAAGCGGCGGATGCCAGATGGGCCGACTCTGCTTGACCCCGTGCGAAATATGGGGATCAACGATAAGTCATTCAAAGACCTTGTCAGGGTAAGCTGGTTCAGCTGAAGCAGCATCAATGCTGACGAGTCGAAGCAAATCGCCATGCTGGAAGGCAAGATTGAATCCCTCGAGATCACTAGATCCCCTTCCCTGCCTCGGCAATTCGACCTTTTCGACCGGAAGCGGAAATCGATCGAAAACGTCAAGTCGTTGAAACGTAAGATCAACTCGGTACATGACGTCCTTCAGCTCGAGGAACTGAAGTCACGCAAGCGGGTCCTCCGTAGACTGGGCTTTACTACGTCGGAGGATGTTGTCGAGATGAAAGGACGAGTGGCGTGCGAGATCAGCACCGGTGACGAGTTGCTCTTGACGGAGATGATGTTCGGTGGGGTGTTCAACCCGCTCTCTCCAGAACAGTGCGCCGCTCTGTTGAGCTGTTTCGTCTTCCAGGAGAAGGTGCGTTCTCTCCTCCGCTCGAAGCTAGTTCCTGACGTGTCATGAACATAGTCCGATGCGCAAGTCCGGCTGAAGGAGGAACTATCGTCCCCGCTTCGTATCCTGCAAGAGACAGCTCGGCGGATAGCCAAAGTCTCCACTGAGTCTGGGATCGCCCTGATCGAGGACGAATACGTCCAGACCTTCAAAGTGGAGATGATGGATGCGGTACTGCAATGGTGTAGAGGCGCAAAGTTTGCTGAGATCTGCAAGGTTGGCCACACACTCCAACCGATTGTTAAAGCTGAGGTGCTTCCAGATGACAGACGTATTTGAGGGATCGATCATCAGGTGTTTCCGACGTCTTCAGGAATTGCTGCGACAAATGGGTCAGGCGGCACATGCTATTGGGAATACGGAGCTGAAGGAGAAGTTCTCGACGAGCTTGGAAATGCTGGAGAGGCAGAATACGGTGGTCTTCAATCCCTCGTGAGTGCTTTCTGAGGTATCGGCCCGAGCATATGCTGACGCGTGGACAGACTGTATCTTTAGTGTATACCTTGCATTCCAGAGAGTATGTATCGATCTTATGCATCAGATTGGCATCCGGGCCTCGCAATTTCACTAACTACCGGATTGATCGATTTGATAACGGTATGCCAGGGTCGCATCTCTCTGGTTGTGACCGAATTTTGGCGTTCAAGTTGCGGGCCAAGGACAAGTTCTTATCATCACAGTGCCTCGAGTCCGATGTAGCTCGGACTGCAAAGGTGCATTCAACTGATGAACGGCTGTCCATTCAACCACTCAGCGACCACCGCCGCCATCCCAACCCCAAAGATGAGCAAACAACCATCCCTATAAGTTTGCGCAAGGAGTGTGAGGTATCGCGAGCCCGTAACCAGTGGTCGAGAGATCGCTGGGGGAAGGAGAGGGAGAAAGGTCGAGATGAGCGAGTGAGGTCGTGGTGGGGACTACGAGGAGTATCAGCTTTTTGGGTTGGCCCTATCAGCGAGCGACTAGAAGCATACATTGAGGATGAAGAATCGTGTGGTCTGGAGGATGAGTTCGAGTGTCGTGAATGCCCAAAAGATCGGCTACGATTCTCTCTCCGTTAGCCAATACCACGATCTTGAGGTGGAGAGCGCACCAATCCCTCAACCCCTCCGACCGACTCATCCTTAACACCCCTCCATAACCCCTTCCGGCCCGCCAACCCCGCCCACCGTCCCGCCCACCCTTGCTCCAGCGCTCTCCCGGCCCACCTCGCCGACCTCAATCTTGGCTCCCACCACCCCACCACAAATACCAGTAGTACCAAAACCGACACAGCGTGTATGAGAGGGAAGTATCGCTCCACTCCCGATTTCTTCTGCGTCGCCATTCCGGTACCTGGGAAGTGTGGGAAACCGCCATTTGCGGCTCCGGCTCCTGAGAAGTTGAAGGGGTTCATCGGAGGTCCACCACTTCCTAGTCCAGCGGGATCGTCGAGGTCGCCCAGAAGGTTCTGCCCGCCAGGGTCAACACCCATCATCTGAGCCATGAGGCGCTGCATATCTGGCATTCCCCCTCCGCCAGCACCGACACTTGCACCGGTTCCGCGGGGACCACCGCCGAACATGGAGGACATCATCGCTTCGAGTTGGGCGGAGATGGCTTGTTGTTCTGCGGATGGCTCGGGTTGCGGTTGAGCTCGGGATTGGGCGGAGGTGGTGTTGGTTGAGAGAGGGGGAGGGGCCCATGATGGCCCGCTAGTTGAGGAGTTTGGGGCAGGCGAGGGAGGCGACTTAGGTGAAGATACTAGCAGGGGGGTACATCAGTGTTTGGTACGATTACGACGATGTATCGTTGAGAGATGGTAGCTAATGTGGAACTCACCGGAGCTATCCTGCCCGTACAGAGTCTCCGCTTCATCCCCTCTAGCCGTCTGAGCCAATTTATTCAAACCGCTATTCCCCCTCGCCAGGATCTTGGCTTTCCGAGCAGCAGCTCGATGGGCAGCGTCGCTCTGACTCGATTCCGACATTCAGTCTTATCTAGCGTAAGCAATCAGCCGTTTGACCAAAAAGTCGTGGATGCATTCACGCGTGCCATCGATTTGTTTTCTCCTTTTCTCCCTTTCGTCCCGAGCTTATCAACCTGCATTCTACCCCCGAGGAAGCTATTATAAATGTTCATGGGCGACAAGCCACACTTCAGCATGCAACACTGCTCAGGAGCTCTGACCCGAGACGAAGTTTATGATCTGCTGATAAGCTTCGTACGCGGTGATGTGGTAATTGATGCCATGACCGGTCGTCGGGACGACATAGGTCTGAAAGGTATCGACGGAGGGAGAGAGTGCCCGGACGGTGTCGAGCTGAGTCGAACCATGACCGAGGGAGGTGACGTAGCAATTCGCCGCGCAATATGGCCCGTCGTTCTCCCCGGTCATTACCAAGACCGGCTTATTGAAGCTCTTCCTAGGTTCAACAAACGTGTCCAGTTGGCCGAGCGAGTACTCTGATTTTGTGGCGGTGAATAGGGAGAGAGCGGCTTGGGTGTAGTCTGGGTGATGGAAGAAAACTTGTTGATCGGCCGAGATGGAGGGTGTGGTGACGTAGGCGTTGGAAAGCCCGGAGAAGCGGCAAGGGTAGGTGACGGTGGCGATGATACTTTCGAAGCTGGCGGTACCGAGCGGTCCTCGAGTGGCATTGTATGTGAATCCAGTCAGGATAAGCGCATCGAATACAGCGGGTGAGACGCTCGCCACGCCGACCATGAGATTTGAACCGTACGAGTGACCGATCCCGACGACGGTGGAGAAAGAGCCGAGGTCGCCAAGGTCGCCGTTCCGTAGTGCATCTGCGATGATTGCGGATTGCACAATCTCATAAGAGATTTGGACAGTATTGATCCCATCTGGATGGGATCAAAGAATTGCCTACACCGAGTCGATCATACGAGAGCGTCGCCCATCCGGCTTCGGCAGCAGATTCGACAAACAAATTATCCGTCTTTCCATCCAGCTGGACATTCCAATAGGCAGCGTTCGAGACCAGCCCATGATGAGTCTGGAAGATCCGCGTCGGGTTGCCTGATGTAGGCTCGAAGTACTTAAAGTAGAGCGAGTAAGTGCCATCGACGGCGGGGCCTTCCAAGACCTCCGTTAAGACTGTGCTGCCCACGGCGTAGCTGTCGATCAAGATCTGAACAAGCACCTGGTTCGCGGGTGTGCACCGATGATCGACATGAGGTCGGTATTGTTCGCCTGAGCTGTGATGTCGGCGTAGAAAAGACCGGCAATTCGCACTTGACTGGGTCCATCGTCTCGTCTGAGCTTCATTTTCTGCGTGACTAGCGACGGCCAAGGTGGCAAGAAGTAGGTGAGGGCGAGCCGAGGAATCATCTCGGCTCGATGGGACACCCCCGTTTATTGGCCACTCGCGTCGTCCATTTCCCGCAGTTTCTCTCTTCTTCACTTTCTCTCTCTTTCACATCATAACTCATCATGCAACAACCCCCAGACGCCTCTCGAGCTAGCTCTAGCTAGCTACGGACAACAGCAACACATACATGCAAGAGATCGCTCCAGCATTCGCAAGCTACGGTGCTCGAGCTCGAGAATAAGCACCTGAGAGATGCCGGTGAAGCTAGGAACAGGAAGAGAGCGGGAATACCTGTGGGAAACCTCGGTACGCATGTCTTCACTACCGAACAGTGCTTGGAGAAGGTCAGGGATGCCGAGGCGGCTACAACTGCAAGGAAGAGGAAGGGGAAGGATAAAGCTGTCCCAGTGGGTAGCCCAGACCTCCCTGAAGACGTTCACACTGTGCTTGAGTCAATGGACTGGGATATGCAAGCAGGGGACCCTTTCGGAGAGTGATATTCAGTAGATGTGATGCAGTGGCCAATAAAGGGGGGTGTCCCATTAGTAGGGGAATCACGTTACGCGATTTCCCGAGGAAGGCCTGACGTGTTGTTGAGAGGCTGTTTACCGGAAGTATCCGAATCAGCAGGAGCGAGTCGAAAGCGCTCAAAAGTTTAAAGTTTCCTTTACATATCTGGAAAGCGTCCCCCGGGCTCAGAGAACGTCGACGACCTCCTCTGGGGCCCCTCCCAACATGCTTGTCTCAACTCAATCGCCGGATCGAAATCGACCTCTTGATGACAATAAGGTCTTGGGCGTAAGTCCATTCATCGGCCATCACGTGCGAGATTGAGGAGCTTTGAGCTGATCATTGAGCTGTCTGCTACCTGTCCCTCGTGTCGCTGCCACTGGACATTCCTCGCCCATTCATCGCTCCGGAAATCAGTACGATCCCCTCATCCCCCCCGCTCTACTGCGACATGACCTCCCCGTCCCCCCTGCCGCCTCAAAAACCATCTCCTCATCCCGCCGGACCGCCGCCTCCATAGTCGCCGGGACAGACCCGCTACACCGCCTCCTCGTAATCACCGGACCATGTAGTATCCATGATGTGGACCAGGCGAAGGAGTATGCGTCGAGATTGCGAAAAGGGGTCCAGGAGGGGAGGTGGGCTGGTTTGGAGATCGTCATGCGGGCGTATTTGTGAGTGCCTTCAGAGGAAGAGCGAGACGAAGGTGCTGAAGGAGATGCAGCGAGAAGCCCCGGACGACTGTTGGATGGAAGGGGCTCATCAACGACCCCGACATCGATGGATCGTTTAAAATCAACAAAGGCCTGCGAATGGCAAGGGAACTGTTGAGCGACATCAATGAAATGGGGATGCCGGTGGGGTCCGAGCTGCTCGATACGATCAGGCGAGTTATCCTTATGAAACAGGCTTGTCCAGGCTAAAGACTGCTCGCGCTCGCGCTTTCTTTCTGCAACCCACCTACAGCCCCCAATTTATCGCCGACCTGATCACCTGGGGCGCTATCGGAGCCCGAACCACCGAATCCCAACTCCACCGAGAACTCGCATCCGGCGCATCCTTCCCTATCGGTTTCAAGAACGGCACAGACGGATCGGTGTCCGTGGCGATCGACGCGATGCAGTCCGCCTCGCATCCACATTGCTTCATGGGGATCAACTCCCAGGGGATGGCGAGTATCGTGAAGACTTCGGGGAATAGAGACTGTCACGTCATCCTCAGAGGGGGGAGCGGAGGACCGAATTACTCGTGAGTTGCTTCTCTCCGCAAATTTGTTTCGAAAATTACGCGTCTTGCGATCAAGCGGCTTACGAGGCCGTTGTGTGCAGATCCGAACACGTACAAAACGCCCTTTCAGCCATGCGATCGAAGAGTCCCGATGACTACGCCTCGATCATGGTCGACTGTTCACACGGGAACTCGTCGAAGAACCATTTGAATCAGCCGAAGGTCGCTGCCGATCTCGCTGAGCAGATCGCTGCCGGTGAGACCGGGATTGTCGGGATCATGTGGGTTCAAGCTCGCAAGTGATTGTGAGATCAAGCTGAACTATGATCAGGTTCGAGAGCAACTTGAAAGGCGGGAAGCAGAGTAGTGAGCAGCCACGAGAGAATCTCGAGTACGGGGTGTCCATCACAGATGGTGCGTTGCGTCATGGCCAAGAGCTGTTTTGCTCATAGCGTCGAAGCTTGCGTCGATTGGGAGATGACAGTCGACATGCTTGACAACTTGAATCAGGTAGGTCGCTAATCTCGACGTCCGTTGTCTAGTCGATAACAGCTATTCAGGCCTCTCTCGCACGAAGAGGCAAGTTGGACGCGTTCAGCGAAGGAGACCATGCAGGACATCCCAATGGCAACGGCATGACCAATGGGGATGTGCCCGGGACGGAGCGGTTAAAGGTGGATGGGTAATGAAGAGATAACAGGTGATCAAACGCTGCAATCTGAAGCATCTATGCATCATCGTATCTATGCATCGGACAACCTGCTCCACCTTTCTCCCTCTCCCCTTGCCCGTATGCCTACTCGGAGGTGATCAGAGCCAAAATTGGGAATCGGTCAAAAACTTCAGGTCCCACCGCCACCGACTTCCTTCTGCAAAACAATCCTCATCCTCCTTTTCGTTCTTCCGAAATAATCGTCCGCCATGTCAAGTATCACCTCGCTCGACGCTCCACACACACACCTCTACCCAACCACACCCTCTCACTACTTCCAACACCTGATTATCACCACCCTCCGACAACGGGGATTCGACCGGGGCGAAGCAGGTGCTCTCGCCGAGATGGAACGGCTACTGGAGCGACGTGAGTCGCAATCCACTCTTGCCTAATGGGTCTCATTTCCTCATTCCACTATGAGTGCTAGTTTGGCATTTGCCTGTGCTGATAAGCGCGACTTGTAGATGTTCAGAACCTCTTCGAAGCGGCTAGCGAATACGCCAACCTCGCCCACCGCTCCACATCCAACGCATCCGACCTCCTCTCCGCGCAACAGGAGACACAGTCTATCAGGAGATTGTGGAAGGAGGTGAGAAGGCGACGAAGAGGTGGGTCTGACAACTTGGGTGCGCTGATCATAGCCATTGACATGGAGGTGGTTGAGGAGAGGGATGGGATCATGGGGGAGTTCCGCGGGTTGATGGAGAAGGCTGTCGGAGCGGAGGAGGGAGGGAAGTTGGAGTACGCGTATGATGGTGCTCCCTCCCTACCTGGAGAATGGACGTACGCCCTTCCAGACCCTTCTCACCCCGTACGCATATCCCAATCTGCTGGTTACTGCTGATGTTCACAGGATGCGGGACGGAAAGAGACGCCTGTACAGGTGACGGCCGCTTGCCTCGATTTCGTCAGGTCCACAGCGACGGAACGGGGGGATATTAGCCCGGAGTTGGGTGTGGTGCATTATCGCAAGACAGCTGGAGGTGTGGGGAAACGGAAATGGGGCGTTAAGGGGGTTGGTTTGGCATGAGGGAGGCATCGCATAGGTCGTCATGTCATCGTGTTATAGTAAGGCCAGAGGACATCTCACTCGCCCTCTCGTCAAAGGCTGGGGAGCCCTCATTCTACACGACTGCCATCTAAGCGCCATCAATGGACTAAACTGTCATGATGTAGTCAACCTACCGTTCGGCGTTGTATAGCTTTGTATCGTCATCATGTCACAGCACACGTAGCAGGCGATCACTCGTCCTCCTCGTTGGAAGAACCGGCAAACTCGTCCTCTACCACTTTCCGCCTGAGCGGAGTCAGGCTAGCAGTTTGGAAGACGGTGGACGCACCGCTTGGCGTTGGGCTGAAGGGCACTAGCATTCGCCGGAGCCTTCTTCTGCGGACTGACCACTACGTCATGATCCCACTCAGCCACCGATTGAACACACGGATTGAGGAAGGCAAGAAGGGGGACGAGCCAAGACGTTGGATGAAGAGAGACGTACGTTTCTTCTTGTCACTCCCGGTAGAGCGAGCGACGGTGGCTTTCATGCTTGCGAGCTTTGCATGTAGTCCAGTGATCTCGATCTAAATTTCGCTCGGTACTCAGCTCGAGCATAAGATCAACGACCTCGGCGCAGGTCCAGGTAAGAGCACGTACGTCCTTCTCGGATAGCTGAGCGCGTAACGACCTGACCTCGGCTGTCTCCCTCAGCTTCATTACACCACGAGACCAGGACGAAGGCTCACATGTGTCCGTCCCACCCATCCGGCGAGCCTGAAGCTGGCCGCACACTTCAGTCTCTTATCTCTTACGGAATAGATGAGCAGGACTGACCTTGAGAGCCGCCTTGAAGAGCGTCTCCCCGTAGTAGCTGAGATCGCTTGGATCCTCGAGATCGACAGACATTGGCTCCTCTTCCGGGGGTAGGAATCGCAGCTGATCATCAGTCATATCCATTGAAAGCCCTGGACGCACCGTGATATTATTAGCGACCCTTGATTCTCCTCGGGTTGGTGAGGGGTCGACAACGAGGTAACCTCGTTTGATCGCTTCTGCCAAGACACTTGGATTTGCTGGAATCTGCTCATCGCCTTTTCAGCTGATTGACACGGTGATTGAAGCTCATATAAGCAGACTCACCAAGTCCTCTGGGATATTGGTCGTCCAGCCCATCACACCAACGTCGAGGATGCTAGTAAATAGGTGCAACTCCCATGCTCCATAGGTGAAATGGGAAGTCAAAAGGTACCGTTTAGCGAATTGGGCACGGTCGTCGTGGATCGCTTGTGAGAGACCGTCGAGGGCTGACGGCATAATTGGGGTGGATCTACGAAGGGCATTCAGGCGTTGAAAAGTCGTCTGATGAAAGGGGGAAGTAGGGTCAACCGGGTGACGGTAACTGGACTACCTCCACCGCCGAGCTGAACGTAAAAGGTCCCACAGTATATGTTGGACGATGGCAATTTCCTAATCATGGATGCCCGCTTTGCGGCCAGCTGTACTTTGGTTGTATCCAAACGGATGTTCTCCAGCCGTGTAGCAATGACATGCACTCTCTACACGATGCAAGGAGCAATCACTCGGCTCATATAACCTGTATCTTCACGCCTGACTTCGCAGCGCCTAGCCCCTTGCCCGCTTTCGGCGTCACCTCAGCCAATCTACGGCACACGGTTCCAGGTCGCACAGTCTCCTTCGATTTACTCAACATCCTGGACTCCGACCTCTCCAACCACATTTCTTCCGCGTGATTCTGCACCTGCACTACATCTTCCTGTTCTCGTGGCGGGGTCGATGGTCGAGAGCAGAACGAGCTGTTTGGCGAAAGGTCCCCGTCAACCTCGTCGACTTCATCGTCGTGTGAGGTGATGGGGTTCTCGACTTGGATTCTGAAAGCATAGATGGGGACATCGGGCCGAATTACTGGTAACGGGCGGCGAGGGGAGGGGGTATCGCCCATATGGGACTGAAAGGAGAGGGACGGCGAGGTTCGGTCGTGACCAACGGTGTAATAGCTGTGAGATCGAGGTCAGCCTTAACAGGCTTGTAGTGTGTCGCCGTACCTCTCGCGTCGCACTTTGCTCGAAGACCTCATCATCCTTCCCAATCACTCTGTTCGCCTTCCCGATTATTCGGACAACCACCTCTTGTGAATCGACCTTCGGTTCCACCCGCCGCTTGACCATTTTCACCCTCTCGTTCTCCAAGTCACCATTCGCCGGCATCAATGGCTTGAGCACCCGTCGCTTTCCAACGCTGCATCGCTTGCTGAGTGCCTGGACCGCTTCAACATCGGAAGACGCGATGTCTGGCGAGGAAGTGGAAGATGTCAGGGTCATCCAGGACATGAGTCCCGCCGGGGAACCCAGGGAACTCCCCTTGCCGCGTTTTCGAGCTGGAATGCATCGAGACGGCCCGGCAATAGATTCGTCGTCAACGCTGCCCATACTCTCGAATGGGGGGAAGTAGGACAAGCATCGGTCACGGGGAGGCGAGGCGATGAAGGAGCAAGGCGAATCGTGGGTACTCGATGTCGACTTGTAGCAGGTGTGATGTGAGGGAAGGGGAAGAGCGGAGATCGACTTGGCGCGGGGTGTGTGGTTGTTCAGGATCGACATGATGTTGCATGCGACGAGTTTTTCGTGCTGTAGCGAACGAATGACCTGTTACTATATGGTGTAGTCGGATCGTGACCCCCTGAGACCGTGTCTTGTGTCTTTGCGATATGGCTGGAGATTGAGGATGGCTGAGAAGAGATTGCCCGGGCGGTATCGCAATCTCAAGGCTGGTTGTTGCTTTGTGTCGAATCGTCAAAGAGGTGGATCTCCAAGCATCTTCGTACTCGATGGTCATGGATGTTGAAGAGATGAATGCAATGTTGGAAGGTAAGTTGGATACAATGGAATACTCGGAAGGAGAGATAAGCTCAACCTCAACATTCCTCTACTAGACTGTGCTCGCTGACCAAAACCATGCAGGGTACGATTCCATCTCGAAGGACACGAAAATTCGGAAAGGATGTGACGTGAAAAGGCATTTTGAGGGTCGACCATATAGCTCGTCGAAAGCGATGTGATCGGTTCAAGGGAGATTGCTGACGTGTGGAAGGTGGGCTTGATCAAGCCTTGGTCCAGATAGGGATGAACGTGACACTGTCAAGGTGTGCATAAGTCGCTGGATAGCGGCTAGACTGATCATTCGAGAAAGGGAGACGGGTTGGTGGGGGGGTAAAGCAACGATCGGGCGTGGAGGGAACAGAGCAGGAAGAGGCTCGTAGGTCTCCAAGAAGCGCTGATAACTACCCTTGTTAGCCACTACATGGCAGCATTCCAGACTGAAGCGATCCTCACCTTCGGCTACACCTTCCCGGACCTCTTCTAGGCGTACTTTAGCGCGGTAAGTCCGCTTCGATCCCTAGACCGCCTCTTAAGGCTGACCAATGCGTGTACAGATCTATGACAACATACACCAACACCGCATCAGCGGACATGACCCCGTCAGCCTGTCGTGACAGATTGACCGACCTCGCGCTGTCCGTACTGGAGAAGCACGGGAAGCTCGACCAGGCCCCAAAGGGCAAGGCGTTTGGCGAGTCTAGGGGTCGGCTCGATCCGAAGCCGAAGCCGGGAGGTGGATATGGAGTGCTCGGCGGATATGAGGTTCCTCAGTGAGTCGGCCTGATTCAGCTATGTAGATGGGATATGGCGCTGATACGGGTGTAGTCAAGGTTGGGAGGCAGAACGGGGTGCATGTCACCGTAAGCATTGAACGACAAGGCAGGAGTCTGGCTGAATAGGATATTTGGTAGCCCACTGTTCTCTACAATGAGCTGGAGGAAACCTCTGTAAGCTCGTCGTGGGGCAAGGAAGAGTGGGAGAAGTTCCTGGCGTCAGTTCTAGGCAGGTTAATGTTCAGCGGCTGATGAGGCGACAGGGAGAAAGTTGGGGCGTGACTCCCAGTGCCAGGCGACGGAAGGTCCCGCTTGTAAGAAGGAGAAGCCTGTGCCGTGATGAATGAAATGATTCTCGAAATTCATTTGGAATGAATCGATGCAAGCATGTAGAGTGCATAGTCAGAAATCTTCGATTGTCCGGTCCAGATCCGAGCTGAGATGCTCCTTCATCCCGGGCGGGAGTATCGGTTCTCCTCTCTCATCTGCAACGTATCCTAAGGTGGCATGGCCTATCAGCCAGATTTCGAGCAATAAGCAGAAATTGCACCCACGGAAAGGCATCTCAATAGACTCATTCTCGTTGAACACGATCGTCGGGAAGTCCTGCTCCTATCAGCTTCCTGAACTCGAACACCTGCTGGGACTAGGACCTACCGTGTAGGGTATTGTATTCAGCCGGACTGCTCCTCATTAGCCTCCGCAAGACAGGACGAGACAGTCAAGCCCACCTTTATCCTCCACGATCCTCTTGGTGACCCCCACAGCCGTATCCGTCGTCATCTGCACACTCCCCAAATGCCTTCCCTCAAACCTCAACTTCCTCAACTCCGCCGTCCTGTCCCTTGGCGGGTCGTCTCCCAGTATCCCGCCGTAAAGGAACCAATCGAATTTCTCCCCATCTTCCGGACTGAGCTGAGCCGGCGCTTTCGGATCGAGGAGACAGACTCGGGTCATTGGGACTGGAGAGGAGGAGGTGGAGAGGAGTGTGAGGATGGGGATAGGGTGGAGATGGGCGCGAGAGGAGGAAGGGTGCGGTGATAAGTGGGTCTGGAGAGGGGGGATTGAGGAAGAGGAGAGGGAGGTGAAGTGGAGGTGGGAAGTCGGGGGGATGAGGGTGAGCATGTGGAAGTATCTGCCAGTCCAGTGTCGTCAGGTGAGAAGCCGGAGTAAATGGCAGGCGTACTCGAGTTTGACCCATTCGGGGAGGGCGTGGGTCTGCTCGTCATCTTCTTCCATGTGCTCTGAGGCGGGAAAGCCTCGTTAGTGACGACGAAAAAAAAAATGAGATGACAGGACCGACCGATGACATAGTGTATCGGCTTGGGGTTTGACATGACGGATACGTCGCGATATGAGCTAGAGCTTGGAGGTCGCTCAGAGAAGAGCTGGAGGATCTTCGCCAGAACGGAAGTGGTTCCGGTGCCTGCAGATGGTGCCTCGCTTGGACAGTACGAGTCGAGAATCTCAACGTCGACCAAAAACTCACAAAATACCACACATTTCAGCACTAGTTATCAAGTTTAAGCTACGAAAGATCAACAACTCATAGCTCTACCTGTAAATCAAGACGTTAGTTCTATAAGCTTACTGATATCTCAATCACCCCCTCGCTCCGACACGCGAAGATTTCCGACGCAACGGCAGTCTGCACCCTGATTGCTCCAACATGGTCCCATTTCTTCGCTTACTCGGTCTCCCCATCCGAACTCGGAACCTAACTCTCCACGTCCCTCTCCGTCCCCCAGATCCAGGATGACATCGGGAACTACGACATGCGTTTCCTCGTGGCCACTTCACCCACACCCAAAGGAGAATCTATCATCGGCGTCTCCAACTCGTCCTCGGGACATCCGAACCCTGCCTCACCCTCTCCTCACCTATCGAGCTCCGCCGGATCTCATACCACGGTGGAGGACTCGCGTTCCGTTTGCTAGCAGGAGTAGAGGAGATAGCCCGGCAAGAAGGGTGCGAGAGCATTTCGTTGGGGGTTTGGGAGGATAATGTGAGAGGCAAGAGGATTTACAAGAAGATGGGGTATACGGAGCGGGGTGAGCCTTGGTTCATGGTTGGGGAGAGCCGGAGGAGGGATTTGGTGCTGGAGAAGGCGCTGTGAGGGGACACAGATCGGTAGATAATAGATGGAGGTACATGTTCGCCTCACGAGTGGTTCGCCAAAAACAACCTGCTCAAGTCAGGGAGATGTGACCGGTCGGAACATCGACCTCCTGCGGCTCCAGTCAGCTCGCACACTGGATGCCATGGTTTCGCCCACATTCACGTCGACCCCATCCTTGAACCACCGGTCCTCGTGCTTGACAGGTACGGTATTCCCGCTCATCTGTCATTTCGTTCCGTTCAGCTTGTCTGAGCGGTTTTGGATCGCACAGCTTGACCAACTTGGCGGCTCTTCATCCTCCCATCTTCAGCACTGACTAGCGATCAGCGTCACACTTCCGTCAGTATAGCGGACGCACAATACCCAATGCTCAATCCCATACGTCCGGAACCATTGGCTCGCAGGATCATCCCTCTCCGAATATTCGTACCAGAACTCCACGGCTCTATCCGCCTCAATTAGCTCTTTGTCCACTGTGCTGTGGATCGCAAGCTCGTACATTCGATCTCCGCTGAACGCGAACAGCTCTTTTCGCAACCGATAGTTCCGCTCAATCTCCCATTTCTTCTGCAGGAACTCCTCGATAGCCTTCGTTCCCGAGAAGAATTGGTCGCGGTTCCTCCAGATCGAGTCAGGGGTGTAGGCGGGAGATATGAGATGCGGTGTCTTTGTGTCTGCCCTTCTCTGTCAGGTCGGTAGACGGACAGCATGGACGGCGACGGACTCCATTTGTCTTGGGCTGCTTTGACTTTCCTGAGTGGTTTGTTTCAGCTAGGTCAGCTAGCGTACGAAGATAAAAACAGACTTTCGGGCGGTCTCAGCGGTAAAGACGGTACGGGCGGTGGGTCGGACTGGAGATACAGCCATGATGCAAACCAGAGCGCCTGGTGAATGCAGCGGTACAGTCAGACGACAATCGACGACGGATATGCCGGAATCATCAGCAGTTCACGTGATTTGATATCATATTTGCTACGATGCAAGATCTCGAGTTCAGGCCCCGCTACCAGCAGCTTGAATCTGGTAGCAAGCGTATGAGCTGCAGGACGTGCCCTTTGTCTTGAACATCTGCCCTGTGCTGTCTGACCTTGTCGATCGAACAAATTGGACTGCCTCACAGTACGCGAACCTTTTACGTAATAGTGGTCTGAATCCATCCTCGTTCAGGGACGATGCTGAAACAAGGGGGTTTTGCACGCGCCTCCGATCCTGTCACCGAGCGCGTTGGCTCACCGTGTGATATGCTTTGGCCGTCGTGCTGAGCTGCACCTCTGCTACTATAGAGAGCACGCAAGCGGGCCTTGTCTCTCCTTTTGAACCACTATCTCTAGGTACAACTCGAAAGCAAGGGTCTGGTACCCTCTTTTCGTTCAACTGCACTAACAACCTGAATTCGGTCGGAGCTCAACAACCCCGGCCCTGAGCAGGAGCGTCAAGCATCATCACGCCCCGAAGCGACGCTTGGACCCCTTGATCTCAGCCTCGCATTTTGTCACCATATCGGTCACCTCCTCCAGCAGTCATCCATCTCGAGACGCTTATGATTTAGAGTCTCGCCACGATCACCGGTCCACTACCATCACACTCCTTTACGAAGAGGCTCGACGCCGCGGTTCTCATACCCGTCCTTTCATCCGATACCATCAGCCACTATGGATGCTGTACACCATCTTCTCCGCCGATCTCGTCTCCGCTCTTTCGCTTCAACGGCAGGGCACGCTTTTCACATCCACGAAACCATCGTTGGTCTTGGGGCCGCAGCGGAGAATGACTCGTCGAACCAGTGGACGATCGAGAAGAGGGACGCAGCGGAGCTGGATGAGCGGTTCTACGCGAGTCTGAACCAATACAGCCCGGAGGAACTTTCGAGTCTGTCCGCTGCTTCGAGCGCGAGTGCGTTTAGTGCCAGTAAAGCTGCCGGCGAAGTGAGTGTTCAGCTTCCTTTCGGGGTGTATGTACTAAGAGTTGGCAGGCCGCAGCGCAAGCTGTGCATACCACGTCAAACCGAGCAGCGGCTGGAGCTGCGACCTTCGGAACGACCATCAACACCTTGGCTCGGAGCACAGCCACCTCGGCACCGACCTATGCGACGCCTATATCCGTGCCGACCTCGACTGCTACGAAGAAGTCGGTGATCAAAACAAGTATCATCACGAGCAGTTCCGCGATCACTCCCATCGTAAGGCACCTGAGTCTCCGGATGATTTCGGCTTACTCTGATCAGTCGGTATCATCATCCAGTCTCACAAGCTCAAACTTGATTCATACGAGCGTGACCTTGAACCACACGACCACCACATCCTCGACGACCTCTATTATAAAGCTGTCCACAACCTCGTACTCCGTACCCACGGCCGTGACCATCACCCAACCACCGTCCACTTCGAATACCTCGTCGAGCGCGGCTACCGCGACGAATGCGAAAGCCGACGCGTCGAAGTCCTCGGCCGACAAGTCTGGTCTTTCGACTGGCAAGACAATAGGTGTGGTGCTGGCGGTGCTCGCGGGTATACTAGTGCTCGGCGCGGCTGCTGCATGGTACTACCGCAAACGCTCCTCCCGATCCAGTGGCAGGACATCCCCCTGGAACAAACTCGACGACAACGAGGTCACACCTTTCCCACCCGCCTATGAAAAGGCAACGGGAGATTCGGATGATATCTATGGCGGCTCCAAAGCACCAGTCATTGGCTCTCGTCGAGCTCTTGCGCTTGCTCGTGACAATGCTTTCAACAACGATGGCTCGTCTCGACCCGACTCTGATTACATGCTTCAGCGTGACGGGAACCGCGCCGGTGTTGGCGCACGCAATCCCGGACAGTACGATGCTTATTCAGAAGCCGCTCCGGGGTACAGCGTGGATCCACAAGGCCGACCGTATAGACCTCAAGCCGGGCGGACGCCGATGATGCATACCTACCAAGAGCAGTACAGCGATGTACCCCACGCGCTCACCCCACCCGGCAATACGCGTCAGCTTCTCGGTCCGTCTCAGCAATCCTACGCGGAACCTGCTCTTTCGCCAGTCTCTATGGGTCGACCGGCAGCTCCGACCACTTTGTCCGAGCTAGCACAGCATGAAGACTTTGCGGATATCGTCGAGCCGCACGCGCCGGGATACATGATCCCCTTTGGCGAGAAACGAGATGGTGCTTGGACGCCTCGCACAGCATACTCAATGAGCGAGTGGGCTGGCGATGCGCGTCGTCAGCAGGGCAGGAGTAGAGCGTCTATGACTACTCCCATCGGAAGCGCTATACCCGAGCAAATGATGACTCGAAACGCTCAAAGATGGTCGCCGCCTCAATCTCTACCGCTACCGAAGCCGCTCCCGGTGCTTGAACCCATGAGTCCTTTGCTCAGCAACTTCGATCTCCGCCGATCATCGTCAAAGCCGCTCGCAATGAACGAGAACGAGTCGAGCCAGCAGAAAAGGATGTACGCCGAAGTGGCTCACGCCGCTGGCGTCGCCGAGCCCCAAACTCCGCACAGTTTGGCTATCGCCCCGCTGAACGAGTCATCCAGCTCAAGCGGTACGACCTCTTCTTTCTCTGCCCATGAACCGACGCCTCTACTCCCAAGCCTGACCGTCGTACCGCCACAACCTTACGTACATGGTCGACCGCTCTCGCCTCTCACCGAGGTTGCCACTCCGATGTCCGGCGTCTCAGGCCACCCGATGCCATCCTCCTCAGTCCTACACGGCCAAGCGGAGATCAACCCTTTCGATCGAACCTTCGTACCCAGTCGGCTCGCGCCACCTTACTCCGCATCATCGGGTATTCCAAGCCCCAACTACCCACCGCCGAGTCCCGGTGGTATGAGCGTCCCAGGCAGTGTGAGCGACAGTCCTCGGCGGTGGAGTGGCGGTCCGAGTCCGCTTAGCGGAAGGAGGGGGGTGAGCATGTTTGATGGGGACGACGCGTATGGAGGGATTTGATAGTCAGGCGGGGTGATTCTTCGACTTTACCGGTATTCAAGCGCTGGCGCTTATACATACTATTCTATGGACTCTGGCAGACCTATGCCATTGGGATATGAAGGGAACGCTTCTTCCTCGATATAGGCGCGCAGGATTGCCACGCGAAACCAGTTTGGGAATTCCGACCATCATTTGAGATAGGTTACGAATTTCAACGCGTCCCATTTGACGCGGCTGTTCCATGACGATTTCAACCAAAGTATATCCTTCCAATGATCTTCTTTGTCCTTGACTACCTCCGAAACCTCTCCTGATACCATCGAAAAGCCTTCAGCAGTCCGATTGGACCTGTGTCAGCCTCCTCATCTTCGTAACACCTATTGTGAGCAAGATGGAGGCGTCTACGTTTGTCTTTCCTCAGACTTGCAACCTTCGCTGACCTGGACCCACTCAACTTTCTCTTCGTCCGATCTACACGCCTCTAACGTTCTCCTGTTTGGAATGCCGCTGATCATCCATTGAACGCTGCCTTTTCACATTTTCAGCTCCATCGGTCACTCCGGACCCCCTGCAACCCCCTCCCACCCCTCTCTCTCCCCAACCTCCATCGAAGCCACCCCAGCACCTCTCCACGCCATGCCTCAGCACTACCAGCACCCTCACCCGCCTCTCTCCCAGCCGCGAATGGGTACGATGCAACCGCCTCAATCGATGAACGGGATGACTGGGCATCACCATATGCCACCTGCCAACGTCTTTGGCTCGGTCATGGGGAATGCACCGGGTCAGACGCCCCAGGGGCCTCCTGGTGGCGGAGGATTGGCAAACGCCAAGGTGTACGCGAGTGTGTATTCGGGAGTGAGTTGGGCATCGGGTGAAGATGGAGCGCGCTGATAGAAGGGTAGATCCCGGTCTTCGAGGCGATGATTAGGGGTATCTCGGTGATGCGTAGAACGTCGGACTCGTCAGTCGCTTGCTCCATTTGAACAGCCACAGTTGCTACCTGAACTGCGTACCGCCGCTGACAGATCGCGCCACATTTAGATGGGTCAATGCAACGCAAATTCTGAAAGTTGCCGGAATACCCAAGTCTGCGCGTACCAAAATCCTTGAGAAGGAGATCCTGACAGGCATGCACGAGAAGGTGCAGGGAGGATGTCAGTGCCCCTTATTGAAGTATACCACGGCTGACACGAACACTTCAGACGGAAAATACCAGGGTACATGGTAGGCAACCTCGACTCATGTTGGGTCGTAAGATGACAAAGCTCGCAGGATTCCCTACCAACGGGGCCAAGCACTCGCCGCACAGTATGGCGTGACTGCCTATGCCGCTCCGATCTTCGACTTCGTCCCTTCCCCGTCTAACGTCGCGGCGCTTCCCATCGTACGGCATGGTACTCCCGACCATAGCGGGCAGAAGACAACAGCGAATCAGGCCAACGCGATGCCCGGCTACAATCCTACCATGATGTCTGGCAGTCGGTTAGCTGTTCCTGGCAATAGGCGCATGATGTCCCCTTTCGCGCACGGGTCGATGCCTCATCCGCCACCACCGCAATTCGCCAATGGTGACGGTCAGCTGATGGGGATTCCTCCGCACCCCTCAGCGATGGCATACCACGGCCAACCAAGCTTGTATTACCAGCCTCCGCTGCCATTCCCCACACCAGACAAGCGGCGACACGAGAGCTCCATGAATATGATCTCTACTCCGGGCGCTGACGGGAGCTCTCTCGCCCCGGCAGCCCATATCAATGGAATGGGACTTCCGCCTAGTCATGCGGATGTATACATCGATCAATACGGCCAGCCGCATCCCTCCTATCAGGCGCAATACCCAGACAATATCGATATGAAACCTCCTATCACTAAACGGCGCAGATCTGAAGACGATCCTATGCTTGAGCCGAATGGGCACCTGGAGGAATTACCAGCAGAAGAGGCAGAGGAGGACGACGACTCGCTCGATGAGATTCGCGACGCTCCGGCTCTCCCGAGCAGCATGCGATTATCAAACAAACCCCTCAGACCGAAACCATCAGCTCAGTCGAGTCGGACGCGGAGCAAGCTGCTCTCGCTGTTCTCGCTGGACGAGGCCGTTGACATCCGCTCGGTTTTGGGTATATTGGTGGACGCGCCGATCGATGTCGACGTCGACACCATTATCGATAATCAGGGTCACACCGCTCTGCATTGGGCCTGTGCGCTCGCAAAATCGTCAATCATCAGTCAGCTCATCGAGCTCGGCGCCGACGTCCACCGAGGCAATTACGCCGGCGAGACTCCTCTCATCCGGTCGGTCCTCACCACCAATCATGCCGAAGCGGGCACATTCGCCGAGTTGCTGGAGCGACTAGCTCCTTCCGTCCGCACTCTCGATCATGCCTACCGGACCGTCATTCACCACATCGCCCTGATTGCTGGGGTCAAGGGCCGCGCTTCATCTGCGAGATCTTACATGGCTGGCGTCCTCGAAGGGGTAGCGAAGGAACAGCTTCTGGCTGGCGTCACAGCCGGGCAAGAACTGGATGGAGGTGTCGCTCCTAGTCTAAGTCTGAAGAATCTGGTAGATGTCGAGGATGTGCATGGGGACTCGGCTTTAAATGTGGCGGCACGGGTGGGGAATAAGGGTTTGGTGAAACTGCTTCTAGATGCGGGAGCAGACAAAGCTAGGGCAAACAAGCTAGGACTGAAGCCTCAGGACTTTGGTATAGAGATCGAGGTGAGCAGCTTCAGGTCTGTGCAGAGAAAGGAGCTGATCAGGCTGCAATAGGCATTATGGGTTTCGCCTGCTGAAGCAGTCGTTTCGAACCTGAAATCAGCAGTGCCCAAGCCGGAACGTCAAAGCCGCGATGTGCAGCGGAGTAAGTTCTAAAGCTACCTCATCTCGCCGCTGATTCTTGCGCAGACATCTCAGCGATATTCGAGACCATCAACGACACTTTCGCCCGCGAGATGACCGAAAAGCAGACCACGCTCAACGCGACCGAGGCGTCCGTGCGACACGCGACCCGCGCCCTTGCCGATAAGCGACAACAAGTCCAACGCGCTCAGAACGCTGTCGGTGATCTAGAACAAATACAGCAGAAAGCGGACAATGTTCGGCGAGCGCTCGCGATGGTCGGCTCGCAAGACTGGACGGGTCGAGCACAGCGTGCGCCGACAGCCTTTCAGCCACTTCCTGGTCATATCCCCACGCCGCACACACAGGAAGGTCTGAGCCGAGAGGTCCCGATCCCGAATGCGGGAGAGGAAGATGCGTTGGTCAAGCTGAGACGGCTGGCTATTTGGGAAGACCGGATGGCGGCGGTACTGGAGGAAAGAATGCGTGCTGTGGAAGGGGCGAGCGCGGATAAGGCTGTGAAATATCGGCGATTGGTCAGCTTGTGTACAAAGGTACCGGTGGAAAAGGTCGATAGCGTGAGTCATCCCTTGATTCAATGGAATTTGGTGCTGATCGGGAGCTTTTAAACAGATGCTTGACGGATTGACGGCGGCAATTGAATCGGATGGCCAAAGTATCGATCTCTCACGGGTATCAAGTTTCATGCACCGGATGAAGGAGCAAACGGCTTGAGCGGCCGAGAAGGGTGCAGGGGGGAGTGAAAGGGAGGAAGCGGGGGAGTGAAGGGAGAGAGGGGAAAGAGGGGCAAGGGGGAGGAAGGAGCGGGGAGGACGGGGGAGAAGGGAAACGGGGGAGAGGGTGACATGGGGGGAGGACCCAGACTGCATGGAGATTTTGGGCAAATTTGCATCATGCATCTTGTCGCACAGTATCTACAGCTACTGAGATCTGCCTGGCTTGCTGCATGAGCGATGCTAATCTGGATTACTTTGCAAGACTTTTCGAAGGCGAGTCTCACGATTGCTTCGTATCAGTGAAGATTTTTCATGGGGAAGAGCAACGGCCCTGCGACGCTGTGTCCATCCCAAACTCAAATGACGGTGTGGAGGAGGGGCGTGTCTTCCGCCTCGAGGGCGCTTCGAGAGAGCGAAGACAAGCTCGAAGGTCCGGGCGGAAGTTTCTAGTCGAGGAACGAAGAATAATGACCAGGCTAATTATGATATCGGTGAACCGGCCTAACGACGGCTTGCCAAGGTTGCGGGATAGCGCATGTTGCACCAGCGGAGCATGTAGTAATCAGCGGAGCATGTAGTACAATCAAAACTCATCTCTTGAATCGATAATCCAACATGTCCCAACTGGATCTCGCTGTCGTAGCCGAAGCTCTCTTTCCGCTAGGCGGTCCCCGCTGCACCACCGTGAGCCTCACTGCACCCCTTTGACCTTTGAGTGCGACTTTGATGTATTGTTTCCAGTCACACCCCGACTCTTGCTGGCTTGTCCCAACATCCTTGACCGTCCTCAGATCCGGAGCGGGAGAAAATGGTGGTGGTGGTACCAGTATGGACATCACGATCACTCGTCCGGATATTTAGAGGGTTAATGCAGTGAAGCCTGAGTGAGCTTTGAGTTGATCCACAAGGGCCCCACAGTTTCCGGTAACTTTAAGAGATCTCTCATAGTGAATGAGACGGTCCTATCCACAGTTCGGTCCACTACACTCCGTACCAGCCGTCTCGCTCCGCCAGTTGGTATCATGACCCATCTCACCGAGGCACAACATCGGCAATGGAAGGAAGATGGGTTAGTCACGGGAGTAAACGACCTGCATAGGCTGATGCCCTACTTCCAGGTATCTCGTCCTCCCTGGCTTCTATGACATGATAGAGACGCAGGAGATGCTTGACCGAGCTCGAAATCTCTGTGATGAGTTTGACATCGAGGGTCATCCCCTCGTATGTGTCCTCAAATCTAGTCAAACCGGTCATCAATTGAGGTGGACCAGACCATGTTTAAAACCTCAGCAGATGGAGAGCACATCGGTGACGATTACTTCCTTGGCTCCAACGACAAGGTAGATCCCTATATCCTCACCTTGTTCGACTTCTTTTGTCCGGCGTCAGATCCGCTACTTCCTCGAACCTTCCTCCCTCTCGTCAGCTACCGAAACCTCCCCCGCGAAACTCGTCGTTCCCGCCGAACGCTCGATCAATAAGATTGGCCACGCCCTTGCCATCCTCGATCCCGTCTTCCGGAGACATACGCTAGAGAGTGATAAGATCCGGGATCTTGCAAAGGAGGTCGGCGAACATGAGAGTCCGAGAGTATTGCAGAGCATGATCATCTGCAAGCAGCCCCGAATCGGGGGAATAGGTGAGTCACCATCCTGTGGGAAGTCGTGCTGACAGCACAGTGCCCACACATAATGATTCGACGTTCTTGTATACGGATCCACCGAGTGCGGTAGGGGCTTGGATCGCTTTGGAAGAATGTACCGCTGAGAATGGGTGTCTAGTAAGTCCAACATGTATTTTGGGAAGCAGTCAAGCTGATGAAGCTCGCAGTCGTTCCTGCCCGGCTCCCACAGGACCTCGAGAATAGCATCGCGTTTCGTCCGATCTCGGGATGGGAAGCCTGGGACGACTTTCGAAAATGTGGACGGAGTGAAACCAAACGAGGAGAAATGGGACGAGATGGATGGATGGCGAGAAGAGCCATGCAAGGCCGGTACTCTGGTCCTGATACATGGTGAGCCAGCTCACCCGTTGCCTGAGCTGTTACTGATAGGGTACAGGGAGTGTGATGCATCGATCCCCAGCGAATCCGTCCAATAAGACACGGATTATCTATACTTTCCATATGATCGAAGGAGCGAAGGGAGTGAAGTTTGATGAGCGGAATTGGTTGGCCATTCTGATGTCAGTCGAGCTCAGCTGATGTGGACCGCTAGGTTGCAACCGACGAAGGAGATGCCCTTCCCCGCTCTGTTCTGATAACATGGCATTGCATCACGGGTGGCATCCCTGTTGTGCTTGGTCACTCGGACCGTTCATGATCCCACCTCAAGTGGCTTGGTACCGGGGTTCGAAGCCTGTCCACCTATGCATTGGAATCCTGCCCACTAAATTACACTTTTGAAACAAGGCCCAAAATTCGTCAGAAAAAGGTTCCGTTCCGAGCTTTGTAGGTGCCCCTCAGTAGTAGATTTCTGCGAAGTCCCATTCCTCGTTTCCCAACCCCCTCGTGTCTCTTGCATCCTTCTCGACAAGCGGCAGGAGCTTCCTTAGCCATGGAATTGGACGACCTAGGTGAGGATCGCGGTCTGGTGGACTGGCTCAGCGTTACTGATGCCACCAAAGCGCTCGACAACACCTACCAGCTCGGCGGCTCAGACGACGAGCGGGAACGAGGGCAAAATGCCGCGCTCATCGAAGAGCTGGAGCGGAAGAAGCGATTACGGCGGATGGCAGTGCCGACGGATGATAAGAAAGTGCGGGAACGGTTACGGGCTTACGGAGAACCTATCACACTGTTCGGCGAGGGAGTGAGTTGGTTCGGCACTTTGATTTGGCTTGACTAATGGTTGGTTTGTGTAGCCTGGAGATCGACGAGATCGATTGAAGTATGTCCAGGAGCAGATTGAGGCAGCGAAGGGACGTGATATCTATGATTTCGCTTCGGGGTCGGATGAGAGCAGTGATCAGGAGGATGAGGTCAGTTGGCCTGATTGCCCTGAGCTCTTGCAGCTCCTTCGCCGGTAGGCTCTGCTGACGTGCTTCTTAGGGCGAATTCTTCACGGAGGGGCCGGAGGCGCTGCTACAGGCGAGACGGAAGATCGCTCGTTATTCCCTTTCAAAGTGGGTGTCCCTGAACAGACGGAGCAACAGGCAGAATGAGTATGTTGATGATGGTTCCAGAGCGAAGTCCCGGATAGCACGGCAGCGGATAGAGGTCGACTTGCCCTTGAGCAAGATTGTCAATGCCCGCAAAGAGATCTTCGGGGAGCTCAAGGTGTGTCATTCGCTTGCGTCAACTTTGTACTTCGCTGACAAGGGAGATAGACCTTCAACAATCTTGGATCCCAGTTCGGCGATGACCGACCCCTCTCCACAGTCCGTTTCTCACCGAACTCCAAGCTCATCCTCACCACATCCTGGACTGGAGATGCTAAGCTATGGGATTTGCCGAATCTGAGTGCGATGGGGGCCAAGCGAGGACATACGGATAAGGTCGGAGGCGCGGCGTGGCACCCGACTGCAACGGTCGGGATGAGCGAGGAGGGTGTGAACATTGCGACGGGAGGAGGGGAGGGAGATGTGAAGCTGTGGTCATTAGCAGCGTGAGTATCCGAGCTACCAATGGGCTTCAGCTCATGGTCAGGCAGAGATAAACCGCTAGCAATATTATCGGGCCACACGAATCGAATAGGTCGAGTAGCGTTCCACCCGTCCGGCGCATACCTCGGTTCCTCGTCCTTTGACGGGACTTGGCGGTTGTGGGATGTTGCCAGCGCATCCGAGCTGCAAGTGCAGGAGGGGCATAGCAAGGAGGTCTATGCGTTGGCATTCCAGGACGACGGAGCATTGGTCGCTTCCGGGTGAGTCAGCTACTTCGAGGGCTTCAGCCGATAGGCTGCATCGTCGGGCACGTCTGACTTGCTTGTAGTGGCTTCGATGCGATAGGCCGAGTTTGGGATTTGCGAACGGGGCGGACGGCTATGGTGCTCGACGGTCATGTCAAGGAGATCCTGGCAATGGACTTCGCGCCCAACGGGTAGGTCTTGCAACAGTATTGTGAAGGAGGCTGACAACTTCTCAGCTATCAGGTTGCAACGGGTTCCGGAGACGACACTGTCCGCATCTGGGATCTGCGAGCCCTCAAGACCCAATACATAATCCCCGCCCACACTTCCTCAGTTTCCGACCTACGATTCTTCCGATCATCCTCCGAACTCACCTTCGTACCGCTCGACGCACCGCTCAACAATGGCATTTCGAAGAACGGAATCGCAAACGGGAATGGTCATGCTATGGAAATTGACGGCGACGAGAAGCCTGATGTCGACATAGCTTCTGCCGAAGGATCTCTACTCAAGTCCGGCCTCTTCCTGGTCACGGCTGGCTTCGACTGCAATGTGCGGATATGGTCGGCAGACGAATGGTCTCTCATACGGAACTTGGCGACGGATGCGGGGAAGGTCATGAGTGTGGATGTGTCTGGAGACTCAAAGTTCATTGCGAGTGCTTCGTATAGTCGCTCGTTTCACCTCTTTAGCGGAGATAGCTCGCTGTGATGTTGATGCATGATTTTACTGGCATCTTTGTTCATCGCCAGACACTATCTACGCTGGTCCAGATCGTTCGGTAGTAGGGCAGATTTTTGGGCCTCGAAAATGTTGATGGCCGGCTGCGTCGAGATGGTTGTTTTGAGCGTTGTCCTGATGGTAAAGGAGCTATTGTGTGTCGTCAGCTCGAGATACGCATCCATATCCAGGCTCGCCCGTTCATTGAACAGCCGACCGCTAGCAAGGCGAACCCAGACGTCGCCATAAATGTCAAGATGATTTGTCTTCGACCGGGCTCGGCCCCGTGAAACACCCAGAAAAGGACGATGAGTACAGCGAACCAGAGCGAGCCGGCGGAAACCGAGATCATTCAGTCTGCGCTGTATCCATCTGAGCGATTTATTTGGCCTGTACCGATAGCGCGTAGAGTGGCGGGACATGTGGAAAATGAACGCAGCCCAATGCATTGTCGGGCGGATCTAGTCAAAGAGCCAGTTGAGCAGATTCGAGTCTGCTGAAGTCCGATTGTCAACGAGCTCCTTGCTATGTCCTCCTGAACCTGCAGCTCAGACGCGATGGCTATACTCCATATTCGCCAAGTCCCGTCGAATGATGAGGAACCAAGGTATGCGCTGGAGGGATGTAATGCTACACGACCTATCGAGCTTGACTTACCCGTCATAAAGTTTTTATAATCCTGCCGCTTTCCAGTCCCAACGGCCCGACTCGTGCCGTCAGCCACCATCGGACCCGACATACGTGCCATGCCTAGTCAGCTTGAGGTCTTGGCGACATCTTTTACCTGGGTTGCGCTTCGGACGCCTTGGCTGACTCTCGTGGTCAGCGGGAAATATATGGCCGCGCTGTATGTTGTCTCGCAAGAGGGGTATGGGTGACGCTAGAGTCCGCTGCTGCGCCTGAATGAGCTTCATAGATCACATCACGAAGGCTTCCTACAGTTCCCACTTCGGCGTTGCGTATTTGCGGGCTAGTCGGGAATCCATCTTTCCGGAATCAAATTCTCAGCGGGCATCAGGTTGCAGATTTGATCCCGCAACGCGTCCGTCGCGTCCGGAATGGGTCCGAGCTCATGTGATGGATACATTTCCCCACCGCACCTATCACCTACCTCCATCCACTGTCACTGCCAGCCAACACCTCCCTGATAGCAAATTGTAATGAGAAGGGAAGCTCGCCAAGATGGAGTCGCCCCTGTTGCCCACGATGCACCGTCCGCTCGACACCATGACCTCCCCATCAGGCATGATGGCGGAAGTCTCCCTCGCTTCCTCCCCATCAAGTCCAATGGACCAGTACTCCCACCCCTCCCACGCTTCCTCTTCCCTTTCGCGCTCGCCCAGCCGATCTCGTAACCATCAGGAAGGGGCCGACGAGACAGCTCAAAAACCGAAGAAATCCCATACCGCAAAACCGCGGTTCTCGCTCTTCGCCGGACCTCAACCTCACCCCGCTACGGACGGAGATACTCGCGGCCAAGAAGAGGAGCCAGATGACGGGGAGGACGAGGCGGGGGTAGAGGGGGAAGGAGAAGGAGAAGGAGAAGGAGAAGGAGAAGGAGAAGGAGAAGGAGAAGGAGAGGACCAAACGATCCATGTCCGACGAGCGGCTCGAGCTCGACCTGCGCAGAGCGACGATACGCTACGGGAGAGTCTGTATGAGTTGAGGGAGATGAATGAGATTTTTGAGGGGTTCTTGGGGGCGTTGGAGTCGGCGAGGGGACATAATGAGGTGAGCCAACTTCCTGCACCGCAGTAGCCTTGCTGGCGACAGTGCCGCTGGAAGTACCCTATCTCATCTCCCCTTGTCCTGCGGCACCCAACAACTGTTGGATCTTTTGAGCCTTGATGCTGACATATCCGGCAGCGCCTAGCGACTCGAGTCCGGCAGACCTCCTCGTTACTCGATCAATACACAGCACTACTGGGACAGACGGAACATACCCAACGACTCATCCTCAATCCCAACTGGACCGGAGCCTACGACGTGAGTCTTCCTCACCACCGTTCGCTACTTATGAAGTTGACGGTCTATGGCGATATCAGGACGCAGCAGCTCTGGAAGCAGAGGAAGCGGCACGGCAAGCAGCTGGGGCCTCGGCAGCACGGGAAGCGGAGCGGGCGGCCGAAGTCGCGCGGATGCTTGAGGAGGAGAAGGACAGATTAGCTGCGGAGGCGGCTAGGGTCAAGGAGGCACCGAGTCGAGGAGGGAGGAGGGGCCGGGGTGTTGTACGTGCGGGTACAGGTCGTGGACGAGGTGGGTCGGAGAGCACCTTCTGGATCTTATTCTTATGGGGTATGTCGGGTAGGGTCAGGCATACCGACGACGAGTATTCGTCAACCCGCTGCGCCGGGTACAAAGACACCTGTTGCGGGAATCAAGAAGCCCACGACCGGAGCTGGACTAGGGGGAAAGTACGCAGACGTGAAGAGCAGCGGTTATGGCCCGGCGCGAAAAGCGATATAGAGAGGTGTCTAGTGTGTATAGGATTTGCTGGGGGATGCAGGGGTTGCATTCGTGCTGGGTGCTATTGATTCACGCAAATCTCCCCGACCTCATGACCTAACTTGCTCCCCTTGAACCGCTTCAACCCCTCGAGCAATTCCCGGTCCTCCTCGGTCAGATTGGGATCCAACCCACCGTTGGAATCGTCCGCCTTCGCTTTCTTGGGTGTCTGCCCGTCGGATTCCGGATTGCGCAGTCCGAGCTTGCGCTTGAGGAGTGTTGTGAAAGGGTGATTGGGATCAGTCGGTCTCGCCTCTTCGGAATGTCGTCTCAGCCAGTACTCGGGCAGAACAGAACATGCACAGCTCACCCGAACTCAGAGCAAAGGGGAACATCTCCGTCGTCCGTTCACTTCGTCCCCTCTCAACCGCCTCCCTCCTCTCTAACCCTCTGATCACAAACCGACCATCCCCATCCACGATGGGCTCGCATTTGGGAAACGTCATTCGAGCAAGCGTGATCAATTCGACAGGATTCAGCAGGCGGTTGGGCTTGGGCACTGGAGGATCTGAGGAGAAAGACATGTCCAGGTCTGGAGCTGGAGTCGACATGTTGGCTTCGAAGTCGCGGAGCTCGCCTGCGTCTTCGGTGGGTGGTGGATTGGATTCGGAGGGAAGGGAAGAGAAGCGAGCGGCATAGGTCGAGTACAGCTCGGTTTGCGTCAGACTCGATGGGGAAGCAGGAGTTGACTGGTGCTGGTAATTACTCAATAGCCTAATCCCTCGTCAATCGACAAACTCCCTACAGACACGAGACTGGTGTGCAGGATCGTCCCACTGACCAGGTTCCCGCTCGTATCGGCTCGACCAGCTTACCCACTCCCGTATCCCAGACCCCGTGTTCACCAATCCCCTCCCCTCGCTCCTTAATACCTCTGAGCACGTAATCACCCTCATCCCGTGCCATCTCGCAACCCGGGAAAGTCGCGCATGCGAGCTGGATGAGCTCCTGTCCGCCTAGCAGATTCGTTTGCGCCGCGCACGGGTCGAAGCGGGTCTTGTACGAGGTGTAGAGGTTAAGCTGAGAGACGTGGGAGGATGTAGAGGCTCGATATGTCATCTGTAACCTATGCTCGGTCAAAGTAGTTGATTCGGAGAAAGTGAACCATACCATCCGGTTGCTCGTCCTGGCTCCTCCATGTGCTCAAGATCAACCAGTCCTCGTAGCTTATTCCGTCGTTGCCGGAAGTATTCTCTGATCTTGTTCCACGGCCGACCAGTCCTCTCCGCTAAGGCCTCCAATTCCCTCTTTCCCGGATTGGGGTTCCTGGCATAAGCATCGCGTAAAATGGCAAGTTGCTCTGAGTTGGTCAAAGGCGAATCAGGAGCTTGACGATGAGGAGGGTAAGGAAAGGATGAAAAAGAAGCTCGAGGAGGCTGAGAGGCAGCGACTAGGGCTGCAGCTTGATTCGCGAGCTCGCTCGACATGTCCATTTGTTCCGGGACGGGATTGACGCGCTCCGGAGAGGGGAAATCATCCACGAGAATGGCCTGAGATTGATGACCCATCAGTAAAGGTCGGTGTTACAAGGGCTCACATGTGGGTGACGAGCTGGAGAGATTGATTTGTCTGTTTGTTGCATGATGAGCGGAGGTGGACGTTGAAGGTGGAGGTAGGCGGGGGAACAAGAGGATAAATGGTAGGAGAAAAACAATAGGACCATCTTGTCGAATATTACATGAATTTTCTCCCTAATATCCGAAGCGGTCAGTGCCTGATGCCGGAAATTTCGAGCAGGAAAGCAATTAGAAACTGTTGACACGAGCTTCAACCTTGAGACAACCCACATAACGCTGAGCTTGGTCGGCGACCAGGTCTTCTATCTCTTCTCTTTTGATATGACCACCCTCCTTCCACCGCCCAAGCGGCAAAAGTCCGCCTACTCCCAATCCCTAAAACCACCACCTCCACCCACCTCGTCCACCCCGGTTCCTTCGGTCGTCGTCCACTTCAGGAGCGCAGAAGATGGCTCTTCCCTTGGACCGGCTATCAATCTATCAGCAGATACGGGAAGGGATGCCTTGCAAATGTTGGTCAACAAGCTGCGTGGCGAGGTGAGCTCGCGATACTCATACTGAACTTTGGCCCGTGCCCATATTTTGGGTGGATCCGGTCAAGCGGAAGGGAATAGCTCATGACCGTGGACTTGACAGACCGAAGACCCACTTCCTTATTCTTTCCACCTCATACCCCGACCCTCGTCCACCGCGTCAGCAGCAGGTCTTCCTCCACCGGCAAGAGTTCAGATCAACACCTCCATCCTCAACGACGCCCTTGCTCCGCCCGCATCCACTTCGACAGCACCGGCATTCTTCCCCGAAGACGTCTTCGAGCTATGGTGTGAACCTCAAGCGGTCTTTCGAGTCAGGAGTGTCGGTCGATGTAGTGCTACTTTGAACGGTGAGCTTTATGGCTGGGATGCCTGTTCCCTCTGCATTAGAGCAATGTAGTAGCTAACGTAAGCTCTCGCAGGACATGCATCACCCATACTTTGCGCTGCTCATTCGCCGACTGGGAAGTTTGCCGCGACAGGCTCTGGGGACGCGACTTGTCGGATTTGGGATATGGAGACTGAGACGCCTAAGGTATCTCTTCCAACTCGACTGCATACCCCGATTTCCCGGTCAAGATGCTGATGCCTAAGACGGATTGCTGATGCTTGAATTGGTAGTTGACCCTTTCGGGGCATAAGGGATGGGTTCTTTGTGTCGAGTGGAGCGCGAATGAGAAACTTGTTGCGACCGGCGGACACGATAGCCAGGTCAGTCTCGACGCATTTCGCTTGTTACCATATAGCAAAGGCTGAAGGAGGTGACTTGCAAGCTGACCGTCGATATTCAAGGTGCGGTTGTGGTCTCCGGAAACCGGTCAACCCCTCGGCAGTCCGCTCCTCGGCCACTCGCAATGGGTCACATCGCTGTCTTTCGAGCCTCTTCACCTCACCTCTTCTCGATCCCCCTCACCACGCTTGGCATCCGCTTCGAAGGACGGCACCGTTCGAATATGGTCCACCTCGATAAGAAAGCTCGAAACGGTGCTGACCGGACACGGGGCCAGCGTCAATGTCGTCCGATGGGGCGGGGAGAATGTCGTCTATACGGGCAGTAGTGATCGGACTGTCAAGGTGTGGAGCGGGGTCGATGTGCGTGGCTGTCTTCAAGCGACGCTTGACCGGCCTGTCCGGGGCCGGGTCCGTCAGTCTGTGACAGCCGTGCTGACCTGAAGGCTAGGGCAAGCTGATACGCACGTTATCGGAACACGCCCATTGGGTCAACACGATGGCATTGAGTACCGACTTCATCCTTCGCACGGGACCATTCGACCACATCGGGAAGATACCAAAAGGCGATGATGAATGTCCGCTGTCTGTTCTTGGACTGGTCAGTCAAAGCTGACCTGATTTGCAGCCAGAACCCTTGCCCTCGCCCGGTACAAGGACCATGCTGCGAATCACCCCGAAACCCTGATCACCGGCTCCGACGACCACACCCTCTTCCTCTGGCCCGACCAAGCCTCCGCCTCCTTCTCGAGTGCTGCCACCCCCAAGAAACCGCTCGCAAGGCTCACCGGTCACCAGAAGCAGGTCAATCACGTAGCCTTTTCGCCGGACGGAAGGTGGATCGCTAGTGCCGGATTCGATAACGCTGTGAAGCTCTGGGAAGGGCGGACTGGGAAGTTCATGGCGAGTTTGAGAGGACACGTTGCAGCTGTGTATCGGGTGGCTTGGTCAGCGGATTCGAGAATGCTTGTTAGTGCGAGCAAGGATTCAACTCTCAAGGTATCTCCCAGAGATTCGATTCCGACAGTAGCTGACGGACATGGAAGCTCTGGGATCTTCGGACTTATAAGATCCGTATCGATCTGCCCGGTCACACGGATGAAGTCTACTGCGTTGATTTCGTCGCCGACAAAGTGGTATCCGGCGGCAGAGACAAGACAGTCAAGATGTAGGTGAATCGCTGATTATCATGACACAATGCTTACTCTCTCTGTGTAAAGATGGCGGAATTGAGGTGCGAGAAGCATGGGGTGGCAGGTGATCGTGTAAGTGAAAGAGGGGGAGTACATCAGCGCTCTCTGAGAGGCGGACTCGTGCAATGATTCCCATAAACTTACCCACTTCCACGGGGGTTTCAGCCTGATAAGGCATTACGTGTACTTCTTGTCTACCCCTGATGACCTTGGGGGCGCGTTTCAGACAGATGCAGCAATAATCATATCTCTCATGTTTGAACAAGCTATACGGGATTGCCGAACGTCTTTATGGCAATATGATTGACCTCCTGCATCGTAAGTCCAGCTTGCGACGGTCCATCTCGTCTGGTGAACGTGAAGTTGACCCGCGCTACAGTGCAAGCGGACAAAGGGGGAAACCCCGAGCTCGTCCGCGAGTCTCAGAGAAAGCGAGGAGCGAGCGTTGAGCTGGTAGACGAGGTCATCGCCATCTTCGCCGAGCACAAGCATGGTAAATCCTCTTTCCTTTCTCCATTGTCCCTTCGGCTGATCGTGGCGTTCTTAGTGACGTACGAGAAAGAAGGCATCCAACGCGAGCTCAACCTCCTCCAAAAGGAGATAGGCACTATCAAAAAGGCCAAAGGGGATGCTTCGGCACAATTGGCGAAGAAGGCAGAGTTGGACAAGACGATTGCAGAGATGGTGGGGATGGTGGCGGAGCTGGGCAAGAAGAGGGATGAAAGGGCGGGGATGATTGGGAATATCGTGGATAAGGATTGTAAGGTGTCGCTTACTGAGGTCAGTCCAGCCTCGTTCCGTCATCTTCGAAGATAAACCAGAAGCGACGAGGGCTGACGAGGGAGGATGTAGGACGACAACCCGCTCATGAACGTTTGGCATCCAGAACCGAACCACAAGGGAAACTCCCCGCGTGGACTAGGCATAGCGGACAAGACGGCTGACATCATCTCACATCATGAGGTTCTCGCGCGATTAGAGGCACTCGATACCGACCGAGGTCGTTCGAATCCCTGTCACGCATCGGCCTTATGACTGACAGGGTGCACAGGCGTGAAGATCTCAGGCCACCGTGGATACTTCCTCACAAACGACGGTGTGGACTTGAACCAGGCGCTCATTAACTATGGCCTAGACTTCCTGCGGACAAAGGGGTTCAAGAAGATCCAAGCGCCCTACCTGATGCGGAGAGAGATCATGGCGCAAACGGCCCAGCTGGATGAGTTCGACGAGGCGCTCTATAAGGTTTCTGGAGGAGAAGGGGAGGACCGGTATCTCATTGCGACTTCGGAACAACCTATCTCTGCTTTCCATTCTGAAGAAAACGTCGACCCTAAGTCTCTTCCTATCCGGTCAGTCAAGTCTCCTTCAGAGCTTGATGTCCGCTGATATCCCTTAGGTATGCAGGCTACTCGACGTGTTTCCGGAAAGAGGCGGGCTCGCACGGGAGGGACACCTGGGGCATCTTCCGGGTACACCAGTTTGAGAAGGTCGAACAAGTCTGTGTGTTCTCTTCACCGTTGAGTCCCCGCTGATGGCGACCTAGTTTATCCTTTCTGATCCCGAAAACTCCCCCGAAATGCTCAACTCGATGATGGACAATTCCCGAGCGTTCTACGAGTCCCTCGAAATACCTTATCGAGTGGTCGGCATCGTGTCCGGCGCTCTCAACAACGCTGCTGCTATCAAATACGATTTGGAAGCCTGGTTCCCGTACCAGGGAGAGTATAAGGAGCTGGTCAGCTGTTCGAACTGCACAGATTTTCGTAAGTCTTTGAATTCCACACTATGCTAACCTGAGTAGAGTCTAGATCGTTGGGCGTGAAACTTGGGTTCAAGAAGGGGTCGGAGAAGATCAGCTTCGTTCACATGCTCAACGGGACGCTATGCGCGACCGAGCGGGCATTATGTTGCATTGTGGAGAACTACCAAACACCGGAGGTCAGCCTTACTCCTCGCTCCAAGGGATTGGTGGCTCATAGAGATGATGACGATAGGGTCTTCGTATACCCAAAGTCCTCCGGCCGTACATGCAGGGACGCGACTTTCTACCCTATACAGCTGAGCTACCGAAGGATTCTACCAGTACCAAGAAGAAGTAAACCATACCGGTAAAGGATATCATACCAGCATTCCAGGAGATGATAGAGCATGCATACTGCAAATGTCCATTGCGGTCTCGTGAGATGCTGCCGTCAAATTACACTTTCCTTGCCGAGACTGGAACTCGAGAAAGGAGCCCCGGCTCAAAAGTGACCGCCGCAGCTCCCAGTACATGCTGCCTTCCTTCCGAAGAAAGTTCGCTCTTTCCATCCAATACTGCTCGAAAGAGTCGGTAGGGGCCATTATGGACGTCTATCAGGCATCCGATGGGTACATGGTCCAGCTTGACCAGACACTAAACAGCTATGACTCGTAGGTCTCCTCGCTCACCCCCCACACATCATTGCCACCTCGCCGTGATTCCGAGCTGACTTGACCTCAGGCTAGAGCCCATCATAGCCGATATCTCCGCGGCGACCGGCGTATCTGAGCGGAATGTCCTGCTCTTCCTCGAGGATGGCAGGGAGTTGCGCAACGAGGTACTAGAGGAGGCTTGGGAACGAGGAGGACAGGGAGCTCAGTCCATGGTCCGTCAGAACGAGCACAGCACACGGTTCCCTTGAGCTCATGATGCTCTCCAGCCCCCGCGACAGACGCTCTACATCTTCAATCGCGAGACCTTGTGGACCGATGCGAAACAATGGGCTGTGCAGCTTCAAGAGGACGTCCAGTTCCCTCCCCCTCTAAATCGTACTTCACCTCCCTTCCCGAAGGGCGTATCTCACAACCCGCAGTCTCAGGCCTCATAGATGCCGCTCGAGCACAACAGCCCTTCCATATGGCACAAGACCACCTCTCCCACCTCCGATCACTCTATCAATCCCAATCCCGTTCCCTCCAGATCGCTTATTCTAACCTATTCCACCACCTCCACCCGCTCATCCGGGAGTTCCAGACGTTCGCGGCTCGGGCGGAACAGGATTTGGAGAATGAGGAGAGCTTGATAAGGGGCGCGAGGGTGGATATGGCGTTGTTGCCGAAGGTGGTGGTACATGAAGTTTTTACGAGGAAGAAGGACAGAGACAAGGATAAGGATGTGGAGGGAAGTGATGGCAAGGCGAAGACTCTGGCGGATTACGTGCATCCGAGGAAGATGGAGCAGGTCCGCGAATCCTGTAGAATCACTCATGGTAGGTCGATGCCGTCTTCAGCGAAGCTTGAAGCTGATGTGAGGGGTCCAGAGGATCATGTGACGCGATTCAATGACCTGGCGAGACAGATGGACGAGCTGGCCGGTCAGTCCGAGGCGGAGAGGAAGGCGGCGGAGGAGAGGGCAGCAACGGTTGATGAGGAGTTCTCGGAAGGTCTAGCGAGGATAGCTGTGGCATTGGAGCAGGTCGAAGCGCTGTTGCAAAGCGGGGCGGAAGGGGCGGCGCAGGGTGAGCCGTTCGGCTTATCGCTTACTCAAACGCTGACAATGACAGACCTGATGGAGCTGGATCAAGCGATGAGAGATGACTTGGTGGCTCTTACGGGAGTCAAGGTGAGCTCCTGCCGAGCTCCATGATATCACGCTAAGGCCTCATATCAGAACGATTTCACCCTCGAAGTCCATGTCCACCTTCGCCAGATCGCGATCTTCCAGTCCCAGATCACCGAAATGGTACAACCTCTGACAACCCTTGACTCCGATCTCCGCACCAAAGCCGCTTTCCCACACCTTCACAGACTGCATCAGCTGCCCTTCGCCTATGCCGCAGCGGTCGTTGAGGTGGTGCGCCGCAGGGAGTTCGGGAGTTTCCTGCTCGAATGGACCAGTCGTTTAGCGGAGACGTTGGGTAAATACACATCGACGGAAAGGAAGCGACGCCAGCAGCTGAAGACGGAGACATTGGGTCATCTACCTTGGACAGTCTCAGCGCTGGAGGATTCGATGGCCCCAAATATCGATATTTCCGTTACCAGTGGAGCTGAGGCTTTAGATAGCATGGATCTCGGTAGAGATGACATAGAAGGTGAGGTGACCTATCTTCGCAATATGCTATATTGACTCCTTCGCGCAGCTCTGTTGAAATGGGTGGAATCGCTCAAGGAGGATCCGGAAGTGCTTGCCGCTGTCGAAGAAATCGATGCGAACCCTATTGACGGTCTTCAAACCAATCTCGAGGGCATCGTTGCTAGAATGGACGTATCGAGTGTCGAGCTGGACAAGTGCATTGAGCGATCTGGTGTGTATATCACGCATGATGATGCAAGCTGATATGAGGCAGTCCTCATCACTTCGCGATCGCGCCAGAAGGCGTCTGCCGACTCCCAAACCCTGCAGAGCCTTTCCGGACAGCTGAGAGCTGCTGAGCAATCGAAACCCGACCACGCGAAGAAGGTCGCCGAGCTCGAAGCAGAGCATGAGAAGCGAGTATCGCGACTTGAAGAGCAGCATCAGCAAAGGACTTCCGCTCTGCAGAATCGACAAGGCGAATCACAAGAGGAGCTTGTCCGGCTTCGGACCGATCTTGGCGAGGAAATGCTTACACGGCAAGCTCTGTCAACCCAGCTCGAGGAGCGGTCCCGGGAACATGAGGACTGGCAGCGGGAGCATGAGGACCAGACAGATCTCGTCTTGGCTCTTCAGGCCGAACTCGCTCAGCAGAAGGAGCGGGCGACGGATCTCGGCGTCCGGCTTCAGGAGGCGCTACTCGACGTTGACGGGCTGAATAATGCCGAGCAATCCCTGATCGGACAGCTGCAAGCCCTTCAAGACGAGCGGTCAAAGTCGATGAAAAGTCTCAGTGAAGCACAACTGCATTCCCGCGGCCTGGAAAGCCAAGTCGCTGGCATCAACGCGGAGATGGAGGCTATGTCTCAGCAACTATCTACGGCTCGATCGGAACGCGATAGCGCGATGAAGAATCAGTCAACGGAAGCCGAACGGATGATGCGGAATTATATCGCCGAAGCGGATGGCGATCGCGCCGTCCTAGAGCACCAGAACTTCACTTTGAAGAAGCAGGTTGATGGAGTTCGGGTGGAGTTGGAGGAGAAGCTTTCGGCCGCGAAAAACTCCGCGATTCGTCAAGCAGATGGGCTGAAAGCGGAGCTATCCTTCACCAAGGCTCAGCTCCGGGATGTCCAGCGACGCGAGACGATATTGGCCGACGACTTAGCTATGGCAAAGGACGCGGCAACCGCTATGACCCACGAAACGAGATACCAGTCTGACTCGACGCGAGACGCAGTAGCTTTGGCCAGTAGGTACTACGAGTGCTGCCAACGCTTGATGACTGCCATAAATACCTCCGCGACGATCTCGGGTACCGCATCTACCCTCGTAGCTCGACCGCGCACGCCTCCATCGGCCGTGATCTCGGTGTCGAGCAAGGACGAGATGCGAGAGAGCGGGTTTATCCGCAGTCTGGCTACGGCGTCTGGTTTCGATCTGGTGGCTTTTGCGGATGCGGTTCAGAAGACGATCAATTTGGTGAAGAAATGGTCCAAAAGCTGCAAGCAGTATCGCGATCTTGCACGGAACAAGATCTCGTTCACAACCTTCACGAAGGGCGACCTAGTGAGCGATTCTTGGAAACATCTTGCGTTCATAGATCTGATGCTATCGGGACCAGGCATTGTTCCTTCCGACTCGTAATGCCGCCGCTCGATCATGGGCGGCATTCAACGGTAGGTTCAGGTAATCCCCAACTAATCGATATGCTGATGAAACGTAGTCTCTGCTCCTCACAACTTTCTCAAAGTTACCGATGCAATGCAGGAGCAGACGAAGACCCGCGAATGGATTATTGCACGAATCGTCAAGACCGAAGAGGCTATCGCGAGCGGAGGCGAGGTGGGCATTGCCTCATCTGCTCATTGTCCACACTGATCGCGTCTAGTCTCCCGAGATCAATCCCTTCGGTCTTGCAGATGGGTTGCGGTACTTTGTGCATCATGTCGAAGAGTACAACCCTACGTCCGTAAGGCCTGTTCGACGATCAGGGTCGACAAGCTACAATGGACAGGCAACACTTGAGACCTCCGCCAATCATATGCTTGTATCGGCGCAGACACCATCAAATCTCGATGCTGTCGACGTCACTACCTCGCCAATCACAGGTGCTCGGGTTCGGAGCTCGACCAGCTACTTCCCGGCGGTGTCGACCCTTACCAGTCATGTCCCGTCGCAAGAGGTCTCACAACCACCGATTGAGACTGAACATGCGCAGAGCAATTCCGTTTCGCCTGGTCCGGAGCAGGTTGAGTCCCCTAGCCCACCTCAGCCAGAACAGCGTCCGGCTTCACCTCCACCCGATCCAACAAAACTCTCTCCACCTATCACTTTGTTTGCCGCTCCCCCTCATCCTCGCGCATCCCATCAACGCGTTAATTCTCGTCCTTCCCCACCTCCTTTCGGGGGGTTCTCCCTCGGCCGTCCCACCTCAATCGCATCTTCCGCTTCCTCCCACACAAGAGGTCCGCCAGGGTCGTCGCCTGCAAGCAAAACCTCTCCAGCAATGGCGCTGACCACGTCGGGCGATGGGAGCGACTCTAAGTATCTTCCAGAACTGCAGAGGAGAGTGCCGCGGAAAGCCTCTTCTCACTCCCTCTCACCAGCTCACGATGACCTCTTTCGCCCGTCTCCTTTAAGCGAGGTGTCACCGCCTATCGAAGCAGCCAATGACTCAGGCGTGATCAAGGCCAAAGGAGCTGCGTCGGGCTTCGCTGCGATTGGTTCAGGTCCAGCTGGACGTCTCATCAGAGGTTTCTCGATCACGAAGAAGCGAACTACGAGCGGTGCGGGTGTTGGGCCTGACGGGAAGCCCACGGCTCTGGACATGCTGCGGCGGTTCGATGGCGGTGGAGCATCATGAGAACATTGTTTCATTACGTTGACGAGCATTCAGGCATTGCATGGCATAGGATCATCTACTGGTATGGCGTGATGCACAGTATCAGCATGCGAGGTGTATACAGTCTGTCTCTGTCATCATTCTCACTCTGCCACCAAGAGGATTCCTTCCTCGTCCTCGACACGGACGCCAAAGTTTCATATGTATTGAAGAACATTCAGGAATCGGATAGCATATGATCAACTCTGGGTATAGCATAATGCACAGTATAAGCGTGCGAGGTATACACAGTCTCCTTTCTCCATCATCCTCACTCCATCATCACGACGTTCCCCTTCTCGTCCTCAAAGTACACGCCCTTGATCATGTCCGTCTCACTGTCTTTGTCCTCGTCGTCCTCCTCATGACCATTGATAGCCTTGACGTCCGTAAGGTCATTCCCAGTCGGAGTGACTGGCATGGGTCGCGCGGAATGTGCGGACTCCTGGTCGTCCTGCTCGGATTTGGAAGCATGAGGTGCGGCGTTGACCACCTGAACATCCTTTTCGACCGCGCTGATCGGGTTAAGTGGGATGCTCGGCACCACCTGAGCCGTATTATTCTGCTTCGACACCGAAGCCTGAGGGTCCGCCTTGACGGTCTGTTGAGAACGTTGGAAATCTTCGCGGAGATCCTCGATCGGCGGACCAGAAATGACTGATCTCGTTTATCAGTACCGTCACTAGGAACCGAGATGTACCACCCACTGGCCAAAAACACCTCGAGATTGTACTGCGTTTCTCCAGCATACTGTAAGGACGGGGATTGGAAGGGACTCACGAAAGCGTCGTTCCCCGCATTCCCGTAGAACATGGGTGCCCGGTCCTTCTCCTGCCCAAACATGATCCACGCCACTTCCTCTAGGGTCTTTCTGGTTTGCACTGGCGCAGGAAGCTGGGCAGGATCATGCTCGATGGCCGCGAAGAGTATTGCCGTATCCTACTTACTCGTCAGCAAAGGGATAGAAATGTAAATGCGCGCCTGACGAGGACGATTGTCTTCCCGATACCTTCGGGTGAGGCGTACGACGCATACTCCCAGCCCGAAGGTTTGAGCCGTCTTTCCCATGAAGTGGGATCCAGACCGAGCTTGGCGAATTCCGTTTGACCGGCGTCGGGCGAGTGCACGAGGATATCTGAGGACGTCAAAAATGGCTATCGGCAAGCAAGCGCGATCCGTACAAGTGGGACCACCGCCAGCCGTCTTCGACAGGTCAGCGATGAGCCGAGTGACTGTTAAAGCCAGGTTCTTCCGCGCGATCGGGACAGATTGGCCGAAGAGGTAATGATGGCGGTTATTGGGTCGCCAGTGCCCGTTCCTCTTCTCCAGAAGATAGTCTTGAATCCTGAATGTTTTGTCAGCAGGGCTAGAGCGGTAAATACGAGAAGGCCTACACGCAGTGGCCGCGGTCCTGCATCTCCTCGAAACCTGCTTCCTCCTCCTCCACTGCTTCAAGCTTCTGCTGCCACCACACGGCTGCCCACCCTACCTCCAAGATGACATCCGCGTCCTCCTCCCAGGTCGTGATGTCAAGCGCGAGGAAGAGGCTCCTTCCAATCGCACTTCGCGGGCCGGCTTCCTCATCGGGTGTCGCCTCGAGAGCCCCTCGAAGGCCACCGAGAGAGGCTAAGATGTATGCTTGTTGAGCGTGGAAATAGTAGTTGGTATTGAAGTTCTCCAAAGGTGAATCTACTGGTTTACCGGCTTCCAGCGGTGTCTCTGCCGTCGCAAGCATGGCCTTAAAATCCTCGACGTCATGTGCCTGATCCGTTGCTGTAGAACTTTCGATTCCCACCTTTTCGCCAATCACCGGCTCCTTGTCCGCTGTCATGACTGCCTTGTCGATATTGAGGTCAGGAGATGTTACCCCTTCCTTCGCCATACCCTCAAGACCTGCAGCTTCCATGACTCCTTCCGTCGTCGTCATTTCGCCGATGTTCAGGCCATGCGATTCCACCTCGCCTCTTGTCACTATCCCGGCTCCTCCAGGCAGGTCGCTATTGTCGAGACTCGCGTAAGGCTTCTTCACCGGGAACCCGCCCCATCCTGTCTCCTCACCCTCATTCTCGCCATCTAAAATCTCCTGCGCTCCCTTTTGTTTGTCCCTCTGTCTACGAGTCGGAGACTTCGCTCGCGTCGAACCTTTCCGTAGACCCGGACCCGAAGTCGCATTGTCGACCTTGGCGGCCTCGCGATTGATCGTGCTCGGCGTCGGGTTGGCAAGGAGCCGGTCCTCGTCGGCTTTTCCATTATGCTTGGTCAGCTGATGTGTGAGCTTCTTGAGCTCCGAAGCAGTCTTGAGAGTGAGTGGTTCCTTGATAGACGAGACCTCAGTCCACGTCCAAAACAATGAAGTGTGGGGCACTAACGAGTTTGTCGAAGAAGTCCGCTTTCATGATGAAAGCCGGTAAGGGCACCCATTCTCCACCTCCCGGGGGGAAGTCCTCCTTTTCTTCCTTGGAGTCATGAGTGCTATTGGAGAGAGACATGGCCTGTTCCGGGTTGGAGAGTCGCATTTCGTGGATGTAGTATTGGATGTACTCGAGCTGGCGGAGAGAGAAGAGAAGGCGTCGCTTGCCGAGTCGGTCTGAACCTTTTGAATTGATCAGCTTGGTCTTTTGAGCGAACTTGAGCTACAGATATCATCCGTTCCACCCGTGTAGAAGGATGCTCATCAGATTCCAGCTCACCGAGATAGAGCGTGATGCCTTGGTCTCCAGGGGAGCGAAGCGGGTGACCCGGGTCAACCAGAGCCTTCGGATTGAGTAGAGCCATGACAGCATTCCTCTGCGAGGATGGATGATTTCAGGTAGAAGAGCAGGAAGAATTCAGCCATGAGCAGCTGGACCGTCCTCATACGACCTGAACTCACATGCCACGGGTTGAGCGACTTGTGCCAGTGAAACATTACATCCGTATATCGGATATATGCGTCGGTGACATGCTCGAAGAGCTCCTCTTTCGGCTCTGATACCTCGGCGTCATCTAGTGAACCCGTCTCGCTCATCTTGACCACCTTTCCGAGGTTATGGTCGGCTGATCAGGGAAAGTGGAAGAGAAGAAACGCATCAAAACTGCCGGTCCGGTGCCTGGGACGCAAATTACGTCAGCAAAGCTTAAGAAAAAGCAGCTAAGTGACGTTTTGGCATCGCATTCTTAGGAGGAGATATTGCCAAGATTTCCGAAACATTGAGTCCTTGACTCGCGCGTATTCTCAGGCTCTTCCCCCCAAAGTTGCAACGCTTCTGTCCGCCATGTCCGCCAGCGAGGTGCCTAGTGAATAGTAACCGCTACGTTCCCATCACATGAGCTGATGATTCTTACAGTCAGGACCCTTCTCATTACCGTCTTCGACGTCCGCCATTTCCCAAATAATATAGCAGCCGACTGACCTTATCATCTGCCACACAGTCCGTCGTCGAGGTTTTTATCCTCTGCATAGCCGGCTATGTTCTCGCTCGCGCCGGAGTCACCGACAAAGCGACCCAGCGGAAGCTCAACATCATCAATGTCTCCCTCTTCACCCCTGCGCTCCTCTTCTCCAAGGTCAGCGCATTGGTCGTATGACCTTCGAAGACTGACAAGTATCAGGTCGCGTTCTCATTGACACCGGCGAAGCTGAAAGAGATGTGGATCATTCCGCTAGGGTACGCACAAGCCTGGAAGTGCACCTCCATGCAGCTGACAGGATTACGTAGATTCGTCGTGGTCACAGGACTTTCGGCAGCGGTGGCGTGGGTACTGGCGAGAATGTTAAAGCTCAGACGGTCGCAGACGTAAGCTCCTTGGCCGTTGAAGGATCTCAGCATAGATTTGATCGTCTTATCATAGGGCTTTCGCCATTTGCGCTGCAATGTTCCAAAATAGGTAAGCGAGTTGGCTCATCGAATTGCGCGCCAGAGCTCAGCGACTGCCAGCAACTCCTTGCCCATCGCCTTGATCCAGGTCGGTCCGACTTGAGTGGGATCTGTGCGGGTCAGGAGCTGATGCTGCCGCAGTCATTGGTGATTGAGGTGCCCCATTTGAAGTGGGGAACAGACGATACCAGGGATCAAATGCTCGGTCGAGCTTTGACGTACCTTGTCCTCTACTCTACTTTGGGCATGATGGTGAGGACGTATATCGCTCACTGAATGTCTCGCTGACCCTTCCACCAGTTGCGTTGGTCATGGGGCGTCAAACTCCTCTCACGGGCCGATGATGAGGCTCCAGAGGTCGACAGCGGTGCTCCTATGCCCGCCGAGAACAATGCGGACTCGCCCGAAGAGCTCGGGCCCCATCCAGGTGCTCGCGAGACCGATCCGTTCTTCAGTACCGCCCGCGGCGTTTCCCAGGACGAGGTGGAAGAGGTATCCAACCCCAGCGGCAGATTTCAGGATACCTCACCTGCAGCTTCAACGGCATGCCTCGCCGACTCAGGTTCCGCTCATTCGGCGCATAATCTGCAGGCCCTGGGCTTCAAGCCTGGTGTGATAGCAGCGAGTCGACGGAACTCCAGTCAGAGCGCCCTCGGACTCAAGCGGAAGAAGCCGACAAGGACCGAGAGTGGACGCGAGTTCTGGGGTTTACCAGAAGCACCGAGAGGTCAGAGAAGCATGCTGTCTCACCATGAAGAGCCTGAGGATAGCAGCGAGGATGAAGAGGCGGGCGAATGGGTGAGTATGCGAGTGTAGCAATGGCCTTACTTGACGGTCTTAGGGCGATCTGCCGAGCCCGACTTTGCGCAGGCGAAAAGTGTCTCAAACCCGGACACGCCTCAACTCCTTCTTGGACACCATCAGAACTCGCGGAAACGCGATACTGAAGGGCGTCAACACGTTCATGACGGTCCCGATGTACACGGCGCTCCTATCGATATCCATCGCCCTCATTCCGCCATTACAAGCCTTTATCGGCCGAATAAAGCCATTTGAACAGGCTGTCCGGGGCGCAGGAGCATGTTCCAGTAATTCTTCGCCAATGGTCTGTATCCATGAGCTGATGAAGTGATACTTGTTCAGTTCCCGTAACCCTAGTCGTCCTCGGTGCCTTCTTTTATACGCCGCCACAATCTCAAGGAATCGCCCTTCCCAAAGATCCCGAGCATGACTCCCCCGGTGACACTTCGCACAATTCCCTCGGGGGATACATCGAGCGCAAGCTTCGCGCCCTTGCGCACCGACCCAAGAGCAGCAACGACGCATACCCTGGAGAGAATAGGACGGTCTTCGTGGCGGTCATCAGCAGAATGATCATCGTCCCGCTCCTCATGTTGCCGATCCTGGCGGTCATTGCGAAATATGACCTGTTCGAGGCGGCGGAGGATCCGGTGTTCATCTTGTCTGCGGTACTACTGGTGTCTTCGGTAAGCATAGCGGACTACAGCTATAGGATGAAGTTGATGATCGGTGGTATAGCCCCCTGCATTGACACTAGCCCAAATCACACAGGCAGCTTCCGGTGACGCGTTCGAACGGCTGATCTCGAAAACCATAACTTGGTCCTACGCTGTCCTCACACCGCCGTACGTCCTCGAACGCCTTTCTTCCGAGGTGGGATCTGACAAGTTCCCTAGTTTGACGTTATTGTACGTCGTGATTGGATTGATCTTTGGACGGCTATGAGAGAAGTAGAGAGGGCACATTTCGCGTTTGTATACATGGTATGATGAGATTACGATCTATGTTGAGCTGTGGAGCGCTAGCGCCGGTGCCAGTTGGTCGCATTGTGCTATCCAGGGAGTGGATTCCTCTCGGCAAAATGAAAACACCATCACACAAGAGGTGTTCTGTGACGCGGGAAATGAGCATGAGCGACGGATACAGGTTCATGAGTCAGGTGAATCGTATCAGCATATAAGTCCACACAAACACCACAATCACAAACACCACCACGCCGAGCGTCAAACAAGTCGTCCCTCTACTCTTCCTCGAAACGACAGACAGATCCTTCTTCGAAGACCTCGTCGAAGCTAGATTATCTGAGAAATCACCCAAGTCAGCATTCTCGTTGGAAGGGAGAGCGTGAACGTACTTTCGAGGACAAGAGTGGAGGTATCCACTAACGGTTTCTCCTCGTTCAGCGAGGATGCGAAATGCAGGGCGTTGAGTTTCAGTCGAAGAGACATCTGAATCGCATCAGATTCGCTGTCAAGCAACGGGCTCGAGGTCAGGGACGTACATCAGCGAGCTGCCCGCCGAGCTCTTCGTGTAGCTGAGCAGCGCCTAAACCTCCTGCACTCTCGGGCGGACCAAGCAGACTTTCTCTAGCATTTGCCTCTGACGCGGTCTTGGTGCGTAACGGAAGCAGACCGACCTCGCCGCGTTGGACGTCCTCGCGGAGTCGGGTGGTTAGGTAATCTTTCGGGATACTTCGATGTCGAACGGTGTTCGAAGGGATGTCCCCTGTCTGGAAGGGCGGTGTGGAATCAGGAGTCGGTATGGAGGCCGTATGTGAGGTGACTGCTGAGACAGGAGCAGGTGGAGGTGAAAGTGGCAGTAGGACGAGGGACGGGGTTTGGACACCAAAGCCGATTCCGTTCGCAGTGGTAAGCTGGGAGGATAGGACGCCGATGTATCGCTCTTCGACGTTGTTCAGGGTCTGATCGAGGGTCGACAACGTGCTCGATGTCTTTGAAGATCTGGAAGGCACGATTTTGCACTTGCGACCGCATTGAGGAGGTGGACGGGGACGTACTGCTCGTTCTGGACTCGGAGGGAGTCGAGTAAGACCCTGGCGTACTGGACAGTCTGATGAACTTTAGCTTGCCGTGTCTGCGAGCTGCCCATTGACGCACCTCCCAGTCCCTTCGCAGAGCTATCTCAGCTGGAAGGATTCTCCCGTTGCTGGCGTCGCTGTCCTCGGGATCTACATTGTCAAGGGACCGTATGAGACGAGTGAGGTTGACGAGCGCGTGTGAGGATGAGGCTTCCGTGTCTGCGGCTTTGCGGACTTGGTCGGATGGCTTGATGGATAGCGGTGTCATCATGCGGGATGGAGCTATCATTTTCCCACAAGGATTCACCCAAAAGAGGAGACATTCTTATGCAAAGTGGACGATCGCCGACTCTCAAGGTGTTCCGACGGAAAAGTAACCTTTGCCACCCTTCACCCTCTCTCCTCGAAGTTCGGATTGTTTCCCCTGAATCAGAGCTCCTCGCTGCGCCAAGATTATCCCACCACCAGAGCCTGACCACTGATCGCCTCAACTTTCTACTACTGGGTGCCACGGGCGTTAGACGATGGCCGCTACCCCATCGCGGAAGGCGGACGAAGCGATCCTCGAGCGGATCCGAAGACGATTGATGGAGACGGGTGACTGGGACCGGTTCGTCGCGCGTGCTCTATACATCTTACTTCTCTTTATCCAATCGTTCACCCTCTCTCTCCCCTCGAAGGTCTCCCATGAATCCACGTACCCGGGCGTAGCTGATGAAATCAGGATATCCCGCCTCCTCCGAGCACAACTCGACGAGTCTGGCTGGGAAGACGACCTGAAAGATCTAGCCAAGGGTGAGCTTCGCCTCGGCTGCTGTTCATTACCTTCCGGAAATGGCTACTCAGCAGCCTGTTTCTCGGGAGCATGGATAGCTGGACGGAGCTCTGCTGACTTATCCCTCGCAGAGAGGGCTAGAGCGCAGGAGAGGCCGAGTCTGCAGGGGCTGTTGGGGGAGATTACACCGAAAGCGCAGAGTGAGTCCTCTATGGTAATAACAGAGTTGCATGTGGAGCTGATGAGATGTGGCGAAGCGATGATACAGCCGAGTATACGGTCTGCTGTGATACAGGAGATCGAGGCGGTGTTGGAGAGGGAGGTGGAGAAGGCATAGCGACGACCGTCGAGTGGAATCAGCATATGCTCATACTTCACCATCCTCGCTGGACATGAATCTTGGGCTTGCGAAGTCTTCCAAACGAGCATGAAGAGACAGGGAGCAATACGCGTGAAAGACGCGTTGTACACATATGCATCCCAATTAGAGCTAATCGTCGCATGGTACACCGGTCCTCTGACCAATATTGGATCAGTGCCTGCGTGACTATCAGCTTGACTCGTTTTACCCTAGTGAAGACCATACTTACTGAGCCCACTCGATCTTGCTAATATCAATCCCCTCCTGGACCATCTCCCACAGCGGACTCATCTCCCTCAATCGAGTGACCACCGAGACGATCCGGTCCACCACCAAATCGATCTCTGCTTCCGTCGTGAATCGTCCAATGCCGAAGCGGAGGGACGAGTGTGCCATATCTTCTGCTGCTCCTAGTGCTCGGAGGACGTAGGACGGTTCGAGGGAAGCGGAAGTACAAGCGGAACCGGAGGACAGGGCGATGTCCTGGCTTCGAGTCAGCAACTAATAAAGTACGAGAGGAGGTGATAGCTCACCTTCAAGGCCATGAGGAGGGATTCGCCCTCGACATAGGCGAAGCTGAGGTTGACACATCCAGGGTAGCCATTTGGGTCGCCATTCCGCACGATATGGTCGACCTCCGAAGTGATCCCCTTGATCAACCGGTTGGCAAGTCCCTTCACCCGCTCGTGATCCGCCGCCATCTCCCGCTTGGCGATCCTGCAAGCCTCGCCGAGCCCGACGACCAAGGACGAAGGCACAGTCCCGCTCCGCAAACCACGCTCTTGTCCACCGCCGTGAATGAGAGGCTCGATCCTGACTCGCGGTCTCCGTCGGACGTATGCGGCGCCAACACCCTTCGGTCCGTAAATCTTGTGTCCCGAGAGACTCATCGCGTCGATGCCCATCTCTTCGACGTCGATCGGGATCTTCCCAAGTGCTTGAGCAGCATCCGTGTGGAAGAACGCCTTTGTTGTCTTGTTCTCCTTGGCGTATGCCTTGAGTGTCTCCGAGATCTCAGCCATGGGTTGAATCACACCGATCTCATTGTTGACCATCATGACGGAGACGACAGAGGTGTCTGGGCGCAGGGCCGCGCGGAGATCGGAGAGCGAGATCAAGCCGTTGGGCATGACGGGGAGATAAGTGACTTCGAAGCCTTGAGTGGAAAGGTAGCGACATGAATCGAGGACGCATTTGTGTTCCTGCCAGATGTCAGCTTCTACGAACGAATGGTGCAACATGACTAACGGTCTGAGTGGTGATGAGATGCCTCTTCTTGGTCTGATGAAACTTTGCGATCCCCTTGATGAGCATATTGTTGCTCTCCGTCGCGCCACTGGTGAATACGATATCCTTTGATTGCGCTCCAACCAACTCCGCGACGTGCTGTCGGGCTTCATCGACGGCTGCTTCCGCCTCCCAGCCGTATGCGTGTGTTCGTGAATGTGGGTTTCCGTATTGTTCGGTGAAGAAGGGTAGCATGCGGTCGAGAACTCGTGGGTCCATCGGTGTTGTCGCCTGCAGAAGATCTCGTCAGAGAAGGCGAGATCTCTTAGACGGCAAAACGCACCTGCATATCGAGGTAGATTGGCCGGCCTTCTGATTTCGGGTTACCGCCCGTCTTGGTCGCCACCGGATTCAACTTGAAGCCGAACATCTCTGAGAACCCGATATGAGCACTCGTACACAAGATCGAGCATGCCATCGCTTCCGAGCGTCTCTGTCCGCTTAAAGCTAGATCGAGAGGCCGAGGACCAGGTTCACAAAACTCACCTTCCCCTCCCTCTCCCTTTTCCGCGACATTGTCTCCGACTTCGAACTCCCCGGGGTCTTCCCTTACTCGATCTGAATGATCTGTCACCTCGGATACCTTCGCATTGAGGGGCGAAGTAGGAGTAGTGAGATGGCGTTGATGTATTCTGGCGAGGGTGGATGAGGAGGCTACAGCGGGACGGAAGGAGGGGAGAAGGGCGCGCAGGAAGGGTCTTGTGGGATTCATGGTGATAGTGAAACAAAATTTGATTTGGGTAAGAGAGAAAATAGGATGAGAATGTAGATTCGGGGAGTGGATCGGGAGGATTTGTAGAAAAGAAGTTGCCACAAACGGAAACTGCCAGTGCCTCTTCATGATTTGCTTCCGTCCGGCACCGAAAATCTAACGGACTGGACGACGATTATCTGAGCAGCATAGCGTGTTGGTAGATTAGCGCTGTCAAGATGACTGCCGAAGCGTCATCGTCTGCGGAGCCAAGGAAGTCGAGCAAGTCGAAAAAGTCGAAGACGAGAGCAGACGCCGAGGTCTCGCCTCCAGCGGACGGTGAGGAGGAGGTATCAAAGAACAAGCGACATAGGAAGGACAAGCGTGAGTTGGCGGACATTGTCAGGCCTGAAACTCCGCTGACAGAGATCTTAGCATGGGATACCGATGAGATCGATCAGTCAGTGCTCCGCTATCTACGTAGCTTTATAGCCTACCCGTCCAGCTGGAAGATCGACCCCTTCCCCGCTCCCACCACCTCAACTCCCCTAAACCCCTTCCTCGACGAATCCTCCTTCGCCCTCCTCTTCCCCAAATACCGCGAACCCTACCTCCGTTCCATCTGGTCATCCATCACCTCCGCCCTCGAGCGTGTCGGACTGGCATGCGAACTCGACCTGGTTCAGGGGAAGATGACGGTTCGGACGACGAGGAAGACTTGGGATCCTTATATCGTTTTCAAGGGGAGGGATCTTTTGAAGTTGTTGGCGAGGGGGGTTGGGGTTCCACAGGTGGGTCGTTCTCACCCGGTCATCGTCGTGGCGGTACCTCGGATCCTCGTGAGATGCCCGATAGATCTTCTGATTGTCCTGGTCGTGTCAGCTTGCATGGAAAGGATTTCTGACGATTGCTTTGTAGGCTTTGAAGATTCTGCAAGATGACGTAGCGTGCGATATCATCAAGATTGGTGGTCTGGTCCGGAACAAAGAGCGATTCGTCAAGCGGAGACAACGTGTCGTTGGACCCAACGGGAGTACATTGAAGGTATGTTGTTATCAGCTTCTTCTCCCTATCCCCGGCGGGGACCTCCAATGTCCCGAACACGCAATTCTCGGCGCAATGCCGACGATTCCTGCTCAGGCGATTGAGCTCCTCACCGAGTGCTACGTGCTTGTTCAAGGCAACACCGTCTCCGCGATGGGCTCTTACAAGGGCCTGAAGGAAGTTCGGCGAATCATCGTCGACTGTATGAACAATATCCACCCGATCTACCGGATCAAGGAGCTCATGATCCGGCGGGAGCTGGCGAAGGATCCAAAGCTTGCAAATCAGAGCTGGGATCGGTTCCTCCCGAGTACGTCCCTTGATCTACTGTCTAGTCCTGCTGATCGCTGCGCAGAGTTCCAGAAGAAACACCTGAAGACCTCGGAGAAGACGGCGAAGAAGAATGCTGCGCTCGAGCGCACCGCCGTCAATGGGCCCACATCGGCCAACGCAATACCGGTTCAGCCAGGCGCAGCACCGATACCAGTGGAGGAACCAGTATCACTGCCTAAAAAGAAGACGAAGAAAGTCTACACACCCTTCCCGCCACCTCAACAACCGAGCAAGCTTGACCTCCAACTAACCAGTGGGGAGTACTTCCTCAAGCCTCGGGAACGCGAGGTCGTCGACCGGAAGAAGAAGGTGGAGCGGCAGAAGGAGGTGGCCGAGGAACGTCGGGCTGTACGAGAGGAGGCTTTCATAGCTCCGCCCGAGAGCGCGGCGCCGACGGTCACGGAGAAGAAGAAGCGGAAGAGGGCGGAGGAGATGATGTGATGCTATGCATGTTATACAAAATATGATGGCGCTCCCTACAGCGGTGGTTCATCAGCGACCGGGTCCGCGGTCCGATGGAGGGCTACAGGAAGGTGTAGGCAACGCACTAATCGCCTTAATGCAGGATTCTTCTGGTCTGTATGATTCTCCTTCGCCGCCTCATACACCTTGAAGTCCGACTCCCCCTTCTCGTCAACCTGCATAATACTCGCGCTATTCCCACATCGATAACAATAGTTCGGAGCGGACCAGACGGTCACAAGGGATTTATTGAACATGTGTTTATAGCCTTCTTGGACGAGTTGGTGGGCACGGGCGATCATAGTGAGGGAATTGATATGGTTGAACTTGCCGACGAGCTTAGCGAGGCGCATTCCAAGAGTGTACATGGACCCACCTCGGCTGTGACCTTTGCGCCGAAAAGCCACCCAGCACCTCGTGGACTGACGGCCCATGCGTCCACATCGTCCGGATCTGACCACATCAGATCTGCTCCGCGCGTCAGCGATCCGCATCCATGAGATCACCTCTCGAAACAGGTTGACGAGGGTGGGATAGCGCTACGCACCGCAGAAAGCTCCCTCGTGCGGTACTTCTTGTGCTCGCGGTATTATCCGAACCTGGTCTAGCGTTCTTATATCCGGTGACAGTCCTCCGTGTACACATAATATGCTCGAATCGATAATCTAATCACTCATCAGCATCCAATCTGTCGGGCAGGGGGACTGAGGCGTACAGCGGCAAGATTTAAATGATCGAAGACCGAACAACATGCTTTCCAGACTGACGGATTTCCGTACTTCTGCATACATTCGTCTGTTCCCGTCCCGCCTTTCAGCATGATGCTCTCGCCAGGGCTGAAGACGAACCGTAAAAGCCGTACACTTGCGTTATTTGTCGAGACTCGTGATTACCTCGCAACAGCGTGATCTTATCCGGGTACCTAGTCGGATATCAGTCCCAACCCAAAACCTCGATCTGGTCGGGACACACCGTGCTTTATACGCCAACAGCAAACTCAGCGTCTCCAAGCTATAATACCCCCGATCCACGAAATCTCCCTATTACCGCCCATTAGCTACTCCCTCTCCCTCATGCCCAGGGAAAGAGCGGACCATGAAAATATAGCTCGTCTCCGGGACTTCCCCACCCTGTCGAAAGATCTCGAGCACATCCCAGAACTGCCCGTGGATATCGCCGCACACTGTCACGGGCGATTGGACGAGGTGGACGTTGGATTCTTCGAGGAGGATATCGCGGACTCGGGTGCAGAGGGCTTTTATTTGTCGTTCGGGGAGGTGTTTGCATTGTCGGATCTGGGGAAGGTCGAGGTTAGCGAGAAGAGACCAGGAAGGGCGTGGAAGAGTGGGGTAGAGGAGAGGAGAATTCGGATGGGCGATCTGGAGGGAAGTGGGACGAGATGACGTGTGGTATAGAGCGAGATCTGGACATTTCGACATGAGAACAGACGGACATGTGCGATCCAGTGGTCCGGGTCGGAGGACACTGCGACCGGCATGACGAGGAGGTGAAAGAGGGGTCGAGTGTGTCGACTGCGGCTGTTCGAGTTCCGGTGGATTTGCGTTTTGATGGCCTGACTGAGTCGTATAGGACGAGCAAGATCTCGAATGCCTTTGATAGATTGAGCGGTGCGCACGAAGACACTCTTCGCTGATAGCTGAGCCGGAAATCTCGAGCCGGTGGAGTGATATGCGGAAAGGAAGAAATTACGTGTTTGAAGACGTCGGGCCGGCGACGAAACAAATACCGCATACAGATTCTGTCTGCGATAAACGGGTATGAAACGTGATTGAGTAAAGTCAACGAGATTCGCATATCCGCAGCAGTCCATGGTGTAGCTTCGATCCACATTGGTACGCTATTGAAGTCTTTAGCATTCTCGCCTTGTCGTTTCTTCCTTTCTGCCAGGCCAGCTCTTCTGCAGTTACGGTGCGGTACAGATTCTCCCTCCAGTGTCTCCTGTCAGAATGCCTCGCCCGGTGTCCCAGTGTTAACAGACCCTTGGAGATGGCCGCTGCTCATTTGCTGGAAGCGAGACCGACAGCGTTTCTTCCCAGGTCGTATACGCTGTAGAATTTCCTCAAGAAAACGCTGTGCCACTGATCAGCTCGGATATGTAGTGCTTAGCGGAGACGACTCAGTCTCCTACAATCCACAGCGGCCCGATCGGGGCGGGGATGTCCATACCTGTGAACGAAGAGATGCAAGTGTTGCCGGCGTGGAGAATGTACTCGTCACTGGAGAGGGTATAATCCTTGCCACCGAATGTGAACGATAGGTCCGGCAGGGAGGCAACGGTATTGCAGTCGACTGTGTATTGACCGAGCCGACTTTTGACGGCTCCAATCCTGAAGTCGAGGCAGCTCAGAGGCCCACAGACTTGATCGGGACTTATGCTTACTCGTTGTTGAGGATCTCGGCAATTTCGGATGGCATGACGATCAAGGAGGTGCCCGTATCAATGGCAGCACCAGTGCCCTCAAGCTCAAGCTCTTGCTCTCCAAAAGTAATCTTGTCCAGCTCGAGCTCCCAGTACCCCTTCCTGCGGATCGGGATGTACTGGATCTTGCCGGAATACGCAGCCTTATCGACCCCGCCAAGGGTGCATTCGCCTCCATCCTCTTCGGAAGATCCGAGACGGAACGCGAAGACTGGTTCGTCGACGAGACCCTGAGCAAGCATGTTGTAGAACGGAGGGACCATGGAATTGACGGAGATGGTATCGTACGCCATGCCCATGATACCATCGAATTTGCCGAAGGCGAAAGCGAGTCCCGGCTCCTTGGTGGCCTCGGCAAAATCCTGCTTGTTGATGGTGATGTCGCTTATGGTCATGGTATCTTGGCAGACGAAACCCTCCAGTGAGCCGGAACCGTAGCGGATGGAGAACTCCGAGCCGTTCGCCTTGTAAGTCGACGATTGAGATGAGTCGTATTTGGTGTGGAGCTATCGTAGTTCAGCTTTGATAAGCGGATGATGGAGGGATGTCGCTCACGAAGCAGGCGATGCTTGAGCATCGCTTGGATGGGACCCAAAGGTTGGATGAACCGGTATCAAGAATGACTTTGAATTCTTGAGGAGGGGTTCCGATGGTTATGGAAGCGTAGTACTGAGCATTCATGTAGTCTGCTAGTACGCACGTGAATTTTGGGGAAGGTGATACAGTATTTGAATCAGATTTGAACTCACCAGACAAGTGAGCATCATGTCCACCTTTCAACATCCAATTCTCGTCAGACGCAGCACCCGTGATGGCCACAACCTTCTCGCGATCCTCGTCGTTCATGTCAGCAGGCTGAGTATGCCAAATCATTTCCTTCCTGTTCCGCTTCGAGCTCATGATGGGCTTTTGACCAAAACCTTCGAAATCATCAAACATCGAGCCAAGGTATTTGTGTCGGAGGAATGCTGCCTCCTGCTCCGGCGAGGGCCGAAGGTTGGTTGCATCGGGAAGGAACGATGATGAGCTGGTTGGAAGCTTCTTGACTTTCATTCTGGGGTTGACGTCAGTTCCTTCATTGGCAAAGAAAGGTCTCAGAAGGAAGTGAGAGGTGACAGCGCTGACACGGCGAAGCGGGAAAATGGCATTGACTAACTGATGCACTCCTGCATTGACGCTAGCGACCGCCGCCAAGGTCACAAGAGCGATTCCCGCATTCCTCCAGGAGAAGCGGATATGTCGGAACGACAGCTGATCATTCTCTGATCGCCCTATGAGTCACGTCGGCGTTCCTGGCGGGATCCGGTTCTTTCCGCCTGTTCAAGGGGGCGGGGAGCTCAGGCCCCTAATCACGCTCGGACCTTTGATGGTGATCAAAGCTGACCGAAGAGGCAATCCTCGTAAGCCAGACAAAGCCCAGGCAGCAGGTTGAGTCTTCCATTAACGACCTTTTCCATCCTTCCCATTCCAGGCCCGAAAGATAGGATTCCTGTCAAACTCCCCAAGCTCCCACTAAGATGCCCTCGACCCCTAGAACCCCACGCAAATCCACGTCCGACCCCTACAGCCGCCCCACTCCGCAGTCCGGCTCGTCTTTATTCCACAAGGACCTCCTCGTCGAGGAATTCGACGACATGACGCCGTGCCCAATGTCAACCCCAAGAAGAGCGCCTCATCCTTCGTACCGCGTATCTCCTTCCGACCAAACATGCAGATGCGATGATCAGCTGGAGGAAGACACCAAGCCTGATCTGAACGACGACGAGACCGAAGTCGAGCCGAACTTGGGATCGAAAGCCAAGCGTACCAAGAGGATGAGGACTGCTAGCGGCGGGAAAGCTGTAGGAAAGGCGTGGACCGGACAAGAGGACTGTATTCTGTTCCCGCAGCTTCATCCGAAGGCCGAGGTGGAGTGGAACGCTATGGCGGCTGCCACCGGACGCGATGCCAAGGTGAGTGCGAGAGACATCAGCTCTGCTTCGGATGAGATGGCTGATGGGAGCAGTCGTGCCAGAATCGTTACACGCTCCTGTCGAAGAAGCTGGAGGGCGCCATCAAGGGGATCGGCCGGAACTGATGAAGGACCGATCGGGGATATTTATTGCTTGAAAGGGGATTGGCGTCTTAGACAAACATATCTACTGTTTGTCGGTCAGGAAGAAATCTGTGTGACATACCTGTTTTCATGCCAAAATGTTACAAATATAACCAGAAGATCCCGAAAAACTATCAACCTGCCTCGTCACAGCTAGTTCCCGTTTCGAGGCCGCCTAGAGCACTCCGACCTTCCCGACAATCTCCTTGAGACGCCTCTTCATCTCCTTTCCCAGCTTATCTTTCTTCTTCTCCTTTGATCAATTTCCAGTCCCCGGGGACCCTCCAGTCTTCTGGGATCTTCCAACCGACCACCTTCATCGGGGCATATGCTGTGCTGGATCAGCCTGTACTATATTGAACAGGAAACTGACTTGACGCAGCAGGTGCTGGCGAGCTCGAGAGGAGATCGCTGTTCGACCGGGAGAAGGTGTTCCTCAGCGTCCGCGACAGACGATCCATGCTGGCCCTGATCGTCGAGCACCTCAATGGAACGTCAGCGTGGATATGGGCCGAAGAGGTGGAGTGGTCCGATTGTGCGGGAGACTGTAGCAAGACTCGGTGCGATGGTTCGCGACTCGAGATGCGAAGCCGCCCCCTCGTACCACCGTTTGACAGTCGCTCCATCCGCCTATTCGCATACCCCGGGAGTCCGGCTGGGTCGTATGGTCCGCTGGCTAAGCCTCGAGCTGGATCGATCGGAAGTAGGAGATGATTCTGGGCTGTCGGGGTCGTTGAGAGTTTCGAACATCGCCGTCGAATGAAAGGTATGGTGCGAACGGCGGACCGCCGATGTCTCTGTCTGGATGTCCCTTCGGAGTTGAGAGGTAGGGAGAAAATGGTGGCCCGTCGTCGCGAAGGGATACAAGTGGCGACATTGAGTCCCAGCTGTTCCTTCGGGATATCGACGCGTGATTTGACTGGACGATTGGGCCGTGATTAGATTGGTTGTAGAGGAACGGTGAGCTGGCCGTATTCGAAGAAGTGCGGCGTGTCTTTTGTGACAGTCGGGAAGCGAGCTGAGACACCGACGAGAGGGTGTCTGCGGTACCAGGCCGCAGGGGAGATCTAGGAGGTCTAGGTGGTACAAATTTACGATTTCAACAGCTTGATCGAAGCCTGAGGTAAAGGAGGCAAAACTGCTCCCCCAGAGCGCGATATCCAGCTTCTGCGCATCTCAGTATGAATGGTGCAGGAAAATATCGAGATCTGTATTCAGTGTCAGGAGGGAGGCTGTCGGTCAGTCCGTGAGTGGTCGTCGTTTCAGAAAGAGATTCCAGACAATCGCCACTCGACATCCTTGATACCGGTCTCGCCTGGCAGAGTTCTGCTTCAGTATTCTACCGCCTTTCTGATGTTCTTCACCGATATGGCGTTGTCCCCATCTCGTCTTGGTATCCTGAGATTTCGCACTCGCATCAGCAAGTACCCCGCGCGCGCTGCGAAATTTGACCCAAAATCCTGGGTCAGGAACGATCGCCACTCCGCCACCGATTTATTTCTTTTCAGGCACCAAACTCAGGAGCAGTCCGCAGGCGATCAACAAAGCCGTTCCGGAAGTGACAATCGACTGTCTGAACTTCTGATCTGTTTCGAAAAGTATAAGGCCCTTCTTGGGTAGTGTATCACAAGAGAATCACCTCGAATCTGCTCGTCGGATCAACAATAGTCCCCGCCTTTCCTGTCAGGAATTCGGATCCCGCCTGACCTCGCTTCCCAGCTCTGGCCTTCTTGAAAATGCAGTCCTATATGCAGCATCCCGATTCGTACTTTCCCCCGGCCACTCAATCCTATGCATATGCTTCGATGCCGGCCACTGGCTTTCGAGCGCAGAACATCGACGACATCGTGTACCGCTACTCGTCGGAGCTCGATCGAGGTACACCTTCCATCGGTATTTACGCTCAGGACGGACTGTGGGACGAGGAGGACGTCTCGACAGCTTCCATACCCGTGCCAGAATCGGGCCAAGCGCCGACGGTCCAGCGCAAGGACTTGAGTCTGAAAGGACGGAGTCGAAGTGGGACCATCACGACGGTCGCGCACAAGGAGGAAAAATCAGGCGGGATATGGGGCTGGGCAAAGAAGTCTCAAGGGTCTCCGGAAATCAGCATGCACCGGTCGCCTGAGGTCTCAAAGGCTTCACCGAAGGAGAGCGAGATCAAGAGAGGCTTGAAGAAGGAGAAGAGCCGGAGTCGCTTGAGGGGGAAAGGACGGCGAGGGGAATTGAATGTGACCGTACTAGGTGATCCGAATGAAAGTGTGAGTCCTCTCCGAAGATGATGTCGCCGGACACCTGTCATCGATGTTGCACCAAGTGACTCCCACTCCAGTTTGAGTCACCACCCCCTGTGCCGTCCACGCCCGCATCCTTCCTCACCAATCCCTCACCTGCGTTCTCTGGCTCCCCCTTCCTCTCGCCGATATCCTATCCCTCGCGCCTGAGCGGTGCTCCCGAAGACTCACCTCACACCACTACCTCTAGCAGTAATAAATCTTCGTGGAAGCGAGGAATGGAGAAGATCTTTCGCTCTAAGTCGTCAGCAGCTCTGCGCGACGCCTTTACTGGCCAGGAGAACCAACGGCCACCCCTTCCTGACGCACCTACAACCCTACAGAACCTACCGCAGCCGATAAAGACAAAGAATCCGCTTGGCAAGCCATTTTCATCGTCGACTCCGCCTATGCCGCTAGCTACCTGCCGTCGAGACAATGTCTCCAGCTACTACGGATCCGACCTCCTTTCGCCTCTTACGGCCAGATCAGAGTCCTTCTATATGCCGAGCCATCCTTCCCTTCCCCATGATCCCTTTGCGTCTTCCCTCGACCTTTCGTCCAACCAGATGCCAATCTCGTCGACACCGCTTTGCTCGCCGAAGCTTGGAAGTCCGATGCAATCATCTCGCCCGAGACTAGCGAAGAAATCGCCAAGTCTACGGGATCTCCGCAGCCTGCTTCCGCGTCCAAGCAAGCCAGCGTTGTCGACGGCCAAGAGCCTGGCCAATGTCAGGGAAGAGAAGGTGCCAATCAGTGCGCCTCCTGAAAAGACCGAGTTTTTTTCATCCAACACCCTGAAGAAGAGGATGAGCTCTGTCATGGGCCTTTCCACTTGGGCTCGGAATGAGGAGAACCTATCTCCAGCCCCGACGTCAGAGCCTCATTTCACAAGCATGCCGATGGAAAGTCCACCTCTTCTCCCTCCCAATCCGCCTTATTTCCCGACCTCCTCCAACTTGTCCTTCCGCTCAGCTTCGTCCTCAGCATCGGAACCCAGCGAGTTGTCGAGCTCCTCCGGGATCGACTCCGCACCGGGCTTTACACAGACTATCAATACGCCTCTCTCCGCCCCAAGCCCCCTTCTCACGGCTGGCCCCACGACTCCGCTTCCTCTCCCGCAAAGTTCCTCCACGCCTCAATTGGGTGCCACGACAACCATCCACCGCAGTGCATCCGGTGCCGTGCTTCTTCCGCGGTCCAGATCGACAAGCATGAGTCTCAAAGCTCCGCCGACGAGCTCCAGCTTCTTCGATCTGTATGAGCAGCTTGGCATCTGGCCGACTCCCGAGAAGAACAAGCAAGGCGCCGGTAACATAGCAGCGAAAGAGGAACAGGAGGACGGCCAGGACTCTTCCCTCATACTGGACTCCGACACGACAGACGCATCCATCCGACCTCAATTCAACGAGTCTCCCTCCACGATTTTCTCTTCCAGTAGCTGGGACGCCACCATCAGCGCGTTCCCGATGATCGAAGCCCAATCCAGCTCGAGGCTCGATTTCGGAGCACCGAGAGTAGGAGACGCTGAAATTTCAGAAAATCTCAGGCAGTCTCCGATAATCGATGACGCCGCCTCCGAAGTGATCAGCAGCATGACCATGGCAGCCTCGTCATCTGGTGAAGTACGCAACGATACGACAAGCAGCCAAGCAGTTGCATCCGGCAACAGCGGGGAAGCCGCCAGGCCAAGTCGCAACACTGCCGCTCCGGCGGGCCGATCGGGGTCAATTGGCATGTCCCGGGAGGACAGCGGTAGTGGCGGCTCCTCCAGAAACAGTAGTCGCGACCGTCGACCTAGAGAGGCTCGTCGTCAATATCACGAGGAGGGCGGGTGGTTCGAACGAGGCATGTCATCTGGGTCATCGAGTGAGTCGGATGAAGGGAAGGACGATCTGGACGACGTCCCGCTTTCCAAGCTACATCCTCAAGCACTCACAGCACAGCAAGAAGCGCGAAAGCGACGGGACGCCCGACGAGCGGAGAAGGCGAAGTCGCGAGCTCGGCAGGTGAATCCCAATATCGCCGGCCGCAATCCCGGGGCGGAGTGCAATTGGGACGGAGAAGGCGGTGTCCCACCGGACGTTCTGACGAGAAAGCTACAGAAGCTCCTGATGAGCCGAGCAGCCGGTATAGCGGGGTATCCTTGGGAGTCTAACACTGCGCTCGGACCCGGTACTCGTGGTCAAACCGAGCCCTTACCTCTATCTCGCCCTCAGCCGCCTCTCCGCCCACAACGATCCACAACGGACCCAGATAATACAATGACCGTAATAGACCGCAAGGGTGCCAAGGAGCAGGAAAGTCACTCGGCTACCCGGCCGGGATCGTCTGGACGGTCGCAACATCAGACCCCGCAGATGCCGCCTTCTCTGTCCCCTTTGCTTCCATTCACCAACCTACAGCCGTCACCGGTCATCAACGATCGTCCGACCTCGCCCGCTTCCTATCCGACACAGCGGCAATCGTCCCTTCGGCGAGGGGATCAGCCGGGGCAGTCTTCTAGCTCGCTTCGATCTGGATCATCACGACACAATTCAAATGCCACTTCGAGCTCACACGGCCATACCCGGTTGCCCCCCGTTCCTGCGCCGCTTCCCTCGACGGCACGGGTCACCGATGTGGCCCGAAGCAACACGTCAGCCACCCAGCGATCTGTGTCTTGGCGGCAGCGTAGTCGAGCTCTGTCCACCGCAGCTTCCACTCATCGTCCAGTGGCGGATGAGAACACACATGTTCGCTCAACGACCGAGCCGGTACCTCCTCGCGACCGGACAGCTCTGCTCGTGAATGCCTTGGTCGGAGCTTTAAATGGGAAACGGTTGGTCCTCGAAATCCATCCCGAGACAACGGCACGCGACGTCCTGCTCGCAGCACATCAGCTGGGCGACCTGACCGATCTCACGGGGGGGATCTCCTGGGTCGTCGTCGAGATCTTTGCGGAACTCGGATGCGGTAAGCATCTCTTCACTCAGAATGTGCGAGCTTGACATCCGTTAGAACGGCAAGTGAGAGAGTATGAACCGCTCCAGAGCATCGTCCGAGGCTGGGATCGTTTGGCTAGATGCAACTGCCTACTCTTCAGGCAGAGCAACCGAGCTATACCCACTCTCGTCACGGTTCGCCTTCTCGACGTGTTTACACTCTAGCTGACCGGTGGTTGCAGGCGATCCCGACTACGGCTCCCTTCCTGGGCTCACTTGTCCAGTGCGAGACGAAGAAGGGAAAGTGGACGAAGCGGTGGCTCGAGACACGGGGTGGACAGATCTTCCTTGCCAAGAACGAGAAGGTCAGTCGTGTCCGCCATACTACCGTCGTGGGCTAATGAATGACATATTTCATAGAACAAGGACGAGATCCAGATCAACAGCTCGTTCCATGATGTCTTTACCATGACCCGGCCATACGGCTCGCCGAAGCCGTTCGTCTTCGTCATCAAGCGTAGTGAGTCGTCCCATCCAGGTCCTCAGTATCAGGCTGAACTCCTTCTCAAGTGGAAGCGTCGAGTTTCTTCGAGAATCCTGAGGATTATAGCTATGTCTTCTCGAGCGATGAGCCGACAGGATGGAAGCTCCTTGCTGCAATTTACGATGCCAAGGTATGATCTCGCCCAATATGGCTCTTCAGCTCGTCCTTTCTGACAATCTCTCAGAGCTATACGTTGCCGCAGACGCGACCACAACTGTTGGCAAGCGGTGATGATATGGCGATGCAGAGACGGAGCACAACCAAGGCGCCGGAAGGAGGTCCATTGGTCAGCCTAGAAAAGGAGAAGGAGGTGGAGAAGTCGGCATTCACGGGGAAAGGCCTGTTGAAGGTGTAGAGTGGGAAACGTGAGAAGGACAATCAACATTGATCATGATGCTACGGCTTGATGACCCAAAGAACCCCCCTACTGGGCATAGCTGCATCTGCCGCCGTCCTCCAATCTCATGTCCCACTCTCATGCCCCTCAACCCGCACCAACCCGTTCCAGCCCTGAACGATCCATCGCCGAGCATCATCCCTCATCTCCTCCTTCACTCCCACCTCCCTCGCCATCCCCTCAACCGCTTCATCCTCCCTACCCACCTTCGCCGTCCGAGCCGCTACCTCCCCAGCGTGGGACCAGGCGTTTCGTAATCGCGCGTTTCGGGAGACGGCGGTGCGTGAGAGTGAGGTGAGGCGGAGTGTCGAGTGTGCGTTGGACAAAGCTGGGAGGAGGGAGGTGAGAGGGGGCTGTAGGGGCGGAAGGGGGAGGAAGAGGTAGATTATTGGGAGGAGGAGGAGGGCGATGGTTCGGAGGGTGTGGATCGTTGATGAGAGCTGGATACGTCTCCAGTCAGTACAGATCTCAATAAGAATCCAGACCCTCACATGCAGACAGTCTCCGTCGACCGCTCTGACATCCCAGAGATACCTCAGCCCTATCTCAAGAACCGCCATCCACCCCAACGCCCAGCCGAAACTCCCTCTCCACCTCCCCTTTCGCCTCCCGCCTTCCACCCCACTGACCCACTCCCAACCCATCACTCCGAGCACGGCCGCCTCACCTACATACGGTGCGATGATACCCGGCAGGGAATCGAGTAGGAAGTCGTTCGTATCCATACACCACAGGCAGGTAAGGAGCGCTTGGTGCCCATATCGCACATAGAGATACCGAGTATCAAGGTTCTGCAGGCGAGTCAACAATGAATCGAGAAGAGGTTGTGGCTCGTCGGTACGGGATGGATGGATGGGTGGGGGGAGAAGGACGGAGCGAAGAGCGGTATTCGAGGCTAGGACAGGGAGGGAGTGGGTGATGAAGACATCGTATGGTGGGGAAAGGAGGGCGAGGATATGGTATAGGGAGTGAGAGGCGAGGAGGGCTTTGATCGTGGTTGGCAGAGGTGGGCGAGGGGGTTTAGGTTGGTTGGGACGGCGATGGGTGAGGGAGGGGAGGAGGGAGGGGAGGAGGGAGGGGAGGAGGGAGGGGAGGAAGACGGTTGCGAGGAGGAGTAAAAGGGATGGATAGGATGAGAGGGTGGAGAGAAGGGACATGGTGTGTGAGGATGGGCCAGAAAGGCAAAGGCTATGGCTTAGCCATACAGGACAGAGCTAGCTCAGAGAGTGTGTTGCTGGATTCCAGCGAATTGGCGCCCTCGTTTCTTTTCATGGATTGGCCCCCGTAAGTCTTTTGGAGATCTTCCACGATGCAGCGCCCGAGTCGACGTACGCTCATCTTCTCCGCCTCCGCCTTCCTCCTCATCACCTCGACCTCCCTCCTCCTCTTCCTCCCCACCTCATTCACATCCACCCTCTCCCCTCCCATATTCACCGTCCCCACTTTACCCCCTTCCACCGTCTCCACTTCACCCCCTTCCACCGTCTCCACTTCACCCACCGAACCCATCACCTACATCCCCTATACCTTTGGCCACGCCATGCTCATGCAGACACTTTGTGGGTACCAGAATATCGGTTGGAGAAACATCGTCATCGTCGATAACAGCTGGAAGAAGGGTGTATTCCGGGATCGAGAGGCTCTCAAAGCGACCTATGGTGTCCGGGAAATCATCGCTACTCCAGTCCACCTCCGATTCGCCCAGATCCAGGGTTTTATCGATAATCTGGCGAGGGGAAATGGGGAGAAGACGTATTTCTGGAGTCATACGGATGTCCTCCTCCTCTCGAGTCATACCGACGCGTACGATCGAGCACTACGATCTGTACAGGTGGGATATGAGACCGACCCTTCGACCTATGCGATCACGTTCTTCTCTTACGATTGGCTCTCCTCTGTCGGTGTCGCTGGCTCCGGACTCGCTCCATGGGACCCTGCGACTCCGCAATACGGAGCAGATTGCGATCGGTATGGAAGACTGCGACGAGCAGGTGCAGGCATATTCCAGAACGAGATCGAAGTTGGGACGCTCATGCATCTCCACTCCGTACTCAGCGAGAGCGAGCAAGACGAGCTATTCGCCGGGCACATGACGATGGAGGAGCAAGTCGCCTTTGTGCAGGAAATCAGTGATTCGAGGGATCAGTATTCTTGGAGGCAAGGGGATAAGGAAGATGTGAGAGATGGGATTACACCTATGGATACGGCCGCGAAGGAAGCCGAGGGGAGTGGAGGGGGGGGTTACATGAGTGCGAAATGGGGAGATGGGTGGGCTTGTGAGTTGGTGGGGAGAGATCCGAGGTGGGATGTGCAGAGGGAAGATGCGGAGGAGTGAGTGAGATGGACCGGTTGTACATGACTCGAGATGGACCGGCTCCTGATCACGTAAAGTACTTCTGAACATCCGCCTGAACCGTTCGGATGATCGATGCCTCGTGATCGGCCGATAGACACCATTACACCAGCCAGGGCATGAGTCCTTCGCACGCATCGACCCGTGATGTACTATTGCGATGCATGTTGGCTACTATACTGTATGATTATTCAGTCTGCCTCGAGGCTCATCACATCCTGGCTAGCTTCAGACTCCATCCCGGACCCGCCAGCTCATACTCCTTCGCCTGCTCGGCCGTCAAGAGCGGGAAATCATCCTGAAACACCGCGAGTTGCTCCTTCAACCGTTCCTCTCTCGACGATGTTCTACGTGAACGCATCAGCAACACTGATCTACCGTTTTGACACTTTCGTCACTCACGTCACCGCGACGATCCCTGAACTCCGCAACCAGTCGAGGATCGTTTGGCCTACCGTCACGTCCTTTCCATATCGCTTCGTAAGGTCGTCCGCTATGGTTTGCCCGACTGCATCGGCAGGACCACCAGGACTTGTGGTGATAGGCTGGGCGACGTCAACGGATCCTTGAAATCAAGAAGGACGGCGCACAGTCAAGGAGAAGTAAGCTTCGATGATGATGCCGTGTTTCTGAACGACCGCTAAGAGAGCTTCGTTGTCCAAGGCGTTATACGCATGATGTTTGATTTGATTGACGGAGCTGAGACGATCACCATCAAAAACAGAACTCGTGGAGCATGGGGACCTACGGCTTGATCTTGGCGATACCCAGTAATCCCTCGAGTTGCGTCGTATTGAAATTGCTAACCCCGATACTCCTGACTTTGCCCTCTTGCTTCAATGGCTGTAGGTAGGATCGATGAGGGACGTAGATGGAGGGACTTCGGACGATCCCAGATCAGGATCGACGGAAATCCATTCCTTTCCGGAGCGGAGGGCGGCGATGGCCGCAGCGGCAACAGATTGTGTCGACTGTAGGACGGTCGAGCACGGACTACTGCCCGGACACGACCGTCACCTATGGAGAGTGATGATTGCGATACAGTGACTTCGCTAAGGGAGGCTGAATGAGAGGGTGTTCCGCATTCAGCTGCCATGGGACAATAGTGCATTCAAAGGGTACAACAATGCGACAGTGAACCGAACAAAGCATCCGCCTGCGCATCACCAGTACGGGATCCAGCCTAGCACGTAGCCTGTACCCATGTCAGTACTTGGCCGGTGCTGGCGATAAGGCAACCTACCTTGAGCGAGATTCTCCAAATCCGTTGCCTCCTCGATGAGCTCCTGTACCTGCTTTCCCACAGATAGAGGCGCGTCGGAACCCCGATTGTAGCCGACCAGCTTCCTCTCGATCTGCGCCAAGACCTGCACGAATCGGTCATCACAACTAGGTTCCGAGTCCTGTTGGACCCCTCACCTGAAGAGCTTTGCGATTCGTCATTCCCGGCGCAGCGCCTGAAACCTTGGCCATGTATGAGTCGGTATCAAGATTCGCGGCGACGAGGGAGTTGTCGATACGGTTGTAGACGTCAGAGTCACCGGTCACACCCGCTCGAACGGGAGCCACGCTTTGCGGTACGGCTTGTGCTGGCGGTGGGTGAGTCTTGATCCCAGGATGGTTTCCCTTGCGAACGAGGCTATTGGTTTGGGACGACTTGAAGTCTTTCGCCTTCTCAGAAACAATCACCACTGTAGGTATATAAACGACAAACCAGTATCTGATATTGGGTCTGAAGGTGCTGAGTCGGCCTGCAACCGTCAGTCAGCCTATAAACACCCACGGGCAGAGGTGACCGACCGTCCAAGAAAGCAGAGGGTCATACAGGAACGCCTCCAGCATCGCCAGCAGACTACTCCTACTCTCCCTCAACACCTCCATCGTGACAATGGAGGCTTGCTTGAATGTACCTCTTGACCCGGGCACTACGTGTCCCCTGGACCCGTCGAGCCCAAATGCATTGGTCATCATCCGGGTGAGGCGGAAGGGGACCTTCTCCGGAGAGAGAGCACGCTCTTGCGCCACACCGAACAGCTAAGAAAAGCGTTAGCTTTCAAGACTGCGAAAGACTAGAGTCGCGATGCTGACATCGCCAAAGTCGATGTGAAGGGCACTCCAGGTCAGTTGATCCACAAGAATATTAGATCCGTGTCGATCGCCGAGACCGATGATATGGCCGACGAAGCCTGCAGCAGCAATCTTCAGCAATTCTAGTCCCGGAATGGACTGGAAAGGACAAACTCACTGCCTACACCGATGGTACGGGCAAAGTTGGTCCGCCTTCGAATCCAGATTTCCGCTGAAGGACTTCTGTTCCACAATACGTCCATCAGATCGTCTGCGCGGGTCAATAGCATCATAAAGCGGTCGCAAGACTGCTCACTCTGGTCGGAATGTGACATAGCAGCCTTGAGTCTCTCGAGTTTGACTTCCGAGGACAGCTTGTCGTATCGATCCATCTCCATGGGAGCATCAATGTGCGGGTGGTCATGCTTGGGATCGAAACCGTCGTGCTCATACTTGAATCGACATCAGTATCTAGATAAGTCGTTCGAGAGAACTGCGTACTCCGAGGAGGGAGGCGAGCTCTAGGTAAGTAAGGTTGTTCTTCGGGTCCTTGTCCCTGTTCGCCGAAATCATAGCCTGCAGTCTAAGATGCCGTGTCACTCGGAGTTCTCCATCTGGCGGAACTCACTGTTGGGTATTAGGTACCCAGCTCAATAAGCCGGCGGAGGGCGAGAGCGGGATTACCTCATACGGGAGAAGGTGAAGGTTGCGATTGAAAGCCTCGGACTCGTGGTTGAGCAGGGTATTGACAAGAGCGAAGAGCTGCATAATCCGCTCATCACCTCGGAGATCCTCATTGCCTTATGCTCGTCAGCATGAGCTATCAAGTGAAGTCAAGGGAGACACCTTTGAGAAGGAAAGTCAGGTCACTGGTCTTTGAGCGAATGACAAGCTTCCTCGGGAGTTGCTTTGACGCCAGGATGTGTACCACTGGGTAGAACGAATCGATGAACGCTTGATCGTCGAGCTTGATTGTCGGGTCGTATTTGCCTGTGTTTTGTCAATCATTTTGACGTCTCCGGAGAGGATTTTCCAAACCTGGGACGGTCAGGATGCAATCGCGGATGGAAAGCAGTTTAGGCGCGACCGAAGCAAGCTGAAGCGTTGATCCGGTATGAATCCGCCATGGATGAAGCCGCGTATCAAGCTCGCCGAACAACTGACACAATCATTAGCAACCGTCTGAGAACCTTGCAATCAGCCGTCGCACCTTGTAAAGCTCGCCATAAGCTGAGTTGACGAGTCCGAGCGATTTCGTTGACCGGTATCTCACTAGCGTCTGGTGGATCTGCTTGAGCTGCGCGCCGAAATTCTGCACAAACAGCTCCTCGTCCGGTGTTTCAGGTTCCTGCTGTGGAGTAAGGCAAAATTCATCGCCATAGGTGGAGGGTGACTTACTGAAAGTTTGAGAATCTCCTCCTCCCACATTGCCGGGATCTCGTGCCAGGCGATCTCCATCAGATCCTGCCTCGGCAGGCATCGGTCAATGATATTCCTCCACCTGACAACAGAGTAAGCAATTGTGAGGTGTTGTCCTGCCTCGACTTACCTCTCCGTCATTGAGATGGATGTCCTGATCAGCTCCCTGCCGACCAGCTCGGCTTGACTGATCAGACTCGTCCCACCCGGCATCGAGCAGATGAAATCCATGATCACCCTCGCTGCACGCTCATGCTCAACTTTCCTCGTCTTAGTCGCTGTCAACAACGGCCAGACGACCGCATGTGGATAGTTGCTGGCAATGTTCTTCAGCAGACGGAGAAGCGCGCCTTGGAGTGCTTTGTGCGGCGTTCCCAGCCGGGCGATGAGTTGCGGGATGGCCATGAGCCAAAGTGAGATGGGTGTATCCTCGAGCTGCTGTTGCACTTCCTCGAGTACCGATGCGGTCTCGCCAAATCGAAACCAGAGGGTAACGAGGCGGAGCAGAGCTTTGATCATCTTCTCTGGCGTTGGTTGACAGCGTATGGCCTGGAAGAGGCCTCGGATGGCTGGAACAACTGATCGAGTCAGCACGGCAGGGCGAAGAACTTGCCATAAGTAGTGACAGCGATGTTATCGCTGCGACGGTATGAGTGGGCTTCAAACAAACTTATCGCCGCTTCGGCTAGGAAGTAGGCCCCATTATACCTGAACGTCGTCAGAAAAGAGTACTGGTCCAAACGCGACCGATTCACCAGGTGTCGTCCAATTTGTTAGCCAGCGAATAGTATCGATAGACTTTTAAGTCCGGGTCCTTTGCCATATCAGCTCAAATCGCTTGAAGAGGCGCCCGTCTCACCCTGAGCCAATCCGCAGCCTGCAAGGCCTCCGACCATTGGGCCATCCGGTAGAACCTCCTCGCAAGGACAGTCCGCTCCCGCTGTGATGTCTCCTCTACACTTGTGAGTGGCCTCAGGCCAAGACCCTCATTTTCGAGCGCCTCATGGTCGACACCGGCATTTCGAATCAGGCGATTTGTGTGTGAATACATCCTGTCGTATAGGCGATGCATCTGCTCAGTATCGTGACAGTCAACAGCGTCTTTCCACCTGAGTTAGGGTGAGCTTTCTACAGCCGAGGATGGACTTACTCAAACCGCATGCGGGTGTACTCCACCCTGCATCCCTACGAGGTATGAGCCGAGTGGGGATTCACTGAACGTACCGGCGGAGTCACTTCCGGTGTAGCAATTCCAATGATTTTCTGCGCGGCTTCGTGCATACCGGAGCTTTCGCAAAGTTTGGCACATTCCAGGTAACAATGCTGTAGCGCGTTTGCCGTCGGCGGAGCTGCCAAAGTCCATACGTTTAGCCTCTTGAGCCAAGAGTTGGCATCCGCGTGACTGCGCTTGAACCTTTCTCGCCAGACCCCGAGAAGGTGATCGCGTAGATCAGGCTGAGACCTATACTGAATGACTTCCTGCAACTCGACCAGCATTTCCGTCTTCGCTAAGGTTTTTAGCGCGACCTGAGGTCCGACGTCCAGTTGTGTTTGGAGCTCGTCATAGGAGAGGGACTGGGCCTTACTTATGTGACGGAAGGCTGAGTCGTATTGACCGTGATGGACATCGATTATGGCTTTGTATAGAGACTTGCTCGTGCCGCTTTGATGGAAGGCCAGGTAGTCGGCCATGGTTTCGTAGTCGCCCTCCAAGTTAGTTAGCTTACAGCTTTGAAGTAAGTGTTCCCACCATATGCCACGCGGCTGCAGTCGCCCAATACGCAGTCTTGCGTCGCTCATCGTCAGTCAGACCCTCGAAGAAAGACTGAGCAAGCTCATAGCCTCTCTCAAATTCTCCAAGCGCATGATCTAAACCGCTATCAGAAAAGCTCCAGCGTCCTAACGCCACTCACAACATGTTATTCTCGTCTGAAAGGAGGAGAAAGTGCTGATTGGTCCGCCTTGATCTATGTTATCCTGAGCATCCACGGCTTCCTGCCAGTGGCTAAGCTGTGTGATCCACATGGGAGTTGGTTGTACTCCGTAATCGTCCTCGAGCCAGAGTAGACTGCTCCACGCGGAGTCATAGCCTAAGGAATCATAAGCAGAGACGTAATCGGTGATCACCGCTCACCCGCTGCTCCAATCCTGGTTGCAAATCAGTTGAGGGCTAGGATAATCGTCAAGCTTACCTGATGTTCACCTCGACCAGATTCGCAATATTCTGGGCTGTCATGTCGGCGAAAGTCTCTTGTTCCGCCCACCACCTGCGATGGAATCAGCTCTGACCTCACCTCGTATCTCGAAGACTGACAAGGCGATGGCTGGCAGTGGTTCCCTCACGTCGCCGGCGAACGAGTGCAACGCACATGTCTTTGCAGCATCCAACACCACTTGGGGTAGCTCTCGTGCCTCCTTGTCGAAGAAAGCCACGAGCTCAAGCAAGACGCACAGGATGTCTTTGTTGAGACTGGTGTCCCGCAACAAGCGGACCAGGGCGTTGTCCACAATGGTCTGCAGGTCAGAGGAGGATACGCTCAGGGGATACGTACTTTGAAAGGCGCATCTTCCTGAATCAAAGCATAACATTTCAGAAAGGCGGTTTGAAACAGCTCCACATGCATCGAAGATCCAAGCTTAATCGATGCCGTCAGCCGATTCACAGGCCAGATCTAGCACTCAACCTACCCGTAGGTTAATCAGCAGCTCCGGGACGGCACAGGCCTCCAACGTAGCCTGATATAGGTTTTCGAGCCATGCAGCGCTATTGTCGTTCATCGAAGAAAGGAGGGATTGGGTCCATGCTTGCTGAACGGTACGGGGATTGAAAGGGAGGTTGCGCGCTAGGATCTCGGCAAGACGGGGATGGTCGCGGGGGCGCGTAGCGGTCGGAGGCAGGGGAGAAGTAATTGTCGAGCCAGGAGGAACCTATGGACTAAGCAGCCAGCGGGTGAAGTGGTACTCACCGCACTTCTTGGTTCCTTCGCATTCCCCTCTTGGTCATTCGATGTCTCCAGTCCCAACCTTCTACAGGCCAAAGTGAACTCCTCAGTTTCGCTAACCTCCTTATCCTTTCTCAATGCCCGTAACGGCTTCACCAAGCAGCTCTTCATTGGCTCGAGAGTCTCTGCGACCTCTGTCAGTAGTCGAAGCGCCGCAAGCTTGACGGTCGCAGAGCTAGAAGTGTCCAGACCCTTGAGGAGAAGTGGAAGCCAGATGGAAGAAGTGGTAGTCAAGGCGGTACAGAGTTTTGGTTTTGTCAGGAGTCGAAGGCCTTCGAGCCAGACCTGGTCATCGATCGGTGCTGTTGTGAGCGCCTGACAGATGAGTGGGACCATCCCTTGCAGGATCTGATGGGTCGTACTGGCTGCCATGTCGAGAGCTGCGTTCGACTATTGCCACGTAGGCCGTTAGAGGTATTGTCCAGACGACTGGAAGAGAGGTAACAGCGATTCGAGATCAGCAACCTGCTTCCTTCTTTCCGCCTGCTTTCCAAACGCATATTCAGCCAGCTCACGGCTCCTTTATGGATGCGATTCGTTGACGATCATCGCACTCCTTTGTGCATGTCGAGCCTTTCATCGCCACAGTCAGGCGACTGATTTCCCGGCGGGGTAAACATCTTTTAACGCTAACCTGGGAATCTGCTCAGGGTTCGGCAAGGGACTTGACGTCAGCGTCGCGCTGGAGGACAGGCACGTGACCAAATCGGCCCTGGCGTTGTGAAGAATGATATAAGAAGGGATTTCGCGCCACCCTGTTTCCTTTCTTTCCCTTCATCATCGCTTCACAGTACCACCTTTTTACACCAACACATAACCCATCACATATCAATCACAATGGCTGACGCTGTGAGCCTCTTTCTTCCCACTTTTCGGACTCTTGCTGGCTCCTGCTCGTCGCGTTGCTGACGCGTCCCCTCAGGGTCGCGAATCCCTCACCGACAAGGCTACCTCCGCTATGAAGCCCGACTCCGAGAAATCGTACGTTGTCCGCTGGCTGTATTAGACTCTCAGCGACGGACAGAGGAGCTGATCTCCGAGACTAGCTACGTCGAACAGGCAACGGATTACGTCAAGGGTACACTTGATAGGTATGCTAAGCTCATAAGTCCTTATCCCTCATCGCTGACTCTAAGTGCAGCGTGGCCTCGGTCGTCCAGCCCCAGGGGGAGTCCGTGTCTCTCAGATGCTGATCTCACGTCTGTAACTGATCATCTCGACCAGGAAATCCACCACCCAGAAGGTCGGTGATACCAGTGAGTATCATTCGCATACCCCTACTAGCGCTACGCACCCTCATCTCATCTGTCTCTGCCCCCACTCGCGTGGCGAATACTGACGTCTGCCCCAGTCTCTGGCGATAACCGTAACAAGGACGTCGCCTAGACGGAACGGTCGGACCCTGGTATGAAGACCATAGCGAAGTGAGAGGTCAGAGATGCGAGATGAATGAAGTGCGACTGCGCCATGTTCTTGCACTCTGTCTCTGCACTCTCATCCACATGATCGCAATTACTACCGATTTATCGTCAGTCTGGCTGCCTCACCACGTCCACGCCATGGCTCCTTTGCCGTTCTCGTTCCTGTATCATCACCTGTTCGGCCTTACGTAAGTAGTGCGTCGTCATTCGAAGTGTTTCGTCTTCGTTTCAGCGGATCCAAACATCTCTTAATGGAAGCCCTACAGCATGCTCTCTCATGGTCAACCACGAATGCAGCCAGCAGAGCAGCGATTGCAATTCCGCGAGGTCAAACATCCCGTATGAAGACGATGAGGACTCTGTGTGCACTGTGCTCTCCCTGCAGGGAGGGAAACGTGTCACCAGCCCCAAAATCAAAATCACAACGCAAAATCACAACGCAAAGCCACGGTCGGGAATCATGTACTTCGCAATGACCATCTTCCTTTGTCTATCTCGATCTACCTGATCGAACCTCTTGCTTTCATCTCCAGCTTGATCCTCTACCGCAGTGCGTCCCGTATATGACAGTCAGCTAAACATTCGAGCTTCCGGTTGACTGTCGTCTCGCCGACACTCGGTAGTGGTGAATGATCCAGCTCGAGACCTTGATCGACATGTCCAACTCCAAGTCGCCATCCGCCGGACCGTCCAAGTACCGCGGCTCGTCACGGTTCGAAGCGGTGACAGATCTCTGGTGAGCATATCTGCCTCTTCAAGTCTCTGTTGCCAGTGCACTGTCTAAAATGTTTCATTCAGCTCGCTCCCCTCAATCGCTGAAGACACCGTCCAGGCTACCCTTCGCGAGCGGTTTCTCGCTTCTAGGCCCTACACAGCTCTTTCCGCGTCTGCTCTTGTCTCCGTCAACCCTCATGCCAACCTTCCGATCAACGGGGATGCTTCACTCCAAGACTACGTGGCAGAATACTACCGCAGTGCTGTCGATGATGGAGTCTCACGGGATGGCGGAGAGGCCAATGGGAAGGAGAGACTGGGACCGCACATCTTCCGGCTCGCCTTGGGGTTATACTACAATATGAGAAGGACTCGACAGGACCAGATCATGATTATGACGTGAGTGATTGGAGCTAAGCTTTACTGATGATCGCAGCGGGGCGATAGGATCAGGCAAATCCGAGATGAGGCGTCTTGCTATCAAGGCTATCACCGAGGTCAGCGTAGCGAGTTCAGGGAAGAAAAGCTCGAAGATCGGACCTCAGATCTCCAACGCCGCGGTAAGTGAGTCACCACCGGATGATGCTTATCACCTAGTTTATCCTCGAATCTTTCGGCAACGCTCACACCCTGACCAACGATAATGCCTCCCGGTTCGGCAATTATACCGAGCTGCAGTTCAGCGATCGAGGCAGGCTTGGAGGTCTCAAGACTATCGAGTACTATTTCGAGCGATCTCGAGTTTCTCAAGCACCCAGTGCCGGCGAGCGCAACTTCCATGTGTTCTATTACCTCGTCTCTGGAGTCACAGGCGAGGAGAAAGTTTACCTGAAGCTCGGTACAGTCAATGAGTACCGGTACCTGCAATGTCTTGTCCGTCGGCAGGGTGTGGATGAACGAGAGCCCTTCGACCAGCTCAAGCGAGCATTCAAGGTCGTCGGTCTCTCGACTCGCCTCGTCGCGCAGGTCTGTCAACTAATCGCGACCATCCTCCATATAGGAAATCTGCAGTTCTCCGGTGGGGGCGAAGCGCATGAAGGTGCAATCGTCAGCAATCACGAAGTGCTCGCGACCGTGGCAGAGTTTCTTGGAGTTACGCAAGAGGCCCTTGCGGAGATCCTCTCCTTCAAGACCGTCCTATTGCGCAAAGAGGTCTGCACCACCTTCCTCGACCCGGAACAGGCGGAACAGGTCCGCGACGGACTGGCTCGAACACTATACTCGCTTCTCTTCTCGTGGTTGAACGAGCATATCAACCAGAAGCTGTGCAAAGACTCCTTCGGCTCCTTCATCGCGATCCTCGACCTGCCCGGATCGCAGAACAACGCTGGTCCAACGTCCGGAGTGAACTCCGTCGATCAATTCTGCTTCAACTTTGCGAACGAGAAGCTGCACAATTGGATGATGCACAGAATCCACGAGACCCCGCTCGAGGAGGCCGCAAAGGAGAAGCTGCCGATGTCACGCCTGCCATACTTCGACAACTCGGAGTGTTTGAGAATGCTATCAGAATCCAAGGCAGGCGCGATCCGCATCATGGACGATCAAGCGACAAAGAAGAGGTCCGAGGCGAGCTTCCTCGAGGCGATGGGCAAGCGGTACACCGGGCATTCGTCGTTTTCTCTCGGGAATGCCGACCGGAACGGGGCCTCATCCTTCACAATCAACCACTACAGTGGCGCCGTGACCTACTCCGCAGAGAACTTCCTCGAGCGCAATGCCAATGAGACAAGTGCCGACATTCTCCGTCTGCTCCGGGGAAGTAATACCGGTTCCAGGGCGATCACCGAGAACCAAGGCTCGAACAATCCTTTCATCAAGAGCCTCTTCTCGAACAAATCAATCGCCACACAAGCTCATCCCAGGAACGACGAGACCATCGTCGCCGCTCAGCAGCCAGTCCGACCCATGCGTGCGCCATCGACTAGGCGTCGGAAAGGTCGCAAGCTGCCTTTTGTCAACGAAGAAGGGCGAGATGAGGGCGATGACGAGGTTGGAGGCGGCAATGAAGGCGACTCTGCAGGCAAGGAGCTGCAGTGTGTCGCCGGTCAGCACTGGGCCGCTCTCAGTACCCTACTCTCGACCTTCGATCAGGCTCAGCCATGGTTTGTCTTCTGTCTGCGGCCGAACGACTCTCAACTTCCCTCTCAAATCGAGACTCGCAGTGTCAAGGCGCAAATCCGCAGCTTCGGCTTGACGGATATCGCGCTGAGACTGCAGACCACTTACGAAGTACGTATGACGCATGGTGAAGCTTGCGAGAGGTACGCCGAGGAATTCTCCGTGCGGACCATCCCTATAGGACCATCCCATCTGGATCGGCTGCAGGACCTGAAGAGGGTACTAAAGCTTAGCGATGTTCAGATGGCCATTGGCGACAGTCTCGTGAGTCCCTTTCGATGTGAGGACATGTCACTCACATGTATCAGGTATTCCTCTCTCACTCGGTGTTTCAGCGCTTCGAGGATCGCTTGCGAGCAGAGGAGAATGAGGATCATCACCGCACCCGGGACGGCGTTGAGGTGCTGGATGAGAAGGACACAAAAATGGATCCTTTCTCGCCGTACACCAGAAACTCGTCGCCTCAATCTCCAGCTCTCGGCTACAACGACCCATACGATCGCAATGGCTCAACGGTGGCACTACCCCTCGTCGATTATGCCCAACCGCTTCGTCAAAAGTCACTTGATGAGCTCGATGGACGTCGTGGCTTCGCGCCTAGCCAAGTCAGAAGTCACTTCGGCGATACCGCCTCGAGTGTCGGGACCGACGAGTATGCACCTTCCCGCAACATGTTTCAGGATTTTGATAATAAACGCGAGAAAGGTCCCCTCGATGCCGATCCACAAGATGGCGAGACAACCGAGGAGTACAAGGAATCTATGAGTCGTCGACGTTGGGTCTGGCTGTGTACCCTCTTGACTTTCTGGATCCCAGGATTCGTCCTTTCGAAGGTCGGCAGGATGAAGCGACAAGACATCCGACAAGCTTGGAGGGAGAAGCTGACCATCAATCTCATCATCTGGTTCATTTGCGCCTGTACCGTCTTCATCATCGCGGTCCTTGGTAGAGTCATCTGCCCAAGACAATATGTATACAGCTCGAGCGAGCTCGCAAGCCACAGCTACAAGAACGATCCCAACAACGCTTTCGTCGCTATACGAGGCGAAGTATTCGATCTCTCTACTCTGGCACCGACCCATCTGACGGCGGTCTCCGTTGTCCCCACGAAGTCGGTGTTGCAGTATGGCGGTCTCGACGCGTCCAATCTTTTTCCTGTCCAAGTCTCCGCGCTCTGCCAGGGTACGACAGGCTCAATCAGCCAGTATGTAACGCTTGACACGACCAAGACGTCAGATGTGTACTCCAAGTATCACGACTTCTGCGCCTATACCAACGACTCCCGTCCCGACTGGTATACGGAGACAATGATCATGCTGCGATACCGCTTCCGAGCCGGCTTCGTGGGGTACACCAAGAAAGACATCAAGATTATGGCATCGTCCGGTCGGGCGATAGCCATATACGATAACCTCGTGTACGAGATGACGACGTATATCCAGCAGAATGGAGGTGGACTGAATGGACCTAAAGGATACAACTTTTCGTCGCAAGATCAGGGCGATCGACACTTCATGTCGGATCAAGTGGTGCAGCTGTTCACCTACAACTCTGGCAAAGATATCACCGCCCTCTTGAACGATCTATCGTCCACGATTGGCTTTGATGTCGTTAATTATCAAAAGACATGCCTTCGCAATCTTTTCATCATTGGCAAGGTCGACACTCGCGACTCGGTCCAATGTCAATTCTCCACCTACATCCTCCTTGCCCTCTCGTGTGTAATGGTTGCGGTGATCGGCTTCAAGTTTCTCGCCGCTCTTCACTTTGGCTCGACCCGGGCGCCAGAAGACCACGACAAGTTTGTCATCTGCCAGGTTCCATGCTACACCGAAGGCGAGGAGTCATTGCGGCGAACTATAGACTCGCTGGTCCGTCTCAAATACGACGACAAGCGCAAGCTCCTGATGATCGTCTGTGACGGGAACATCAAGGGGTACGGAAACGAAATGTCGACTCCGGCTATAGTGCTCGACATTCTAGGAGTCGATCCGCACGCCGACCCGGAGCCTTTGAGCTTTCAGTCACTAGGCGAGGGCTCAAAGCAGCATAATATGGGCAAAGTGTATGCTGGACTTTACGAGTGCGCCGGGCATGTCGTGCCGTATCTCGTCATAGTCAAGGTTGGAAAGCCTACCGAACGACCGAAACCTGGCAATCGAGGAAAGCGGGACTCCCAGATGACCGTCATGCACTTCCTCAACAAGGTTAGTGCTTATCACGATAACATCGCTGATACTAGATCCACTTCAACGCACCGATGAATCCGCTCGAGCTCGAGATATATCACCAGATCAAGAATGTCATAGGAGTCAATCCGAGCTTCTACGAGTACATCTTCATGGTGGACGCCGACACGACGGTGGAGCAGATGTCGCTCAACCGGCTCGTATCGGCCATGATGCACGACAAGAAGATCATTGGCATTTGCGGGGAGACGTCGATCGCCAACGCAAAGCAGTCGATCGTCACCATGGCGCAGGTCTACGAGTACTTCATCTCGCACCATCTCGCCAAGGCCTTCGAAAGCCTCTTCGGGTCTATCACCTGTCTTCCCGGTTGTTTCTCAATGTACCGCCTACGCACCCCCGACACGCATAAGCCACTCTTTATCTCGAATCAGATCATTAACGACTATTCAGAAAACCGCGTCGACACGCTACACCTCAAGAATCTCCTCCATCTAGGCGAGGATCGATATCTCACCACGCTGGTGCTCAAGCACTTTCCCACCTACAAGACCAAGTTTGTCCGGGACGCGCAAGCCGAGACGGTCGCGCCGGACTCAGCAAAGGTTCTGCTCTCTCAGCGTCGGCGATGGATCAATTCGACCGTCCACAACCTAGCAGAACTCGTCTTCCTCGATCAGCTCTGCGGTTTCTGCTGTTTTTCCATGCGCTTCGTGGTTTTCATCGATCTCCTATCCACTGTCGTCGCACCTGTGACTGTCGCTTATGTGAGTCCACATGCATTGACTAGGCTGATGAGAGATTGGATACCTGATATATCTCGTTATTCACGACCATTCAACCATACCAACCCTCTCCATCGTAATGCTGGCCGCTATCTATGGTCTCCAAGCCCTCATCTTCATCTTCCGCATGCGTTGGGACATGATCGCTTGGATGGTCTTCTACATCCTTGCGATCCCGGTGTTCTCGTTCTTCTTACCCCTGTATTCGTTCTGGAAGATGGACGACTTTAGCTGGGGAAGCACTCGTCTGGTTGTCGGCGAGAAGGGGAAGAAGATCGTCATCCACGACGAGGGCAAATTCGATCCACGCTCAATCCCGCTCAAGAGCTGGAATGACTACGAGGACGAGCTGTGGGACCACGAATCGAATCATTCCCTTGGCAGCTGGATGCCACCGCAGAAGGCGGAGTACGATTCCCGCCCGCCTTCGGCCTACGGCTACGAACCTCGAAGTCGCGCCATGTCTCCCGCCGTCTCCTACCAGGATCTCCGACCTCAGACCGCTTATGGAATGCCTCAGCTATCGCATCACGGCAGTCAAGTCGGGAGCATCAACGTCCTGCCTCAGGACAATCGGTCAGCATACGGTGATGCCCGATCGATGTATGGTGGCGATTCGCGGTCGACGTACGGCGGGTCCTTCTATGGCCAGCCTCCGATGGATCTTGGCGGTTGGCACTATCCCCAAGCTGGCGCACAACACCCGCTGATCCCGTTCGACCCGCGAGCGTCCAGCTCTTCGCTCGTGAATGCCCAGCTTCCGCCACAGCTTGATCATCGTGCTTCGGCCTATTCCCTAGTGCCGCAACCTCAACCGGCTTCCCGACCAGCATCGAGCTTCCTCCCGGAAGTCTCCATTGATAGTGGCCCAGTGAGCTTAGAGGAGGTGGGGATCACCGATGCTCAGCTGGTGATCTCCGTCCGGCGGATATGTGAGGGAGCCGATCTCGATCATTTGACGAAGAAGGGGGTGAGGAAGCAGTTGGAGGTGGAGTTCGGTGTAGGTCTGGGAGGGAGGAAGGAGACGATCAACAGAATCATTGAGGAGGTCCTGGCTGAGTAACACATGTCTTCTCCGCTCCCTTCATTGACGAAAGAGCCATTATGATGATGAAACGGATGCGTGTCTTACCGGAAGGTACCATTTCTGATCAGACGGCCAACTGCAAATCCAGAAAGGGAAGAAGCTATGAGGTCATAAGCATGTGTTCATGAGCATGATCATTCACAGCAGGGTCTCCAGTGCGAGGTATCTATCCGGAACCGTGCTAAGCTCTGTGTGATTCTTCATCCCCATCGCGCTCTTCCCTGAACTTGCATTCGATCTCGCCGGATCACGACCCTCCCAAGGGCTACCTCCTTGAACATCCCGTTCCCAGTCCGCCAGCCGACCTTCATCCCACTCCTTTCCCTTGGCTTCCACGTCCGATGATTTCAAGATATGCTTGTCGGGATTGGCGGAGTGTGACGATTGTCGAAGTAGTGTGGGAGGGAGATATTCCTGTATCAGACACCAGTAGTCAGCTGAGATCAGATGCCGTTGAATCATGTGTAGCGGATTGAAAGCTATGTGAGGGGAGGGAACTGAAGAGACCTCGAAAGTGCGGCGCTGACTGCGATACAGGTCGATGTCCATTCGAGAACGACAACCAGCTTGAAAGAAGCGAAGTATTCACTCACGTTGTGCACCGGATGCGCGAATCTGGGATTGTATGAGTACTCCTTTCCGTACCCCAGCTTCTTCATAAGCTTCGTAGGAGCGTTCCGGATCTGGAGCGGTACTCCTGGCAACGGCGGGGATTTCGCTAGCGCTTCTGCCTGGATGTCACAGATCAGCTTGTCCAACTTCGAACGAGGGATGGGGACTGACGCGGGCGTAAGCGGTGTACGAGCGAGTGGATTTCGGAGCTTCTGCGAGATATGCGACGCAATGCTGTCATCAAACTATCAGCCACTGAGGGGCAGCGGAAGGACGAGAGCGCACAGCGAGGTTGATCCGGCATTCGGGAAGACCAATGACCTGGCAAGCCTGGTAGGTTGCCATCGCCTGGCCGGCCCATCAATTGGGCTCGAGAGACAGCTTTGAGGGTAACGTACAAGGGGCAAAGCGTGATTATCCGCCAGACCGACGTCCTCACTCGCAACCACCACGAGTCTCCGAGCAATATACAGCGCGTCCTCACCCCCAGTAATCATCCTAGCGAGCCAATACATCGCCGCCGACCCATCCGATCCCCTCAAACACTTGTGCAGTGCCGAGATCATATCGTATCGCTCCTCTCCCGATCGGTCGTAACCTTTCCGCAGTCCCCGACGGACAGCGTCCATGAGATCCGAATCCCGTTTCGATCGGTCCGGCGGTTCCACCTCGCCGTTACCGTTGACGTGGGTTTGGTGGGGCTCCTTGCAGACTTTTAGGGCTAGCTCGAGACCATTGAGCGCTTGTCGGGCGTCTCCGTCTGCCACGTCTGCTAGGAAGGGAAGGAGGTCGGGCGGGAGATGGGGTATGGGCGGTGGTACGGAGGCGAGGGCGTTCTCAAGAATCTTCTGGAGGGATTCGGGGGTGTGGGAGGATAGGGTGAAGACTCTGGCGAGTATCCGCGCTAAGCTAGGTCGAGATACAAGAGAGAGCACTAACTGGCATCGGCTGAGGAGCGCGCCGTTCAGCTTGAAAGACGGGTTCTCGGTCGTCGCTCCTATGAGCTGGACCCAGCCGTTCTCGACATAGGGGAGGAAGAGATCTTGCTGCGATTTGTTGAATCGATGAATCTCGTCGACCATGAGGATCGTCTTCCTGAATGTGACCCAGTCAACATGACCCTCCACCGGGATCAGCTGTCTGGGACCGTAACATACCTCCCCGTGAGCTTCAGACCATTCTTCGCCTGCTCAAACACCTGCCGCACATCGGCTGTCCCTGCACTACCCCACGATTCAGCTCGTCATAGACGAAATCATTCCAATCTCCCACATAGTAGCGGAAAGCTCCTTGAAATCTGCATCCGCGGTTCTTGCCATCAGCCGGGCTAGCGTGCTTGCACCGAGTTCAGCGTCGGTTTGAGAAACTTTCCAAGAGCAGCTTACGTCTTCCCGCATCCCGGTGGACCCCAGAGGATGCAGCTCCCCACGCCTTCACCAGCTTCGATCCTGGCCCTGAGCAGACTTCCAGGGCCGACGAGGTCTGCTTGACCCATATATGTTGACAAGCTGGTCGGCCGGGAGCGTTCTGCCAGACTAGCCGAGTCCCAATATATATTAACTTCTGGGACAAGGAGGGAACAGTAGGCTAAGTACTGACGGCTGGTTGGCAAGCAGAGGGTTTAGCTTAGGTTTCTTCTCATTCCCATTGACCGAGTAGGAAGCACCTCGCTTGAGCCCGCTCGGACCAGGTAGCTCAATTTCCTCGTCGCCGGAAGGTTCCGACTTGAGCTTGGCTCTTGCCGAAGTGAGACGGATGGGAGGGGCTGGTCTCCTGCTCGGTGTCGAGGTACTAGATGGTCCCGCTTGACCTGGACATTGGAGGTCAAGGTGGAGGTTGATGTCGGTGTCGGGGACGGGGCGACCGCAGATTGGGCATTCCACTGAGGGAGGTCAGTCTCGAGCACTGATGAGTAGAGAGACTGACCTTTCTCGGAGGGCATGACAGTGACAGCCTAGTGCAAAGGACGTTCCCTATCGAGTAAACCCATCTGATGCGTTGAGGTTATGGAGCTCAGAGAAATATAGGCACAGTCTCACTTCTAAACAGCGGCAGCTCACCGGAAGGGTCCGCTTGTGTTTCCCTAGATTAGATAACCCGGCACTCCATCAGGTTTTGGGCGATAGAGATCATGAGGCACGAAGGTGGGAATTATATGCTATGGGTATTTGACGTCTCCTGTTCTTCCTCTGCCTCCTTGAAACCCCACATTCAAGTCTCGCTCCCATCATCTCCCGTATCCCTCCCTCCCTTGCTTGCATCGCCATTCCCTCCCAAGCATTCCGCATCCAATGCTTACCGCCCGCCCCGCCTTCCAGGAGCCAATTTTTCCCTGGTGCGCAGACCCCATCCCGCCGTCTCTCTTCGTTGACTCCTAGTCCGTTGTTGCTGCCGTATCCCTTCCCTTGACGCAGAAGAACGACATCCCCTCTCTCGCTACATAAACAGCCTCCTCGAGCTTCCGATCATCCTCGCTCAACCACCTCTCCTCCTTCGGGACCCCCTCCGTTCCGCCCAGTGTCTTGACCAATCTCTCCCACTTTTGACGCTTTGCTGTCATTTCGAGCATGGGCAGCGGGCTAGAGTGGCCGGTGAGGATGATGAGCGCGGAGTGGGCGGGTAAGGAAGCATGGATGGTGGTAAGGCGGGTGTTGAGGCGGTCGAGGGCAGCATCGGTTGATGAAGAAGGGGAAGGAGGGCAGCTGGTCTCGTCGGAAGGCAGCGGTAGGGGTTCGCTCGGTTTGTGATCGCCGTTCCCTGCGAGGCGAAACGACACATCAGCGGGTACACGGAGTTGTGTCATTATCTTGCCCACATCCTTGTACATTGGACAGCTCCATCAATCTCCCAAACACCAAATCGTGTCCCTCCACCTGAGCGCAGATGGCTTCGACGACTTCCTCATCATTGCTGCACTTGGTTGCTGTGGTAGCCTTAGCGCCATAACCAGCGCCAGGGTTGAAGTAATCGCAGACCGCTGATGTTCTACCCGGTCTGGCCGAAACAGCGTGAAACCGGTTCATCCGCTCAAAAATGGGTTCGGAGTTATCGAGAAAGGTTCCGAAGTCGGGTCCTTGGCCTCGTCAGGGGTGATCTCAATCTTGGACACGCTCGGTACGTACCATTCGCCATCTTCATCTTCAATAGCTCCACGCAAGTCCTAGCATCCTCCTCCGAATCATGGCCTTTCTCCCCACCCTGAATGTCCTTTCCGAGCCATCTCTGCGCCAACCATTTCAGTCCAGGTTTGTATGGAGGTCCGCGGGGATGCGAGAATAAGAGGGCTGTATCGATGCAGAGCGGATGTCGTATTCGTAGAGCTGCGAGATCGCATTCAAGGGAGTGACCAAGGAGGATCGTGTGCGGGGTGATCAATGGGGAGGGACCGGAAGACAGGGCTTGTTGGATTGAGGCGAGGGTGTGGCCGGCTTTGGAAAGTTTGCACGCGGTCATCCCAGACCATCTAACACGATGAGCTGAAGTTCAGTCGAGATCAGTCGAGAAGGATCCACATACTGCGTTCGATAATCTGCGACTGGTTTGGGAGGCTTGACCAGTTCATCGAAGACATTCACCCCAGACTGATAGTCGATGACGGAAACCCGAGCAAGCTCTTGCCCGTCCTCCGACAAGACCTATCAATCCCGATCAGTTGGATCGCGTCCTCAACAGCGAACTTACCATCTCGCAGTCGATAGCCAGCACCGGGTACAGCCCGTCCGGAGGCGGACCCTCCGCCTTCGGTGTCTCGACCCAACCCTCATGGCCATTGACATTTCCCCTCTGCCTGTCGACTTGAACATTCGGCCTTCCGTTCGCTGTCATCGAAATTGTGCTGGGAGGTACCACAAATTCGGGCTCGATTATTGCTGCGGGCCGATCGGAGAGCGACGGCCCATCCTCTGAGGTGCCGGTGCCATTCGTTCGAGGTATGGCGAGCTCGTCCGATGGAGAGACATAGGATGGTAATCGATAATCATTGTCGATAATCTGATGTGGGGAGAGGATATAGGTCAAAGGTGACGAGTCTGACTTTGCGAGTCCTATCCTACCATCAGTCTCGGCGACGGTCCAAATGCGAGAAGCAAACGGGCAAGAGATGGCATGGCTAAGATACTTACTTGCAACTTTCCGACTCTCCTCCTCCCGCTTCTTCCGTACCGCGTCTGGCAAAGGACTGGACAGCAACGTTCCGGTGACGGAGTGCAGCCGTCGGTGATCTCCCGGCGCTCGTGTAGGACAACCATAGGTGAAAAGCTGTCTGATCACCGGCACTCGATTAGGCGGAAAATCCTCTTGCTTCCCGTGAGTCGGGTTGGTGGAGAATGGAAGAGTCGCAGCGATGGGGATCGGAGGGAGACCAATATGTTCAGGAAGGAGACCGGGGATGAACAAGATGATGGTATGGGTGATTTGAGCCTTATGCTGATCGCATCAGCTGGTACTTTGAGAGCAGGGTAAAGCTCACTTCGGGTACGATCCATCCTGGCCGTTGAGCATCCGCGACAATGTAAAGTATCAGATCCCGTATATGCTAGACACCTCGTCAGCTTGAACATCCAACCCCAGGGAATGCCAACTCACAGCGATCCCGATCTTCTTCCCACCCCGGAAGTAAGAGGTATCGAACTGAAACTGAGGTCGCTGCTTGTCCACCTTCCTCTGCTTCCGCTTCTCCTCCCTACTGAGCACCATTTCAAACCCGCCATCGTTGTTTGCCATAGGCTGCTCCGGTTCTTCCCCGCCGTCGATACCACTCGATGCTGGCCCAGAGGCCTCGCGTTTGAGCGGAGTCGAGGTTGACATGGCAATGTCCAAAGTTCCCAGCTTACAGGAATCGCTCAATAATATGAGAAGCACGTGACTGATTTACCTTATCATAGCCACGTCATATTGTCTATCCTATGGTGGGACTTTCGTTGGGCGAGGCATCATTAATGCCCAGGCGCAAGCGGGACAGCTAGAATGTCCGGCGTCTACAGATACTTCGTGAGCTACCATCCTTTTGGGACGACTGGTTATCACGCTGACCGGCTCAAAGCAACGATCCGCACATGAATCCCCTGTCGTATTCTACTCCCTCATCGTCGGCATGGTCGGTACGTCTAGCTCCAGCCATCCGACTCCGAGATCCAAGATCAATGGATGATAGCTAGTCCTGAAGTACATGTGCTTACAGGCGAATAGGTCCGGTGATGGTCATTGTCGTTCCCCCCATTCGAAGATCTTTAGGCTGGAAGCCTACCGAACGGATCCCTACCACCTTCCCCGGTGAGGCTTTCCTGCGATCTCATCGAGAGAGAGTTGCTGAAGACCCATTTTAGTTCCGAATCGGCCGCGTAGAGCAGTGCAGGGGTATGGTGATCCTTGACTGAGCGGATCTAGCAAGTCAACGATGCACACATCCAATTGGTTTCCGGAGGCTACTGCCCATTGACAAGCAGGTTCGCCTGGCGCTCCGATCTCTCGCCAGCAGCGAACAACGAAGATCCCATCTTTGACCAATGCGGCGACTTGTGTTCAATGAAAAGCCGACGTCAGACAAGACCGACAACGAGGAATGGCCTTAACGCGAGGGTTCGGATGGCAGCCATCCGACTACTGCTTAAACGTCTTCTTAAACACACGAAGGCGGCAAGAGCTCCCATGACTCGACTGATTCGTGAACAAGGTTAGACTAATCCTGTTTCAAAACGGAGTACAACAAAATCATCACCTTTAAGCTACTCATTCAGGTCGTGCGCTTCAAACGGTCGAGGCGAATTCATGCTCAATCAGAGATTCGGGCGGTGCAGCTCCAGGAAGCTGAGAGTCGGTCAGGCGGTCAGTTGGGATTCTGTGCTGAGGATCTGGAAGAGGCGATGAGGCAGGTGCGAGACCCCGGGTGGTCCCGTGGGAGCGGTTGGAAACTACCTTCGATCTTGGGCATGTCCCGGATCTCGCTTGGAGGTGAAGCGATCCTTGCGAGATATCGTTGATGGCCTGTAGATGGCACGGTTCAAACACTGATGGATGGAGTCAGTTGGAAGATGACCAGTCACGATGTAGCAGTCACTGATCTATACCGAACTCAAGGCGATTGAAGCCAGCCGTCTAGATCAAGAAAGTCTGTCATTGAATATTACCCATTCCCGAGACCTGATGTCGAACGCATCCCTTGCCATCGGCCAATCCGTGCGACAGAGGATCATGGAGGAGTGGCTGTATCGATTTACCCCAGCGGAATACACAATGGCCCTTGACTTGGCCTTCGTCAGCGATCGCCAGCACTTTTGAGCGAGAAGCACGCAAGGTCAAGTATGACCACATTCGTCCGATCATAGTCCCTGTCTGGACATACAGCATCTCCACCCCAAACCGAATCGCAACATTCGAAGCCGGTGATGGCCAAAGTCGAGTCATTCCGACACCATCGATAGGGCCCGTCAATCCCGTGCGAAGAAGATGGGGTAAGACTATTGTCAGCAGCGAGCGACGCGAGGCTGAAGCATGAAGGCCGAAATATCAAAGAGCGGAGCACAGGATGGATCGCAAAGATAAGATTTCTGATCACTAGGATGATGTAATCTCCGTACGATGTCATTAGGATATCCTCAGTGATAGATCCGTATCGGTATTTCAGATGGCTACAGGCAGTCGCTCACGAGCCGACAATGCAGATCAGGCAATCCAGGGCGAAATAAACCTTGTCCCGATAGCAAGAGCGAGGGATTCGAGCGTTACGTAAGACAATAACTTCCTCGCAAAGTCACGGGACCCTTTCTTCTCTCAGGTCATGCCTGTCTTTTTTGGCCTCATCTTCTCGCCCGACAATCTGTGGGGATCTGAGCTTGATATTGGACGGAGGAATCTTACACGGACGACCTTTGACCAATTCACCGGTCAAAGACGATCGCAGATATCGGTCATAATAAACGGACCACATACGCTTGGGTCTGAATATACTCCCGCTGGCAAGGCAAGACCTTCAGGATCGCCAAGAATATCTTCGGCAGTAGGAACACTGGAAAGATGGCGAAGGGCAAGAATCATGATCGCAAAGCGCAAGCTTCTGCCAAACCCAAGCCGAAGAGCTCTGGCGAGTTCAACCTGAAGAAAGTTAAAGGTCCGCTGCACACACCTGATCCGTTGATCCGAAACTGATATGTATCCCAGGGGAGAACTTCTACCGCGATGCGAAGAAGGCGGCGAAGGTGAAAATGCTGAATGGCGGGAAGGCGGTGCGGGATAGGGATGGGAAGATTGTCGAGGCTGCTGCGTTTCAGAAGGGGGAGAAGGATGCACCTCCTGGAAGGGTGAAACCTGATCGACGGTGGTTCGGTGGGTCATCCCTTTCTCATCGATTTAGGAGCTGACGCTCCCGCAGGGAATACGAGAGTCATCTCCCAAACAGCCTTGGACCACTTCAGAACAGCTTTGAGCGCGCAACGGGCGGATCCCTACTCTGTGTTGTTGAGACGGAATAAGCTGCCCATGGGGCTGCTTGAGGATGAGTCAAAGTCCGGCGGCAAGGTGAACTACCTTGTTCCGTAAATGAGGGGTGCTGATGGGTTGCAGCGATCCCATATCGTCGAAACTGAGCCTTTCGGAAATACTTTCGGTCCCAAGGCCCAGCGAAAACGACCACGATTGGATATCGGCAGCATCGAAGAGCTAGGAGATTCTTCTACTGCCACCGCAATACCAGACGCCGACGGTGAGTCTAAGCCATCGTTTTATGAGGCTGCCCAGATTGCCGCCCATATGTGGAGCCGTCTGGAAATTTGTCCACATTTGGATTTGCTAATGGGGGCCCATAGTCTCAGCAATTACGGCCGATTCTGAAGTATACCATCCTACCACCTCCACCGCCCGTGAACCGATCTATGCCAAAGGCACTTCTCGCCGAATTTGGGGAGAGCTGTACAAGGTGCTCGACTCGTCTGACGTCGTCATCCATGTTCTCGATGCTCGAGATCCGCTCGGAACACGGTGTAAGCCGGTCGTCGAGTACTTGCGGAAGGAGAAGGCGCACAAGCATCTGGTCTACGTGCTGAATAAGGTCGACCTCGTTCCGACTTGGGCTACGGTGAGTCATCTGGTCCTCGTTTTCGGATATGCGACTCGCTCCTTCCTCCACCTTCCCATCCCACACTCCAGTCAAGACCGGAGGCGCGCTTCGGCATCCCCTACGCATCCGGACTGTTACGAGAGTGGGAGAGCGCGCGCTTCCCCCGTCATCTGCGCCACCTTCTCCTCGTCTTGAGGTCGAGAGGGTCCGGCTGGTCGTCCGTCTTGGTCGCTGGCTTGGGGCAGAGGGGGTTGCGATGGTGGCCTGAATTGAGTTGAGGTCCGGGTGGCTCAAGCCGATCCTCAGCTCGGATCTCTTAGTTGATGGTCGAACATCCTTCCCACTTGACTTGGCTTTCTCGTTGCTGGCGGTAGAGCTGACATTTTTAGGCTCGATGGGTGAAGCACCTTTCCCTTTCCGCTCCGACAATCGCCTTCCACGCCTCGATAAACAACTCATTCGGCAAAGGCGCTCTCATCCAGCTTCTCCGACAGTTCTCCGTGCTCCACTCCGACAAGAAACAGATTTCTGTGGGCTTCATCGGGTACCCCAACGTCGGGAAATCCAGCATCATCAACACTCTCAAGAAGAAAAAAGTCTGCACCGTCGCTCCTATCCCCGGCGAAACCAAGATTTGGCAGTACATCACCCTGATGAGGCGGATATACCTGATTGACTGTCCTGGAGTCGTACCGGTCTCTGCGAAGGACTCGGATACCGATACGGTGTTGAAGGGTGTGGTACGGGTGGAGAATCTCGCCACGCCTGCAGAACATATCCCTGCTTTGCTCGAGCGGGTGCGGATGGGGTATGTCGAGCGGACATATGGGCTTGGTCATCGAGAAGGCGGATGGGAAGGGGAGAGCGGTGCGACCATCCTTCTCTCTGCGATCGCGAAGAAGTCTGGTAAGCTTCTGAAAGGGGGCGAGCCGGATCAGGAGGCTGCAGCGAAGATGGTGTTGAACGACTGGATACGCGGGAAGATCCCGTTTTTCGTCCAGCCGCCTGCCAAGCCGACAGCGGAGAATGAGGATCCGGTGGCCGAGGTAACGGGCGAGACGAGGGAGGTGATGGAGGAGCAAGAGAGGGCATTGGGTGAGGTGTTGGGGGAGAAGAGGGTCAAGGGTGTCGAGCAGCCCATCAGCAAGATTCCGGTAATGACCAAGTTCTCGGGAGATGATGCGAGGAGGGAGCAAGTGGAGGAGGACGCGATTGATGAGGAGGATGATGGGATATCGGAGGGTGACGAGGTCGAGGAGGTTGATAAGGAGGGGGCTGCTGGAGAAGAGCAGAAGGAGCAGAATGGAGAATTCGCTTGGGAAGATATCTTCCCGGGAGAAGCGGGACCTTCGAAGGGATCGCCGGTCAGGAAGACGGTCGGAGAAACGAACGCTGCGGGAGACGAGGATGAGGTGAACGAAGGAGAGGATGAGGAAGAGGATGGGGAGCGGGATGAGGACGACGACGACGACGACGACGACGACGACGACGACAACGACGAAGACGAAGAAGATGAAGAAGGAGCTCCTCCGAAGAAGAAGGCGAAGCGTGAGTCTTTTCGTCCTGCCTATACACCACCCTTTAACAGCACCCATCAGCTGTGCCGGTGTTGAGTGTCGAAGCTTCGGATCGGTTGAAGAAGCAGCAGCGTATGACGACCAATAAGCAGAAGCCCAAGAACTTCTACACCACTGCGGTGGGTGCCTTTCACCTCGGTTCCGGACCTTTTAAGCTGAACCAGAAATCAGAACGTAAAGAACCGGAATCGAGAGCGGAAGATACCGAGAGCGCCTGGCAGAGGGCAAGAGGGGCGAGCGGCGAAGCCGAAAGCTGGGCAGGGGAAGATGCGTCGGCGGTGACGCAGCACCACGAACCAGCCTTTCATCGGAGGTTCGTGCCCAATAACAACAGCTCATCATGCATGGTATCTTGTGCACGGATATGCGGTACATGAAGATCAGGTTGTGCAGGTGCAAGTGATCTGTCACAGAGCGATAGTATGGAAGTTTGGAAACACCAACTCATCCACCAAAGTCTTCCTCACCACATCCGCGATAAACCTCTCGACCTTCCCCACGTTCCTAAGCACATGCGCATCCGCATGTCCAATCTCACTCTCAATCTGTAAATTCGGCAACAACCTCATCCCCACCCCACCACCATCCTCCGCCTCATCCACCACGCACAGGTGAACCCGGTGTTTGTCCGAGGAGTAGGCGAGGATGAGGTCCGCAGAGAGGGTGAGACCGGTGACGATGAGTTTGAGGGGGAGGGACATGAACAAAGGGGAAGGATAGTTGACTTGAAGGGATGTGAGCAGGGTTAGGTGAAGGTCGGAGGTGTGGGTCAGGTGGAGGTGGAGTTGGAGCGAGGGGAGGGGCTGACCGGCGGCTTGGGGGTCGTCATTTGGCCGTCCGGATCGGGTCGGGGTTGAGGGGTTGGGTGAAGGGTGTGGGTGTGGGTGTGGGTGTGGGTGGACTGAGGGGGAGAGCGGTACCTCGGATCCCTGTCCATATCCGTGTCCACCTCCATGTCCATGTCCAGAGAATAGGTAATCCCGTCCCAACTTCGGCCTCCCCACGCCAATACCCACAGCCGCCACCGATCCTCTCCCAGAGTAAACACTGCCCTCATCCCCATACCACTCCCCCTCCCTCGCTTCCCCCGGCGAAACCATCTCATACCCATCCGCATCCAGCCCAGAAGACACTCCACCTCCCCCGACCGACACCTCCTCAGCCTCATCATCCCCTTCATCAAACGCACGCCATACGTCTCCGATATCTCGGATCTCGATGTCGGGACCGGTGGAGCCGAAGTCGAAGGATGTTACGCTGATGGGACCTATGAAGGAGGGTCGGGAGGTCGTTGCGAGTTGGCGGTTGAGGAGGTCGATGAGAGTTGTGGAGAGGGAGTGTAGGCTCGAAGATGAGGAAGAGGGAGAGGAGGAGGAGGAGGAGGGGAAGGGGGAGAGGAGGGACCAGTCGATGTCGAGGGACATGAGGTGGGAGCGGAAGAGAGAGAGAGATCCCGTGAGGGAGATAGGGAGGGAATCAAGCAAAGAACTTCCGTCGGAAAGCCTCTCTGGTGGCAGGATGGCATGGAGATTGGCAGTGGGACCCATAGTCGTCGAGCGAGCACGCCACTGCAGGTCTTCCTGTCCAGCTAGTATCCCGTCCGTCTGCTCGATGCGGCTCTCCGGAATAACGAGATCCGTGTTTCATGCCTAGCCCACCTCCCACCCAAGTAAGAGATTATCAATCAACCTCGTCCCCCCGACCCAAACCGCTCCTGCCATGACCATCTCCCGTCCCTCCTTCACATCCCCTCTCACCGGCTCAAACGTGCTCTTATCAAATACCTCGAAGTAATCCATCCGCAACTCCACCCCACTCAGATCATCTTTGAGTTCCTGCTGTGTGTCCAGCACCACCTGGGTGGCAGAGGCGATCATGTCCTCTCCCGTGGTTCCGCCTCTTTGCCAAGTCTCCCGAGCGGCGGAGAGAGCACGGTAGAGCACGGGCGCGACGGCTAGCTCGGATGGGGAGAGGTGAACGTTGCGGCTCGAGAGAGCGAGGTGGGTGTGCGGGTCGCGGGTGGTAGGGATGATATGTAGGTTCTTGGGCAGGGGGTGGGCGAGGAGGAGGTCGGTGAGCACTGTCAATGGATCAGCACTGCTTCTCCAAAGCAGCCAGATGAAGGCACTGATACGGAGGAGGAGTGCTTGTTGAATATCCTTCTGTCCGAAATACGCGTGGTCCGGCTACTTTCTCTTCAGCTTCGTCATGGCGACCCGAGGTGACGGTCGAACCCACCTCGACAGCATTGAACAGCTTGGCACAGACCGTAGCCACACCCTTGAAGAACTGCGCTACCCATCCATCAGCTCCTTCCATCTCGTTCATAGGCCAGGGTCGGTCCACAACGCACGCCTCGACGTCCCCTCCATAACCTCTCCGTACCCCTTTACGTCCACAGTCACGCCCTTATGTCGGCCTAGATCTTGGAGTTCGCCTTGGAGGGGGTAGATCTCCTCGGATGGAGGGGCGAAGACGATCAGTGGGTTCGAACTCTCCCCTGGATCTCGTCCAAGATTTGGACCCGGAAGTGGTGCAGGTTGGAGGTCGTTTATGGATACTGCAAGGCCTCGGACGGAGCGGTGAGCTGGTAGCGTGGACGTGGGAGTGGTTGAGGTGATCGGGGAGGAGGGAGGGGATGCGAGGAGTGGACGGAGGAGGTCGAGATCCCGCTCGAAGTCCCGGGGGTAGCGTGAGAGGTCCTCGGTCGGTGCGAACTACTCGACGATCAGCTCGGGTGGGGCAAGAGAACAAAGGAAGGAGGACGCACTTGCATGGGGTTGATGAAGAGGGTCATCACCGTTAAGGAGTGGCGTCGGAGGGATGTCCGGACTGGGTACGTCAGCTCGACAATCGGATAGGAGAAGGCTATGGGAGACGAAAATCGGACAGAGGACCACTGAAGGAAGGGCGAGAGACAGTTGATGGGGACGGAGAGCAACAAAGAAGAGAGGAGAGAATAAATCTACCGAGATTGAGATGACCGTCATGCAACGCTCCCATCTATGCCATCATCAGTCCACAGGAGATATCTCGGCAGGAGAACAGACAGTAGGTACCACCCCCACCTCCAACCTCCTTTCTCGAGCTGCTTGTCGCCATTTTCGCAATTGGGCCATGGAGCGGATGACGGGTATCTGAGGGAGAGCCGACGAGGTGGAGACCGGTCTAACGCCCGGGAGTGAAGATCCGAGCCTCGACGGCTTCAGTCGAAATGTCATCCTTAGGTATGTAATCGGAGGAAATTAGTGAAAGTCACGACTCCTGGGATCGCTGGACGCGTTCCAGAACATGGCATGTCGTACTTCATGGCGGGTAAAATGTCATGCGACTTTCATCAAGACCATATGTACAAGACATACAATGCTATGATACTCTAGGAAACCCATGCGAAGAAAATGCACACTCCTTCCCCTTCTCAAACCTCCTCCCTTCCCTTGCCGAACCCATAATCATCCTGTCCCCCTTCCAAATCCTTGCCTCACACCTTCCTCTTCTTGCCCAAACCGCCAAACTCCTCCCTCGCGACCAACCACATCGCCGTGACACACACCACATCCTTCAGATTCTCTTCCGCCAAAGACACCTCCTCTCGCACCTTGCTCGCCATCTCCTGCTGTCGCGCCCCCGTCCCTTGCACATCCGTCAAAGCGACCGGGTCCAGGCCCATGGGGATCTTGAGGACGCCAATGACTTTCGGGTGGTGTGGTGCAGGGGTGAGGGTCCCAAGGAGTTGTCGATGACCCGTCTTTTTCACCCAAATTGAGCATGCCCACGGCGTCTCCGAGTCCTCCGGATCGGAATCATCGCCTTCCTCGGCGATGAGCTCGGTCTCAGATGCGGATTCGGCTTTGGATGCAGGCGAGGTGGAGGCGGAGACGCGTCGGACGGGCTCGGGACGAGAGTCGAGCTTTGGTGAGGGCAGAGGTGAGCTGGGTGGTAAGGGTGAATCGGCTCGTTTTGGCGGTGCAAGACTGACCGGTGCTCGAGGTGGTGAAGGGGATTCGGTATGACCATTCGGAACGAGGGTGGAACCTCCACGAGAGCGGGACCGAGCTCGATTGGAGGCGATGGTCCCGGCAGCCGAGTACCGCCGCATGAGGCTGGATCCCGCAGCACCGAATGGCGCCCGCATCTTGACCCACTCAAATACCACCTCGTCATCGGCCTCGCCGGTGAACGCGCCATTCACCATCTCCAATCCGGCAGCAGCAGCCGCAACGAGGTGCGCCGCCCATCCGTCCGTGTTCTTCTTGGCCCACTTCCGGACTGTCCACGTGTAACCGACAGGTTTTGTGGACGGGAGCATTGGTAATGCGGTGGCTCGGTCTGCGGAGATGGCGGAGGAGTTGGAGAGAGAGAGCCCAAGACTGATAGGACCGGTAAGGCCGGTGACTGCGCCCTCGGAGGTGACGATGGTACCGGATGAACGGCGATGGACGATAAGTGGCGCGGTGCCGAATGTGGGGTGACCGACCGCGTAGCTACCGTGCGGATGTTCCGTCGTTATGGAAGCGCTTGCCGTCGAAGGTGCCTTTACATGAAGTACTGGATGATGACCGTTCATACCGGGATTGGGCGGAGGAAGCGTACTCTCCATCGAGTTGTACGATGGCGTCGGAGAGATCCTCCTTCCCAGCGCTGGTTGTGGCGCATCAAGTTCCTGCGGCGCCTTCTTCTTGAAAATCTTCCCGAAGAACTGCTTCGTCTTCCCGCCGCCGTCCCCCTCGAGTCCCATCATCCCGGCAGGATTGAGCCGTCGCAGATCAAGACTCGGCTTCTTCGTATCGAAGCTCGAGCGGTCTTGGGAGTCGGTACGTGTCGAGGTCGGTGAAAGAGGGGAGGTGAGGGAAGAGACGATAGAGTGAGGACGGCCCGATCGACCTGCGGGCAGGTGTCCGTCATCCGAAGTGGAGCTGGAGGTGAAAAGATTTGTGGTGGATGCCATGTGGGATGTGGGGTGCCAGACTTCAGAGGGTTCGAGAACACCGACGCCAGCGATGTCAAGAGTGCGTTTGAGGAACTGCAAGGCGTCAGCTTTCTGTGTTTGCGGTAAAGCTGGATGCGCCACTCACCTTGGCCACCTTGGCATCCGTCGCAGCGTCGGTTACTATCGTGGACTGCATGACACTGTGCACAGCCAGGTTGAACATCGGCTCCACCCTCCTCTTCTGCCCTCCACCAAAGCCCGATGCCGTACTCGCCGATGAGCTATCCAGTGAGCCACTCGACTTCACCGACGAGCTCCTCTTCAAGTTTGCAGCTCCTGAGGACGAGGGGATCGGTGGGGAATCGGATAGTGTAACAACCGCCTCGTCGGAAGATGGCGCGACGTCGACCGTCGGAGACTTCGGTTCGATAGACGGGCGTTCGAGGTTCTGGGGAGAGGGGGATAAAGTGGTGATGTCGGTGGATATGGAGGCACTGCGTGTGGAAGTGGATAGATAGGATGCTGAGCGGTCGGGGGTTCGGGGATCGGGCTTGACGAGGAGTTGGATTTGAAGGTTGAGAGGGTTCTTTGAGGTAGTTGGAGGTGGTTTGACGACGATATAGGTCTAAACGGCGTGTGACTGATCAGCTGAGCGACGGGCAAGATGGTCATTGATAGCCAGAGGAGGTCGCACTCACATCCCAGGGCACCTTCTTTCGCCGTCTAGTCTCCACAGTACTCTCTGCCGTCCCACTAATCACGCTCAACGGCCTATCCCTCCTCTTTCCTTTCGGTCTGTCCTGCGCTAGCCCATCGTCCACCTTTTCCGGAACTGCAATCACCACGTTGGAGACAGTGCTCCTCCGTCGTGCTGTTGCGCCATCTTCCAAGGGATGGGATGCTGACGAAAGTGCGGGTCTCAGGGCCGGGCGGGTGAAACTGTTGAGGCTGGCTGAGTTGGCGAGAGTAGAAGGTCCCGGACCAGCGGTAGCAGTGGGTGTCGGGGTTGCCGATTCTGGCAACGGTTCTGGGGAGGAAAATACGTTGATGGGGTTAAGGCTGATTGCGAAACCTCTGAGCTCGTTTAGGCTGGGAAGAAAGGAAGGCATATCACAGATACCACCTGAGGGGTGCGTAACCGTGATCATGCACGGGTGAGTGATGTTGATAGGACCAATGGGAGAAGAAAGGATCGTGATTGTTGCGAGTCGAGTGGTAGGTCGGACAGATGGACAGAGCGCCAAGCCGCAGCAATTCGCGTCGTACCACCTCCGCTGCCGAATTTCAATCCCGACCAAGCTGATTTCCAAGTCTTCAATCTCGATGACTATGATGAGCCGCCCATGGCTGCGGCCTGACAGTCGAAGAGGTGATCGATGCGAGCTCGTCCTCGGCTTGTAAAATTTGGTTAGGGACCGACAGAGCCGGTATCAAACGTGTGTTGATTTGTGTGATCGCCGCGTGACGAGTCCCGTCTCGGCCGCCGATTTACGACAGCCCGTGTCAAATTTCTCCGATGCGCGTCAACTGAAGAATTAAGATAGCGAACGAGGTATGAAGGACGACGAAGAGAGGATAACACCAGGGTTCCTTGACAAAGGATGTCTGAGACCTTTGTGATGGATAAATCATCGACGAGTTGAACGGCCTACGGCCTTCGGCCATTTGAGACAACTCCTTTCTCCCACAAACAAGCTCGGATCTCGGCCATCGCCCGGGACCGGGGGGATCCGCTGACTACCCTGAGCAATAAAAAACCTCAAAAATGAAAGAGCCTCTCTGGCTCGAGCTGGTAAATCACCGACAACGCCGAAGAAGCAAGACTTTCTTTGGCGTCACCCACTTTTTCCCCTCGACTCGCTCCACCTCGTCTCTTCACACTTATCCACAATCTCACAACCTATTTGATACTATAAGATGGTACGTTACTCATCCTGATCCATTCTGATGGCCGACCGTGCGGTGTTACAGAACAGGACGTAAGCGCCGTCTACCCCTCTCATCCGCCATGCTGACCCGCTGACCTAACCCAGCGTCCTCTACGTCTCCGGCTTCTCCGGAAACATCCGCGCCAAAGATCTCGCCTACGACTTCGAGCGTTACGGTCGTCTCATCCGATGCGATATCCCCGCGCTCAAGTCGCCCACCTCGGCTCGTGAGTCAAGTCTACCCTTCGCGCAATCCCCGTTACCCCGTCTCGTGTGACAAGCACGAGGAAGAGCCAATCTCGATATGGACAAAGGGCTCGATTGCGAGTCGATAGTCTGATCAGCTGCGAGCTGGTCGGATCGGACGAGTCGAGTCGAGTAACCTTCCTTCTTCGATCCGAGGCGTGCCTAGACCCGTACCCGTTTTCTCGTTCGAGCGATTCGAGCGATCCCGACGATGGGACGATACCCGATCGAATAATTGCTCACCCGCCCGATCAACAGCGTTCGCCTTTATCGAGTTCCGCCGCGAAGGGGATGCGGAGGAGGCGTACTATGACATGTGAGCAATCAATGTGTTCAATCACAGATACTGACACTTCGACAGGCATGGCCGCTCCATAGACGGACGCCGGATCGCTGTCCAGTGGGCGAAGCGTCCGCCATCGGCAGCATGGAGGCATGACGGGTAAACTCGTCCTTCTCCAATTGCTTATTGCTTGACTGACCTCGTGGTCAGCTATGGCGGTGACCGCCGAGACTCTGGTCGACGTGATGACCGCGACCGCGATGATCGTCGTGACCGCCATTCCCCACCACGACGGGACGACCGTGACAGAACCGACGACCGCCGCCGCTCGCTCTCGCCTCGTCGCGCCGACAGAGAGAGAGATGAGAGGAGGAGCGCCTCGCCTGTCAGGGACAAGGAGAAGAACGGGAACAGTAACGGCAATGGCAGTGTCAGTAGGGAGAGGGAGGTCGCGGATGACAGGGGCGAGGATGATAGGGAGAGGAGGGATGATTGAACAGGGATGGCCAAACAAAACTTACCAAACTTGGTCCAATCCTATCTAGTAGCTTGGTCCTTCTATAGCCTTCGTACTTGATTCAAAATAGATCGTATGTCTGGCTGCCTTCCTGATACAAGGTATCAAGTATCATGCAAACCTTTCAATGCTTTGTTTTCGTGCACATGGATGATCATCGCTGCAATAGCATGCAGATGCGACGAAGATGATAAAACGTAAGACAGGGTATCAATACGTGACCCAGGCCCGAGATACCCCCTTCAAAGGATACCAATTCCTAAGGTATTCCGTTCCCGGTTCCTCGATAAATACCTCTTTTTGGCCCGACTGCCCTCATGCCCCTCCAGCCGGTGGGTCATATCCCCCCGCCTCGACACCGTATGGCAACTGTATCATCTCCCCTCCATATCCCGCGCCGACCGGCGGCGGCATCAAACCGCCCACATCGTAGCTCGGCGTCGGGATCCAGTAGTCATAACCTCCATTCCAGGACGTGGGAGGCGGTGGCGGCATGGGAACGGGGTTGTAGGTGATGACCGACGGTGTGGCTGAGCGATATCGTCGCATCTGGGATGGAGCGAGGGGGGAGTCTTCGTAAGGGATTTTGAGGTCGGCGGGAGGAGCGATCGATGGCCAGTCGGGCGGGACGGTAGAAGGGCGGGAGACGACGGGCAACGAAGGAGGGGGCATTTGCATATTCGGTGCAGAGATACTGTTGTGGAAAGGCCGGTGATTGGAATGACTAAGGCTAGATCAATCGAGGTTTGGCGTAGATGATTACGGCGCACTTAGGATATCCACCTCCGACTGGAGAAGCCGTCGCCCAGCGATACTCCTGTACCTCATACCCCTCCTCCTCCTCTGCCTTCTCATGCGTTCGAAGATGCTGAACAAGATTGTCCTGTCGACTGAACGAGCGGGCACACTTCGAGCAATCGAACGGCTTTTCCTGAGTATGCGTCCGAAGGTGCCGCTTGAGGTGCTCAAGCCGCTTGAACTTCCGCCGGCAGAAGTCAAAGGAACACTGGTAGACTCGATCGTCATCATTGAGGCCATCGGGACCGTCGGGGAGCTGCGAGGACGAATCGCGCTCTCGCTTGACCAGCGCAGGACTGCTGCGTCCGAGGTCATGCTCGCCTGATGAGGTCAGCAATATGCGATGACGATGACCCGTAACAAGGAAACTTACCGGAGACCTTGCGGAATACGTGTGGGTGCAATCTCGGTGAAGTAGTCACAGACCGCATGTCAGATGTATATGACTCTGGCATCGGACTCCCTCGTCTCTGGACTATCCCATTTTCGTCGATCACCGATGGAGAGGTGCCCTGGCGTGATCTCACTCGCCTTCGCTTATATGCTGGACTGCCTTCGAACAGGGTGCGGCTGAAAAAGTGAGACGCAGAAGGTTGTGGCGAGTGCCTATGTCGGTCGGGACGAAGACCGCCATAATCGGGTATCTGCAGCGAGGACCCATTCTGCGGAATCTCGACGGCGGGACTGGGTCTTGAAGTGCTGGAGGAGAAGGAGGAGTAGTCATGCATGCTTCCGCTCTAAGTATCGGTCAGTAGCGATCGAAGTTGGATGATAGCTGACTGACGAAAAGAGTCTGGTTGATCCCTGGATTCTGCCCTGCAAACTGCTCATAAAGGCTGCGTCTAGGATCATACCTTTGACTATTATCAGAGATTTACGAAAGCATGTTATGGTAGGACTGACCGGAAGCTCCGGGCTGGCTCGCCGGCAACAGCTGTGGTTGGCTCTTGTCCGGCTTTCTCTCGTTTCAGATCGCGTTCAAGAGCGTCAAGGAAGAGTCGGTCATGGGGTACGGAGAACCTGAGTGGCGATACGAGTCAATACACCGGGTCTGGTCGTGAGAAGCTGGCTTACCAATAGAAGACCTTTTGCTGCGAGAAACCCAACCGTCAGCATGCATCCTGCAGGCATCGAGACACATACCTTCTTCTGGGTCCGAATACAGCCATTGCGAAAAAGAAAGTCTAAGAGCGGGGATCTGCGCAAAGTAATAGGTCAAATCTCCAGGTAGAAACAGGTCACCCACTTCGGCTCTTCAAGACAGGCGTCGGTGCCCGGCTTGAGATTCCGCAGATCCGAGAATACACCCTCCTCCCATTTCTTCGTGTGCTTGATTGGCCGTCCAAACGCCTCGAAGCGATATGCCAACGCTCGTACTGTGACAATCTCATCAGACTGATCCTACTGCTCAAGAGATGTACCCACCGATATCTGTCCCGGTGATGTGATACAGTCCATTCCATAGGATACAAGACACATGTTCTCCATTGGGTAGTTGGAATTTGGAAAGATTGGACATGGGCTGAATCGATCAACGCTACACGTAATCATCCATCGAAGAACCGTACCAATGTATCCGCCTGATTCCACCGAGTCGGTGCGGTAGCGAGGAACTGATCCGGAGGTCATTGACACGAGTCTTGGTATTACATGGGCACTCACAAACTGGAGTTCACCGAGCATATCTATTCGCGCCTTTTCATCTCTCGTGAGGGGTCGAGCCTCGACGTTATCGGGGATAGGGAGGGGGAAGAGGTGTAGCTGATCGGGAATTGATGACCTGTTGATCAATCATTGATCAGGAGAGCCAGACACGAAAAGATGTCACGGACGAATCGAGTGTAGCGCTGGATGGCTCCATCGAGGAAGCCGGACGCCATACATTCATCGACATGTCGTTGGTCCACATCCGCCCATTCGCGATCTGATCAATTGACATCGGGGCTGGTAGAACGATGGAGTTACACTTCACCAGCAGAAGGCCTCCTCGATTGTAGTTACCAAGGAAGCTGGAGCCTCTCGGCGACAGACAACTCGAAACAATGGTACCCCGCCTGAAACACCTTCTTGAGACGAGGCAGTCATGCTTTAGAATGCTGAAACCTGCTGACTGCCGCTTCGGGTATATTCTTATCGGTAAATTCGGAGTTTCAAACTAAATGGCGATTGGGTAACAAAACGGGTTGTTCACGTGGCGAGCAATCCTACTTTTGTTCGAGATACCTCTTTTATGGACCTGCGCGTTGGGTTTGTGCGCCGTGAGGGGTTTGGGGAGCTTAAAGGGTCGTTGGCTCGCTCCGCCCACCCCCTCGTCCTGTCTGATCTCATCGCTTCAAATAACAATCATTTGACGCCTCGAATCGAAATGCTTCACCCCGACTATCCATTGTGGAACTTTGTGGGCCTTCTCGCGGTCCTCCTGCCTCTGCCGTGGCACTGGCGTGCTCGAAATGTCGCTACACTGTGTCTCATCTTCTGGCTTGCGCTCGCCGACTTGGTCCTCTTCATCAATACTCTGATTTGGGCAGACAATGTGCTCGACGTCAGTCCGGTGTGGTGCGATATCAGTTCGTCCGCTTTCCTCTCTGAATCGCATCCTGTTCACCGTATCTGATCCATGGTGCTACAGGCGGCCGACTGCTCGTCATTATCCCCTACGCCGTCCCAGCCTGTACTCTCGCTCAGATGCGGAGGCTCGAATCTGTCGCTTCCGCTCGACGCACTGTAGTCTCTACTTCGGAACGCAGCCGCCGGATGTGGGGCGAGGCTGCGCTGTGCATCGCCTTTCCCCTTGCCATGATGCCTCTGCTCTACATCGTTCAAGGTCACCGGTACGACATCTACGAGTCGATCGGCTGCAGCATACCCTTCTTTTTCTCCTGGCCAGGTGTGGCGCTCCGCTTCTTTGTGCCGATGGCTTGCTCCCTCGTATCGCTAATCTACGCCGGTGAGCCACGTCCCAACCCGTCATGCATGTCTCGACTGAGCTTTCTGCATGCAGCGTTAGCTATCCGCTGGTTCCTGGTCCGCCGCTTACAGTTCCGCACGATCCTCGCTTCGTCCAGCTCTGGTCTCAGTGTCAGTCGATATCTCCGCCTCATCGCGCTCGCTGTCACCGATGTCACCATTCTGATTGTCAACGATGTGATCGGTATTGCCGTCTCCTTCATCGTTCTTCCCGTCAAACACTACCCCAGCTTCTCCAAAGTCCACCATGACTTTAGTCTCATCTCCCAATTTCCCGAAGAATACGTCCCGCCGCTCACGCATTCCGCGTTGGTATTTACGCTCTACAACGCACCCCTCTACTCGATCGTCTTCTTCATCTTCTTCGGACTTGGCGAGGAGGCCGTTGCGGAATACACCTTGCTGGGGGCAGCGGTCTTCAGCTTCCTGAAGCGTCTGGGGATGATCAAACACCGGTATGTATAGTTAGCCGTGGTACGGTTGCAATCCGCTGACGACCTAATCTCCCTGAAAGCTACTCCACCTCTGACCCGTCCGCTCGGCCTCCCACTCTTGGCTCGAAGGTCGTATCCGCAGCGGGACATACTTGGTCCCAACATCAGGATTCGTTGACACCGGATGGAGAAGATAAGGTGGAAAAGCTCTTCGATGGGGACCATCCAACACATGGTGATGAGGTCCACGGTATACCGGTGCTAGTGGAACGGTCAGTCGTCTGAGGAAACCTCATTGTACCATCATTATTAGTCAGTCTTACTTAAATACACCTGACGATGAGTGTCAAATCGCCATAGCCTCAGTAATATCTCTGAGTTGACGCGACCGTGTATAGCAGAAGGCATTCGTGAGGGGAACAAGCCGCGAACCTCACAATATAGAAGCTGGTCAACAAGCCCCACATCATCCGGCGAATGCCAATACCGCGGCAGCTTCCAGGTGCAATGGCGATGTACAGGCTGGATTTTTCCGACTACACATATGCATCACATGACGCAGTATTGTCGCTACTATTGACCCCACTCAGCGCCCGTCTTGGAATCCAGCGAAGACCAAGATGCATACTGTAATGATCGGTGAGCTGATGGGAGGAGACATGAGAGGTTTACGTACCGATCATGCGATGACGCAGCTGGAGCCGGTCGAGTTGCCTGGGTTGTGCTCCTCGTTGACGGGCTGCTCCCGAGCGATTACGCAGCTGGAGCCGGTTGAGTTGCCAGGATTGTGCTCTCCGTTGACGGGCTGATCACGCGCGATGACGCAGCTGGAGCCGGTCGAATTGCCAGGGTTGTGCTCGAAATCGTGAGGAGCGTCCGAAGAGCTGGAGGGAAGAGTGAAGACTGCGGAGACCATTGTAAAGGCAGAAGTGAGACGATGAGGTTGGATGAGGTTGGATAGCGTCGAGGAGCAGGATTGGCTTGGTTGGAAGAGGCATATTCGTAACAAATACGAAGAACCTTTATACCTTAAACGGCCTTGCAGTGTTCGTCGACGGTGTAGGAGAACAATGAGGAATTTCCGGACAAAAGAATACCGAATCGGCATCTCGAATTTGAAACCTGAGTGGCGTAGAATTGACAAAAGATGACGAGACAAAGATACCCCTTGCACTGCGGGAACGTCAATGGTTCCAGCAACAAAAGGGACGCGGTTCCTTTGCTTTTCGCGCGTAACAACAATCTCTGCTGAAACGTCATGAACAATGGTATGCATGCATGATGGGATTCAAAGGACGGAATGGTCAGATCCTCGGGGCTCTAGGCATCAGGTGCGGTCCGCTTGGTCTCGCTTACCTATACAGGAGAATGTACGCTACGGAATCCTCGCCTCCGCCATCCATTGAGACAACTTTGTCGCTGACCGTGAGCAAGTACTAGTCAGCCCTCACTCACGCCGTTGTCACGGAGACCTTGTCATCTGTGTCATTTAGCTCTCGCATCGGGTTCAGGCCCTCACCATCAAACTTGTACCACTCTTGATCACCTGACGCAGCTATGGGATCCTCTTTTCGCGTCCATCCGATGTAATGACCTAACGTCAGAATGAGGAGGTTCCACGAACCCACCAGAATCCGCGGAAGCCCCCTTATGAGTGACCATAGCTGCCATCAGCTAGGATTACCGTGCAATCATCCTCACCACAAAGCTCGTACATTCCCGAAGGATTGTCACCGAAATTCCTAGTCCCCGACTCATTAACGAGGGCTTCCACCAACGCCTGCTCTTCCGAGCGCGACTTGTCCTCCGATTTGCCGGTATCGGAAGCTCTGCCATTTGATCGCTTGATTTCTGCCGCACGGTCGTCGCGGGACTGTAAGATCTGCTTCACGGCACTGTTGATAGGTTGGATTGCGCTTCGGACCTGATCAGTGACCTGTCATCAGTTGCGAGCCTCAGTGCAGCCTTACTAGATCGGAGATGTCTAGTTGAAGAGGGTATTTGACTTTTCGCATTATTTTCGCTTTCTTTCTGACGATGTTAGGCCTGCATCAATGTCGATTACTCACTGAACGTCTCGTCGCCAGTAGAATCGGGCCTGACGTGAGCGCTTCAAGGATTTTCCGGCTTACCATGTGGACGACGAGATATGCCGGCAAGCGCGATACTCGAGATTTCCTGGACTCAGCTGAGTGGATTTACGGTGAACTTACGCATCATATATGGCTGTCCGCCCAAGATAAGCGCTAGTCTTCTCTATTTGCTGATTCAGGCCCTGGATGTCAGCGATGTCCTCTAACGTCACTTACGTCGAGAATTCCAGAGACCATGAAGTTCGTCGAGATGGTAATATTACATTCAAGCTTGAGTACAGTTTCCGTGTTCGTCGTGGATGCTTCCTCAGGTGCCTCGGCGCATTTCAAGCTACTCATCAGCGTAGGAAAGGCAGATGTCTCACTTTCGAGTCAACTCGACAGACATATAGTCGTCGATAAAAGACTTCTCATGACTGCTTCCGGGAAGAGAAGAGCGTAGTACCGATATGATTTGCGTCCAAGCCTCATCGGCATCTGTCGTAAGTTATTGATTCCAATAGCTGACGAACCCTGCTGCGAGAAACCTCCACGCGCATCCTGCTCAGCGAATTGAGGAGCCACTGCTCGCAGACTGTTCAACAAAACGAAAGGCGGTACTGCTTCGGTTGTCTGATTCATTCCGGAGAAGAGATTTTTCAGAGAAGCGGTGAGCCTGCCTTCCGGGGTCATGCTACCTGCGGGAGAACTGACGGTGAGTGGATTCCTATCGCTGAAATTACCCATTTAGTGCCGATTGCAGAGGGGGCATGGCGCGTAGGACTTGAAGGCTAGAGTTTAGGTAGCAGGTTTGTCCAAGATTTACCAGGCCGGAAGGGGTGCGAGTCTGCGTGTCAGCTCAACATGATCCAATTTACGCACTGCGAGTGAGACAGAGGGATCATCAACATCCTCCACTATCTAATGAGCTCTTGACGTCTTGCGTAACTCACGAAAAGTCACGGGCTTGGGCGGTGCCTCCGGGAGTGGACCAGCGGTTCCGACGACCTGTTCATCAGCCCAGGTCGACCGCAATACGCACTGTTACAGCCTGACCCTGAAAACACGATCAGCGAGCTCAGGTACGACAGTATCGGATCCCACTGGCTTCAGACCAAGCTTCGAAAGATCTGCGTCATCCTGTTGGTTGATCAGCGATGCTGATCTGCCAAGAGAGAGACGGGTCTGACCTTCAATATCCCGCCTTTCACCATGATTTTCATTCGATCTGAAATCACGTCAGGCTTCGGTATCAAGCTGCAGACCGCCATGCAGACTCACCTAGAGGTATCCCAGTGACTTGAAATATAGTCTCCTTGAACTTTATAGCCGAATCAGCGACGTCCACCTCGACCGCATGGCTCTTTCCGGCATGTCTTGCCGTCACTGAATATTCGTAAGCCAACGTTCTGTCGACTCGAGTGAAGGAATTGCCTAGAATGGGGCTCGCCATCGTGCGATGTGTATGTTTTGAGACCCGAAGTCACAATAGAAATCTGATAGCTGGAACGCGCCGCAACATTCCCACGTGCGCATTACGTCACGGTGCCCAATACATTGCTTCAGATGGGCTCTGGTATGAGGCCAACTGCATACTGTGAATACAGGACTATCGAACTACGCTCTCAATAAGTTCAATTACCATGGGGCGGATATCTCCTGGCTCCTCGAAGAATACCAGCATGGTCTCGTTGGGCATCACCTTTCTCGCGGTAGCAACCCGGTCTTCCCATAACGCAGCACGCTCCAGAATTTTTTGCTGCTCTGCGCTTAGCGCCTCAATATATGCTAACCTATCCTCAATGTCTTCCGCAGGTGCAGGAGACGAGGATGAAGCAGGCGCAAAGCGTCTTGCTTCTCCGTTCGATTTTTCTGCTTCCGATCTGGTCGACGGGGGATGCACCGACATGAATCGAACAAGGTGAGGCTGCTGAGCTGTCGACGGGAATACTTCATGGTCTGGAGTCAGAGCTCTTGCTAGAGGAATATCCTGTACGTCTTGCACTCTCCCACTGGTGATGTCTCGAATGAATATACCGAGGATCTGTCGAGGTCGTTCGCGAGCGATATTGAGGTATAGCTCCAGATCCTGCTCACCGGAGTCGCCAAACAAGAGGAAGCTAGAATCGCTGAATGAATTGAGAATAACGGAGATGCCCCGATATTTGCGGTCACTAGGCGACTCGAACAGGCTCGATACGATGGAGCGACCCCCGTAAAATTTCAGCTGCTGGTCAGCGAAGCGCAACAATCTACCTACTTGGAGCGAAAAGACGTCTGGGAACCGATGGATCTTCAGGAACTCTCGCACTGAGGATAGTAGCTCGAATGGCGAGTTCGACTGTCTCGATCAGTGGATACAGGCAGGCGGCGCGATATGCACACCACGAAATGGTATCCTGTTACGCCCGCTGCTGTCATACTGCGAAACAACGCGTCCATACCCGGTACGCATATGTCCTGAAGCCTGCGACAGAATGCGTTCCTCATCAAGTCAGCAACTTTGGCATGGGATCGCTTCTGCGATTGGCATACCTAAATGCCTCTCGAGGGCCAGCAAGGATGTCGCTGTGTTTGATTGTATCGTCCTATTCTATCAGACCAGACTCAGAGAAGGCCGCCACTGACGAGGTCGGACACCACTCGAATCCCCCCGGCCCTGGAGACACGGACGATCTCCCTCGCGATCCTTGCCTTCGTAAGCGACCGATCCAAATCCGACGCAGGCGTCGTAACGTGATCCTTTATCGACATACTCACTTCCTCGGAAGCATCACTGGTTCCAAGAGAGCGAGTCGATCGACCTTCACTTTGCTGCAGGCCCCCGTTCTCACTGCCGCCATTGCAAACCCTCCGAAGCGCTGGCTTGGCAGGCAAGCTGGTGGAGGTCGCACAAAGGGGGATCTGCTCGTCTGGTAGGAGCTCCGCAACGATAACGAGCGCCCAACCAAGCTGATCGACATCCTCATTACGAGCTGAGATACTCGATATGCTCGGAGGATGAGCGCTGAGGATCTCCCAGGGTATGAACATGCTGTAATTGAATTGACCCTGTGCGTCGCTTCTGATGATGTTTCGGATGAGCGGCTCGCCGATTTCTTCAGTCTCGGGGACTCTTCTCCCATCGCCAGGAAGGGCAATTGTATATACCGACAGGGAGATCTGCCGATGCGGAAGGATTTTCGACCAGAATGGGCGTAAGCGGGCGTCGAGATTTTCATGAGTAATTCGGTTGTGAGCGAGATGAGGACGGCTCGATGGGGTCTTAGGAGATGTGGGACTCCAGACCTCGTTGAAGTGCGAGTTTAGAAACGGGCCTTCGACTTCAGTATTTGGATTTGGTTGAGTGCCGCCTTGAGGGGGCACTTCAGGCAAGGCTGCAAAACCTGAAGCATATCAGTCATATTTGCGAATGAAGCCATACGTCTAGCCAATGACATGATCACCCTCTGGGTTCGGGAAGCGGACCGGGGATCTCTCTTGAGCCTGCAGAAGCCGGTGATCGAGGCACTGATGTCGAACGGGCTCACTGCTGCCTTATCAGCTCTCTAAGCTGAAAGCATAGTACCCACCTGAATGCATGGCCTTGCGAGGTGATCTATATCGCTGCACCGCCCAGCCAGGCAGGAGCTGCACACTCTCCATACCTTTCACGATCCCTTTCCTGCCTGGACGCCATTCTCTCATCCATTCGTCCCATCCCTGCTTCTCCGCACCGGGAGTAGTGGTAGCCGCCGCTACTTGACTCAGAGTGCTTTCGACGAATAAGCCGGCGGATGACACAGCACTTCGGATCCAGGAATGCGGCGAAAGAACCTCGTCGAAGGACGACGACGAGGAACATGGTACACTCAGTCCTGCTTTGCGGGGTGGAGAGCTGTGTATCGGTCTATCCAAACGGCTGAAAGATGCTGCATGCGGATGAAGGTTGCCAGGAGGGAAGGGTCTCGCTGCCCTGCGCGACGCCATGCCAGGTGATGCGAAATTGTCGCCAACACCCTACGGCGAGCCCTGCCTGACTGCTATCTGCTGTTCATGTAGCACCGATGTCCACAGGTGTTAAGAAAAGGAAGATGATCACGCGGAGCCAAGATTAACGAAAGAAATACATAGCAACGAGCGAGTTCCCCATCGGCGTTCAAAATAATAACCAAAACGGATTGGGCACCAAAGTGAACCTCATATCTGAAAGTAATAGTACGTCGCCTTCTATGGCAAGCGCATCCGCGCTCTGACGATGCTCCTTGCCGAAGCTGGCAGGAAGCAGTGCTACTATTTAAGGGAGGAAGAGGGGCGGCATATTCAAGGGTGGAAGAGGGGCATATCCAAATCACGTTGAGCACATTCATTGCACTGAGTATAGATCAGTATTGATTTCGCCATCGCCCCGAGAATCATGCAACCATCGAGACGTACAGAGTGGATCGCGAAAATCTGCTCATCCACGCCGTCAGCTGATGAAACGGAAGAGTACGCTGGACACACGTTTCTGACTATTATTTGCAAATCCGACTCTTGTCCGCATTTGCTCCTTGACACGCTGATCTTTGAATGACCTCCCTTGACGCCTTGCCCAGGCCGCTTCACCCGCATTGCGAGCCTTGATTACCTGCAAACCTTTACCGAATGAACCGTGACCGCCGGCAAGGGGAACCAGAGCTTGACTAGGATCGGCCAACCGCTGTCGGACCTGAGCAACTTTGGTGGAGACGAGATCTTTCGTATGATTGATAGTGGTGGAAGGTCGACTATGTTGAGAGTAGTACACGCGTAAGGACCGATGGCCGAGAGTCCGTCCCGAAGGAAGGACCAGTGACAAGCCGTCCGCTGCCAACGACATCGTGCGAGCCTGCGGATCAACATTCGGATCCTGGCATCACTCACCGTTGAAGGCTCGCCCCTTGCCGCATTGTCTTCGGCCCCCATGTCGATGTCCTCCCAAAGCGCATCCTCCTCTCCTTCTACGGGATAATCATAAAAATCCAACAACTCCGCCCTGTCCTCGTCACTCCCATACGCCACCTTGCAGTGTGCCTTGTCCACCATGTGTCGCCTGACCGCATCGAGGCTCCCGAATTCCTTGCCGCCATGGGGACAGTAGAGACAGAGGTTTCCAATGACGATTTTCTCGCCGAGGTAGGATATAAGGCCGGAGATATCGGTGAGATGTTCTTGATCAGGAATGAAAAAGCTATGATCACGAGCCATGTGAAGAACAGCGTCGGGAATCGAATTTGTTCCTTTGGGGCAGAAGAGGCAGTCAGTCGGCTTGATAGGGCGCCTGGCTGATGCGATATGGTTGTCGATATCCTCTTCCTCGGAAGACTGGTTGTCTGAGCCATCCTCGCTGTGAGAGATGACCATGTCGATTCCATGAAGAGCTTTCTCCGTATCACCCAGCTTTTGCTGACTCTGCTGCGCGTTCTCCCGGTCACGATGCTTTCTCGACTGTATATGAGATCGAGAGGCGTTCTCGGTCGAGAACGATTTGCTATTGGGATTATTTCGGAATCCTTTACACTTACTCACCTGCAGGCTGAGCAGAAAAGGTCTCTGGGATCTGATCTGACTGCATTTTGTTCTCGACGTTCAAAGACTTTCTCGTTGAAAGCGATTGCCGCCACTGGTGGAAGGTTGGCGAACCGACGCTTCATGTTGTAGCGGTGCCAATCGGTGAAAAAGTGAGTCCGCTGTTCAGCAGCGGTATCGAAAGCGACTCTACATGATATGCAAGTGAACATCTTTTTCGGCTCAGGTTGATGCAACTTATGGTTGAGAGTCCAAGCATAGAACGAGCCTAAAGCTAGGGGACCGGGGTCACGTGACATACGATAAATCCCGGAGTCAAGGAAACCTTTCGGGATGTTAGTCTTGACTTCAGCTCGTCATGGCTCCCGCTCGAGACAATGCCGCTCGAAAACAGGGCCTGGAAGCTACTGATCTCCAGCCTGATGCTAAGATCAAGCACAGCGCTTGGGAGTCACTTGGTAAGTGCGGTGTTGGTGCGGATGCTCATCAACAAGGTGTACAACCGACCCTTGCCCATAATTTGGAACTTCGAGGTTTCAGGACTCCTTCGCCAATCCAGAGGGCCAGCATACCGCCTGCTCTCTCGAAACCTGGGCGCGATGTTCTTGGTATGGCCCGTACGGGATCAGGCAAAACTCTCGCCTATCTTATCCCAGTTCTACAGCGACTCGGCCGCGAGCGTCGGGTCTTTCACGGCGCGAGAGCTCTCATACTCTGTCCGAACCGCGAGCTGGCTCTCCAGATTCTGAAGGCCGGAAAAGACATAGCTCGTGGGGCAAGATTATCCGGTATCGAGGACAAATGTCTGAAGTGGGTGCTGCTGATTGGCGGGGATCCGATGGAAAGGCAATTCGCAGAGCTGTCAAGCAGTCCTGATATGTGAGGAGCCATCCTGGGTCAGAGCTGACCTCAGCATCATTGCGACACCCGGAAGATTTCTACACTTGATGGTGGAGATGAGTCTCGATCTGCGGCGTTTGGAGATGGTCGTGTTTGACGAAGCTGATCGGTAGGTCATCGAACCTGCACCGCTAATTGTAGATTGTTTGAAATGGGATTTGATCCTCAACTTCACGAGATTCTTCATCGCCTTCCGTCGGACCGACAAAGTCTCCTTTTTTCCGCAACACTCCCCTCTTCGGTCGCAGAGTTCGCTAAGGCTGGTCTGAATAATCCGATTCTAATCCGCCTCGATACCGAACACAAAGTCAGCCCCGACCTGAGCTTGTCGTTCTTGTCCGTGAAGCCCCACGAGAAAGACGCTGGCTTGCTGGTCTTGTTGGACCGCATTCTCGAAATTCGGAGCGATCCCCGCGGCGAGGGGGAAAGTACTCAAGCCATTATCTTCGTTTCCACCAAGCACCATGTGGAGTATGTCACTACCCTCCTTGCAACGGCAGGCTATCGAGTCGCTCACGTATATGGGTCATTGGACCAGGTCGCTCGTCAACGGCAGCTAGAAACTTTTCGAGCCGGCGAAAAAGCAGTACTTGTCGTGACCGACGTGGCGGCTCGCGGTCTCGACATACCGGTTCTGGAGAATGTCGTCAACTTCGACTTTCCTTCGAGCTCCCGGGTATTCGTCCATCGCGTCGGGCGAACGGCTCGCGCAGGACGCAAAGGTGCAGCCTGGTCCTTGGTCACCCGTGACGATATGCCTTATTTCCTCGATCTCGAAATATTTCTTGGACCGATCATAGGGGCGGAGAGCTGCCCTTGCGCCCACATGCCTCAAAATCTGGTCGACGACAAGGTGGAATATATACTGCATAGCCTTGACGAAGCAAGCCCTCAATTGGCTTTGCTCCGCCAGGTGATGCTGAAAGGTCAGGCGATGTTCGACCGATCACGCAGTAAAGCCAGTCGTCAGGCATATCGCGCAGCTAAGGCGAACGACAAATGCATAGGTCCAGGCGGCCATTTCTCTTCGACGCATCCAGCTTTCGCGCTCGCCAAGACTGGCGAGGCACTTGGGGACCAAGCGCGCCTGATAGCGTCTGTCGACAGGTACAGACCGAATGAGACTGTCTTGGAGATACGCGCTCGTGGGCAGAATACGAGCTCGCATCTCATGCAAGCAAGGCGCAGGCTTCTGGACCGCCGCCTCAAGCCGCCCGATCAACGATTAGAGGGAGAACACGATCAGCATACCGTAGTCTTGACGCCAATCCAAGTAAGTGCCAGTCAGGACAGTCAACTCATGGTTGACTAAGTGCGGACTCCAGCACAAGTCGTTCAAAGATCCTCACTTCTTCTTGACTCATTCTCGGGACGGCGCCGCCGAAGAAAAGGCGTAAGGCTTATTGAATCAACGAGCCTTAAGGATCAAGCTGACGCATGTGCAGCTACTCGTTTCGAGAGGACGATCCTTTCGCGCTGCAAGTTCGGGCCGCGACTTTCGATCTCTCCACTGACGAGGGGACTTCGCAACGGCCTCAGAAGGCGAATCAGCTGAAATGGGACCGCAAGAAAAAGCGGTTCATCGCGGGTAACGCAATCGGCGCCGATAATAAGAAGATGATACGATCTGAGAGCGGTGCTCAACTGCCGGCGTCTTTTCGAAGTGGACGCTACGAGAAATGGCTGAAAGCTCGCCGGAACGTTACAATCGATGGATCGGAAGACCAACACGCTGCATCAAGCTTAGTGAAGGCCACTTTTCGGGGCGCAAGGAGATCTCCTCGTGGGCAGGCTCCGAGGTTCGATCCTGATACTTCGGGCCTACAGCAGCGCAGACGGTTGAGCAAGACTGGTGTTTCTTCAACTGGCGGCCGGAAGACAACATCGCCGAGGCAGCGGGAACTCAAGTCGGCCGAGGGCGTTTTGAGGAATCGTCAAAACGTTGAAAGGGTAAGCTTCTTCGGTCATGCATAACGAATTGCGTATCTGCGCTCACTGACTTCATATGCTTAGGCGAAGGACGAAAGTCAGCGACCACTTCGGAGGAAGAAAAGGGCATGATGCCGCAGCCATAGAACGCAGCATCCCGTTGCATGTAGCGAAGTTACGTTTCTGAGTACATACCGTGCCGCGCTTACTGGTCCTTTCGCGCGTCTATGACCTCTGATCGTCCCGTCATTCGACACAATCAAGCCATGCACTTGGTGTCAACTCTACATGTCTCCGCTGAAGATTACAGCGTTCCGTCAAGCAGTCCCCGCAGAAGCAGCGAACTCGCTGGGTGACCGTATGTGGTGCGAGGATGCAATCTGGCGTATCACGAGCTAAACACGACTTCGCTTGAGTCTCACTACACTAAATGCCGTTATTGTAGACTTCTTATATGGACATCGATCGCCGACTCGCCGCTATCGCTTCTTGCCGCACGGTCTCGATCAGTCAAAGGGAGAAACGTAACTTGGTCCTCATCGACGTCGATCGCCGCGTAATGATCCTGGCATATATACCTCAACCTCACCGCTTCGACATCCTCGAGGGCTACGGGTGTCAGAATGTCGTCTGGAAATCTCTCCCCGCTGTCTTCCTCGTCTACTTGTGGCCTGTGGTCATCAGCATGATCTCTCTCATCTACGGTGGTCGGACTTCTCCCATTCCTCCTTGTGTAAATCAACTCATACGTGATTCGCACCAGGCATCGCCATCCGATTCTTCCTCACTCGCCGTCTCCAGCTGCAATCTCTCCTGAAGGCCTCACAGAGCGGTCTCGACTCGAACCAATACCTCCGACTCATGGCGCTCTCCGGATCCGACTTCCTCCTCAGTTTCCCACTCACCGTATACTTCCTCATCGAGAACTCGATCGACTACCTGCCCTTCAATTGGGATGACGTCCACTACGGTTTCTCCTACGTCGGGATATACACCGAAGAAGAGTTTGGCTATTACTGGGCGGGAGACAGATTATACACCAGTGTCCTTTTGGCGAAATACATTCTCCCTCTCTTAGCGTTCCTCTTCTTCCTCTTCTTCGGGGTCGCAGAGGATGCCGTGGCCGAGTACTTCCGATGGTATCACGGGGTCAGGAGAATGCTCCGCCTCAAGCCATCGCAGCATGACCAACAGTGAGTTCCGTATTCGTCTACCTAGGCCGACTTCGACCGAATCCATTAGTAGGGGCATACTCGCTGATCGCCCACGCAGGGCCTCCTTCGCTCCCACGCTCGGATCCACCGTCGTCAAGTCGGCTGGAGCCGATTGGATCGGCTCCAAGGACGACAGCGGGGACGACGAGTATGACGAGGCGCTGAACTACTCGCCGACGACGACAGCGGCGAATGGGCCGAGCGTTCACGGTACGCCAATCGCGGTGCTGGTCGAGCGCGAGGTCGTGTGATTCACTGTTGGGCTGTTTCGTCATTATCTACCGGACCCGTCTCCATTCACCTGCAGATAGAGTCTCGGAATCGTATGACGGTAGATTCGTATTTGTGCTTCTAACATGCGCTGCAATGTAACACTTGTCAAACCTCAAGACCAAAGGCGGATTCAGTGAAACGGCAGTCTCTCGCAATGTTGTCGTGATTATGAACCCATCCATGCATCTGCTATTGCTTGTACTACCTTCCCCAACAAATTCCACCCATGCATGCTGCTCGTCCTTTGATCCCATAGATCATCACGCTCGGCTGGCCGAGTGGCATGAGACTGCGTCGATATCGCTGCACCGACCAGACGTCGTCGACCTCCCCGTGAAACAAATGCCTTGCGCTGCTCATGCCTGTGGAAGGGTGTCAGGACGATATCCGCTGCTCTGTTGATGTCAGACTCACAGATGTCTGCTTGAAGCGGAGTAACGGGGCGAGTTCACGTACAGGGCAAGCCATCAACATGAAGTCGTTCTGCGACCAGGCTGTCAGCGCCACGCTACCTATTCAATGAGACGGAACACACCTTGAGCAGCTCCGTCGATGTCGCTCGGAACGAGACGTCCACACAAAGACAGACGCTCAAGAAATGCTTCAGATCCTGACTGAGCTTCTCTGGCGATTTGAGCGTAGGTGTACCGTTCGTTGCGATAAGGTACAGAGCTTTGAGCGGTTCTTCGTCGAGGTAAGGCGGTTCATTCTCGATCATCTCGATCGCCATAATTCCGAGTGACCAGATGTCAACCTTGGGGCCGTACTCTTTTTGTTTGACTACTTCAGGAGCCATCCAGTAGGGTGTACCGACCATGGTTGCGCGCTTCGATTTTTGTTCGGTCAGCTTGGCGCAAAAGCCAAAGTCGGCTGATGGACCCCGTCAGAAGGTCTTCAACCGGAGAGAGAAGAAGAACGCACTGATCTTGACCTCTCCTTGGGTGTTCATGAGAATGTTATCGGATTTGATATCCCTGTGAACAATGGATCGCGAGTGAAGATGTTGCAGTCCCCGGCATGTCTACCATCATCAGTTTCCCTCCCATACCCTGTTAAGAGACCTCTCACCTCGAGACAGATCGCCGCAATCTGATCCTCCTGCAGCTTGTTATTCTCAATAACATCCGTCAAAGCCCCTCCCTCCATAAATTCCATGACCACCCAAAGCTCCAAGCTCCGCACGAGGAACGCCTCGAGGAAATTGACGACGTTTGGATGTTGACTCTCCTTCATCACGATGATCTCGTTGACGATGAGCTCTTTCCGAGGTTGTTGCGCCAGATCCATCTGCTTGATCGCGACCTTCTTGCCCGTCGATAATGTCTTCGCCACGAACACCATCCCAGAAGCCCTGTACCCAAATCAGATCAAGCCATTTGACACATACGTCGACTCACCCCTGTCCGACCTTCTTGATCTTCGAGTAGAGCTGAGACGGGTCATCTGGGCTGACGACCGACCGTAATTTCTCCATGATCTGCGCCTCGTTCATCGTGCTGATCCGCCGTTCTACCCTGGCCGTCGGTTCTCGCGCGGTCGGTGCAGGTTGTGCAGGTACTGGTTCCGGCTTGGTCTCAGATGGTCTCGAAATGGCTGCCGGCTCAGGCATTGTTTGCGCGGCAGGTGGCCGAGGTGGTGGGGGTGCTTTCCGCTCCGCCAGCAGTTGTCTAGGCTTCACCGCGGCGGGCTGATTGTCAGATCCTCCCACAAAATCGTGACTCACCTGTGTGGACGGTGTTCTCACCGCTGCCGGCGGCGGTCGAGGCTGTGACGTCTCTCGCTCTTTCTCGCTCTCCCTTTCCCTCTCCCGCTCGCGATCCCGCTGTCTTTGCTGTTGACCTGCGAGACCGACTCCCTCGAACCGAGTCGCAGCGCTACTATTCGTCCGAGATATAGGCGGCATTGTCGGTATCGGTGCAGGTTGGTAGTCTCCCGCGCTAGCGCCCAGTTGTTGCTGCGTATAGAATTGGAGAACATCCAGCACCGCTTCCGGATGTCGGGCAGCTTCCTCCTTGGTGATAGCCGACGAAGTGAGCAGCTTGCTCCATTGCGGTGGCAACCCCTATGCCTCATCAGCATCGTATCCTTTCCCCCTTGATGGCTCAAAAGCTCACCGTGAAGCCTCCCGAGATAGGATCGAACCCCACATGAACCTGATGAACGAAATTCGTCGGCTGACTGACCCCCATCAAAGGCGAGCGCGAGTAAATATCTTCCATCCATCCATAAACCTCGTCGTCGGATCGAAATGCGAAATACAGGAGCTTGTCCTTGATCTCGAGCTCGACGCAGAATGGTTTCAGGTCGACGCGCTGGACGTCGATCACGTCGGTCAGGGAACAGATGTAGGCGGGTGACGAGGATTGCTACGACAACTCAGCCCTCATCCTCAGAACGACACATATAGGGGGCACCCACCTCATTCTTGAAGATCTGCAGCTCAGATCCACCGAGGACCAACCATCGCTTACTCCAAAGAAAGCTCCGCAACCCCTCCTCCTTTACGCTCGCCGCCCCCGTCCGGACGACTGTATTCCGCCCTGATGATGGTAGAGGGCCTAACGCGGACGAGGGGTTCAAGATGGGGAAGCTCGAAGCGTAGGCTGTTGAGGAGAAGTTCGAGGAGGGGACGGTACGGGATGATGAGGCGGATGTGGAGCGAGTTGTGAGAGGTTGACTGGGTCGCGTGGATGGTGGGACGGGCGCAGGGCGAGACGGGATGAGGGAGGCGAGGGTGTTGAATGCCATCGCGGAGACGTCGCTGGGATCCACAGGTTTCGCAGACTAGCGACCGAGGTGATGCGATGTATTTCTGCTTCGCGCTTCGAGGTACAAGGTGAGGTTTTTGATATGCTCGTCTCTCGTTTGCGTCTCTCGTTACTAGAGTCAGCTTTCCGATCTCACGTGAGCCCAGAGATCGTTATGAGCCGTGATAGATCGTCAACAAGGAAAGGGATAGCCCGTGTGCCAGAGAACAAAGGAAGGCATCTTCCCATCTCGACCGTCGCGTGGTCCGAGCGCGTCCGGTCATCGCCGCCCCCCTGATGTCTTCGCACTCTTCCTACAAGAAAAAGCTAAACCGGGATGGATGAATCTAGTACTAGCAATACAAGTGGTATGGATGTCAAACCAGATATACCCGCATCAGGTGTTCTCCCTCGAGTCCCTGCTACTCGCCCATCATCTTGCTCGATTCAAACTTTGCCCTTTCTTGGGGTTCTCAAGCTTTACCACCGAGATCGTCTGGATCTGCTGCGCCAAGAATTCCTGTGTCCCTTGCCTAGACGCCACTGGGCATCAGCGTAACCATTTGATCATGAAAACAGGCGACCCACCGCATCCGGAGAATCCGCATGATCATCTCCGTATTTCCCCCGCCAGCGGGTTGAGCCCGCTTCGCACTCTTTCTCGCTCGGATGGTCCCAAGATTTCGCTGAGAGATCAATGACTTGCTCGGCTTCGTCGCTTTGTACTTCAGCGTCGACTGGAAGCCGCGTATGCACTCCTGCGACAAGTTCCCCATCAGCACCGTCATTTGCAAGCGTATACGTCTACCTCACCTCCATGAGATCATCGGTCTTCCAGTCATAGTATATCCGGACGCTTAGAATCTCGTTGAACTTGGCATTCTGCAGCGTACTCAGCGGCACTCCGCTCGCGTCTCCGCCGACATAGAAGAAGTCCCGCAGGAATTTGAGCCATTTCAGCGCGACGTCGAGCTCCCCATCGCTCAGAGCTCGCATATGTGACGGTCTGTCGGAAAGCGGGGGAACGATGAGACTCTCGATGGTCATGAGGATCTGTTTCCATAGCTTAGCCATGACGGACTGCATCGCGTTGTGCGATAGGGTCGAGGAGAGGGTATGATTGTTTGCGTCCAGATAGTCGAATAGGGGATGAATGGCAGATTCAATCTCAGCTTCGGTCGGTCCGCGTTTGCGATTAGCCGCGACAGAGGTTTGATTCTGGTCGGATGTGGGAGGGGCTGGAGGTGGAAGCGAGCGTTGTTCGGAAGCGGGGAGGGGGATCGAGTACTCTGGAGTGCCGATGGCATTCCGATAGGCAGACGTGAGCTTGCCGAGGGCCTCGTTGTAGTCCACCGATCGCAGCTTGCCAATCGCATCGTTGTAATCCACTGAACGGTACGCCGCAGACAGCTTGCCGAGAGCCTCGTTGTAATCGAGCGGGTTGCCAGGCTTGAGCACTGACTTGATCGAAGCTCGGGACAATGTGGATCGAAGCACCGGTGTCATCTGCCGTAAGCACAAGTTCCTGAGTTCGGACGTACCTTATCCACAAACGTCCGGACCATGTCGGCCTCGGTTCGCTTGAGCCACCTGAATGCTCGGCCAAAGTGGAATTGAATATCGTCCCGCTCGCCCTCCATGCTTATCCGCAACAACAAATGTCCCCGGGTATTCAAAGGAAGCAGGACATCTCTAGAGATCAAGTCGAGATGCAGGTTCGGATCTAACCGCAGATACGCTCGTCCAAGCAGTTCATGTTTGCCTGTAAGCGCTCGATGCCGTATTGTCGCCATGAACCACGCGCTGCCTCGCACTGGTATGTCGAAGGTTTCGTCCCACCTGGGATCGGCATCGTCGTAAATGGTACGCGTCTTCGCATACCGGTTTCCCTGCTCATCGCTGATAATGACGAAGCTGTCAGGCAGCTTGCTGCTGGCCTCCATCGTCAGGTCTTCAGCCAGAACGACCTTGACGGTAAAGAGGTAGTTTTGCTGCTCAGGTGTGGGGATGGGCACGGAGGCATCGTAGGCAGCAAGATCATCGACACGCATGTCCTGATAGAGCTTGTCGAGCTGTTCGCGGGCCGCTTCGATGTTGTTGAGCTTGACGCAAGACTGCGCATAGGCCGGTCAGACCAAAATCTTGGCATACAGAGACAGGACTTACCGTGGGCGTGAAGTTGAAGAAAGCCTGAATCTTCTTCTCCCCCTGCAAGCTTGCTAATGTCGATCTAGCCTTCTCGATCCAGGCCTTCTGCTTTGCAGCCGTTTGCTCCGGTTGCATCGCTTCTTCTTGTTGCATATCATCGGCGAAGAGCTGCTCCATTTTGTTGCAGTAGTCATTGATGGACAGACTGAAGATCTACTCGGAACATCAGCACGCCTCAACGCATCGGCAAAGGATACTTTCCTTAGCTAAGCGGGTAGCGAAGTAGGCGAGCTGCTGCTCATCAGGCCAATCGAGCTCCATGATGAAGTCGCTGGCGCTGCGGAAGGAATCGAAGAGGTCGGTAACGGAGGATGAGGGTCCGCCGTCCGAAGTGGGTTCGAACTGCTCTTCATTAGTGTGACAATCTCCAAATTGGGAGAATCTTCCACATTCTCGACTGCCAATGCCTTCCGCTTGTCAGCCTTCCTCCCGGTGTATCAGCAAGACGCAGACTCACCTGATCCGCCCATTGCCTTGTCTTCGTCGATGTTTGATCTAACCATTGTCCCATCACTCCCTCGAAGCCCGGAGCGAAGGAGAAGTTAAGGGGCTCGCTACGCATGCATCAGCGTGGGGCTGAAGGCGAAGAATTTGGCTCACGGGGAGAACGCATTGCCAATTTCGATAAGCTTCTGCGCTTTCCTATACAGTGCAAAGGCCTCCTCCATCTCATGGCCAGAGTCGCTCGGTCCTGGCGCAGCCATGGTATCTTCCACATCTCGAAACCACAAAGTGAGGTGCTGCTGAAGCGCCAGGGGGACAATATCCACTTTCCTGCCAAGGGAAGTTGGTCAGCTGGTGCTAGAGCACCCCGGTGGTAACGCACCCGGCAATCGGGTCTCTGAACTTTTTGCTCAGCTTCTTCGCCTCCTTCTCGATCCAGATCGCCATGGCCATCGCAAACGGCTTGGTCTTGCTCCCCTCGAGATCGAGCCGATCGGATGCCTCTTGGATGTAAGACTGAAATGCCTGTGATCGAACTCCCTCCATGATGCTCTGTGCCGCTGCTTGAAGAGAGGGATGCCGTGTATCCCGAACATCGAGGACCAGCCAATCGGAAACAGCTTCGAAGAAATCTGGCGAGTGGTATCCGCCCTCGCCGAATTTAAGCGCCGAATCGACCGCCGTCAGAAGACAGATATTCCGCCGCATGATAGTCTGCTCGAGACCCTCGTGCTGATTGTCAGCCTTGTCGCAGTCAGGCAACCTACATCCGATTTAGCCCAGCTGGAGCCCGGCATTTCACCTTGCGCCTTCTGTACCATCGCCGATGCCTCGTGGACACATGCAGTGGGAACCAGACCCTGTTCACACCGCTCCACAATCGACTCGAGGAAGATCCATGCTCGGAAGCTCGGCGCCAGTCTCCATCTTACAGCACATTCGCCGAGCAGAGCTAAGTGGTCCTGCGAAAGCACGCCGAGCGAAACGTCCTCGTCTTCAGGAAGCGTCTTGAGGATCTCGAGATCCCAGTCCAGACACCGACTCAGCAACTCGCGGTAAGTCTCCCGCGGGTCAGGCGGGACATATGTGAATTGAACCGGTGGGGCGTCGAGCTTGAGCCCATCGATTCGGACTGCGAGACTGTCGCCGTTGGAGGACTGGACGAGGGCGGGGTTGGATTGCATGCTCAATAGCATCATCTGGGAGAGGGCGGAGACTTCGCTAGCCCGCCAAGCGGTCCACTGGGAGGGGTCAGGGAAATCGTCGGGACCATAAGGTATGGGTGAGTCGGTGTTCAAGCGTTTCAAGCATGTCTGCGCCAGTAAGTGAGATCAACTACCAAAGTTATAGCAGATAATCTCACTCACCTTCAGGTCTTCAAGCGCCGCCTGCTCTGTACAGATCCCCTGCAGTTCCCGTAACTTCTGATTCAAAGCCTCATCCGTCATCCCAAACAGCTGCCCCACGCTCTCCGTCTCTCTTCCTCGCAGACCATCCGACATCTCCCTTCTCAGGCTCCTCAAGCTCTCCCCGTCACTTCGATCCCCATGCCCCCGATCCGATGCCCTCTCCGAGCTAGCCGGTGGATCTGGCGCATTCAACCTCGTCCGATAGCTTTCCAACCGCGATGACAGCTCCGCTGAAACCGGTCCTACGGCATGGAGGGAGTCGGCCAACAGGTCGAGGAACAGTGCGATCTGCGTGTTGAGTTCCCATTTCCAAGCTCCATCCGCCAATTCTTCCTCCTTCTTCAACGCCTTGGTCGCAGTCGTCACAAAGGGCAGGATGAGGTCCTCGATCTTCCGACTCTCTCTCATCTGCCGTTGAAATGTCTTATCCGGCCACGTCGAGCTCCAGAACAATGCCGCCGCCCGCCGAAATCTCTGATCCGAGTACCTAATCCGGTTAGCTGTATACTAGAGAGGATTGATCACACACACTTTGCCTCCTGTCCCATGGCGATGCGCTGGAGCGTCCCATCCATGACTTTGAGGAGCTTCTCCGGGTACTTGGGCGAGCGAGAGGCATCTCGTCCCATGAGAGATGAGAGGTCGAAGGCGAAGAAGGAAGCGTGACCATCGTAGTAGGGTTTTCGAGATGGGGTGGTCGAAGGTGTGGAAGGGGAAGAGGCAGCGATCTGGAGCGGTGTTTCGGGTTCTCTGGGTAGGTGCGCTCGCTGGTCGATAAGGACCTGTAGGCAGCTACCGGTTATCAGTATGACTACCTCACCGGGTGAACATGTGACTCACGCCACCCGAAGAGCGTACCTAACGAGGTCAGTCGACGCTGCGGGTGGCCGAGAAGCGACTCACTCCAGACAGCTCTCGCCGGCCATGTCTCGCTTTGAAGCATGTGTTAACCAATCGAGAATCTAGTCTTATCGTCTATGCATGGTCGCCCTCGACTTTGTTGTTGTTGCTGCTCGTCATGCGTCAACGGGAATTCGGGGGTTCAAGCACCGCCGACGTGCCTAGAGGATCTCGATAGCGTGTTGAACACGTCGTGTACATTTAATCATGCTTTAATTTACTTGATTGTGCTCTAATTTTCCTAGGTGCCCCGGGATTCTAGCTATGGATGTAACTCACTCCGAAAGCTTTGAATGGGCTCCATAAGACTATCCCGGCCTCTGCATCTTCAGCCGTCTGTCATACGCTGTTCGCTGATGTAAGTTCCCAATCGTTTGGTAATCCTTGAAATTTGACATTTTCTTGTTGTGCAGGCTTCCGAATGCGCCGAAAGGCCTCGTAGACTGACGAATTGATGCTCCTGGACTGCAGACGATATTGATTGATGCCTCTCGAGGAACAAGGCGATTTGAGGCACGCGGAGAGGTTCCGCTGGAAAGTGGAGATTGTGGCATGATGGGCAATGCAGTGAGGGCAGGGGAGCGAGGTCGCGCGAGGTTAGGTGGATGCAGATACATTGCGTGAGGGCGTCATACCGCATGCAAAACAAACTTCACGGCGTGGCCGCAGTGTCTCGTGACCAAGCCGTCTTGAAAATCAACCAACCACACCTCGCAGTACATGCATACACAGCTGCCAGCAGCATCTAAGTCAGATATCGTGTGTTTCGTCATCCACTCCCCTGTCGATCCCGCTTCCCCCCCCCCCTACTTCTTCATCGCCTTCTCCGGATTCTTCTCGAACGCCTTACACCACTTTTGTCTCTCTGACAGGGTCCTGCAATGTTTGCAGCAGCAATGATAAGACCCTGATATGACAACCAGCGAATAACAACAAAACAAACATAGACGATCATTCAACGTAGACTATTGCTCAACGCTGTCAAGACATCAAGCGGTAATATGGGGCAAGGGCAATGATCCCGCGGTCAATGCTTCTCAGTCACCTCTTCCTGAGGGTACCAAGCGGTATTGCACGAAGTATGAGAGTGATCCTAATGGATGATGAGATATGAATAAAGGATGATGGTGGAAGACGAAGTTGAGTTGAGGGTGCACGGTTCGGGCGGTGTTGGAGCGCTCCAGAACCAGGCTCCTTTTGTTTCAAGGCCTGCCGACCTGGCACGCCTTCTAGCCAGATAAGAAGACTTATTTGGCAAGTTGGGATGTTCACTTTTAGCTAAACTGACGACTTCAAGCTAAACTAGTCGTCTTCAAAACTGAACTGCCCCAATAAGTAAAAAGAGGAAAGCAGGGCAGCGTACCCCATGTTGCATTCAGCTCTGCATAAAGCTTGTCTGACCACCTAGTCAACGGGACCAAGTCCAAGTCATCGATGGAATTCGTTGATTCCCTGTCCACCGTTTTCTCACATGTTGTCGACCGTCATCACACCTTGTCGACCCTGCCCACCATCCCCACACCCACCGAAGTCCAAAAAACCATCTCCTCTCTCCCGTCCAAGCTTCCCGAGAAAGGCCTAGGGACGACTGACACGACCGTCTATCTCCTCCAGACCCTTCTTCCGGGATGCCTACAAGCCCAGAATGGACCACGATACTTCGGGTTTGTGATTGGCGGGGTCACCGAAGCTGCTCAGCTCGCGGATATACTCGCTTCGAGCTACGATGAGAATGTCTCGGTGACTTTGCCGGGAGTGACGGCTAGTACTGCTGTGGAAGCTCGGACATTGGAGCTGGTGCTAGATTTGCTCGACATGCCGAGGGACACGTATCAAGGGCGAACGATAACCACTGGGGCTACCGCGTCAAACGTCCTTGGCCTAGGTGAGGACCCGATGTGAACATCGCTGATGACAGCCTGTGCAAGAGATCATCTCTATGCCCATTCACCCCACCTGCCGGAAGGGTACTCTTTTGCCCAATCCGGTCCTCCATCCGGACCAAACCTCCCAAGCCCGCCCATCATCCTCCTCACCCTATACCCACACTTCTCGCTCCTCAAAGCATCAGCTCTCGTCGGTATCGGCTCTGGTCCGAATGTCGTTCATACTATGCCTGCAGCACCGGATGACGAGCTCGCTTTCGATTTATCCGCCCTGAGATCTCGGTTAGCCGAAGAGCAGGCGGTCGGACGCGGTGTGATCGTCACATATGGCTTGGGAGAGGTCAATACCGGTGGTTTTGGACGGGGACTGGATGAGGTTGCGGTGATGTGCAAGGAGTATGGAGCTTGGTTACATCTTGATGGTGGTGAGAACGCGGTGGCCGACCTGGCTGATTTTAGCTTTCGGCGGCTTTGCGGGCGTGGTACCGGAGTTGAGGGGGTTGGTGAAGGGGATGGACATGGCGGACAGTCTCACACTGGACGGTGAGTGATGCTTGACGATTCCGAGCTTCGCTGATAGATTTGGGTGGGTTAGGTCATAAATGGCTGAACGTGAGTTGTTGGTCAGTACTGGAATGATCGTCCGTTGATCTAGCACAGGTCCCGTATGATTGCGGACTGTTCTTTACCCGCTCTTCCTCATCTCAGACCAGCGTCTTTGCGCCTACTTTGGCTACGGCACCAGCATACCTGGCTGCAGGCTCGTCGAGCCATCAACCCAACGGTAGGACGGAAGGAGAGGTCATTCCTGAGCTAGTGCCGGCCCCATTGTACGTCGGGATCGAAAACTCGAGGCGTTTCCGGGCTTTGCCTCTATTCGCCAGTCTCATGAGTCTAGGAAAACAGGGGTATGAAGGTCAACACTCCGGATCCACCAATACTTGTCAATAGCTGATTTGTGGGCAGACATTGTACGGACAAACGTGGACTTTGCTCGACGGATCGCGTACTACCTCGACACCTCAGCTCACTACGAGCTCATCAACCGCTCCCCTGTTCTTTCTGGCGATCTTGACGAGAAGAACGTCCATCCAATCATCCCACTCAATATCGTGCTTTTCCGCGGTTCCCATATCTCCCCCTTCCCACCCAACGACCCCAGTTCAGCAGCGAATCTGACGAATGCCATCAATGACACGCGGAGGATGTACGTGACGGGTACGAAATGGCGTGGCGAGGGCGCCATACGTCTGGCAGTAAGCAATTGGAGAACCGGTAGCGGTATCTTTCGAAGAGATCATGGGGGAACGGCTAAAAACAGGCGGGAGGAAGTAAGTCTCCGAGATCCTTGCGCCATGAGATGCCACTTTGAGCAGTTTTGTTTCGTCGCGTCAATTTGCCGGAAACAAAAGATGTCAAACACGCGATTGTCTTTCAACCTGCCTATCGTCAATATTATATTCCGTTGCTTTCTGTGTTCTTGATTCATCGAGATTACAGCTTGGTCTCTTCGCTGTGCGTTACGATCGATCTCGAATAGACTGTTCTAGGGAATACGGCTCTATACTTCAGTCCCGAAGTGCAGTCCGCCCTGCTCAACCCGCTGACCAGACGGTCCCTTCTTACCCCCTGTCTCCTCCGACCCCATGACCAGTATGGACACTCGACGCCGCACCCTCGCTCCCGAGGGTCCCTTAGGGAACGCTCTACCTCACTCATCCATCCCCGTTCCATCCTCAGTCATGAAGAAACCCGCAACCCGTACCCTCGGAGCTTCCCGAATGTCCATGGCGCCTTCCCACTCTCAAACATCCCTCGCACCAGCTCAAAACACGCTACGACTCTCTACGATGGGCAATGGCGGATTGGGGATGAGCCATTCGAGCTCGCAGGAGGGGTTTCAGAGACGGTCGACCATGATGCCCAATCGCGGAGATGGCGGGCAGCAGGGGATGGCCAGTGCCAGTCGGGGTGATGGCGGGACTTACGGACGGACACCTCAGACCACGAGGAGTATCCCCAGCAGGTGTGTCACTCCCCTCTGGCGTCTGACGCAATACTGATCGATGGACAGTGCGAGGCGAAGCTCGGTGTATACATCTGGTCGACAATCACTCGCCTTGAACGCCTTCTCGAGTAACGTCGCCAAAGACACCCGACCCATCCGACAATCCGCCTTCCAAGCATCATGCGTCCGAAACATCTCAGAGTACCTCCTCGTCCAACGATGTCCTATCCCTCTCGGTCCCAAGACCTTCACATCCCCTACGACCAAGGATTTCCAGTCGATCTTCCGGTTCTTGGTGCAGGAACTGGTGGATCCGGGTATGGGATGGACCAAGAAGTTCGAGGATGACGCAATCAACCTACTCAAGGATCTGCGATATCCTGCTATGGAGACGATCGGGCGGACAGGATTGGGCGCTCCGGGTGGAAGGGATTGGCCGCCGCTGTTGGCGATGTTGAATTGGATGGTCGAGCTTTGCAAGGTGTGTCACGCGATCCTCAAATGGTCTTTTGTAGCGATACTGATGGGTATCAGGCGCACGACAACTGGTTCGACCCCGAAATCGTGTCTGACCCCCTCCTCACACCGGCAAAGGACCTGCCGATTGATCACCCTAATCTCGAAGAACGGCTGCTCTGGGATTTCTCCTCAAAGACGTATAAGCAATGGTTTGATGGCGGGGCTGAGGAGTTTCCAGAGGCGGAACAGGAGCTGGAGGAGGTGTATGGTGAGGCATCGAGCCTGACCAGTAAATGAGACGGAGCCTGATGTACCGTCAGATCAAATGGCTCAGGTCTCGTTTGATGACTGCGAGAAGCTCGAGACGGAGATTCAGAAGCGGAATGTCGAGCTGCAACAGCTACAAGCGCAGGAGGTCAGTACTATGGGCTACGGATGAAGCAAGTCTGACGATGCTCGTAGCCTCCCCTCAAAAAGCTCGAGGACGAATACGTCCAGCTCATGTCGGACAAGACGAAATTCATCGCGTTCATTGAGCTGCATAAGCAGAAAGCCGAGAAGATTAAGGTCGGGAATGGACGGGCAAGGGCAGCGATCACTGATCACGGTGGGTCCTGTTGCCTTTCGAATTCTGAGCATCGCTGATACGCAGCAGAGACTCAACTCGAGGCGATACACCGAGAGTTGGCTCAAACCGAAGAAGCGGTGGCTGCGCAGAACCTCTCGCCAGACGAAGTCCAGCGGATGAATCACGAGCGGGAGACGCTTACACGGAACCTCGATGAGCTGCGAACCAAGACAGCCGAGGCGAGCCAGATGGCTTACGACAACGAGATGCAGGTGACGAAATCGATGGACCGATTCGAGCAGTATCTCCAGGACTACACAGCTCTCGGACACCAAATAGGCGTGATCCAACCATTGTCAGAAGGCCTGATCCTCGGCCCTGGAAATGTCGACTATACCATCGAGCTGGATCTGGGTCTCGAGGACCTGAATGAGGTGCAAGCAGCGGGCAGGAAGATGCGCTCCGTGATCTGGCCGGCACTCCAGGCGTACGGCGAGGGATTCCGAAAACAGCAGCTCGAGCTGGCGAATAGCACGATCGCCCTGGACGACAAGTATGATCGGTTAGGGCAGAAGGTGGAGAGGCAGAAGGATGAAGTGGGGAATCTGGAGATGCGGTTGAAGTTTGTGCACGAGCAGGCTGAGGACGCGAAGAATGTAAGTGGACTCTTGCAGTTTCCCAGGTTCAGTCGTTGACGGTCTACAGCAACTGCACGCCGAGACGGCCGAGGCGAACCGGACTGTAGCGAAGCTAGAGACGGAGGTCACAGCGATGTCCACGGCGAGTCAACAGGGCGTCTTGACTCAGCAATCACAGCTAGAGAGTACAAAGATTGTGTAGGTCTACTGATCCATCATCATTATCATCAAGAGCGGTCATTGACATGTGCTTTAGACTGAAGGAGCTGCGACATAAGACTGCTCTCCTGCAGGACGCAGTCGTCGCCCAGCTCAGTGCACAGATCGACGTGGTCATAAAGGCGAAGGAGCACGCTGCGAACAGCTTGAAAGGGGTGCGGACGTTCGCGGAGGCGCAATAACAATATCGGGCAGTATCTGGACTCTGGGTGCATCTTATGGTGGCTTTGATTTCGCTCTACATTGATGTATATAGCTTCATGGTAGCCTCCGTTATTATTTACACCAGAGCCATTTCAACATTTCAACTGAAGCGTTAACTATATTTAGCGTGGCTGGTTTGATTTTCAGGGTCTAGTGACGTGTATTGACTTTGGCTATCAAGACACGCACTACTCGCAGTCTGTCTAATTCGTTGATCTTCCTTCCAACCCTTGTCTCAAATCGTCAATCCCCTCGTCCGCCCGATCGAGAGCCTGAGATGAGACCACAGGACGTGAAACTGTCCCGCAGAAGAAGATGAGACGGCGACCGCAGAGTACACTCCAGCTTCCCAACTTCCCGAGCGTCGAATCGCGTGTTTCCGAGTCAACAGAGATCTGGGCGAGGGATCTGAGGAGTCTGTTCGAGCATGCCAAGGAGAGGTTCGGGGATGTTAGCTGGGAGAGTGAGGAGGTCGAGGATGCGGATCGGATATGGGGACATAAAGGTGGGTTCCAGTGTGGAATCAAGCTGATGGGCAGCCGTCATCTACGCTCGAGCCCCTAGTGAGTGATTCAAGGTGTCGAGTCAATTCTACTAAAGAAAGCAGAGGCATTCAAGGATCGATACTTCATCTCCAGACCTTTCTCGCGGTCTCCGACTTCGCTGCAATCGCAATCGCCACACCTCTTACCCCCTCTCTTCCCTTCTCGAGGTTCATCGCCGCCATCCTCCTTTAACAGGCCGAGTCCATTCACAGGCACAGGAAGCAGCCTGTCAGTCCAATCAATCACTAGCGATGGGACGATCAGGGCGAAGGAGGATGGAGTCCTACGCCTGACTCACGGAGACACGCCCGAGATGTTCCAGGCGCAGTTGGAGTGAGTTGCATGCCTCCAACAGAGCTAATGGCAGGTGGCTTTACACAGGCGAAGGATTCGGTGACGTTGTCGAATGGATCAGTGCGGAGGATGATTACGGTCTCGGAGGGAGCTTACGTGACTCGCTTGGACGGCGAGGCAACATGGCGGAACGGCGAGATCGACTCGGTCAAGATCTCACCTACATGTGGAGAAGCAAGCTGTACTGCGATGTACGGATACACCTCGCCTCCCAAATCGCTTCAGATGCAGCTTCGGAAGACTCCGACAACTCGACCGATTCACTTTCCTCCACCGCCACCGCCATCTTCCCTTCCCATCGATTTATCCTCGCTTCCCGATCCCCTTACTTCGCTTCAGTCCTCCTCAATCCCTCTTCCTTCCGACCCTCTGCAAACGCAGATATCCACCTCCCCACACCACCGTTCACACCTGCCGCACTCCACTTCTGCCTTGGATTCATTTGTGCGGGCCACCTCGACTTCTCGAACCGATCATTCGACCTTCTTACGGCGTTCCAGATCCATCGGGCTGCAGCGTACCTTCAGCTTGACACGCTCATTCAGGAGATCGAGGCGCGGATCGTGCATGATTTCTGCCACGGCCTAGATTTTAGCAAGTGCCATTGTCGACGATGTCCGTCGAGAGCGGCGAGGGTGTGGCGATTTTCCAGTGCCAGCGATGTTGGTGCTGTGGTGCTGGAGCAGAGGGCTAGGAGCTACCTTATTCGAGGGTGGGGCGAGAGCTGGGGACGAGAGGTCGGCTCGGCAGAAAGAGTGGACCTGGATGCATTGGTGAAGGACGTATTATCGACCATCACGCCTACGACTGTCGTCTCGGCTTTCCGGTCCATCGAGACGATCCGGTCTAGGATCGAGGTTGGCCTGCGTGCTAGGAGGAGTCACGATGCTGCATCTTGGGTGGACGGGCTGGAGGATATGCTGGACGCGATAGAGGCGCATACACGAGGTCTGCTCATAGGCGATTTTGCCAACGTCGCGGATGGCGGGGAGCTGTGGAATCTGTTGTCTGGCATGGGCTTTGCCGGAAATCTGCTTGAGAAAGTGGTCAGGGAGATCATCGATGGTGTAGGGACCCTTCAGGGATGCATCGAAGGGCCACGTATCTATCAGGTGAGCCAAAATCTCCGTTAGAGCTGACGACAGGCACTCGTCTCTGCCCTTCTTCTCAAAGTCGATCCGGAGACCCTACAAACAGTACTCCCACCACGATCACGTAGCCGCCAGCAGATTGAACAGGCCAAGGAGGGTGTACTAGGGCATATTCGTCGGCGATGGATGCAGATCCGAGACGCTGGCGGTTTCGACGGGTTGGAGAATTGGTCACTAAAGGAGATCAGCGATGGTGAGTACCCTTCCTGAGAGATAGACTGACCTGGCAGAGATAGAATTGCCGATCGAGGATCTCGTCTCAGGACCGACAAATACCCGTCACCGCTTTGCAGTCACCCCCAAGGCAATTTCCCGATTGTCCTCGGCATCAGTCTCGACGACAGCAAGCGATACCACCAGTATACGCAACGCAGTACCAGCTCTCAACCGCGCGTCCACCTCTCAAGCTGGTCCCTCCACGCCAGCTGAATCTAGCGGCCTCAAGCGCCTCCGTCTTTCGAGCTCCGCTTCGACCAGCTCCATGGCCAGCTCGCGCTCAGTCCCCGTTCCTCGCCCCATGCCGCGGTCGACTCTTGGTCCTCGGGCGCGCAGTCCGACCGCCGCAAAGGCGAGCACTACCGTTGCTATAGGTCGACCTCGTCCTTCAAGTCCAAGCCCCTCCACGAGGACGATTCCGAGGTCGATGAGCGGACCGCCTAGACAGCTCGTCACCCGACCATCGCCCAAGCAGGGTATGCCTGAAAGTCCGTCTGCCAAGTCAGTCCGGACGACAGGCACTGCCAAGGCGATGGAAGCTGTCTCGAAGTCGGTCGTGAAGCCAATGACTCCGGTAGCAAGGCCCGAGGCCGCGTCATCCCGATTCACCGCTCAGCCTAGCTCAGAAGCCGGACCGTCTCGATCCCGGACAACCTCTACGTCTACGACAGCATCGGTCAGGAGTAAAGCGATCTCAACAGTCAGCAAGGCACCTTCCACCTTGAGCAAAGTATCAACTGCGAGCAAGGCGCCCGTCAATATGAATACCCCTCGTACTGTCGCGAAGCCAGTTGTCAAGCCCGCAGCATCCACCCGTCCTCGAACCTCCTCGGTATCGACTACTGCTTCACTTCGAAGCAGACCGCCCACCATAACCGGCAATCCAGTAGCTTCGACGAAGACGGCAAACAACCCTAGACCATCACAATTACCCTCACCTACCGGACAATCCTATACCCTCAAGTCTTTCAAGCTATCTTCCCCAGTCAAGCCCGTCCGCCCCGTATCCCCAAAACCACTTTTCTCCGCCACAGCCGCACGTCTCCGTACCGCCTCAACCGCTTCCAATGCCAGCAAGACCTCCGTTCGCACCCGAATTCCACCCTCTTCGATGACCAAGCCAATCGTCAAACCCTCAGTCCGCTCGCCTTCCAGCTCGACCGACGAGCCTCCGGAAGCCCGCACACCCTGGTCTTCACAGATCATCGATCCGATCATCCGGCGAGAAGGTTCCGATGGATCGGATCTCGGGATACCATCGTCGCCTACGAAACTGCCTCCGCCAGTCAGCATGCCTCGTCAAATCCGCAAATCAAGTAGCTCGAGCTCGCGGAGCACGGCATCTGCTCTGCGCTCGCATCCTGCTTCGGCGTTTGATCCGCCGAAACGCCTGCTTGAGATGCCATCACCGATCCAGCTTGCCATTACGGATGGCTCGAAGCCGTATTCAGGTGCTGGCCTGGCTTTACACGTAGGAATCCCATGTATCGTGTCGTTGGCGAAGAAGAGGGCGAGGTTCAAAGCTCAGGTCAAATATATTGGTCACTTGCGCGGTGTGAGTCACTCTATCTCTCAAAACAGTTTTGGGCTAATGGGTTCAGTCTCGTGGACCATGGATAGGCGTTGAGGTTGAAGACCTGGCGCGTTTTGGCGTGGACACGCTCCCTTCTGGTTCAAAGGAAGGAGTTCACTACTTCCATCTCAGCCCATCCGAAGACCTCCACAATCTCGACGCCAAGGCTGCTCGTCAGAGGCGCCTCGACGTCATCCGCGAGGGCATGCCGAAGAGATCTGCCAAGCTCTTCGGTCTCGGACTTGGTCTGGGTCGACCCCAAGAACCGCGGGTCCCGAAGCGGAGTATCAGTCCGTCCATGCAAGACTGGGGAGGGATCGAGCGGCCTCGCGCGCTGTTCGTCAGACCGAGCGAGGTGGTCTTCATCTTGGGTGCGGAGTGACGCGTTTCGAACTGGACGAAGCAATGGGCGATCTGAGTATATCCTGCATAGTCCATAATCTAACGAGTGATGAAATGCCACGCACGCGCTTGCAGTCGCCCTCCCTCGACTTTGGCGCTTGTTTCAAGGTATTGAGAACGGCGCGACAGAGCAATCCTCGCCGTAGAGGTGGGTGGAGAGCGCGATTCGGTCGTTCGCGAATACCTCGAGAAGGCTAGTGTCGAAGAACAAACGAAGGTGGAGCGTTTCGAGACCAGCAGTCGTGCGGAAGAGGGTATGTTTACCGTGCATGGGCTCGGTGATGATATCGCGTATTTGAGTCGAGGAGGAACGAGTTACGATAATGCGTTCGTCTCCCGGTCGGAAGGTGATTCTCGCCTCGCCTAATGTCCCGCATATCAGCTGGATCAAGGGATAGCCAGAGATGGAGAGACCGTGCGGGAAGAGGAGGACTAAGCCCGACTTGGATATACCCCTCGACAATTACAATCATCTTCGCCTCCCAAGCCTCCACTCGCCTCCATCTTGCTCTCTGACAGATCCACCTGGGTCCCTCTACACCGCGCAATCTTCAGAGCGGGTCTGATCCCTAATGTCCGGACCAGACTCATCTCCCCAGACCGAATTACTTCGCACCCCGGTGATTCAGCCAGCGAGGTATTGAGTGTCCCCTCGACGTCGCCCCCTGGACTGCCAGAACAGTTCTCGAGGTAACGAGATCGCGCCTGCCCATCCCTGTTCCGCTCGCAACGAAGGACTTAGATCGTCGGCGGGGCACCCATCCTTCGTCCCTCTGCACTTTTTCCTGTGCAGGAGATGGTGGACATAACCCACATGAGCCGTCTCCCCGAGTGATCCACGAACGTCCGCGCGGCATATAGGTCTCCCCCAGCGAGCACGCCCTCCAGCTCAGTCTCCATCTCCGGGCACTTTCCCTTTCCCTTGACAGTCCAAGGACCCGAGAACGTATAATTGCCATCTGGCCGGTTTCCTTCCCCCCTCGACAATCTCAGTCCCGGGTGACGGTCCTTCCCATCCCCCTCCGAAGACACGGCGACCACGTCCCGCCCGTCCACCTCGAAGAAACCCGCGCATTCCCAGGGGACAGGAGGGTGGAGAGTCGAGGCCAAGGGGAGTGGTAGGAGTCTCGCCAGCCTGTCACCTGTGCGACTGAATCAGGGAGGAGCTCGAGCGAGACAGGAAGGGCAAGTACGTTTGGAGGTGGTTGGACGAGGAGGGGATGGGTAGTCGACTTGATCCAGGTCGTTCCCCCGTCCGAGGAGGTGGCTGTCGTGAGCAGTTCCTGGCCACTCGTGTACCCAGCGTCTCGGGTTTTCGCTTTGATCTACCTTTAGCTCGCGTCAATGCGGGTCGGACATCCAACTGAACATGCGACAACCCAATTGACCGTCTGACGATTGAGGTTGGGCAAGACGTTCCCCTGGACCCACTTAGCCTTTGCAGGTCTCGGTAGGAGCGAGGGACATCTGATCGAGCGCGATAGGCATCAGATCACATTGCGCTGCAGGGGGAATAGCAGCAGGCGGCGGAGATTGTTAGAAGAGATGATAGCTTCCTATGGGATCTTGGAAGGGCTGAGACCGTTAGCACCAGAGTTCCCGTAGCAGAGGAGCAGAGGAGAATGAGGAGCAGGGGAGACATACCCCGCAGGGGTCATTCATCCATCCTCGTGGTGGGGTTAGGTCATTTTTGGGTCTCATCGAGGAGGTCTTCGGTGCGGTGTCAGAGCTCATCAGCAGATTTTCAGGAGGCCGGTGTCAGCTTGTGGAACGGGGAGGGGGAAATCGGGCTGCTCGTTGCATGTGGAGAGATCCGGCGAGACCCGGCGTGAGTTCGGCGTCTTGAGACTAGCGGAGGCGCACCGAAATGCCTTGACCGCCTCTGGACGGTACTGAGACTACATGAATGGAGAAAGGTGGGAGGGCACAGTGAAGCAGCAATGTCTGGCGGGAACTGTTGAACCTCGTTATTGACCTCGTGGAACGGTTAGGATGGATTGTGCAGCCGAGCGACCGTTCGTCCGCCTGCCCGTACCGCACTGCCTCTTTCCGTATAAACGAAGAACCTCTCTGGTGAAGCAGGTCGACCCATGCATGAGAGCGATCCTGCCTCCATCACACACCGCCCTCCATCCTCCTCAACGCCCAGACTCCACCTCACTCCAGAGAAGTATGGTCGAAATCACAAGTTGAGCTTCGTACGACGCCAATGTCGGCGCTTGGCGTTGTACTGCGCAAAAGTCAGCTACGTTCAAGGCATCGCACTACACTACGCGCGGCGACCACGAGAGCGTTGAACGGTAGTGGATCGCCCAAGGAAGATATAGCTGGACAGAGGAATGTCAACCAACCTGGATATTCGCTAATCGCCCCTATCAGCGTCCATCCCGATCAGAGTATGGGCAGAACAACTCACTATCAGTCTTCAGCCGGAACCACTGTGGGATCGGTCGGTTCTGCCGCGCCTTCTTGGCGAGCTTCTGTTTGATGATGAAGCGTTTTTGCGAAGGCTACAGGGGATCAGGTATCAGCTGAGTCCCACGGCTGAACAGTCTTCGAGGTGAGCAAGGAAGACGAGGGGATGCGGGCGGGTAAACGGAGGGGATTGACGAGACGGATAGGCAGGAAGGGAGAGGAAGCTCCGCTTCTACCAATACCTCGCACCTAGCTCATGGCTCTCTGGTCCACCACGATCGTCCCCCCGGGGAGCACCTTCGAGCAATGAGAGTATCCGTGCCGGTAGAGCGTGTGCAGCGTCTGCAGCTGACCCTGACTCCTCGCCTGCAGCTGACCCTGACTCGTCGCCAAGCTCGACCTCGACCAGTCGTATCGCTAGACGGACATCCGTCCCCCGGGAGTATTGGCATCCCGCCAAAAGTCCGCTCGAGAACCCGTCACGCGAGGACAGACACACGTCGGGAGGAGTAGCCGGCAGTGAGGGGAGACACTCACCATGATGAAGACTCGCCTCGATGGATGAAGATGACCAGGGAGCTCTCAATCCAATCTCAGAAGCTGAACGGAATTTCGGCGGCCTAACAAATCACCGAGATTTGACCGATGTGGCACCATGAGTCTCTTGCAGGAAAGGGTAGACGGAATATCTCGATTTCACATACATATTATGTACAAAAATTATCCCTGGTTAGTGTCCCTCCGTTATCCTACAAAGGGTGGCTATTCCCGCTCTCGTTCGGACTGCCCGACTCGATCTGCGCCCGGACCTCGTATGGTAGCCTTGTAGCAGCTTCCAAAGCTGCCCTCACCTCGCCTAGATACATCAGCTCAATGACCTTAATACGTTGACGGGGGAGGCGAACCCGCCATGACCTCGATACCCGCCCACATGACGCCGTACGCCTCGAGACCGGCTAGGATGACCTTGACGTTCGTGAGGAGCATTTCGACCTCGTCGGCGCGTTCGTCGGAGCGGTCGCCGAAAGTGTTCTCGGCTTGGACGGCGAGAGCCAGGAGGAGGAAAGCGTAGGCTCCGTTGACCAGACCGCAGGCGCAGAATGGTAACCATTTTGGTCTGAGTGGGATGAGCTTTACGAACGAGACTAAACGGGACGACTTACGGTCCATTGGCCATCGCGATGGAAGCGCTACGATGCAGGACCTCGAGCCGCACGATGGTGTGTGCTGCGGTAGCACACCGTGCGAGCGAGATGCCGGGTGGGAAAATGACCAGGTCGTCGGAGCTGGGCGATGGAGAGGTCGGCTTGTCGTTGGTATCTACACCCCAGGCTTTGTGTGGCTTGACCGAGCTCGACGAGATGACGGATGGTCGCCGCGAGGATGGCGAATCAGTGGGTGCAATCCACGCACTGATCGTCGGGTAATGCATGGGTGACAATTCGTTTGAGGTCCAAAGAGACGCCGCGCCGTCGGCATGGGTGAACCATGGCGCAGGGAGATTTTCGGGGTAGGTATCTGGCTGCCACATGTCTCCGATGAAGTCGAGGTTCCCAAGGTCGGCCTCGTCATCGTATTCATCACCGTTGCCCTGTCCGTTGCCGGGTCCTTTCATGTCCACCTCGCGGTCATAGCCCTTCTCCGCTGACGACTCTCGGTACACGGGTACTTTGCCATCCGCCAGAGCTTGCGGTACGGCGACAGAGTCGAGCATCGGCATCGAAGCTGAGAAATCTTTCGATTGAGGGAGACCACAGATCTTCTTGCTGAACAGGGAAACTTCCGGGAAGGCCTGCTGTCGATGGATGTGGATGTGAAGGGTAGCCAGGCCGAGTCGCGTAGAGGTCTGCTGATTGCGAACCACTTCTTCCTCCCCTCCCGGGACGAACTCGATGATCGAAGTCGCTTCCGCCTGCTTCATCGATTCCTGGATCTGACGATCGACATCCACCACCTGCTGTCTCATCTCCGCCTTCGCCTCTGCACTCATCGCATGCGGTCGTGGTCCCCAGGCATTGGCGAGTCCGGCGAGCTCGGAATAGTACACCGCATTGACGATGCCGAAAACACGCACGCATTGACGATTCGTCTTCACCCAGTTGGGCCAGGAGTTGTCGTCGAGCGAGCATACCGGGAAAAGCACGTGAATGCGCGAATCGTCGGGGCCGATGACGGGTGAGGTTCCGGAGACGAAGGCGGAGACGAGTTGCGCGACATAGACCGTCCACCAAGTTCGCCTCGCCATATCCATCCTCCAGTCCTCGCCCTCCATCGCCCTTTCTCCTGGAGAGTACTTGTCCATCTCGTGTACGCCCAGCTCCATCGCGACCTGTATCGCTTGACCGGACCGAGCGCGACTCCTTGCAAGGTTCCCCGAATTCGCCCATTCCCAAAGACTAAGGATGCAAAGGGCTTGTACCGTTTCGAGTGAAGGGTTCTCCAGGGTCGCCTCGATAAGATCCATGGTCTGTTTACCGAGAACTGCGGACATGGCGGTGCGGAGACGTTTTGAGGTGGGCGACTTGGGATTGGGGTCTTGTGAATGGGGAACGAGGACGAGGATGGTCCGTACGGCGAGGAGAAGAGGTGATTCGGGAAGCAGGGTGGAAAGGACCGCATCGAAGTTTTGGCGGGTCGGGAGCATAGCTAGGAAAGGATGGACCTCGTCGTAGTAGCATCGCAAGCTGCGCTCCGTATCAGCACGAAGCTGACGAATGAGACGTACATTTCATTGCGACACGCGAATTGGCGGACGACGTTGGTCATGTCATCTGACGTTTCCGAAGCTCCCGGACTGATGGTATTGCTGTAGTCCGGTAACCCCAGCAACCCATCCAGCCGCTTCAGAAACTCCTGCAACGCGGACGGAGCCACTACTACTCTTATCAGCATCACCCAGCCGAGTCGAAAAACGAGACACACCTTCCCGCTTCTTCCTCGCCCCACCGCGACGAGACTTGACATACACGCACTCCAACTGCTTCTTCTCGCACTGAAGCAATCCCGCAATCAGCTCGACCCACCGAGAAAGGTGAAGATCGGCCACCTGTCCACACTTTGGTAATCCAGCATCACATTTCGCCTTCTTGTTCCTACAGCTCAGACAAGCGTTCTTGACCGGCCCTTCTTTGGACCACTTGGCGACCTTGGCCCTTCCGACTCCCTCATCCGTATCAGGGGATACTGAGCCACCCGACGTGGATGAGAAATGGTTGGATGTATACGCGTTATCCGAGTAGGGGTGGAAGGTCGCCATACCGCAATGCTGGCTTTTACAGGTTGGGAAGATTCAAGAGGAGGGAAGTTGGAAGTGGATCCATTCAAGCGAGCGTCGGAAGTCCATGCGGAAATTACCACTTGCAGCCACGCCACGATCCTTATCCGGCGGCCCGCAAGCTAAAGCCTAATCAAGCCAGATTTAGGCCTGCCGAGCCCACGTCGACTTGGCATTGTAGCGCGACCGCATTTCTAAACCTAATCTCTGCTTGCGAAACGGTCTGTTCAGATTGGCATGCATCATTCATCCTCATGAGGGCGTGCCATCTTTCCGCGCCCACTCCTCCCCGACATCTGCCTTACCAGGCTCCAATGGAGCTGCGAGTCTCGGATTGTCGCGAGCCCCGGACACCTCTTTCCGCTCGTTTGATTTCTTAGATCTGCGCTGACTTGCGCGCCACCGTACAAGTGCTTGCGATTCCGACAGCTCAAGCAGACCCTCGAGGCGGCTATGTGTTTCATTGATGATGTGGAGGTATTCGGCAGGGTCGAATGCCGAGTGAAGCGAAAGCTCTGGCAGACGACGTCGACGGGGCTTGATCCCGGCAAATGGAGGTGCTGGAAGTTCGATCGCCGGCACATCCTCACCCGAATCCGATGGCTCTGAGGCGCCGTGCTCCCTTCCGAAGAGAACCACTTTCTCCTGCCTCAACCGCCTCACCATGTCCCTCAACGTGGCTCTCACGGCGCGGAAGCGGTAGATATTCCCGCGCCCTTGTCTTTTTCGCAGCATCCACCACAACAGGTCGGCAGGCCAGAAAGAGGCATGAACTCGAGGCCGTCTGAGATCGGTGTACCATTCGCTTAGCTCAGAGCGGCCTTGATCAGTGCGAATCCGGGTTTGCAGGGCGGTGACCGAAGCTTTTCCCGCTGAAGCAGGCGCTTCCTCAACGTCGAGATGGTCTTCTTCGACCTCATCCGTCTCTTCGTCCTCATCCGTCTGAAAGGAAGGCGATGTCTCCTTCTCCAGCAGGGTCAATCCTGAGTCGGAATCGACAATGGCGTCTACTGGTGAATGTGCTGTGACTCGCTGGCGAGCGAGCACATGGGAGATCCACTGACCCTGCGCTTGCACCGAGGCTTTGTGCAATGACCGGACGACATACATGGCGACGTCTACATCCGCGCGATGGACCGCATGTCGGAGCATCGTTTGGTACATGAGATTAGTCACAAGCACCGGGTCATGGCTTGCAGAGGGGATGATTTGCCGAATGCTTTTGCCCTGGGAAGACAATGATGGAGTTTTGACGTATGTCAAGGGAGTAGAGTTGTAATCGGCCGCGATGTCAAATGGTGTGGGACCAGAAGGGAAGAAATCGTCATAGGTCCGTTTTGGTCTGGTCGAAGAAGTTGCGGTTTCCGGAGCCGGATGAGCGACCATGTCGACGTCTACTTGCCGGACCAACCGCAATGCGCCCCAATCCAGTCCTCGGAAGCTGCTCAGGATGTTCTTGGGCACCTGGGCCATTTGACTCCTCAACGAAGCTGGCGCATCATTTCCCACCTCCTCGACTGCCGGTACATCTGCCTCTTCTTGCTGTGGACTAGAAAACGTTTCAAAGGCTGAAACCATACGCCACAGCTCCCCCTTCCGTCCAAGATAGCCTAGCAAGGTATTTACTGATTCGTAGTTGAAGTAGGCGGATGGCTTGTCTCCGATGATGAGGGTCGTCATGTCGAGCTTGTACATCTTCTCGAAAATCTCCTCAAGAAGGCGATCAAATACCTCGGCCATCCCTTCCTCGATCGTCAAAGACTGTAGGAGACCGAGACAGACCGAGATCAGGCGAGTAGTGATGGCGTCGAAGTCGATGCGCTCATGTTGGTAATCGCGGAGAATTGCAGAGAGCGCTTCTTTGCAATCCTCTCCTGGTTCGGCCGTCCACTGACCCTTTGGTCGAGGGATGGATGCCAAGTCACGGAGTTGTTTAGACAGCGCAGTCAGCCGATGTTTTAGCATCGTCTGCGGTTTGCCAAACCCGGGCCGTCGCTCGACTTCCTGAACGATCTGCTCGACCTGTCGCACAGCGCCAACCTTGGCTAGCATTTTCATAGCGTAATCGAATGCCCTCCACTCAACCATGTCGTCCGAACCTTCTGCCAGCCGCATGTGAGAAATAAGTCTTGACAGGCGAAAGTCCCACTGCTCCGCGGTGACGGCGTGCTTCGTGACCCTGTTCGCCCTATGTGTCTCGATGGGAAGGAAAGCGGCGGCTTGGGGACTGACGATAGCGAAAAGGACCCTTCGCAAGGTGGACCGGGGAAGCGAGCGTACCGCATCGATGTTGATCTGGCTGTAGATTTTCCATACCTGCCGAGCATGCGTTGCAGTCCTATGCTGGAACGGTTGTTTGAGTAGCTCGTCGAGAGCGGCTATTAGATCGTCCTGGTTCACGGCTCTCAAGGAGCGCCTTGGTAGGCTCCACACCTGTTTAGGGGATGGCTGGACTGAGGTTCCAGACTGTGCCTTGGACGCGGTGTAAGGTGGAGGTGGTGTCTGAGCGGGTCGCCGGGATGGCCCGGGCTCGTCATCGTGATGCGTCGGAAGTGAGGTGAAGAGGGGTCGCTGAGCTGAGATCCTAGGAGATTATCAGCGGGGATCAGGATACCTGGATCAGGGCTTACGAGGGCATGCACCATGTTTGTTGAACTGCAAGACTTCGCAGTGATACGGTCCTGAGCATGCCACGGCCTCGACGCCTGTATGTCGCTGGAAGCGGGGCCCTGGGAAAGTGACTTCGCGGTGTGGAATGAGCTAGGCGAGATTAGCTGGGGTTGGTTGGCGGTCTGTAGGGTCGCCCGAGGAAGGAAGGACGGCACCGAACGACTTCTCCGTGACCGACTGATAGGTGTATAAGTGGTTGAGCAAGCCGAAGGCTCACATTCAGCCTGCAGATTCTCAAAAACCTCCAAGCCGAAAGCAACGGTTCGCCGATGATATACCACGTAATATTATCGGGATCTACAGTATCACCGCTCTCGCCTTGTTTTCGCTGCGCCTCAACTGACTCGCCTTCGTGTCGCTTGACCCCCGTGTGTAGAATTAAGATAAGCTGGACGAGCGCAAATGAACCTCGAAACGAGACTGAGTTTGCGATTCCTGACGGTAATCCAGCGATGCCAGCGATGAGGGCGGTCTCCACTTTGACGAAACTTGTGACAGATTGCCCTCCTTTGCCGTCTTGTGTGCTCACGGCTACACCATACCGATGCTGATATTCCCAAGGAGCTGTATTTGTCAAGACTCATGGCAATAGTGCAGGATAACGAAGTTTCGTGCCGAAGGTACAGCTAGAACAAGACTTCAAATCGCCTAATACATCCCTTCGTGGCCAATCATCATGCCCGTCCTAGGCCCACTTACCCCGAAGACTCCATGCACTCTCCTCGCCAACCTAGTCCTGTCCCCAACACTCCCATCTACCATCATGACGTCCATCCCAGCCTTCGCCTTCTCCCCACCCACCCCTACTCCTGCGCAGCCCCCTCCACAAGCGATCCAGATCCACCGTAATCTAGCCCCGAACGAAGCGCGTCAACTGACCCTTCTCCTCACCCAACACCTCTTTCCAGTCCGCCACTCGCCCAAGGGTCTCATGCAAGAATCGATCGCTTTGGCTGAACGGCTCCATGAGGCTGGATTACGCTGGGATCATCATAGACGGGTCATGGGGATGCACCTGAGAGGTATATGGGAGGAGGGTCAGAGACTCGGATCGGGGAGGGTCATGGGTTGTCATGGCCCGATGGAGTGAGTTGTCTCCGGGTGTCCTGAATGGTCGAACGACTGACGAGACGCAGTCTATATGTGCAAGGGTCGTTTCTCACCATCGCAGAGGAACCGCATCCGCTTGATACGATGTCCGTCTCACTCATCCAGCGCCTTTGAATCAGCTGATAGGCTCGATCCAGGCCGATCCCAATAGAGGTCCACCATGCATCGTTCGCGGCTCTCCCCAAACTCACTCTTCAAGCAGGACTGGCCAACGCTATGCCAGGCGCCTCGACTTTCTGCGACGACCCACCCCTAGCCACAGCTTCACCGACTACAGACCGTGGCTCGAAGATCCAGAAGAGGGACAAGATCAAAAAGAGGCTCGATCTCCGAATCCGCACCGACTCGTAAGTCCGATCTGCCCTACAGCTCCGCCTATCTGATATAAGACCAGGACCTTACAGTCGAGGTCCAGACTTATCCGTACGCCATGGACAGCGGCGGGCGGGTTCGGGGTCGGTAAGTGGCCGAGATTGAGACTGAAGGTGGGGAGGTCGAAGCTCAGACGGGATGTCAAGGTGGGAGGCGAGGTTCAGACGGCCCGGAAGGTTAGCTTCGGGGGCTGGGAGGTACGCTGAGGTGTGATACATCCCTGCGGGTGCCACCTGACTGATAGCTATGTGATGAGTGCTGTCGCTCGGCATAATCGCCAAATAGACTGCCGTGCATCAGGCATGTTACAAGCTTCTTCACGGTAACAAGTATAAATCGGATGTCCGAATCGTTAGGACCCGCATCGTCGACCTATGGCGCCGGCCCAAGCCATTTTCGTATGACCGTCCTCGGCGCAACCTCGTACCCCAAATACTCATAGAACGCAACCACCTTCGTGTTCATCTCCCTTACCAGCAACTGAGCTTTCACCACGCCTCGTTGTCATTAGCCACTCCTCGGCGGCTGAGACCATCTGTCGACCGATCCCGCTACCTCGTGATTCCGGTGTGGAGGCGACGTAGTATAGCCAGCCCCGGTGACCATCATGGCCCACCATGACCGTACCGATGATCTTGCCGACCTCGTCCTCGGCGATCAGGACGTCGGAGCTGGGCTTGGCTCGCGTGAAATGGAAGTCCGCGAAGGGTCGCTATAGCTCGCTACGAGGTCACATTCGCGCCATAAAGAGACGACGTCGGCTTGGTCCTTCGGTAGGGCACCTCTGATACTCGGTGCCATGACGTTCGCGGCTGAATTGGAGAATCTGCATGTTGCATGGAATCTTGTAAAAAGCCAGCCGCGTACCCTGCCTGAAATATACCTTCATTATTTCCCAATCATCCCACCAGCTTGACCACTCGCGCGTTTCCTCAGACACCTATCCTATTACTTGTATCATCATCGACCATGGCAGTCCAGCCCGTCCCAGCCGACCTGTCGTCAGAGCTTGATCAGGCCAACGACACGGTGAGAACAGAACCTGCAAAGGCTGAGGAGCTGTACCAGAGTATCTTGAGCCGGAAAGCGGGTCAGCGCCTTCTCTCTCACTTATGGAATCATCATTGACCTTATGAGGCGTCAGTCGACGAGGATAGTCTGCGGGATCAGGAGAGTGCGGCGGTCAAGCTTGGGGCTCTCTATCGGGATCACAAGTAGGCTGCATTCCCCGCGGAAATCGGTGAATAATTGCTGATCGAGGCGATAGCAAAGCGCAGGAACTCGCTCAGCTGGTGACCGATTCTCGGACGTTCATGTCACAGATCGCGAAGGCCAAGACGGCCAAGCTCAGTCAGTCCATCACCGCCAAGCAGATTTGGTGATTAGTCGTATGATATGGTTATGAACTGACGATACCCTTTGTTAGTTCGAACACTGATCGATTACTTCCCCTCTTCCTCTCGAGATCTGCAAATGCAGGTGACGAATGAGAACATCAAATGGGCACGAGACGAGAAACGGGTGTTTTTGAGACAGAGCTTGGAGATCAAGCTTGTTGGACTGTGCGTTGCTTATTACTGCAGGACAGATATTGCCTTCGATCCAGCCGATGACTGACTTGAACTGGCAGGCAAATAGACTCGGAGCAGTACCGAATAGCTCTGACCGCCACTGAGACACTATTGAAAGAGCTCAAGCAGCTGGACGATAAAATCATCCTCACGGAGGTCTACTTGCTGGAGTCTCGAGCCGCACATGCCATTCAGAATCTTCCTCGCGCAAAGGTATGTTATCGTGGTTGCTGGTCTGTCATATCGGCTGAGTTAGTGATCTAGGCCGCCTTGACCTCCGCACGAACGACTGCCAACTCAGTCTACTGCCCACCTCTCCTCCAGGCTCAGCTCGACCTCCAAGCCGGCGCTCTCAATGCGGATGACAAAGACTACAAAACGGCCTATTCCTACTTCTTCGAGGCGTTCGAAGGGCTCACACAGGCGGATGACAAGGATCCACGGGCGCTGAAAGCCTTGAAATACATGTTGCTCTGCAAGATCATGATGGGTTTGGTATGTCAAACCGGCTTGCATGGCGGTACGACGCATTGACGATGGCAGCCCGATGACGTGCCTCCTTTGCTTCTGCTGAAAAGTGCGGCACCGCATGCTGGACCGGATCTGGATGCTATGCGCGCGACGGGTACGGCGCTAAAAGAGCGAAGTCTGGAGATGTTCAAGGCGACATTAAAGGATTATCAACCACGTAAGTCCGCCACAGTACATCCCATCGACCAGTGCGTCATCGCTGACAAGCCATGACACGCAGAGCTCCAACAAGACCCCCTTATCCGATCCCATCTTTCCGTCCTGTACGACACACTTTTGGAACAGAACCTCGTCCGAGTGATCGAGCCATACTCTTCGGTCGAACTCTCATGGATTGCACAGGAAGTCGGACAGAGTCTCCAGGTCGTCGAGGAGAAGTGCGCGATTGTCTACTCCCGTCACAGTGGAAAGCTGATCGGGATGATAGGTTGAGCCAGATGATCTTGGATCAAGTGTTCCACGGGGTATTGAATGAGAGTGTTGGGACTTTGGAGGTATACGATGAGCCTACGGAAGATGTGAGTGATGATATGAGTTATCGAGGACGGAAGCTGATGGGAGTAGCCGATGTACAATAACGCGCTGGATACGTTGAAACAGATGGGGGAGGTGGTGAAGAGCTTGTATGACAAGGTGGGTTCCCACAAGCCTCGATTCTGAACTCGACGCTGACAGGTCATAGGCGACATTGTTTTCATGAGAACCAAATTTACAGTTGAAGAAAACAGTACCATGCATATTATCACATCCACTTGATCGACACCAGACTTTTTCGTTGCCTCTTGGATTCAACCTTGATCCAGCGGGTCTGAAGATGCGGCACTGATGGCATAACAGGATCATATACAAGACCCGTGCAATGCGGATATGAATGATGCGGAGTTTCTTCCGCGATGCAAGATATCAAAACACATCCGCTCCCTAGCAGAATCACTCCACCTCCATCATGATGAATGTCCTCGGTCTCCTACGATACAAAAGTAGCCAGCCGCCTCACAAGCGGGACGTTCAGCCAAGCCGGGACATCTGCACATACCATCATCAGCCCTAAGTTTGATATTGGTCAGAGTCTTCGCTCACAAGTCTCCAATCCGGCAATCTCTCGAGGTGGAGGAAGCTGATACGGCCCCACCTCATCCGTCTCTGGCGTCAACAATAGGTGATCCGACTTATCATCCGGTCGGACCCGCCCAGACACTGCCTTCAGGATCTCGGCTGATATAGGAGCCTCGTAGTCCGCGTTGTGGTATTGGCTAATGAGTTTCTGGATCTGGGAGGGGGAGAGGATCCAACAGACGTCAAACAGGATCTCGATGTCGCCCATGGTAGCCTTCTTGAGCTGGAGCAACTTGGTCGCTTGCATGAGGTGCTCGAGCTGGAGGAGACCTTCAGGCATGTCGTGGGATTTGCACCATTCTGAAAGACAGATCAGCTTCGGCAGATACTCCTTGTGCAAGCAACGTACCTTCGATTCGGGTGATATTATACTGAATCTGCATCGCTGCGAGCCCGACCAATTAGCGATCGGCACATCGGAAGGAAGGACCGATCCACGTACCCCGCTTCCAAGAACAGAAGTTCCTCCGCATGATCAAGTCATTAAACGCAATCTGTCCAATGAGCTTGAGCAATTCCGTCACGACCTGCTGCATCACGCTCTCCTCCATGTAATAGCTCTTGAGGCACTTCCAGACCTTGTTGAGCAGGTTGAGGATATCGTCCATGCTGGCAGCAGGTTGTGTCTGGCCTTGCATGCCTTGCAGCATCCGGGAGAACATCCGTCCCGATCCATCAGAGGTGATGAAGCCGGGCAGAGATTGGGATTCGATGAGTGCCGGGATCACCATCTTATTCAGACGTTTCTTGACCTCCAACATCCAGGTGTGGTAGATGTTGTATTCGAGCGAATCGAGATCGTGCTTCACGATGCCGACAAGCCGCTCGTACGCCTCCCAATCGAGCTCGCGACCACCAGCCTCGTCATTACCGGGCGCGATGCCTTGTTGGGCATCCGATTCTGCGACGCAAATGAAGGAGAGGATCTCCTGCACATTCGAGAGCCAGAAAATACCAGGTATGATGACATCTTCACCTTTGAAAGTCTGGCAAATCAGCACAAGGAGGAGTCGGTCTACTCACGATGACGTAGTTCTGGATTTCTTGCATGACGTTCGCCAGAAACCGCTCGGATTCCGGTATCATGCCTAGCTTCCACATTTCATTTGATACGAGGCTGATGAGATGAGCGGGGAAGATGACCTCTTTGGCGAGAGGTGGGTTATGCAAGCTGGCGGCGGGTATCTTGAGATTCTGAATCAAGCCTTTGAGAACGTCTTCGTCCAGGCCCTCGTCATCCTCAAGCAGCCTCACGATCTCGTCCGGCGAATTGTCGCTGACGGTCGGTAAACCATTCGAATCTCGTGGCCGGAGCGGGCCGTTCTGAGGATACATAACGGACACTGCACGTGGATTCGCTTGTCCCTTCTTCAGCGCTAGAATCTCGTCTGACGAAAGGTTGCGAGCGTGTGTGAGTGCGCCGGTCCCGGTCGTCGAGTGCCGCCGTACTCGTCGCCGTGACGTGCTAGGACCTCGGGTATCCGGTCCACCGTTCTCGAACGTCCGTAGACCATTAGCAGTCGGAGATGTAGGCGGTTCTCGCTGGTGCTTTGTGAGAGCATGGAGCGCATTTGATCGACTGATCTGCTCTTTCAAGGTGGAGAGCTCAGATCGCAGACCAGCCGTGATCGACGCGTCCTCGGTTGTCCGTGCGACAGCCGAGTCGATAGTGTATTGCTTGTCCTCCAAGTCCTGTGCAGCATGCTGAAGCTCTTCTGTGAGCCTCGCCACCTCCCTCTCTTGGAGCGCAACCCTCGTCGCCGCCTCTTGCATCTTCCGATCGGTCTCTGCCTTGGCGGCCATGATTTCCTCGAAGCGTGACGCCGGGACCGTAGGTTTCGCGAGTTCCGCCTCCATTCCCTTCGCCCGGGAATGCACCTCCTCATGCTTCCCGTGCCATGCGGAAACTTGCTGTTCGAGCGATCGGACACGCGAAGCGAGGTCCTTGTTGTCCGCAGTTCGCCTCTGGAGCGTCTGAGTGAGCTCGACAACCTTATTCTCAAGCTGATACGAGATCTCCTTGAACTTGGATGCGGATTTCGCCTCCGTTCGAAGACCACGCAGCTCGCGGACGGCGAGCTTCCGACGCCACTGAGATTGTAAAATGATGACTTGACGAAGCTGAGCTTTGGATCTTCGACGAGCGACACTGAGCGGTATAAGCATGAATTCCAAGCAGCGATGAACTACGAACAGGCCGCGGAATAGACATTGCAGCTGCAAGATAGCTGACATCGTCCTCTCCATCAGAGCGCGTCGTCGCGCTTGGTGCCCTCGGATCACTGTAATCCGATCAGCAATTTTGCGAAACCCTTTACATCCCACTCACGAGCTTGGATCTTGATGACAGACGTCCTGAGATCACGGTATATCTTCCGAGCTAACCATCCCCTGGCGACTCTCTGTATCCGGACCGCGGCCGTCTCCCTCCGAAGCTCCTCGACGTAGCGTCTTGCCAAGATCCCCTTCCACCAAGCCTGGATCCGTATCGTTGATTTCCGCAAATCTTGGTATTGCTTATAAGCGATACGTCGGCGGACATTCTTCTGGACGAGGGTGACGAGCTCGTTGAGGCGCCGGGTGCGGAGGGATTCGAGGTAGGCTAGCATGCCGGCGCGGAAGAATATCTTGGTGAGACCGATTTGATACTTATCTTCCTCGTTGATTGTCTTTGACAAGATAAGCGAGCAGAGGGTCCTGACGTCTGTGTTGGCGTTCCACTGTTTTGAGCTGACTAATACGTAGTATCTGCCGGTCAGCAAAGTTCATCAAGACTTAGCTCACCTCTCAGCGAACTCGGCAAATGTCCATCGACTCGGATACCCAGCACAACTGATGCGGATGGTTTCTAGCACACCACAAGCCCGTAATTGCGAAAGAACCTGCTGCGGCTCCAGCAGCCATGCTTTCTTCGCGTCATTAGGCTTGATGCACCGGATGTAATGGACATTCGTGTTATTGATGGTATCCATAAGATTGATGAGCGAGTGCTTGAAGATCGATCCAAGGGTTGGCTTCCTAACTGCTGCGCCTGGACGCTTAACTCCTGCGAGGTCGTCTCCGTTGGGTTTAGCCGTGTTCGCAGCCGCCAGAGCCGCATCTAGAACCTCGCGCAGAAACTCGTTCGACGATCCCTGGAGTAAGGCCAATTGCTCATCGGGGACGGTATCCCGGTTCTTCTCTATGAAGCCGTCGACATCATATGTGACATCAAGGGCGTAGTGCGCGATGGTGAAAGCGTTCTGGTTGAAACGGGGCCTCTTGAAGATATCTTTATGCTCCGGCTTAGTAAGCTGTTGGTGAAGCTTACTGGCGAAGGAAGCATCGGCGCCGGCGGGAAGTCTCGATTCCTCGTCTAGAAGGGTAAGAATCCCCATCTTTCCCTCGATAACGTCGATGCAAGCTTGATTGTCGGCGAAGTCGATGAATTTCCAATTGATCTGCTCGCGAACATACTCTTCTTGCTCAAGCTGCAGAAGTCAGATCTCTAGACAAGAGCTGTTTCTTTGCGTACCTTGAAGACATGTGCATTGAACTTGAATGTCATCAGCCATGGGATAAATTATCCACCAGTATAGCTCACCTCCTGCTGTAGCTTTTCATTTGCCCAATTGATACAGAATTGCTCAAACGAGTTCTGGACAGAACACATCAACATCACATTCCGCTTTACGATGCCTAGCCTCACCTTCTTGAAGTGCTCGAAGCCGTACTTCACATCCTGTCAGCCTTCTCGAGACGATGACTCGAAACAACTAACGATATCCAGCACACCGATGAATTTTGTGGCCTTCTGTGCTCCCAGTCCGCCCTCGCCGCCCAAGCTTTCATTGACGACGCCGACCAGCCACTACATCTTGATAAGCCACAATCTTCACCGTTTATCCGAAAAGCGCACATCAAACAAGCACGAGTATACGAATTTCGCCACCGAGTCCCGGACGACCGAAGCCTGGGCAGAACCGAGACTCGTGACGATCTTCTCGCTCCTCGTTATCAGCTGCTTCTTGATCGTCCACCTCTTGAACTCTGCTGCTGGCAATCCGAGCAGATTCGTCGCCAACGCCAACGCCGAATCATCATCCGCAAGTACCGCATCCGTACGGGCCTGCGTGATTTTGATGTTGCCGAGGTGCAAAAGAGCAGCGAGCAGCTTGAAGACATGCCATTGTCGTTCCACGCTGATACCAACCGTACTGAGGGCCGTCTGAGTATCGCGGAACTCTTTGGCATCATCCAGTCCAGGGATCGGGGTGGAAGATGGACCGCCACCAGCAAGATAGGCGAAAGCTCCTGGATCGGAAGAGAGCGAGAGATCTTTCCGCTCTTTCGAGGGGGCACCAGCGAGAAGCTGGTAGAAGATGTGGTAGTTCCGCTCGGACTCGGGTTGGTAGACTAGTCGGGAACGCTCGAGGAGATAGGTTCGTATTCGAGCGCCAACAATCTCGTGCGAGTTATCAAATAGGATCTATAGGCATATCAATATACGCGATCGGAGTTGCGCCAGAGACGGACCTCGATGTACTTCCCGAACCGAGACGAGTTGTCGTTTCTGGTCGTCTTGGCATTCCCGAATGCCTCCATGATGGGATTGCTCGCCAAGATCTGCCTCTCTGTCTCGCTCATCCCTTCTTCCTCGCAGCCACCATTGGCGCTGCCATCTGCTATGCGTCGACGACTGGATGAGGAGCCACTCTTGGCGGGGTCATCTACCGAGGCAAAGTACCGAAGAATGAATTTGGCTGAAACCGTCTTGCCAGCACCACTGCGGCGGATGAGCTGATGTGGATCGGCAGATACCGGACGCACCTCTCTCCGCTGACAACTATAGTCTGATCACCCGCACCAGTCTGATCAGTCCCCCCTGTTCCTGCTCCTCGCCGCATGCAGTCCAGGGCCTCCTCGGCGATGGCAAACAGGTGTGGCTCGAGATCGCCCTTTTTTCGTCCGGAGTATGCCTGGATGATCTCGGGGCCATCTGTGGACAGTCAGCGCTGTCAGCAGAAGAGGAGTTGAAGACTGACAGATTGACAATGGGCTGAAGGGATTGAGCGCGACCTGCATGTTCTATTAGCTACCAGCTTCGGTCCGCCAATGCGCACACACCAACACGATCCCGGAGTATGTGTATGGCAGATGTAAAGCATATCTCGTCGCAATGGCATGTAGTACTAACCGAATCGTCAGCTCAGATCCACGTATGCGCTTGTCCGACAAACCACTCGGCTCATTCAGATTGCTGAGACTCGCCAAATCCTCTGAGCTCTCCAATAACGGCGGGTTTCGCAACGGCGGCACAGCATCCTGCCCAGGCGGCGGTGTTGCCGGCTGAACATTGTTGGCCGCCCCGTCTGAAGCCGCACTCAACACCGCCAAGGGGAACTTCAGCGTCTTGGGAGCTCCCTCGTCCCCATCGCATGTCACGGCGAGTATTACTTCCGAGCTGGGCGAGGCATCGGTAGGATGGGTGAGGGAGGAGACCGTACCGGCGGACCAGCCTGTTACAGGGTCAGGTAACCATATTCGAGTCCCTTTGGCGTATGCTGACGCCATGACCTTGGCAGGATATAGGCAGAGCAGAGGGCGTGGGAAGAAAGCGGGATGTGGTTCACAGCCAGGAGCAGGCTAGATGGGAGATATTTAAACCCTGCGAGATTGACAGGCGATCGAAGTCGGTGTCAATCCATGCGAGGGTGAAGAGATGGCCGAGGAAGGTGGGAGTATTAGGGTCGACGTAACGCCTTGGGGATTAAGGATGGCGACCAAAATCGCAAGATACTAGCTGATTTCAAATGAAATGTAGAACGAGGTCGCCTCTCTAGTTTGACGACGAACGCAGGATCCTACCGGTGTTTTATTCCCACAAACCTGAAACGAGCCGAGCGCGACCAAGCATCAGACGCGCCCGAGACACGTCATCAGGGATTTGCTTCCGACTGCCCCAAAGACACTACCGGTGGAGGCCTGTCTTCGTCTGAAAGTGACGGGTCTTGACGATGGTGTTCCCTCCGGATACTTACGGACCCACGGAGCTCAGATTGTCAAGTACGCGCCACCAGGCGTCTTGCTTCCCTCAAGATGCCCCCCTTGCAGTTCCAGCCGCTATGCTCACAGCCCACCCCCTCTTTTTGGTCCGCCGTGAACTCCCTCAAGCTCGACAGGCAAGGTTTAGACGATTCTCAGCTCCCTGTTCATGGCTGGATAGACGAAGGGAAAGAGATCATCGTCCGAGATGCGTCAGCAGGAAAGGGTGATGCTCGGAAGTTCATTGGCGTTGACGGGAGTGTATGCGTCGGAGCAGGCGCTTTTGGCGGGGAAGCAGAAGTGTAAGTGAGTTGCTCTCGGGATCCGTAAGGACTAAGCGGACAACCCCTTCAGACCACCCACGGATAGCATACCTCTTAGCGGCTCTTTTAAGAACTTCAATACTATCGAAGAGTTCCGTGACACCGAAGGGAAAAAACAGCTGTTCAACGAAGTCGTTGACTCCGTCAGTCCCTTTGACCAGACATACGATATACACCCCTCACGCAGCGCCTGTACAGATCCTTGGGTCCTTCTCCACCGACTCGCCGGACTTGAATCCTTTCCTCCTGGTCACCTTTGCCGACCTGAAGAAATACGTCTACCATTATTGGTTCGCTTTCCCCGCGCTGGTAGCGAAACCAGGCTGGGAGATCTCGGAGGACGGCGCGCAGGCTGCCGAGGAGGATGTGAGGCACTCCAAAGAAGATGAGGACTGTCTAGCTGACTGAAGCTAGGATGTTGCCGAGATCCGAGAGCTGGAGCTTTCGCTTGTGGCTGACTCTACTGGCGGCGAGACATCCGACAACGCGAACAGGCCATCAAGACCGCACGCTTTTCTCGTAAAGGGTGCATTGGGACAACGGACGATCGCCCCTCTGTCCGCCGCAAGAGACTTCTTCACCGGTGTCCCAGAATCCGAAGTGAGCCAACCGCGCGAAGGCCCGATTCCAACTGACCATTCCCAGCGGACAGTAGCATTCCATGACCCATCTTCCCTCCCTGATAATCCTGGCTGGGTGCTGCGAAACATCCTGTACTACCTACATCACGCCCACTCCATCTCGTCGATCAACGTCATCTGTCTTCGGTCTGGCTCCGCCAGCCGGAAAGGATTTGTAAGCGTCCCTGCGACCCAGGAAACGGAAACAGGGGAGAGACCGCAGACAGTCGGATGGGAGCGAAATAAGGCGGGAAAGCTGGGGAGCCGAGTGGCCGATCTGGGACCCATGATGGATCCGGCAAGGTGAAATCGCAATTTTGCATGCTTCACGATACTGATTATTGCTTAGACTAGCTGATCAGGCGGTCGACCTAAACCTCAAGCTCATGCGATGGCGGATCCTACCGTCATTACAACTGGAAAAGATCGCTGCGACCCGGTGCCTTCTACTTGGGGCGGGGACGTTGGGATGTTTTGTGGCTAGAGCGCTCCTGGTTGGTCATGGTAAATCTTTCTGAGGCTGAGGCTGACGGCACAGGGCTGGGGTATCCGAAATATCACTTTCGTCGATTCGGCTCGAGTCTCGTATTCGAATCCAGTCCGACAGCCCCTCTTCGATTTTGAGGACTGTTTGAACGGTGGGAAACCAAAAGCCCAAACCGCTGCCGAGCGACTGAAGAAAATCTTCCCTGGTGTCGTGAGCGCAATCTGGCGATAGTGAAACATCCATCTGACGAGCTTTAGAATGCCACCGCGCACGACTTTACCATCCCCATGCCTGGACATCCGATCTCGTCCGCATCAGTAGCCTCTACCCAATCTGATGTCCATCGCCTCGAAGAGCTCATCAAATCCCACGATGCGGTCTTCCTGCTCATGGACTCCCGCGAATCGCGCTGGCTGCCTACGGTCATCGGAGCAAGTGAAGGGAAGATCGTAATCAATGCCGCGCTCGGCTTCGACTCGTACCTGATCATGCGCCATGGTGCTCGACCGGATGAGGAGTCGAAGGGTGGCAGGAGATTGGGCTGCTATTATTGCAACGACATTGTCGCTCCCACCGACGTGAGTCTCCCGCCACCTCTTCGGTACAGGACTGACGGTACTTCAGTCGTTATCGGATAGAACGCTGGATCAGATGTGCACTGTGACGAGACCGGGCATCGCCCCCATTGCCTCTGCTACAGCTGTCGAGCTCCTCGTCTCCCTTGTCCAGCATCCTTTAGGGTACTTCCGTTGACTGTGTCCCATGTGCTACTGACCAATCGTCAGGATACACGCACCGGCCGAAACAGCGAACGACGATCGACCGGAAAACAGCGGATCCCCGCTCGGTGCCGTGCCTCATCAATTAAGAGGCCAGCTCAGTGCGTGGCGGACGATGCTCATCGAGGGCGCTGCGTACGATAAATGTACAGGGTGCAGCAAGATCGTGAGTCCCTCTCGCCTCAAAATTTCGCATACGGACTTCGCTCAGGTGGTCGATGCCTATCGGAATGAGGGCTTTCCGATGCTCCTCCGAGCGTTCAACGAGTCTGACTACCTGGAGAAGCTGACAGGATTGGACGAGCTGCACAAGGAGAGCGAGGCGATAATGGAGGATGTGGATTGGGAGGAGGGGAGTGAGGGGAGCTTCTAGGTGACTGCGAGACGGACAATACCGACATGTACATACCCTCTAAGCACCTTACATTCCAAGGGCAAGATGATCAGGCACGGCGCGACTTTCAGGCTTGGTGGCAATGTTGAGGCTGAAGCTGGAAGAAATTTCGAGGTGAATTCTATCGAAGGGGGGATGATGCTCGAGGTGGAGTAAAGTGAGAGCTTCTCGGACAGTCGTGTGATCATATCGCCTGTCACAAGATACAAACTTCCTTATCGGGCACGCATTCTTCTGACGAGCTACCCTGCACGCAGGGAGATCCGTTGAGACCGTTGATCCAGCCAGAAAGACGCCTCCCGTGAGCGACCAAGGTGGAGAGGCATCGAATCAGCGTTGACTTCCTGCCTCAATCGGCATCGTTTCTTGCCCCGATCAGATGCCTTATCTCGTCAAGAAAGAGGTATGATGGTGAATGCCTAAGCGCCCTTATGAGCGAGGGATCGAATCCAAATAGCGAGGGCGAAGGAGGGTCAGAGATACCGTCGAAACGGACGACCATGGATATTGTTGAAGTCGCACCGTACGTCCGGATATCTATAAAATCAGCGTTTCTGTCGAGAGCATCGCTCTCGTCATTGAAGGATATTTAGGTCATAAGATGCTAACTTGCTGGTACGGTACCGATGAACGCGACGGCAGTTACATCCAAATGGTTTTGGTCATCGGGCTCGTACCATGTCACATGCGAGATCCTGCCAAGACCGCCACATGAAGCAAGCTCATCGTGATCTCGAGCCTCCACGACAGACGGCACAGGAAGCCAAGAACGGCAATGCCGGTCAAGCCGAAGGCAAGCGCAGGATGCAAGGTGATTCCGGTGAGTGAGGGTTGAAGGGACATTATCTGGCCCCTGACTATCAGTGTGGACTCTGCATTCAGGATCTAGGTCCTCACTTTCAAGACAAGAACACCGGCGCGGACATGACTGCTTGTGAGACGAGATTGTGGAGTGGGCGTCGGTAGAAGGTCGACGAATTGAGGCGCACTGAGCTCGTCTTGAGGTGATGGGAGCGCTAGTACAGGTCGAACAGGCGACTGGCTCACTCGCCATGGGTCCTTCATGATATAGTCAGCCTTCCGGCACGGGTACTGGTCTTTTGAAGCGCACGTCAGATCGGTCTGAAGGAGCAGATGGTGAACGCCGCAACGCTTTGGCGACTCCATTGAGCGGTCTCGTCAAGGTCGTGAACATTCCGCCGCCGTTTGTACTTGTCAACGCCTCGTCTGGTCTCTGAAGAGATCTTGAATGTCAGTAAGGCTGTTTGCTCGCGAATGAAGGGGCTCTTACCACTCCTCGCAAGCCGATCTTGACTTTCTCTGCAGCTGGGCGGGCGTCGGGATTGACGTCGACTAGCCTCGACAAAAGCACCAGGAGATCACGGGGGATGTGCCGACGTTCACAAGATTTCACCAGATCAGCTGTCGGGATGAAGCTGTCTCAGACACATCAGCAGGGCAAGGAAGATGGAGAGAACTATGAACGAACCCAGGATAAGCGATGATCTCCGCTTGTAACGCTGCGAAATCCTCGGCATCTTGGTAAGGGAGTTGCAGAAAGAGCAGTTTGTGCAGGATCATGCCTGTCTTCTTTCAGCTTGAATCATGCGGGACGATGCTTGAACAGACCAAGTGACCACATGTCAGCATGACTATCGGATGGTCGCCATTGCCCGCTGAGGTCGGTAATGAGAGTCTCCGGAGCCTGTACCGATGAGACTTTAGTCCGGATAGGGGGGGAGTGGGCAGGGCGGACCATATATTCCATAGTTCCGGTATGGCCCGTGCGCTCCCTCTTTCCGCGTAGCATTTCCTCGGAAGTACCAAAGTCCGAGATCATAGCTTTGGGTCTTATTTTCAGCTCCATCGATCTTGTTCTCTTACATTAGCTTCCCCTCTTCCCAGTGGAGCAGGACATTCGAGCACTTCAAGTCGAGGTGCAAGATCGAATTTGCGTGCTATTCCCATCAGCAATCCTACCAGTACTGCACTCACTAGGAAGGCCAGTCCCTTCACAACATCCCCGAAGAGCTGCACCACCTCGTCCAGTCCAAGATACATCACCGCCCTCGTCTCCTCTCTCTGCTTGCCAATGCCAAATCCACTAAGACGACGTTTCTTGAACGCCTTGATCCGCTCAGCTTTGGGAAGTTGACCGAGGCTCTGTCCATCACCTATGCTGCCAGTTGAGAGGTCTGGTCTGGAGATTTGCGTGGAATGTGATCGGGCGAGGAGGAAGGTGTCGAGGTTACCGGCGGTAGCGTACATCATGAGAACGTGAAGGGCTGTGATGGGAGGACCGAAACTGAACTATACGGTTAGGCAGGCTTTGAGCAAGAGGAGAGAGAAGGACGAACGAACCTGGAGAAGCGGGCAATGTCGATCCAGGAATGATGATACGGTATGATATGCGGATGTCGCAGAGCTTCAAGCAGTCGCACTTCCCGTAGCATACGAACTAGGTACGATTTGCTTGTCCCAACAGCTATCTTTTTCACCGCATATGTCCCTGAACCCTATCAGCTCAGGAGCAAGCATTCCGACTCACCAAGAACACTCCCTCCGATAATGTGAGTGGCGAGGTACACGCTTCCTTCCGCTCCCATCCCTAACCGACATTCTTCTCGGAAGTACCGCTCGTAATACCCCTTTGCTGGCACCTCCTCCAAGCCATCATCTTCCGGCATCGGAGTGGGTATCCTCATCCTCGGACCGGGTGATGGTGGTCGCGAGCCCTCATGAGCTTGTTCGAGGATCTGGAAATACCCTCTCTGACCCATGGCGAGCGCTTCCGCTGCGGCGAGGGGAACATCGGGAAGGGGTTGAGAGCAGTATGGACATATCGGACGGGAGATGGTCTCGGTGGGAGTGTCGGAGCGGTAGGGAAGGAGGAGTGGGCGTCTGATGGAGGGTCCGGGGTCGAGCGGATGGGGTTGAACGGAGAGGGCATGCGATGGAGGGTGGTAGAGGATGAGCTGATTGGAGGTCTGCCTGGGTCGAGTCAGCTGAAGAACGTATCAATCCAAGAGGAGTACCCAATTGGCGTCCAGATGATCGCTGTATTGTTGAGCTCATCCATCTTCGCTTGGCTTCAAGGCATGCAAGACGCTCACCGGAACTTGGTGCAAGATCCCCCCCCCCCCCCCCGCGCACTCGTCGCGTGGCCACTCATCTAGCCAGGTCACAAAGTTTCTCACGGTTGCCTACCCCGACGTCGTTACTAGCAGGACCTAGACAACCGTTGACGCAACGCGGCCGAGCCTCCACAACACCTCTGCGATCATTCGAACTCCTGAATAGTCATCGGGGCAAGCTTGGTCACTGACCAGCCCATTCCCTTCACGATCCACCGCTCCTCAACCCCAGTCGAGGCCCCATTCCCGCCATGACCTCCTTCTTCAATTTCGCAACCCAGCCTGTAGAGGTGGAGATCAAGCTGAATGGAGAAGCAGAACGACGGCAAGTGGAGGTAAAGGGGGAAAAGGAGAAGAAGGAGATGTGTCCGGTCTACTATGACGGGGAAAGTGTGATTGGGCAGGTGAGCTCTCAGCCATGGCTTCCTGATACTCGTGCGGAAATTGCTCCAGCGGGGATCAAGAGCGCAGCTGATCGAGGTGATGCTGTAGGTCACAGTACGAGTGAAGGATGGACGGAAATTCCAACATGACGGGATCCGCATTGAGCTCACCGGTTCAATAGGTTAGCCTCTGCTCCATCTTCTCGCTTGCTCAGCTGATTTTGTGACCGGCAGAACTGTTCTACGACAGAGGAAATCATTACGAGTTTGTGTCGTTGTCTCAGGAGCTGGCAGCAGCTGGGGAGATGCGACAAGCTCAGACGTTCGATTTTACGTTCAAGAATGTGGAAAAGCAGTATGAGAGCTATTCGGGGATCAACGTGAAGCTCCGGTAAGCTGGACCCATCACCCTTCACTCAGTGTCTATATGCAGCGGAACATTGGGTCAAGACTGACACTCAGACAGGTATTACCTACGAGTGACACTAGCTCGGCGGATAGGCGAGGTGCTGAAGGAGAGAGAATTATGGGTCCATTCATACCGAATGCCACCGGATTCAAATACGAGCATCAAGATGGAGGTGGGGATAGAGGATTGTCTACATATCGAGTTTGAGTATAATAAAGCAAAGTGAGTGGGGAAGAGCCGGTTGAGCTAGGTCGAGCTGATAAAGCTATTCTTCTGCTTGTCGTCTGTCCTCCTTCGTCGCTCGCTACATCCCTACTCTGTGTTGACCACACTGCACGAGTCCCAGATACCACCTGAAGGACGTCATTGTCGGCAAAATATACTTCCTCCTCGTCCGCATCAAAATCAAACACATGGAACTCTCCATCATCCGGCGAGAAACGACCGGTGCCGCTCCCAACCTCTACAACGAGTCCGAGACCATCACCAAGTTCGAGATCATGGATGGCGCACCAGTCCGAGGCGAGACTATCCCCATCCGATTGTTCCTCGGTGGCTTCGAGCTCACTCCAACCTTCCGAGACGTGAACAAGAAGTTCTCGACGCGGTATTACTTGAATCTGGTATTGATCGATGAGGAGAATCGGAGGTATTTCAAGCAGCAGGAAATAACGGTGTTCCGGATTCCGTAAATACACCTTCGACTCTCAGCTTCGCGCTGACGGGGTGATTCAGTGAAAATTAGACTTTACCTGAGGAAAGATACCAGTGTCTTGATATCCCATATACGACATGATGAGCACGATTCATCGGCACATGATGACATGCATGAGCTGTCATCAGCCCGCTCAGTCAAATGAAGCCCCGCCCCGGTCCAGTCCTACGCATCATCTCCGCCTCCTCCGCCCCCATCCCAAGCCTCCCATAATCCATCTCCATCCCCATCCCCACCCCATCCATATCATCCATGTCATACTCGCTACCCCGCTGAGCCGCTCGCTCCCGTCGTAATCGATCTCTTCCTTGGATCTGGGCGACGGAGGGAAAGGTGAAGGCTTCCCATATGTCGGCGCGGCGGATCTGGAGGCCGAGGCAGGTTGAGAGGAAGCAGTAGATGATGGCGAGGAAGCTAGGCCAGGGTTCGTCATTAGCTTGTCTGAGGTGGGTCGGGATAGAACAAGTAGGGAAAAACCTGGAGGTATGTTATGATCAGGGAATGCTAGAAGGATACGTACAGGACAAAACTGCATAGCAGGAGGAAGAGGAACAATCCCTCGTCCATCTCGCTGGGTAGACGTGGGAATCTGCCGTACCGGCAGTCAAATTCAAGATAGGAATATCTCGTTAACGTATAGACATAACAGCCTGCGATAAGTGAGTTAATTATGAGACGGTTCAGCCCCTGAAAGAATGATAGACGGAGCAAATCCAAAGGGTAATCTGGCCCGGATCTCAGCAGATACAATTGGGCTCACATTGCACGTGACCTGAATCTGACCACACGGAAATTTAGAAATCTTGCGGTCGACGACATACAGCTTTGGATGTCCGGTCTCATCACCTGCTACAGAGACGGACAGTAGGACGAGGCGCTGCAGTATGGCCGTTGGTGATCATCATCACCGTCCGACCCTCAAACAGGTGCGATACCTTGTCTCCCCAGTCCTACGTTCCGCTGACATCCCTATTGCTCCCAGATCAACAAATCCTTCAAGTCGAAACATGCTTCCAAAGGGTCGCTCAAGACCGCCGCAAAAGGTATCCTCTTCTCTTTATACTGGATCCATCCCAGCTCACACCTCGTAGGCAAGATGGCTCCTCCTTCAACCACCACTGGGCGTCCCCACAAGAACCTCTCCGCCAGCTCGAAGAAAGTCCGACTGAACGCCAATGCGCAGAAGAGGGAGATGAAGCGAAAGAATGTGGTGGAGGATGTCAGATTCTTCTCCACGTCTTCAGGTGGAGGTGAGTCTTTCCATTGTACGCTCACCTCACAGCTTACTGGTGTCTACAGGTCAAGTACCGAGAATCATCTTCATCGTCCCGCTCGTCCCTTCGCTCTCTCCCAGACGATTCCTCGCCAACCTCCTGCCATCACTCGGCCTATCAGACACTGAGCTTGAGGACATCATCAGCTCACTAAATGAGCGAGGGCAATATCTAGTACGAGCACCGCGGTTCAAGACGAGTCTCCAGATCAACCTGCTTCCGCCGATATCGGTGTATCCGACACTCGACGCCGCACTCGTCAGCGACTACGTTGTTCTGCTGCTGAGCAGTACAGACGAGGTACAACTCGAAGGTGAGGCGGTACTGCGTTGTCTCCAGGGACAGGCCGGAGGCGTCGAGGTGGTCTCTTGTGTTCAAGTGGGTTCACTCGTTGCGCATTTGGCCAAACTGATGATTCTGCCTTAGGCGCCAGGCGACTCGCCTCTCACGTCTTCCACCAAACAGCTCATTCATAAGTCTCTTCTATCCTTCACTCGCTACTTCTTCCCTGCTGTCACGAAGATACACTCCTCCGATACGCCAAACGACGCGGCGCTTCTCGCACGGGCACTTTGTGAAGGCACTCCAGGTGGTACGAGGAGCGGCGATGGTCGAGCCTATACTGTGGCAGAAGGTAGTGGAGGCATACGATGGACGCCGGATGACGGTGAGAGTGGAGAGGTCGGACGCTTGGAAGTTACCGGGACTATTAGGGGAGGCTGTCTTGATGCGGACCGGCTGGTGCATCTGCTTGGACATGGAGACTACCAAGTCGACTCGGTGAGTTTCGGACTTATATCGATGAAAAGTCTGACAATCGGCAGATTCTGACAGCAGGTCCATCGTCGGTACTCCAAGCCGCCAAAAGGCATCACCAATCAATGATCCTCGACACCCCGTCCGCTCCGCTATCCTCGCCTACCGAAGCTGCCGATGATCTAACCGCTACCAATGCGCCCGACCTCTTGGCCAACGAGCAGACCTGGCCGACCGAAGAGGAGATGGCGTCCAGCAATGGTATCGCAGCGGGGGGCTCAGAGGGGAAGCGGGTCAAGAGGGTACCGAAAGGGACAAGCGCATATCAAGCTGCTTGGATATTCGACGACGAGGATGATCCCGACGACGACGAGGATGATGATCGAGATGGCGAGATGGAAGTGGAAGGTGATCAGCCGGTCAATGGGACCAATGGGACCGAAGAACATGAGGAAATGGAAGATGTCGAACTTGATTCTCGCAGAGGGCAAACACACCGCGACCTAGACCCGGAAGAGGAAGAGGCCGAGTACGTTCACCGACACCTTTCAGACACGATCACTGATCTGCACAGGTACGAGGACTACCTCCGAGACCGAGAACGAGCACACCGCGACGACCTGCTCTTCCCTGACGAGATCGACACACCTCGCCATGTCCCAGCTCGGACCCGATTCCAGCGCTATAGAGGCCTCAAAAGCTTCCGGACGAGCCCTTGGGATCCCTACGAGAACTTGCCCGTGGACTATGCGCGGATCTTCCAGTTTGAGAACTTCTCGGCGACGCAACGCCGGATAGAGCGGGAAGGACGGGAACAGGGAGTCAAGGTGGGTTCATTCTTGCTAGCGATTTTCGAGCTGATGTAGCCAAGGCCGGAACCAGGGTTGTCCTGGTTCTCAAGAATGTTCCGAGGTCCATCATCGAAGATCGGGATCCTGCCGTGCCCATCATCGTACACGGACTGCTGCAGCACGAACACAAGCATTCTGTGATCCACTTCCTTGTGCAGCGAAATACGGAGTACACGGAGCCCGTCAAGGCGAAGGTTCAGCCTTTTCATTTAAGCGTCACGCCTAGCTCACGGTCTGGGCACAGGACCCCTTGATTCTCTGTGTCGGTCCTCGGCGGTATACTATTTGCCCACTGTACTCTCAACATGTCCCTGGCGGAAGCAAGGGGATCAACAACGTCCATAAATCGGAGAAATACCTACGACCGGGCGCAGCTACAGTCGCAACCACATTCGGACCGGTCTCTTTCGGCAAAGCTCCTTGCCTCCTTTTGAAGGACGAGGGACCAAGCAATGGTACGAGACTCATCTGCCATCCGTTTGAATCGGGAGCTAAATAATCCTCCTCAGTACCCAGCCTGGTAGCAATGGGCTCCTCCCTGCCCCCCGATCCCACACGCATCATAGCCAAACGCATAATCCTCACCGGTCATCCCCTAAAGATCCACAAGAAGACCGCCACCATCCGATACATGTTCTTCCAGCGCCCCGACGTCGAATACTTCCGCTCCGTCGAGCTGCATACCAAGTTCGGAAGGATCGGGCATATGCAGGAACCGCTCGGGACACATGGGTACTTCAAGGCGCATTTTGATGGGCCGATTGGACAGATGGATACGATTTGTATGAATTTGTACAAGAGGCAATTTCCTAAGGTATGTTGAGCGCTATTTGGTGAGCTTCGAGCTGATGGGGTGCAGTGGGCTGAAGAGTTAAGGGCTACTCGTCGAGCGGACGTGGTAGACGAGGCTGAGGGTGATGACGGGACGATGGAGGTGGAGTGAGATGCATCATTCACCTGATACAAATCATGAATGACCCGCATGCGACCTGACATCGATCGAATCCGGCGAGAGCGTGACGAAAATGACAGCAATGATGTAGGCCTTGGATTACTTATCCTTGAGATCGGATTCGCCTCCTTGGCTTCTGAATCCCTTACGACCCGGCTTGAGGGGTCGGAAGCCAAGACGGGCTGCCACTAGCCCCACTGGACTCGGTGATCGACAGCCGAAAACCTCGATCCCGGAGCAGGGGTCTACTTTCCCATATGCCTCTCTAATGGGAATCGACCGATGTTTCACAAGCCATACTATGCTGCGCTGGACAATATGTTACAATTCCCTACCCAGACGCACCTGCGCGCTCTTTCAAGGGAGTGCTATGACAGCATCGCTTCAAAATGAAGCCTAATTGCCAAACAGTTGCACGATCTTCGGCCCAAACGCCCAGCATAAATCCGCAACGTATGATATGCATCATCTCCGATCCTCACTACAAGTCCCCTAGGAGTTCTCACCCTGCCACCAGCGCACTCAAACTCTGCATACCCTCCATTATCGCCCCCCTCTGCGCATTCGCCGCATTCATAGTGGCTTTAGCCCGTACCGCCGAGATCCCGCCCGCATGCTTGCTAGCGATGAACGGGTGTTCAAGTAGCTGTGCGGCTGTAGGTCGGGCATCATGATTGATCTCGAATGTCCGTCGGAGGAGGGCCTCTGCTTCGGGTGATATATCGCTCGGAAGGACGGGGCGGGCAAACGAGCCGATCTGGGGTCTAGGTCAGCCTACTCAGACAGGCAGGATGGGAGGAGACGCACCTTGAACATCGCTTGCATCTGGTCGAGATCGGCCCATGGGTGGGTACCGGTGAGCATCTCGACGACGAGGCACCCCACACTCCAGATGTCCGCTTTGATGGTGTAGCTCGTCTGCTTAACGATCTCTGGTGCCATCCAGAAGACTGAGCCCTGTAGTGACGGGCGATTCGCTCGCATGCCGCCCATAAGGTCTACCGTGATTAGCCTTGATGCGTGATCGGACGAAGCGAGACTCACTGCTCTCCACCTTTTTGGAGATCCCAAAGTCCGAGATCTTGATTCCGCCCTTATTGTCAACGAGGATATTGGCACCCTTGATATCTCGGTGGATGATCTCCCTCTCATGCAGGTAATTGAGACCCGTGAGGATCTGCCGGACGAAATTGCGGACTAAGGCTTCCTCGAAGGCGCCATAATTGCTCAATAGCGCAGCGACAGAACCACCAGGAACGTATTCGAGGAAGATGTTCAGGTGATTCCCATCTGCCGAGGAATCTATGATGCGTCAGTCGTGAAACATGAAAGAGAAGAAGATTAAGAAGACCCACCGAGATACTGCACGATATTCTCATGCTGGAGCTCCTTGAGCAGCTCAATTTCCCTCTCCAGCGCGGAGACCATATTCCGTTTCCTCTCCTCATTCCTGGCACTTCCCGTAGGCAGCTCAACCTGCTTCACCGCCATCAAAAGGCCAGAATGCGCGTCCATTCCTAGGTGGACCGAGCCGAATGATCCAGCGCCAATGAGAGCACCCTTGATCCACTTGATGATCCGTGCAGCTACTCAAAATCAGCGTTGACCAGTCGCTACGGATGGAAGACTTACATCCGGTGGAAGTGAAAGCGCGTCCATGCTCATCGCCATCCTCACTCTCCTTCTCCTCATCATCTTCCACCTCCTCCTCATCTTCGCTAGCCTCCTCACCGCTCTCCTCACTCTCGTCATGCGGGATCGGCCCAGGTTCCGCAGCAGCAGACGCGAAAATCTCCTCCTCCTCCTCCTCCTCCTCCTCCTCACCGCTGTCGTCGAAGGTGATCGTACTCGCTCGGCGATTCTCCACTTCCGCAGTGATCTCATCGACAGTGAGGAGACTCGCATTATCTGACCGATCCCTATTCCGGCGAAGCTGCGACAGCATGCTCACGCGCGACTTGGTGGATCCTCCCGAGCCACGTCGGCCGAGCAAGGCGGATTTCGGTCGTTTTCGGGCCGAGCCCGAGTTACGGGAATATGCATGGAGGGAGTCTGAGAGAGACTCTTTGCTCGGCTCGAACGGTGGAAGCAGGGGCGGTCGAATTTCGCCAGACGCGATGGACGAGGCATCGGATGCGCCATCGATGGACGCGCGTATAGATTCTCCCCCGTCGTTATAAACGGAGAGTCGAGGGACGGCTTCACCAACAGCTTCCGCCTCTTCCGGAATCGTCTCGGCAGGAGGGGGGCTCGAGATCGTCCGCGTAGATACTGGTCGAGTCCGCCTCGGCGGGCTCACCTTGCTCCCGGTCGATGCGCTGCCCCGTCTCTCGCCTGGCACCTCGAAGCTCATCTTTGACTCGCTTGGGGCGACGCTGCCTCGTCTCGCTGCTGGTCGTAGCATGCTCTGCCGGAACGTCTTCTCCAGATCACTCTTCTTAGCTGAGGGGAAATATTCGGGCAAATGGGTGAAGACGAGTTCGCTCGGCGGTCTATGCCCAAAGAAGTTGTACATTTTCCTCCCTTTCGTCGCGAGGAAGCTACCGCTTGATGGAGAGCGCAGCGTCGGAGAGGGAGGGACGTCGCCCATGGGCACGCCGAGGCCAGACATGATGCTGACAGTGCTCGCGCGATTCATCTTCTTGCCCAAGCCAGAGAGTGTGTCCCGACCATGGCCGTTGCGTTCCGGTGAATGCACGCCGAGACGAGGACCATAGTATGTCGGAGAGTCCGGCGACATAGGTGGCGGTGGGGTCTCGCCGAAGAATTCTTGGATGTTCTTGCGGTACTCGCGCTTTTTGTGTCGACTGAGAATAAGACCTTCTTCGCGGATCGCCCCGCCGTCGCGGTGGGACATACAGATACCAAGTAGGCTCGCCTCGGACAGCGGTTTGGCTAACTGATCAGCCGGACTTCTCATCACGGACTCACCTTCTGGATCGGGATTACTCTCAGCATAAACACCCCACCCGGCAACCTCAAGCCTATCCCCATCCTCATCGCTCTCCGTATCCGTCGACATCCCGATCCCCCACTTGCCAAACTTCTTCAAGACCCTTTCCAGCACCTCGACACCGCTCACGCAGCTAGCCACATTGACAGTCCGTGTCGTCCCGTCCTCCTTGTTGAGGAAGCGTACTACCTGACGACGGATATCCTCGAGCGGGACTTGCGGCATGTTATCGCTCGGAGCCTTGCGGGGTCGTTCACCGGAGGAAGAGGATTTGGAGGTAATCATCCCGCCGGAGCCGAAGACGTAGCCGCCTGCTTGGTTACGCTTATCCGACCCGAGGGAGGAGGTGTCGGGATGAGGTAGACTTGTTTTCTTCTCATCCTCGCGAGTGCGTGGCGCCGCGAAGGGGTGGGGCGCAACAGCAGGGCGGGCAGCACTGAACTTGGCTCTGATCGGACTGATGGGCTTTGATGGTGCTACACTCAGGCTCGGGGCCTGTCTATGCGAAGGAGCACGTGTAACACCGTACTTGGGATCGCCATACGTCGGGGTGTGCTGCCGCTGTTGGGTGATCGAGCTGGCGTACTCGGCCGCAGACGATTGCTGGCCCGGTGCAGGGGGTAGAGGACGATTGACAAAGTCCGCAGCGTCATTGGTAATAGGACTCGGCGATCTTCTGCCAGCTTCGCGAGGCGGTGGGGCGCGGAGATTCAGGTTGTTAGGTCGGGGAGCTGGAGCAGGGACAGAGGTAGCGGGGAAGAGGCCACTGTTTGACCGCGATAGGGTGTGGAGCGGGGCCATGGTGGTGTCTGAGCTTGCCTTGGACTGGAGTGCCGGTCGTGGTGGAATAGGGCGCGGCGTGATTGCTCGTGCTTCCGTGCCGGGTCGAGCAACGGTTCCTTGGTAGGCAAGGGGAAGGGGTCGAGACGACACGTGGGGTTGCAGGTCAAGCGGAGGCGGGCGAGCAGTATTGAGTCGTCGTGCGGCACCTGTAGCCATACCCGTCCCATGCATCCGCTCACTCGGCGTGATCAGTCTCGACCGCATTTCCACCGCCGGAGAAAGGCTCGGACTCGCTGATTCGCCCAGTGGAGGCGTAGCCCCGCCATTCAGCCTCAGCTCCACCCTCGACCTCTCCATAGCCGGTACAGCAGCCGCAGCCCTCTTCCGTAGATCCTTGATTCCTCCGAGCAGCTTCACCCTTTCGCCTACCTTCGTCACCCCAATCTCCTTCAACGCCGCCATGCCCAGGTCGAGCAGGACTTTCCCATCTATATCGTTCCTCTGGAACATCCCGACATAGTGACCGCATTTGTATACCCCGAGGAAAGTGGCAATCTCGTCCGGACCCCATGAACGGAGGTAAGATGAGAACGACTGGTTAGGCGGGGCATGGTAGAGAGGAGGAGTAGGGGCGCGGGGATGAGAAATTGCGGAGCTGATCGTGGCGAGGGAGAGGGAGGAGCCTTGATATCGCGGCTCGAGGGAGTGAGATGAAGAGGCGTAAGGGTGATTGAGGACGCGGTGAGGTGCATGGTGGAAGTGAGGGGAGGTTGGCGTTGTCGTGTGGGAGGAAGCGGATGATGTGGGCGAGATTTGGGAGCCTTGAGGTCTCAGGGAAGCCAATACGGACGACATGACGAAAATTGGTGTCTTGTCGCTGCGAGCCTATATAGGATTGAGTCGGCGATAGGTCGTCATGCCAAACTGGACAAAGGTTGGGATGCTTGAACTAGTCGAAGTGGGGTGTTGATGTCTTGATCATGCTGAAACGCTTTGGACTAGCGGCTCACGAATCGTAAAGGGCTTCAGGAGAACAAAGGCGACATCATGATGAGCGCGCTCAGGGCTTCAGGTGGTATCTCCAAAAGGCACCGCGTTTCGTCTGTCGTTTGTCCGCTTCCGGTGACTCCTGATTCATGGGCCCTCGACTACCTATCTGGTGGGTATGACAGCTGCTTCCGAAGATGCGAGATCTCAATTCTCTTTAAACTCCACAGGCACATATTATGCCGCCTTTGCCTCCATTACTTTCTTTGCCAAAGCTGGAACCGCCTCGAACAGATCCGCAACCAAACCCGCATCGGCCACCTGGAAGATTGGCGCGTCCGGATCTTTGTTGATAGCCACAATCATCTTGCTCTCCTTCATCCCCGCCAAATGCTGGATTGCGCCGGAGATCCCCACGGCCAAGTATAGCTCGGGCGCCACGACCTGAAGTACGTGCTTCGGCGAGGAACAGGGCGAAGGGGGAGAACATACCTTGCCGCTTTGACCGACTTGTAGCGAGTTGTCTGCGTAGCCGGCGTCGACTGCTGCTCGAGATGCTCCGACGGCTGCGTCCTCAGCTCAGCCTACGCAATGAGACGTACCGGCGCCAAGGGCATCGGCTAAGGGATCGAGCACCTTTCCAAAGTTCTCCTGACTCTTTAGTGCCCGTCCTCCAGAAACTACACGTGGCGCGGATGACAGATCGGGTCGAGATGATACAGTCAACTCTTCTGAAACATATTTGGTCGTCGCTGTACTGGGTCAGCTGAATCCCAGTGGGCGACGTACTGTCCGATGAGACGGCATCGACCTGCTCAACACTGGCCGAACCACTTCCAATCGCCGCCTTCTCAAAAGCCGTTGTTCGGACAGTTATGACCTTGATCGCGTCCTTCGGCGAGGACTTGATCTTCAATATAGCATTCCCAGCGTAAATCGGGCGAGTGAAGACATCTCCTGAGGGTTCAAGTTTGACGATGTCCGCGATCTTCCTATATCAACTAAGAAGGAATTCATCGGACACACCATTGATGAATCGATAGTCCCGGCTATACGAGGGAAGACATTCTTCGCGACGGCGGTGTGGGCGGCGAAGAGGTGGGTTATGGATTTGGATGGGAGGAATTTGGCGAAGAATGGGGCGAGATCTAGCATGAAATCAGCGATACAAGCTGGATTATTGGGACCGCAAAAGCGTACTTTCTGCTAGGGAGTTCGCATAGGAATCGTGAGCTGCTGAGTAGATCTTCGAAAGACCATCGATCCTTCACCCGTCATCAGTGTGCCCTGTTATGAGAACGATTCAAACGATTCAAGCCCACTTCTTCGCCTCTTCCACGACGGCGTCGACATCCGATTTTGAGCCGATGACTATCCCCGCAGCCTACAGCATACGTCAGCACGCACCCAACCTCGACACTTGATTTCGGAGACGGATGAGCATGTGAGACCTACGTCACCTTCGACCTGTTTCGCAGCTGTAACAGCATTCAAACTGGAATCATTGAGCTTTCCACCCTTGTGTTCGAGAAAGACGAGGGAAGAAGCGAATCGGTGTTGAGAGAAGGAAGACAGTGGACGGGAGATGAAGAGTGCTGTTCTCGATATCATGACGATCCAGGAGCGATTGGATATGAGGACAAGGACTGTCGACAAGCAAATTCCCTTGACCGCCGGTTCGAGTAAACAGCCGGTGCAGTCGACGGGATCAAATCCACCAAACTGGGGGGTAAGGGCCGGATCCGAACGTCAAAGTCGGAATGTAAGATGCTTCCCCCTGATTCCATGTTCGACCAATCACAGCTCAAGATTGTGCACCGCTGACAACCATAGACTAGCCAAATCTGCCATCGATCACATGAACGATTCCGCCATTATCGCTGCACGAACCGATTCCTGCAAAATCTGAAGGTTTCTCATGAAGCTCTTCTGATGGGGCAGCGTCCCCCTCACTTGACGTTTCTTGACCTGGATTGATTCTGATGAGTCGGGTACTGACATGGGATGACATGGTCTACAGTTGACCATTCAACACTTTACGAGTGCCATCTCGGCTCTCCTCGACGAGGATGAAGTATTGCTTGAGGCGAGGACCGACAGTCACCAATCGCGCTGGGGCTCTGACATGAGCTGAAGAAGTCCGAATGCTTCGATGTGAGGGGGAATCAAGGGGCTATTTAGGTACGTCCTCTGGCGCAGCTCGACTGTTTCTAGAGACATGTGCGATGTAGCCGGGAAGATCTAAGGAGTAGCACCCCGGTAGAGGTATTATCAGCAGCGGTCTTGCGTCAAGTTTAGTAGGTTACACACATGGTACTGTGATAGATCACATAGATACCGGCCGTGTGATCCGATGCGTTTCTGCGATACTCCAAGCTGGTTCGCGACTGTACGTCGAGGCCCTCATGATCATACGGCGCCGGAGATGTATCACGAGACAAAAGCAACTCAAATCTTGGCATTGTACTTCTCCCTTGATTCCGACCGAATGGCCTTCTAGGCTTTGCAGGCGCTTGTGGAGGGGAGTGCAGGCTTGTGAGAGTGTATGTAAGCTGCTGTCTATATTAGGGTCGAAGCTGAAACCGCTGCAAGCAGCACCACCTCCTATCCTGTCGCCATACCTGGACCTTCGCCTGCCTCCGGCATCTGATCTCTTCCATCAACCGAGTAATTGATCAGGATGGTCCAACCAGGGTATAAGGTCCCCTCTGCCCAGCTGGCCAATGCGGAGCAGGTCTTCCAGAATGGTGAGTTCAACAGACACCGTTCAAGTACGCTGATGGTAACCTAGATCATGTCTACGTCTCTCCACCATGGTCCGAGCGAGACGGTGAGTTCTGCTCCTCTCAGAATATGAAGGTCGAGCTGATGAGGCCCTAGGTACTCCCTACATCGTCGCGAGGATCATCGAGTTCCTGCCAGCTCACAGCACCCCAAGGAAAGGTTCTCGCCAGACAACTACCTCAGAGCTCTCCGTCCGGCTCTCTCTGTACTACCGGCCTAGCGATGTGAGTTGTCCCTCACTCTCGGGACTGACGATTAGATCTCCGGTCGGAATGTCTCGGATTTCCGACAGCTACTTGCGGCGATACATACCGATGTTCAACCCCTCTCCAATGTTCGCGGGAAATGCTATGTCCGGCATAAGGACCGAATCGATGACCTCATCAAGTGGAAGAAGCTACCGGATCACTTTTACTTTGTCAAGTTCTTTGACCCGTACATCAAGAGGGAGTACGATGTCCTGCAGACGGAGAACGTCAACAACAGTGAGTGGCTGAGCATGGCTGAATTGACGGAAGTCCCGCCGCATGTGAGGGAAACGCTGCTCTCGCGGTACGAGTACCTCGTGACGGAGAGGGATATGGTTGCGGATCTCACCGATGCTTTTCGATCCTGCTGTGTCTGTGAGCAATGGGCTGCGTCCCAGGAGTCGGTCCGATGCGAGTGAGTCGCTAGGTCGAGTTGAGCTCACAAGCAGATCATGCAAGAAGCACTACCACATGTCGTGTCTCAAGCCACCGCTTCTCGCCAAACCGGCCAAGGGGTATTCATGGGTGTGCATCCCTTGTTCACTGCAACGGCACAAGGATGTGGAGGAGCAGAAGTTCCACTTTATGACCAATGGGTCTGCACCCAAACCAGCGAAGGTTGGCGTAAGGGTTAAGGAGAAGCCTTCGGCGACCTCTTCGCGACCAGATACAGCATATAGGGGCTGGCCATGGCGATACTTTGGGTAGGTCAGCGATCTCGAGCAGGCTGATAATAGATTGTATACCTCAGCTCAGGACACGCTAGATCCGGACGATCCTATCTTTCCCCGAGCGGCTACGAGAGTGGGCGTGAGATTTCAAGCGAATGTGCTGTCTTGGGAGGAGCAGCAGGCTGTTGAGGCGCACCATGAAGCTGAAGCGGGGCCCTCGCGTCACCTCGGAGGTGAGTTTCGTACAGCTCCAAGGCTGACCAGCAGTGGAGCGAGGGCTTGACGCTTGGGAGAGGAAGCACGAGTCTACGCTGGATGTCATCTCAGTGCCGAGTCCTAATCGTGAGTGGAGGTGAAGGCGTAGCTGACGGTAGTCGCGACGTACATGGACGAGGTCGCGGATCTGAAGCTGCCCGTTCCGTCATTCGATGTCGATCGCAAGATTCGCGCCGCGGCCCTGTACACAGCATCAGGCAGGGATGCGGCTCTCCGAGCGATGAGAGCCACCAGAGCCGTCGACTTCTCTCCTGTGATGGTATGTCTTTACATGTATGGAGCTGACTCGCAGTTCGATGACAAGGAGACGTCCACCTTCGAAGCTGAGCTCGAGCGAGCTGGGGGTCTCGACTCACATGACACCGCCAAACTGCTCGGGAAGCGTCCGGAGGAAGTGTTGCGCTTCTCGTACATCTGGAAGAACAAAAAGCTTAAGTTGGAGAACGAGGCAATTCGGCAGCATCACAAAGTCAGTACCGCCCATGCGAGGCAGAACAAGACGCTGGGCGCTCCTTCATTGGGCCGAATACGTGCAGGAGCGGATTCATCGGCGTCGGACGACGAGGTTTCACTTCACAGTTCTGCACCGAATAAGACGCAATGTGCAGCTTGCTCTACCCGAATCTCAGGTGTGTGGTGGAGGTGCCCGAGAACGGTGCAAGGCAGCTCGATGTGCGAGACCTGCGGGTGAGTAGGATGTACTGAACGAGCTGATATCAGGTCGAATTACCGGAAGTATGGGGTTATCTCATTCTTCAAGGCCGAGGACAGCAAGCGGCCGGAGAAGAAAGAGGGTGTCAAGAAGATGAAGGTGGGCGATTGCAGTGGTTCACAGCTAATAGCAGGATGACCGGAGTGGTGCATCTACGCCGGTACCACCCACGCCGAAACTACCACCCTGCGCTTGCTGTCGACGGATGGAGCCGAAGACGACGATCGCTCGTTGCAAGACTTGTACCTTTACCGCTCATGCCGGATGTTACGGGATCGCGTCACAAGATATGGGTCCGGAGTGGGAGTGCGAGCTCTGCGCAAACGTCGAGGCGGAGGACAATTGCTTGGTGAGTTATGAGCTTAGCTGAGCTGATGGCAGGAACCACGTTGCGTGCTCTGTCCGAGGGATGCTTCAGCGGTCACGGTCAAGCGGAAGAAACCTCCCGGCGAGTTCGACATCCTCGCCGCTCTTAAGCCGACGGAAGGGCGACGCTGGGCACATGTGCTCTGTTCCGCTTGGATCCCCGAGATCCAGTATACCAATCCAGCGACGTTCAAGATGGTCGAGGGGATCACCACGATCGCGCGAGACCGCTGGGAGGGACTGTGTGCGTTGTGCAATCAGCAGGACGGCGCGGTGATCGGTTGTGCGGAGTGCGGGCAACGGTTCCATGCGTCTTGCGCCTGGACATCTGGCTATCGGTTCGGCTTCGATTTCAGCTTGGTGAGTCGACCCTTGTGATATCGCTGACAGCCAGGCCAAACCCGGTCGTCGAGAGATTGTGACGATAACCAAGTTCAAAGAGGAGATGGGGGTGATGAACCCGGGCTGCTGGTGCAAGGGGCATGATCTCGAGGGGAGGGCAATCTACGATATGCACGAGGTCGATCCGGAGCAGAATGAGGTAGGTCAGGACACCATCCCAGTTGAGCTGATATCAGACGGCGCTGCAAATCTATACGGCGAACTATAAGGCGCTGGCTCCGCACGAGTCATTCGCGCAACTGAGAAAGGCGACGAGATTGGAGCGTTTCCTGCCTGAGCCGAAGGGCATGGCAGTGGACAGGGTGTGTGGGCAGTGCGAGGTGGACGTCTCGCCGATGTGGTATGAGGGTGGTGAGGAGGCGAAGAGGCTCTGTCATCAGTGCTTCAGGCGGAGATAGTTAGTGCATCGTAGGGGAAAGGGGTGTTATCTAGCATCAGCATTTGGCGGATATCAGGTGCGCTTGCATTGCGCATGTGAAGATGCATGTAGCATTGCCGGGTCGCGAATCACGGTGAAGTCAAGATGCAGTATCATCGCTTGCTCACTACGACCTCCTCCGTCTCGTCAATCATCTCCTCTATCCACTCCTCCACCTTCTCCTCCGCCTCATCAGCCTTCGCAGGCTTCGCAACCTCCTTGCCCCTTGCCTTCCTCTCCTCAACCAGCCGAGTGACGTTTCGTGTGCGCCAAGCGTTCCATTCTGCGATGTCCCGTTGTCGTTGCGCAAGCTTCTCCGCGCTGCCTCGGTTCTCCTCTGCCGCGTCTTCCTCATCGAAGACGCGGGAGTGGTCCTTCAGCTCCTTCTTCACCTTGCGTTGGGTATCTTTGGGAAGGAGGGTGGGGGGACGGGGTCGCCAGAGGAATTGCTTGAATCGGTCCTGAGGATTGTGGACGAGCTGTTGGCCTTTGAAGTCCCAGATGCAGAAGCCAGGTTCAGGCTGACATAAGCAACGGTTGCGCATCTGGACTCACTGTTTGGCGCCAAGCGGAAGCAGACGTCCCCAGGTATCGTCCACTCGGGTCCCAAGCGATGTCGGTGATCCCGAAATGCTCGCCGATGCCGAGCATCTGGACGTTCGCTCCAGGTTCCGCCTCTTTGCGTTGAGGGTTGTCATCGGTCACGAAGTCGAGATCCCAAAACTCGATGTCAAACTTCGTGGAGGAACCGATCGTCGCGAGGACAATATGTCGCCCTTTCGGTGACCAGACGAGAGTATTGGCGATCTTCCCCTCAAGATGGCGAATCGGAGCGAAGTCACCTTTCTTCGGGTCAAGTTGGAAGAAATCGATATTATATTTGACAACGACGCCTGGGACCGCTTGTCCGTAGTTCGGGTCGTTGGTCGAGACAATGGCAAAGCGAGTGCCTTGTGGTTCCCAGGCGAATTGCGGGACGTAGTCTGCGAGTCAAAGAGCATCAGCCGGGCACAGATCATACTTTATAACCGGACCCGCCTTTGTGCTCAATGACTTCAACTGGATAGTCCTTCTCGCGCACACGGAACAGCTCGAGATTGCAGAAAGTCGCCTTCTTCGATTTCGCCTTCCGTGCATGTCGGTCGACCTTGACACAGAGGTAGTCACCCTGATTCTGCCAATAAAATTTGCACTACTTATCAGCAGAGCAATGGCATGGGTACCTACATCGGTGACATTGAAGAGGTTCTTCGAGCGGAGTGTCTTGCGGCTCGGGACCCCCATAAGATTGACTCTCGCCGGCTGGTTCGGCGCTTCCGGCATCCAGAATACCATCATGCACTCGCGTCCCTTTCCAGCCTTGCGAGCTTCCCAGTCTTTCTCGCTCATCGGGCACCATTCGAAGTTCTGCACACCATCGATCTTCACCGACTTCTTATCGAGCAACCCCATCGCCGGAAGCTCGTACACCTGGATTGCGGATCCCACAGCACAACGAGCGACATAGGCGTCATCAGGAGACCACTTGAACGCTGGCCATCCCATCGCCCGAGGTCCATCTTCACCGGCGACAGGGCGATCGGCGGGGAAAGTACGGAGTACACGTTGAGCCTTGAGGTCCCAAATAACATACTGGCTACCCTCATCGTCTGGGCTGAATGTCTCGCGCACGCCAGGGATGGCGCTCGTCTCGATATCTTCTAGCGGTTCCTCAGACCATGTGACGAGGTATTTCTCGCAGGGAGAGAACTGGATGAGCCGGACACCGGGATGGGTGAAGCGAAGCACGTTGACACCCATGTGGCCGTCGAGCCGGGGTCCGGACCAGAGCGCGACACCAGGACGATGGAGCGATGCGAGGTGGGTTCCTAGCAGTGACCATTGAAGGTAGAGTTCTCCCCATTTCTGCAACAAGTAAGCAAAATGGACGAATACGAAAGGATCGTACTCACTGAGTTCTTGATCGCCTTGCCATCCGTATCCTTTACCGCCTCGGATGTCCCATTCCTCCCATTCCAAAAGATGTTCACCTCCTGATCCCGGAAAGTCAAGTACTGATCTCTACCGACAGCATCGCCCAGCCAGCTCCGAAGGTGTTCCTAAATGTCAGCGACTCTCAACCTGCCAACCCACCTTCTCGACGAATGGTTTCTCCCGCCAACCGGTGGGCAGCTCTCCTTCGCCAACAGGTAGATTCGCATATCGCTCGATATCGCCGAACCGGTTGAAATGCAGGGTATTGGCTTTACCGAATTGCGTCCCGTCAAGCACGCGTAGGGCGTTCTCTGCTTGTTGCGCATCAGGGTAGGTAAGAAAGAGGAAGCTGAGCGGGTTGTAAGCCAGAGCAATGGGTGGGTTCGGGTGACGCACCCCTTGTTGGTTCCCGCCTTGTCGTCCCAGGGCATAGACATCCGGTCCTGCTCAAGCGCCGCACCAGCTTTCTCAAACGTCTGACACAAGCGATCGACTAATCGCTGCTTCCTCGATTCGTCTACGATGGGTATATTGTCGAGGACGAGGACGTTCTCGAACCCCTGCTGGGTGTCCACGGCATACCTGCGGTCTTAGCGATGGGCTGGCTAGGTAGGTAGCTCACTTTTGCTCGATTTCCGCGAATCCCTCGTCGAGCTCGGTTTGTAGATCATATTCATCGTCATCGAACGCGTCGTGATCGTCGCCATCGCCATTGCCATTTGGGTAGGACATGGTGTGATTATGGACGGAGGGACCGGGTTGGGAGACAGACCAAAATCACCAGATGGGGCCTGATGGCGGAGATTTCACTTCGTGGCAACATGATTGTGGCAGTGCGCATGTGCATTACCTGTCCGCCAATTATCGCGTGCCAGGGAAATGCAAACGAATTTAGAGATCCCAAGCGGTAGGTGATATCGCCACAGAGAGGAAGATAAGGAATCAACATGTACGAAGTCCTGAAGCGTAAGCCATGGCAAGTTGAGGAAACGATGCATGTCCTCGTCATCCTTGTGGTCCCCCCCCCCTCCTCTCCCTCCTCGCGGCTTAAAGTCTACCTATCCAAATCGTCTACAATCATTCCATTCCCCAGTCCAGTTGTCAAGCTAGAATACCTGATCAAGTGATCGTTTGAGAACCCACCTCAGACCAGAACAAGAGCTCAATCATCCCGTATGGCATACCAAAGGCAAGGTTTGCTTCCGCAAGGAGCAAGGTTGTTTGCGCAAAGTGGCAGAAGGAGGCGCAATTGACGTAGATCTCCCCAAGATAGCCGCAAAAGAACGCGACAACTTGGCAAGTAGCGATCTCCATATCGATCGGCTGGATGGTCCGCCGCAGAAAAGCTAAATTGATGTGCGGTTACCATCTTTCGATTGGAGGGCGAGCCGCATCCGGGAAGCAATGATCGTCCCAGGCAACAGTGAAAGGGCAAAAGAATGGCATGCAGTGAATCTGTAATGTATGCGAAGTCCGTATGCAGAGTCCGTAAGCAAAGTCCGCAATGCCCATGGTAGATATGTCTAGAACTGCTCGAGTTAGCACGGCTCATCGCTCCGAGTCAGGCTTACCGAGAAACTGAGGAACCAGGGATTCAAAGCGAAAGGCCAAAGCATATGAGTCGCGACGAGCAGACCCATCGGGAAGGTGACCTCTATATTCTTGATCCTAAAGCCGGGCGGCACCAAATCCGAGGTAGTCACAAACATCACACCCTTCTCGTCAGCGAGCTCATGGCAGATGCACTTACGGCAAAGAGACCGAAGAAGCATAGTTGCGGCCAGAATCGTTTCCAGATGAGCGGGATCTGGAGGAAGAAGTTGGATTTCTCCACCGTCTTGATGGTTGAGGACCACGTCATATTGTATCCGAGGACGTGACTTGCGAGAGCCGCTGACATGGGTAGGGACATGCCGGTGAAGAAGATGCAGAAGAAGGCTGGGGTCAGCAATGAATTGCTTGGGTGACCCACGAATCCACTTGATCTGGTCGAATGAGCTTTTGGCGGAATCGGGGAGCTTCAGGCGGTATCGCAAGGTGATGAAGGAGATGTTGCAGACACCGACGAAGAGGCAGATGCAGACGAGGGATACTTCCCATGACGGTAGATCTGGGGTCAGTCACGTCTTCACAAGGGCCCTCACAATAAGCGTCCACGGGAACTGACGCTGTCAGCACGTGTCGATGGGATTTGCAAAAGTCGACGCACTGTCAAAGCCCTTGATGAAATAGTTCAAGACGGAAAGGAACCATGAACATGCGATTGCATAGTACGAGAAGATGTAAGCCATGACGGTGAATTTCGAGTGGACTGGGATGCTCGAGTGGACGAAGGTCTTGAAGAGGGGTGTAATCGGACCATGTCTGAACCACTGGGCGAACGGGAAAAACACCAGCTCAGAGCACCCGAACGAGTATTTTTGCCAACGATTGAGCTCGTCGTCGCAAGTGAGGGAGACGCCCTCTTCGAACTCGCCCAGACTGTATGTGGCCCATCGGATCACGTAGCCCTGACGTCAGCTCCGTTACGATAGCTGAACTAACCTTGGTCTGAAGGGTCATGGCGATCTGAAAATCCTCCGAGACATGCGCTTCCGACCAGATTTTCATCAACCCGTCGTCTGGGTCCAGTAGCAAGCACTCTTGAAGCGCGGACCACCGAATGAAAGCATTGTGGCCGACAAATGGGGCGACTGAGATCAGCTCTACTAAAACTTCTTCACTCACCTTCTCCACTAGCGCATACGTATGAGATAGCATGCTGGATACCCTTAGTGAAGTGTGCTACACCATTTTCGAAGAAATGATTCGCAACCTGCATCACCCCGGACATGTGCTGTATGATGGCGACCTCGGACGATTCGGCCATTTCCGAGACAGCATCGGCGAAGCAATCTTCCGGGACACGGGTGTCGGAGTCGATGATGAGGATGATCGGGCCGAATCGGATGTTCCCGGCTGCCCACGCTATCCCCTTCTTCTCCTCCAAAGCTTGTGCCAAAGCCGCATCATACACCGTATTCTCATCCAGATCCGTCCAGAAATGTCCTTCTTCCGTCGCCTCCTGCGCGATCGGCCGGAGATCGTCCATGATCTCCTCCACCCGGAGTGACAACGCGTTGGCAAAGTTCATATTACCCGCTTTCTTGAATCGACCTTTCCGGAGGAAACCATTCACTTGGTGTCCCGGCCGAGCGACGTAGGCGATGTTGTTGTCAAAGTAGAAAGACCGTCGTTTATCTGCCTCTGCTTGCGAGAGTAGCTGTAAACCATCATCGCAAACGAGAATGCCGACGCTCCCGCCCTGCCGTTCATACCTGCCGTCAGTTCTGCCTCGATTGTAATCTCACGTGGTGATCGCGCGTTTGAGTGACGCGACTGTCGGCATGATGACCTCCTCCAATGACTCCTTGTACACTGGCATTTGCACGGTGACGTGTGCCAGCTCGCCCATGGTCCTCTTCGGGGCGATACCACTGAAGAAGCGAGAATTGGAGGTGACCTGTCGGATCGGCCCGAAGATTTGGAACTGCCGTCAGTGGAGTCACCATAACAACTCACTATTGATCCGACCAAACACAGACAGGCGAAGGAAGCGATGAAGAAGAGTGGGGGCACGATAAGAAGCAGGAGAAATCGCAAGTACTTCCCATCGAGAAGATACTCTTGAACGAGTTTTCCTGCCGTCAGCTTTGTCCCGAGAGATGACTCACTTCCACCAAGAGAGATTATGCCCATGCAAAGCATGATGGCGAGCCCATCCGAGACCGGTGCCCACAGCACCACGGGTCGCTCCCTCCAATGCCGCTTCAGTCTGCGCATGGCCGCGTCCTCTGTATCCTCGTCGAAAAGAAGCTTTCTCCGCCTTCTCGTTCTCTTCGTCGATCATCATTGCCTTTCATCTTTTTGTTCTCCTCCTCCCCACGCCAGATGAACTGGATGAGCGATTCCTCCAAAGATTCCGCCGCCGGGATGACCGCTTCCACGTGATCCGACCATACGCACAGGACCTCTTCAGATCGGATGAACGCCGCGTACTGATGCTTTCTCGCCCTCGCGAGTTGCTCAACCTTGTCGAGGATCTGTATCCGCGTATTGGCATCGATGATGAGCTCCGTCATGGAGGGCGACGGATTTCTGACGTCAGCTGGCTCAAACACCAGACTCACATGTAGGTCTTCATGATGCTCCCGACGATCTGCGACTTTATCTTGATCGCCGCCTCCGGATTCAGCCTCTTCATCGCGTCCTCAAATTCGTCTAGCGCCTCATAGTCCACCGGGAAAGTCCGGTACAGTCCCGTCTTTACCCTCAAGGTCACGCCCGTGCCCACCTCCTCCCTCTTCTGCCCGAGCTTTGGCGCCTTGAACCACTTCTTCTTCTGCACGCCGATGCGAAAGATGTGATGGGCCATGACGTCGAGTGCGTCGAAGCCGTCACCTATGAGCACCGCCCGAGGTCGATCGTCGGGAAGGTACATTGAGTCGGTATCCAGGATACTAGGGGCGGTAGTGACGGGCAGGAAGGATGGGAGTGATGTGACTGAAGCTTTCCGGGAAATGTCGACTGAATGGGTGAGTGGAGTGAGACCGTTCTGAGCGTGGGCGTTGAACGCGTCGAGATCCGTATCCAGCCGTCTCATAACGCGTTTCTCTCGATGTTTCCGCTTCATGCTCTCCCGATCCTTCCATCGTTTGGCAACGCCTATCGGCGGCGCCGCTTCCCATCCCAAAGTCGCCGTCCAATCTCCTCTTCCCTTGCCCTTGTCCAGCTTGACCGTCCCCAGCTTCTCGTCCATCTCCTCATCGCTGCCGCCATCAAGCACCAGTCTCGCATTGTAGAAGGTGTCCTTGAACTCCTCCTCCGCGATGCCGTCCGTCTCACCCATCCGCATTCCCACAGGATCTCTCTGCCGCTCGGCGACCGCCAGACTCGCCTTTCGTGCTGAAGCGGGCACCAGCGCCGACGAGAACTTGCGTCCGAGGAAGGAGGTCTGTTGGGTGCCGTGATGCAGGTAGGGATCTGCCATGTGCTCGGAGCTGGGACCGGCGAAGCTGAAGTTGTCGGAACCGGCGTTGAGACTGGCGATGCTGAAATTGCGTATCCTGTCAACGACGGACCCTCGGCGTTGATTGGGACCATTGAACATGGGCAGCTCCGGGGGTGAGAACGCCGGGTTCGGCTTGCGCGAGAGCACGCCCATGGTCTGGTAGATTAGCGAGTGCTAGTCTAGGAAGCCCTCACGAATCGCTACCGAATATTGGCCTTTTGGGAAGTGGTGTGTTGCTGAGTGTCATTAGCCGCAGATCGGTGGGATTTACTCCGGCGGGATGAGTAATTTCTCGGACGTTCCAACCTCAGTGGCTGATACCATCCGAGGCGTTACTTTGCAGCGGATGCTTCTGTCAGGTCCGAGGTCGACAACAGTTGATCGACTAGAACAGTACAACCGGACAAACCTATTACGATATCACTGCCACGTGTTTCACCGGACGGGACTTCAGGGTCCTTCAATCACCGGGTTAAAGTCGTTTCTTGATCTCGCCATCTTTGTCTCAGTCGTCACTTGTCGTCCGATTCTATGCATGGAAGAGCCGTAGCTTGACTTTGGGCCGGAATCCTGACGCTTCGAAGCAGGGTAACGTCACCGGAGAAGTAAGCTGATTAGATGAAGGCGGTCTGAAAGTCTTGACTATACTCACAACACGTTCATTACTCACGCTCATTAATTCAGGTTATCTCGTCTAAGCTCTTATCAAAGGTGGGATTCGCAACACTACGGCTGGCCAAGCACACTATTTGGCCATCCGGCCATGTCGTTCCTCCGCCGAATCTCCTCAGCAGCCGGAAACATCCTCCCTCACTTACCGAATTCCGGCGGTACCCTCCCTCGTCATGTCCCTCGCCGAGCTACCGAGACTTTTGCCCACAATGTCATCATGGAGGATGTTGAAGTGGAGGAGGAAGAAGGGGGTGAGAACGCTTCTCGAGCATCTTGGGAGCTGTCGGAATCGGAATCTACGGGATCCATTGCATCGGGATCAGGCTCGGATTCCGACTCCGACTCAGAAGGGCGGGAGAGTTTCGACAGCTCGAGCAGCGGAGGGAGTAGTGATTCGGAGGTCCTGGAGGATGGTCGACCTAGAGATCGGTTCGACATGATGACCCGGCACCTTTGGGGGGTTGGCGAGCGGTCGGGATGGTTTCGGGATCCGGAGTTCGATGGGCTGGTCTCGATTCGGTGAGTCATCCCTGTTGACTCGCGCTGACTGTGTAGGATCAAAAAACGGGTTCTTCGGACATATCCACAACCCAAGCCTGGACGGAGAGGAGCTAAGGAGATGACGAAGCGGATTACGGAATGGGATTCTGCCATCGCAACGCTCAATCCGGAAGTCGCGATGAAGATCACCAGCAAGGTGGTGCAAGCCATCATGGCGAGATGGTGAGTGAGCGCTTCATCATGCAGAACTCACCTGCCAGTCCCGACGACGCAATCGAGATCACGCTCGACGTCAATACCCGCATCCAGATCCTCGATGAGCTTTCCCACCTGGCCGGTGCTCGGAAACACCAATTTGCAGCCTTCTGTCGACGTGAAGGCTGTCTCGTGGTCTGGGCGGACGAGGTGGAGACGCTGATCCCTTCGGCAGAAGCATTGGAGCTGCGGATGATGGCATTCATCTGGTACGGACGGCATGAGGAGTTGGCAGTTCTCGAAGCAGAGGCAAAGGAGGCCGAAGAGGGTTGGCTGGATCAGGACGCGGAGTTCGAGCGGCGACTACGCGATGCGGAGGATCTGAAGACTACAGAGGAGAAGATCGGCGCGAAGCCTGGAGATTGGGAGATGCGCGATATCCGGCCTGTGATGCTTTACGCACCTCTCATCTCGGGTTTCGCCATGATCCTCACCTTCGTCTTCATCGGTTCGGGAATGCGCAACCTGATCAAGGAAGCGCTGCTCGATGGATCGTGGTTGCGCCTGGCACTCCTGTCTACCTCGCCATTCGGTTATCTTCTCGCTATCGTGAGTCACCTCCTGTTGGAGCTCCGCTGACGGCAGTTCTTCTCGATTTGCGTTTGCGGGAACATCTGGCAAACGATCGGACCCGTCGCACATCGTCATCAGAACAGCTCGTACTACTCGGGAAAAAACCCCGAGCGGATGCACGGAAAACTCCCTCATATCACCATTCAAATGCCGGTGTACAAGGAGGGTCTCGAAGGTGTCATAATCCCCACTGTGGAGTCCCTGAAGAAGGCGATCACAACGTGAGTGATGCATGTGAACCCCGCTCACTCTTTGGTACGAACGACAAGGCGGATCGGTCAATATTTTCATGTTCGACGATGGGATGCAGATTTGGGATGCCGAGGAACAAGAGATCCGGAAAGCTTACTATGACCGAAACAATATCGGCTGGACTGCGCGGCCGAAACACGGGAAGGACGGATATGTGCGCAAGGGACGATTCAAGAAGGTATGCAGAATCATCCGGCAAGGCTGATTGTCAGGCGAGCAACTTGAACTTCGGGAACCGCCTGTCCCTTCGTGTCGAGGAGATCATGGACGAGCTCCGACCTGAACCGTCCAAGGATGACCCGGAAGCGCTCGCAACATGGGTATGGACTGCCGAAGACGAAAAGGAGATCTACGAGGAGGCTTTAGCCAAGGCGCTGGAGGAGTCCGAAGGGATCGCCTGGGCCGCAGGGAATATCCGGATAGGCGAGCTCATCCTCATCATCGACTAGGACACGCGTGTCCCGGAGGACTGCTTTTTAGATGCGGCGTCGTGAGCACCTTCTGCTGGTCTTATCCGGATTTTCTGACAGCTTTGCAGGGAGTTCTTCAATTCACCGAATATATCGCCATCATTCAGCATGAGTCTGCGGTCATGCAGGTTGTGGGACATTTCTTCGAGAACGGTATCACCTCTTTCACCATGCGTATTAACTCTGCTATCTCGTTCTGTGCCGCCAACGGAGAGGTCGCGCCGTTCGTGGGACATAATGCGTATGTCCACGTCGGTCGCGCTTTGCTGACATTTCAGGTTTCTACGGTGGAAGGCGATCCAGGATGCGGCGTTCATCGACCCGGACGACGGCTTGCTCAAGCAGTGGTCCGAAACACACGTATCCGAGGATTTCGACCAAGCCTTGCGACTGCAGATGAAAGGATGGTCATTGAGATGGGCGTCTTACTCCGATGGCGGGTTCCAGGAAGGTGTCTCCCTCACCTGCGACGACGAGGTATATCGACTGTTTCGTGATTGAGAGTCCGCTAACCTGCTCAGCTCAATCGATGGCAGAAGTACGGCTACGGATGCTCGGAACTCCTCTTCCAACCATTTTCGCTCTGGTTCAAACAAGGTCCAATCACCGACTTGTTCCAGAGGTTCGTCTGGGCCGAAGGAATCCCGATACACTCCAAGATCTCGGTGCTTGCGTACATCTCGTCATATTACGCCATCTCTTGTGCCATGGCGCTTTCACTCCTCAACTGGGTGCTCATCGGGTTGTTCGACGACGTCCTCGATCTCTTTTACCTCGAGTCGTGGCAGGTGTTCCTAACTTGTGGGTCACCCCTTGTTAGCCAACCCCCCGCCTGATAAATCAGGTATCGTCATGTTCTGCGGGTTGTCGAACATCTCATCCGCGATCTTCCAGTATCGCCTCAATACCAACTCCATCGGAAATGGCCTCGTAGGGAACTTCAAGGTGGGTGTCACTTCCTGAGCAGGACTGACGAGCAGTGGATCGTCTTTTTCTTCTTCTTCTTCTGCGGCATGTCATGGCATCTCTCCAACGCCCTGTACGTATGGTTCTGTCGTTTGAGCTCTCAATCGTCTTTCACCGCTGACGGATTCAGAGTGGCACATCTGGTGGGATACAATATGCAATGGGCGTCGACCATCAAAGAAGTCGAGGTGAGTTTGCCAGTTACCGCCACATAAGCTGGGAGCTAAACCCGTCTCCCAGCTCTCACACTTCTTCAAAGAATGGCCAGCGATGTGGAAGCGCTTCTGGGACGTCTGGATCCTCTCATGGGTCATCATGCTCGGTGTCGCCGTCATGGCGTCTCCGATCGTCCCCCTCGGATACCGAATGTACGCGGCTACTCTGACGTATCCCAGAATTTCAAGCTGATGTCCTGATAGAACAAACTTCACATGTATTCTCCCGATCATGACGCAAGCTTGCTGCCACTTCTTGTACCCCATCGTTCTCAATCCATGGTGTACGTGACCCTTCCCACTGGACGTGAGCTCAGCTGATTTGCGATACAGTACTGCTTTTCCAATTTTAGACGGACTTTCTTTCGGTCATGGACAATTTATGGACACTACTGCCTTGTACAGATTATAGATTCACTTCGTTCGGCTTTGGACAATCTCGCATCGGACAATCGCATAGACACATCGTTGCATGCATCTCTGACTTCGAACGACATCTCGACTCGATATTGGTCTCGTGAAGCAGGGGGGTCGTGTTGGCAGGCAAATGCCAAGTTGATCGGGGCAAAGGGACTGTGCAGGTTATAAGGGGCAACAATGCGCTTTGATGGTCAGAGGTTTGACAAAGACTAAATTGCTAGATGCAAAGGTAGAGGGTAGGCGGATTGTCATCACCGCTCAATATCGAACACGCCTATCAATTTGAGTCGGTGTCATCTCATTCAACGGGGAGAGTGTAGATCGACAAATGAGGTCCAAAGATATTTCGAACGGCCAAAACGCACGGTGTTCAAACGAGAGGCGAAGTGTGCATGTTGAAAGATACCAATAACCAGGTATGAATGCTACGGGCAATGTGATGCAGGGTGATACGCGATGCAAATGCTAGAAACAATGCTCAATGCTCGGCATTATGAGAAAAAATATGCCGAATCCCTTATCCGCTCGACGTCAAACATCCCCCTTGGTGGACAAGGGGGCAAGACATCCTCCAATCTCAAAAACCTCTCGGTCCCAATCCTGAATTCGTTCAATGGCTCTTGCGCAGTCGTCGCCAACGCATCGACATCCCCCGCGCTCAGCCCCACTGCGTCCGCCCTGGCCGCCTCTTCGGGGTCGCCGTTCATCTTGGGATCCTCTGCGTCCAGCTCGGTCGCGGCGTCGTTGATCGCGGTGACCTGGTCGATCGTCGCGTCGTCCGCGTCTCCCCTCAGGGCCGATCGGATCAGGTCTCGTCGGTCGTCCTCATGGACTTTCCGCTTCTGCGCAGACGCTTGGATGACCTTGGCGTTCTTAAGGGGGACAAAGTAGCTACCATACCGTTCGAGGAACTGTCGTCAGCATAATCAAGCTGGTGAACCCACCTCTTTCCGCAGTTCACCAATCAGATCCTGGCCGTGAAGATGAATGAAGGTATCTCGGATGACCTCGGACATCGGCTCGACTGTCGACGCGTGGGTCCAATACGAATCGTGCACAGAGGCAAAGGTCATGCCGAATTCCTGAGCATTAGCTAAGTACAGGATTTTCGACCTACCCTGCACTTTAGCGCGGTGAGCAGCATATGTGTCGCATCGAGGCTGTGGATGAAGTTTGGGGGGAATGCCGTGGCCTGCTTCTGCGGAGCGACTTCCGAGGGTTGATTCGGATCCGAGATGTATACGGTCTGAAGCGCCGTCATGACCTGCTTCTTGAGCTGTTTCCGGTACGGCTGAACGACAGGGAGACCGAGGGGCGTTGTCCATATGACCGATGTCATCAACTCCTTTTGGACCCGCGTTTTCCGCTTCGGTACTGTCCCCGCTTTGGCCGGCGGAGGCTTCTTTGCCTGCGGGGCTAGTCGAAGCGTCTCCACCGCGTGTTCGACTCGGTCGGGTGGGATGGAACGAGAAATGAGACGAGCAGAGGTCGTGAGCCAGTCCATGATGTCCTTGGCTCCGGTGAAAAGGTCGCCGATGCACGAGAGGACCTGAGATCAGCGAAGTTTGCAAGGATTACTCACGGTCTTGGCGATGTAAGACGACACCTTGAACATATGCTCTGGAGGGATATCGCCTCGACTGGCGAGCTGCTTCGCAATCTGATCTCGAGCTCCGACGTAGGTGACGCCTAAAATCAGCCCGATCCAGAGATTCCTACTCACCATACACCGTGGTCATGACGGTCTGCTTGACGATTTTCCGACCAAGCGGCTGCTTGATGATCTGCGCTACTTTCATACCGCTTCTTTGATGATCCAAAATGACGCGGTTGACGATATCCGCTACCCCGGTGTAGATATCCGCAGGCCGATCCCCGTTGGTAAGGTTCACCGCCTTGGCACCTCGCACATCTCCGCCGAGCGCGGCGTAGTGCTGCATGCCGTTGCATGTCCCGTCTTGATGCACCGGGACGCACGACTCGTAGGCGGTCGGATCGGGCGACCGAAGTGCACCGGCAAGCTCACAGCATGTCGCGAGACACTGCCATGGGTCTTCGGCTTTCAACCACCAGCGGTTTCCCTGAAATCAGTTAGGTCCGAAGGTCACCGCTCACCTCTAAAGGTCGATCCGCGCTATCGAGTATATCCGCCTCGTGGTCCTGAGCGAATCTCGCTCTCTCCTCGAAACTCATCTTGTCATAGCCAAAGACATTCGCGAGGTGGATTTGAAGCCATTTAAGACCGTTCAATCCCAACGGCTTCTTCTCCCCAAACGCCAGCAGTCCTCGACAAAGATCGTCCCCGACGGGACTGAGGTGAGGTGGGATGGGATAAGCCCGTCCTCGGAAATCGACATTATGCGGAAGATAGAACGTATCGTTGACAAACGCCCTGGCCACCTCGATGACATAGTTGAACTTACACCTCTCGCCGTGAGCGTTTCGCTGTTGAGACAAGAACCTTTTCGCCTGCTCCAAGTAGAAGTTCCGCTTCACGGGATCGGTCTCTGTGCTGTCCAGAGGGGTAGGGTATTCAAGTTTATCCTCGGAGGCGGGTATGTCGGCAATGGCTTCACCTTTGTTCCATGCGGTGAGCACGACATCGAACACCCGACGATTGATCGTCCATGGGGTGGAGGATAGAACGTCGAGACCGTGAAAGATAGGTTCGAGGTGGCCGCAGTCAGAAGCTTTGTGGAGGTATGACTGCTGCTCCGCACACTCCTTAAACCGCATGATCGGGACTAACGTCAGCGCGAACAAGGGACCGCACCCACCTTTGTGAATTAAGTACGCCCCATCATCGTCCGATGTCCATTTGCGAGGCTCGACGAGCATGGGCAGATGTTTGGGGTGAACGACGGAAAGCAGGTGATCAGTGCCGAGTCGGGCGGCAACCACGGGGTTTACTTTGATCATCCCGAGCTTTCGACCTCGGACGTATTCGTACGAGTGGGCGAATGCGGGTTGCGACTCGGTTCTATGGATCAGCAGAGCCCTTGCCGAGATGACCCACATTTTCTCCCGCGTCATTGGATCCTCACCCGTCCTATCGACTTTCGCCACGTCGATCAACGCCGCCATGAGGAAGCCGCCAACATCAGTGTGGACTGCAGAGGACCACGAAGGCGTCCAGACCGATCGCCAATCCTGCTCTAAGTTTTCGCTCGGATCCGTGGTCTGGATTTGCCTCCCGATGCTCCGCCACAGCGATCCAATCAGCAAGCGGCTGGGCTTCTGAGTGTTGGGATCGATAATCCGCAGCCAATGTGAGGAATCCACGCCTGCCACGCTTCTTATCGTTTCCGCTCGATACTCTGTCTCCACTGCCTTCCCGATCCCCATTAGCCCTCTTGAAGCCTTGAAGCCGTCGGTTACTCCTCCAGCCCCAATTGTTCGCATCGCCTCCAGCACAACGATCAGTGCGACCCTTTCCGCCGGGAGTAGCGTCAAGTACAGCAGAAGGTTTGACTCGGCCATCGCCGAACCCTTGCTCGCCCACGAAGTCCGTGACGTATTGAGAACTGAGATCGAATCTACCCTTTCCTTCATCGCGGCGAGATCAGCCGTCAAGCGTTCCGTGAGCAAGCCGAGCCACTTGTGCATCCATGCTTGTAGCCGTTGTCGCTGTAGGTACGAGGCAGTGACAGAGTCGACATTTAGCTTTTCAAAAGCCTTTGCAGACTGCTCAAGCTCTACGCGAGCGGCGTCGAGAGAGGCTCTTTCAAGCTCGCGTTGGCGGTTGATGGGCAAGGCGGAGGAAGAGAGCGGCAAGAGTGAAACTCGAAGATTGATGATGGAAGGGCGGGGAGCAGCGGATGTGTCCTGTTTGTCGTCTTCGGGCTTGATGCGGAGCTTCCCTTGACTCTGCTCATGAGCGGGGTCCAGCTTGGTGACTCACCTCTGTGACCGGCCGGACCTCCTCCACGACCTGCCTCGCTTGTCTTTCGCGCTGCTCCTTCTCCCATCCTTTGATCTCCAACACCGTCTGCTCGATATTGCTCAGCTTCATCGCTCGAGCCGCGACGAGAAGAGCGTCAAAGGCGAGAGGGAGGTCCGACGGTTTGACGCCGTCGAGTAGCTCTTCGACCGTGATTTGCCCACTCGTGAAGTAGGGGATCATCGGGTCCATGGGAGATTGGGATCTATGCGTTAGATCCGCATGGACGAGTCGACCCACCTGACGATCCCGCAGAACCACCCTTGGTAAACTTTGAGTCCGTCCTTTGGCAGCTCCTCTCGACCGCCCAATCTGATCCCAGAGATAGCCTCCCACCGCTCGACCAATTTGGCCGCTCGCCTTCGCCATGTCTGTGCGTTGTCCGACCCGGTCTTCTCGTTGCCAAGACTCGCCATGCCCTCGATCACTCGTCCCCATACGTCCGCCTCGGGTGTCCGCTGTAGCCCTGTCGCAGTGTCTTCCAGGATTTGTCGAAATATTTGATACGCTCGAGGCACGAACTCCGGTCGACGGAGACAGATCGAGATCATCGAGATGGAATCGATGACCCCGTTGTTTGGGTAGATGGCATCTCGTGGATCGGTAGGTTGAGGGGCGACGTCGGGTGGTAAAGGGGTGGAAAGGTGGACTGCAGGTCCGATTCGGCCAGGATATGCTCCTGAACGTATTGTCTGGCTGGAAGATGTGGGGTAGTGGTGTATGGAAGATGTGGGGTGGTGGTGAATGGAAGATGTGGGGAAATTATGGGTGTAGGGAGGTTCATCATCGGGCTCAACCTCGGCGAGCTGAGTCGCTGGTCGTGATCGGGGGGTGGTGGGTTGGACATAAGGGCGGAAGGAAGTGACGCTGGAACGATGAGTCGGCAAGCGTGTCCTGAGACGTAGAGACAGCATGCTAGACCAATCAATGTCAGCTGTTCCTCCCCCTCTCTCTCCCGGTTCGATGAAGTTATCAATCTTACTCTGGAGATTCGCAAATCAGAAAAATCAGGAATCGTCACGTGACCTTTCGCAAAAGTGGCACCTCGCTCGTCCAAACTGCTTCGGCGGCTATCGGCTCGACAGGAGCTGCGATGACGACGAGCCAAACGTTGCATGGGATCTCCAGGGCGACGACGCAGGACGAGCTTCTACGTCAGCTGAAAGACCTCAAGAACTCGGTGATTGGGAATACCTGGCGGAAAGTTGAGGTAGCGGAGGATGAACGGCTCCTTGAGTTGTGAGCGAGATCTTCTTGCACCCCAGACCCCGCCTTGCCTTGGGTGCCCCCCTCCCACCCCTGGGGCCATTATCCCCACTCCCCCCGTTTCTCCCTCTACATTTCCTCCGACCCCCCCCCTGCCAACCTCTCCTTGCCCACCCCTCCTCCCCGATTCCTGCCCAATCCCATTAGCGCCCCTGCCCCCTGTTCCCTTCCCTCCCTCCCCGTCACATCGCTTCCTTGCCCCAGCCCCAAGCCTTTTTCTTTCGCCCGGAAGTCACAGCCGCTGATGAGCGATATGTCCCTAGCCTTCTCTCGCTATTACGGATCTCTGACGCTCCGCTCGACACGATCACGACGGATGTGATCAGCGAGACCGCCGTGATCCTTGGATCTCTTGCCAATGGTACGGTTCTAACGCTGAGACTGCTGATAGCTCCAGTCGGCTCACTTACCCTTCGTGCCCTCCTCACCAACTCCGCCCCGGCTCACCTTCTCAACTCGATAAAATCGTTGACCTCCGATTCTGTAACCAGCTCTCACATCTCTCAGCTGATACCGCCTCTCCTTCGAGCCCTGCGCAATCTGCTGGTCTCCACCGCCGACCTGGCTTGGGGTCATATTTGGGGGGTAGGTGCGGAGAGAAAGGTGGTGAGCACCGGATTGGTCGGCGAAGAGACATCAAGCCCGACGGAGACCAAAGGCAAGCGATTGCCCCAAGTGAAAGGATGGAAGGCGGAGACGAGGCAGGCCTTGAGTCTAATCTTCGAGGTGGGTGGTGATTTCCACTCTAGCTGACGAGAAGTTCGGCAACCTCAACGCCCTGCTTTCACTTTGCACAATCCACCCCGACCCGCATGTCCTCCTGCCTCTGTTTCGAATCCTCTCCCGCCTCGTCTCTCTCCCTAGCCATCGCGAAGCCCTCGCTTCGTGGGCTCCTGCCAATCCGACTCACATGCCCACGATCCGATTCGAAGACGACTGGTCCCGACCCGGTCCCTCCGCTCTCAAGCTGTCCGACGAGAGCGGCAACCCCCTTCGAACGAGCTCCAATACCCTCGCATCGTTACCCGCGGTCCCATTCGTCCTGGACTACCTTCTCAGGACCATTACCCTATCCTCCCCTGCATATGCCGACCGCTCCAGCACCCTCAACTGCCGGCTGAACCCGAAACTCCTTGAAGCCTCCCTCGACCTCCTCGCGGCGCTGGTCAAGGGACAGCCGAGACTCGCGGCTGCTGTACGATCCTGGAGCTTAGAACCTCGTGATGAGATCCCTTACGACTCGGCTACCGACGACTTGGACGAGCAAGAGCGGTCATCCTCCCCGCAATTTGTCGGTCTGTCGGTCGACATGCTTCTGACCGGTCCAACCGCGGTTCGCATCGCCGTGGCCAGCTGGTAGGTTGCGGTGATTGACCTAGCTGAAATTAGCCTCACCAACGTCATCAAAGCGGACAAGGGATCACAAACGTCTGAACGGGTCCGGTCGACGGTGATGAACCTTCAACTGCTCGAAAATGTCGTCAAGCTACTCGTCGGAGAGGCTCTCGAGGAGAGGGTGAAGCTGTGCTTCGTACTTGGTGCGTTGTTTAAGCGAAAAGTTCTGATGAGTCAGCCGCGTTGGTGTCCGACGACGCTCATCTACAGAAGACCGCCTCGGAACAGGGCTGTCCTGCTCAGCTGGTGTCGATGATGATCCAGATCGACCGGGATGAGGATAAGGGAGAGCTGGGCAGTGACCTTGCCTCGCGAAGCCGAGAGGTGGGTCATACGCTCGTCCTGCGCTGACAACAGGCCGTGCTCATCGCCCTCGCATCTCTCGCCTTTCAGCACGAGCCCACGCGGTCATTCATCGCCGAGACGACGCCACCCTTCCTCCCACACCTTCACCGTGCCCTCTCGCATCCATCATATGGCGTACGCGCGGCCGCATGCCAGCTCACCCGTGCTCTCAGTCGGACCGTCGCGATTCTGCGCACCTCGCTCGTCGACAGCGGAGTTGGCGAGCAGGTGGTCGAGGTGCTCAAGAGAGAGGTCGAGGCGCACCGTTCGGAAGGTGGTGAGGTAGATGAGAAGGAGCTCGGCGAGCGGGCGTGGACAGTGGAGGTGGCTGCGACGGCGACGATATGTAATCTCATCGCGGATTTCTCCCCGCTCAAAGCGGTACGTTCTCAATGGGTAATCTCGCTGATGCCGTAGACTCTGCTGCATTGTGGAGGCATCCAGCTTCTGTGCGAGTTGACTCATTCCCCCCACGAGCCGCTCGCGCTCAACGCACTGTGGGCTCTGAAGAATCTCACATTCCACGCTCTCGACTCGATGAAAACGCAGGTCGTAGGGATCTTTGGCTGGGACAGTCTGCGGAGGTATGTGATTCTCGTCCACATCGCTGACGCCAGCTTCATCGGTGCCGCGTCGTCCCCGGTGCTTCGGGTCCAGGCCTTCGAGATCATGCAAAATCTACTTGCCGATGCCACGGCACCCGAGCTCTCGCGATACGTCGAGAATATCGGCGAGGGCTATCTCCTCGACGTGCTGTCGATAGTATCACGAGAGGGCATGGATGCAAAACTGCGCGTGCCAGTGAGTGCATCGTGCCGGTCTCGCTGATATCTGGCGTTGTGGGTGCTGTCAAACCTCGCACTCGGAAATGAGAAGACTCGGTTATCCATCGTCAACCGAGTCGAGCTTGTCGAAGCGCTCTCCGAGGCCATCGTACGTCCTTCTCTTCGTTCAACGCTCACAAGCAGAACGCCAAGGTCGACCCGGTCAAGGTACCCGCTCTTCGATGTCTGCGTCACTTGGTCGAGTCGAACGCCAAAACACACCGGCCACGACAAGCCATGGTGGACCTGTTACACCCGTACCAGCTGAAAACGAGGTTAAAGGAGTTGGCCGAGCAGAGCCCTTCATTGGACGTGTGTCAAGCGGCAGTGGGGCTTTTGGACGTTCTGGAGAAGAGTAGGGAGACTGGGATCGTTGGGAGTGCTGGGCCGAGATGATGCAGGCATCTGTCTTGGTGTTGAGATAGTAGCACAAGGTCGCTCCCCGTCCGAGGCAGTAAATCTGCATGCTCCTTTCGGCGTGCAGGCTTTACAACACTCCTCAGCGGTGTATCCCACCGATCATATCCATACCCACCTTGCTGCCTCGCTCTCCCGTAGCGAGACTCGACTAATCCAAATAACCGGCCGGATGCAAGCGCAGACATCGCCTGAGGAACAAGAAGCGTGAGGAACCTGCATTAAAAGACGTGTAACACGGACTCCCCAAATCCGTCTCACCTTGTCGGAGTCGAAGCTTGGCGGGTCAGAGAAGTGATGGCTGCGAGCGAGCACGCGGGCGCATGGCTATTGGTTGTACTGGCGGTAAGTCCACATCGCGTGGTGAGGAGGAACTTTGCCGCGCCAAGAGAAGCGTTGCAATCCGCCGGCATCATACTCGTCCTCGCTACCATGTCAATGACCAAGTCCTCAAGAAGGGTATCAGTATCTTTGCGTATGCAGCCCAAGAGGTCAAGGACCGCAGCCATGTCTTTCTATCAGTATTCTCACTGGCTGATTACACACGATCGCATTACAAATAATCCCGGCGACCGCACGGATGGTATCGACAAGTCGTACACTATAAACACGACACTCATAACCCTGACATCCGGAACAGATTTCGCTAGATTTCGACTAATCCCGAAATGTGTTGACGCCCCCTAGGCATGTAGCCTGTCCGCAAGTATCAACCCGGCGAGGAGACCGCCGCCGAGAGCTCGACCTTGGAGGTTCCCACTTAGCTCGAGGGAGTCGACCATATTGGACGGTGCCGCGGAGGTGAGGGGGAGAATGAGGAGGGCGAAGCGGAAGAGCGCGAAGGTGAGCGGGTCCGGCTGGGTGGATTGCTGGTGGGAGGCTGAGAGGGGTCAACATCGATCCGAAGATTAAGTAGGGAGGGTGGAGAAAGAAAGGGATAAGGGGGCGTGGGCGTCGCAGTGAGGGAAGTTGGGAGAGGGGTTGAAGAAGGAGGGGAAGGGCGAGCAATGGCGCGAGAAGGGGAGAAGGGCGGAGGAAGGAGGACTCACTTGAACGTGTATTGTGGCCAGATCGATGTACGGTCTTCTGCGGCAAAGTTGTGATGACGGTCGACAGAGCAAGGGGAGGGAGGACCGTGGAGAAGAACCTGGAAGAAGGATGAGCTGGGGCAAGAAACAATGGTTTCGGAAGAATCGTGTGACTCACCACCAGGCGGCGACAGGCCATATCGGCGCGCTCGGTCCCAGTGCCCTGAATTCGGGGAGACGGAAAGTCAGGGTCGACGTCGGGAGCCAGAAGAACATCCCGCGAAGCAGTGAAGCGATCGTGCCGCTCTCTCCACCGGCGGGCGGGAAGATGGTGTGATCATAGAATTGGACGACATGGCAGAGGAGGAAGAGCAGCTCGACGGCGATGGACGTGGTGACAATATGTTCTGGCTTGGAGAAGTACTGCAGGTATCAGCCATTGCAGGAACAGATCACTCACCTGTTGTAGCATGCTCACGCCCGACTCGACGCGTCGCTTGTGCTGTCCGGAATACTCGACCAAGACGTTGGAATAAGGCCGCAGTACCTTGGTGAGGTCTCGCGACATGTTCTGCGCAGGGGTGATGGTCATTGCCATGGCGTCGTTAGCGGCACTCTGAACCCTTCCGACGTTGAGCGGGCTTTCCGGGAGGGGTATATTGGCCGCATCGATCGTCGCTTGGACCTTGTCGATAGCTTTGTTGATGCTCTTTCGCCCCATCGTGGCCAAGTCCTTCATTTCGGATATCGGGGTACCAGAGTCCGAGTCCGCGGCATGCCTGTCATGTTTAGCTCAACTCCCAGCAAGTCAAGCGAGCGATCCACCGGTACCGACGCCCATAGAGCCCCCTGAACAAAGGGGTCCTCGACAGCCTCGTCTCGTTACTATCCAAATGCGTCTGGATCTTCTTCAGGAGGTCCGTCATCTTCGCCTCGGGATCCGCAATATCGAGCGCTTCAGCGATCTCGACGAGCTCATGTTTGCGCTTGGTCAACAGAGAGCCAACGTAAGAGGAGCTGAGAAACGCACAGCATCAGGATCATGAACACTCTACTGAACGGAGCAACTCACGACATGATTATAAGGGTAGTCTACGGTACCAGACCGGATAAGATAGGAAACGAAGGTAAAAGGGTGATATGATAATGATAAAGGGCGAGACGTCTCAAGCGGGGTGGCGTGATGTAAACAAACAGCCGCTGGAATCGATGACGTAATGCGAAGCCGTGATTGTCTGCCGAAACCTGTGGTGGCCACATACATAAACCATCTCCGACCCTCTGTACGACGTTTTGAAAGATCAGTCGCTGAACTTTACAAATTGAGAGGATCACGAAAAGGCCACATGAGGCGGTAAATAGGGTCCGCTACTACCAAAAGAAATTACGTTCGATACCTGCAGGATTCGAACCTGCGCCCCTTTCGGGACCAGCTAGGAGGATCCTTCGAAGCTGGCTCTGTAACCGCTTAGATAAGGTATCAGAACCTTCATTCCAGATTGTTGAGCAGAATATATTCCAGATACTTTCGGATACAGCCTCTGTCCGGACTAATGTCTCGAAGGTATGATAAAACAGTTTCATGTATAGTTGTGCTGTTGTCAAAGGTGCCATTGCGCCCTCTCATAGTATCATCATGTCTATGGTCTGGCCCCACCCCGTCTTGTAAGTAGCCACATATCCTCAGATTCTTAGGTGTCTGATTGCGGTAGCAGGGGAGGTGAGGGCGTTGAGGAAGAGAACTGGCTTCGTGATACGAAAGTACCGAATCATACACAGGACCGCCAGCCAGACCCAGAGATGAACGACGACGAAGATCCAAGGATCACAGAAGGGACCGAAGAGTATGTTGAGGCGCGAATTATGATATGCCCATTCCATATCGATGGGAGATAAGGCCAGACCAATGAGTCGAAGTGTCAGGGCGAGATTGGGCCAAGGTCCCGCGGCGGCCGAAGAAGAAGATATCAGGATGGCGTTGCTGGTGCTCTTCCGATGTAACATCTTGGGCAACATGCAGCGAAGATATCTCCCCGTGCTCGAGACGGCTCACAGCGGCCATGCGCAGCACTGTTTCGCTGCCTGTGGCCGAATCAAAGGATCTCGCGCAACTTCCGGCATCGTCGAAAACAGACGTTCGGAGTCCTTGCAGTCCTTCTTGATCCGGTCGTTTGAAAATGACAACAACGCGTGGGTGGGAGGGCGGGTGAGGACCGGTGCAGGGGGCGACTCGAGATTGAAGTGCTTGCCCGAGAGAGATGGTGCCGAGGCGAGTAGGTGGAGAGGAACGAGGCTGGAGGGGGTATTGCTGGAGGATATGGTGGATGATGCCGCGGGACTGTGGTGACAACCGCCGTGAGCGAGAGTTGAGCGTCAAAGGTCGCAGGGTTATGATGCACGCTCGCTCGACCGCCTGCAAATCATAGCGGTCGCTGTGATCATACAGCGAGCATTCAGTTGTTCGTCCTGACTACTGTTGGTTTGGTCCTCTTTCGCTGCTCACCTTCAGCGAGATACACCTTCCAAGTAGCAGGCACACCCTCTCCCTGGCCTTGGCAGTGGCCTTGTTGAATTCGCGAAGAGACAATGGCCCTCCATATCGATGTCGTTTGTAAAGCGATCTAAGGGGGTAGAGGCGATGATCACGCCGAAATACCGAAGCCAGACGGGTTGAGCGGGTGCATCTCGGAGCTCGGACAACCAACACGAGAGTTTCGGGGGGGCAAGAGCTACATTCACATGAGATCTGCTCAGCAAGACGAAAGACGCCAGACTCACCGGGATATTGCTTCCTCACGATGAGCAGCTCCGCTCTCAGCTCGTCGGGAATGCAGTACTCTCTTTCCCGAAGGTATGGCCTCCACTGCGACGATGACTCATTCGAAGGCTCTGTCTCCGCAACGACTCGGTTGGCGAGATCCGACACCGTGATTGGCTAGGTGGTCGTCTCGAAACGACACAGCGAGACTGCCGATTGGTCGAAATGAGCGGAGGGATGCGGGTGGAGACGCGAATGGGACGAGTGCGAGATTGAGGAGCTCCTCGGTGAGAGGTAGTGTCTAGAGGCGTCAAAATTGAGAGAGGATGGTATCACTCACAGGTCGAAGCTCCTTCGCCGTAGGCATCCTCTCGTGCCATATATCTCTATCGTGCGAGATGAAGTGATGCAAAGCAGCGGCAACTTCGGCGTCTGCACGCGGTTGCCCACGTATTTCATAATCATCATAGCCTCCTCCGCAATGCTCTTCCTTCTACTGACTCTCTCACGATACCGCTCGGCCAGCTTCTCACCCTTTGAATCGCCCAGCAAGCATGATCGACCCCATCTTCTGGCACCTCGATCTTCGTCGTCCGCTGTCTTTTGGATGTGGGCGCTTGGTCAGGACATTTAAGAGGCATCCTGTGCAAGAACGAGGGAAACAAGAAGGTCAAGCAGCGTACGTTCAGAGGTGGAGAAGCTCGTGAGTAGCAGCCGGGAGATGGTAGACAGCGGAACGGTAGACCGAGCAGAGGATCAGCCACGCCATTCAGGGCCGGATACTGGTGGTGGTCCTTTCCGCTCAGGGTATGACGAGATTGATCGGCAGGTGATGCCCCTCGGTCGGGTGTCACAGTGTGAGATCCGCTCCACATAGGCATGGACTAGAACATAGTGAGAAGCAGACATAAGGATTGGGACGATTCGGGTCAGAAGAGGTGAAGTCATGGTGTCTCAGGCGGATCTGCGTTGGTGTCGCAGAAGATTGCGATCGACCGGTCCAGAAGCGCAGCTAGTCTACAGTCTCGTATCGTTATCTTTGGTACAAGCTGTCTCCGGCCCTCCTCAGCTTGTCGTCGATCTCGTTGAGGAATGCATTGAGCTCCTGGCGAACAGGCCGTCAGCGAATGCCTCGCCAGCGTCGACGCACACACCTTGTCATTCGGCTCGAACTGCAAGCCGTCCACCAGCGCTTGACGTGCCTCTTCTAATCGTCCGAGCCCCACTAGAGCTCTTGACTTCCTGCACCTGCTCAGCGTCTGAAGTCGACCTATAGGAGGCTGACCGACCGGAAATGCCCCTTTGTCCATGGCCGCTTCAATGCCACCACCGCCTCCGCATCCGCCAGCGCGTTCGCCCTGTCCGTCAGCATAATCAAGCAGATGGACCTACCAAGCACCGGCAAACGCGAACGCTGCCGATCTGTTACACAGGGCGATTGACGTCTCATCCCTCGAGACCGATGCCAGTTCCCAGGGCGGACGGGACAATGCCATGTCAGCGGATTTCGAGTAGTGCTGGACCGCCAAAGGGAAATTCTGAGCCTTGAACGCGGTCTACAAAATCTGTCAGCACGATATGATAAGAGGCTGGCCCTCACGTTTCCCGCCTCTTTGGCATTCTTGATCACCTCGGCCCGTTGTGGTGGAGGTTGCACGTTTGGAGGCGGTGGGATCGCTTCTGCTGGTGCGGTCCGGAGAAATTGATGCATGTAATTGAGCGCATTGAAATCCACTCCACATGCTTCGCAGTATGACGCCTTGTGTGCCGGGCAGGTGACGATCGTATTGGTCCGGGGCGGATTGATATTCGGGATGGTCGCGTTTTGAAGTGCGAAGGGGATGGGGTTGTGGGGTAAGGAGTCGAGCAGAGTCTGTAGACCTGGGTTGACGGGGATCTGAAGAGGTGGTGGCTGCATACCCGTTGGCATCCCTTGCGATGGCATGGCCATGGGAGCGGTTTGTGCCATGGTGACAGGTTGGACGTATAGACGGCTGAGCCAAATACTGGCTCGGCGATAGCGGTGATATCCGAGACCGCTTGGTGTGGTTTCCGTGGCCGTTTGTAGCGGAAACCAACCGGTAACGGTTCTCATTTGATGACGCCGGCACTCGCTTCAGCTCTTATCGGCCTTTGCCACGCCGTTCATCTCTGTTCGACGTCATAGACCATGACATTGATCGCAGCAAACCTACCACATTCGTTCACATCGACCCATCAACCCTCACGACCTCTTCTCGCGGTGTTATGACACCATCCCGGCATAACCGCGATCTACGTCACCATACGATAACACCGGAATATCACTTCCGCATGTTTGCAACTGTCACCGACATTACCCAATGTACCTATAAATTCGTACCAAGAGCAATCATTCATGGGATCAACACCGCTGACTGATTTGACCGCATGTCCAGAACTGTCAAGCACATGCAACGACCGAACAGGTACGACCGTTGATAGCCTCGTGTTTCGTTTCAAGAGTTATTGATGGTACCTCAATCCACACCGGGCAGCGGGTAAGTACCCTCACAGTAGGCCGGACCCGCAATAGTTGCCGACTATCGCGGATGCTCATGTGTCTGACGGACAAGCAGAGGACGCGGGTTAGTAAACCTCTAGAATGCCGTAGAAATGGAGAGAAGGATCATAAGGCCTCGGGCTTGGGAGTGGCAAGAGCGGAAAGGACCGAGGTATGCAGAGGTATTATAAAGCGACCAGTTGGACTGCTGTGGTTGTGGTTAGCTTGAATGTTGAGACTGTCAGACATCCGTTGCAGAAACGACGGGGAAACGCCACATGATTGCAAAACCCCGAGTCCATGACGCGGGGGAGAACGATGACGCAATGATCCTCCGCGGTAAAAGAGAATTCCGTTCAGCTTGTTCGAAAACAAACAGTACTCACTTTTGACGAATCACAAAGCTATCGAACGTATACGATGAATCCTACCACCTCCGCTCATATCGACCCTTCGACCCTGCAGACCTTCCCTTCCGGGCCAGAGAGTATACCCGCCCTAGGCGTCCGACCCAATCCTTCTGCCCAAACTCAGACGACGTCCAGTACTTCTACTTCAACTTCGTCCTCGATTCCGACAGCGACCGGCCTTCGCCAACGATTCAACAAGATTGGAAACGATCTCGATGCAGCGACCGATCATCCTGCTGTCCAGAATGCCAAAGGAGCCGCCGCGAAGCAGATCGACCAGCTTCGTCAAGCTTTAGGCCGGGTTGGCTTTGTAAGGGATCTCGAAGCGAGGACCGGTGTAGACCGTGTGGTACTGGTTCTTGGTGGGGCATTTGCGTGAGTATCTACGTGCTCCTTGAGGACAAAGGAGCTGAGAGATGCTTCAGCTACCTCATCCTCATCCCACTCAACCTCTTCGGCCTCGCTCTTCCGACCACTAACTTGCTTACTTTCCTCCCGCCAACATTGCTCGCTGTGAATATACTCGACCGATCTTCGTCCGCAGCGAACGATGATTCGAGCAAGGCCCTATTGGCTTACTACGTTGTCCTCGGTTTCGTGCAGTTCCTCGAAAGTCTTGCTTCAGGCGTGCTGGCCAAGCGAATCCGTATGTCACGGGGTCATAGACGATCTAGGTGATACTGATGTCCTACAGCGCAATACTACACCCTCAAGCTCGTCTTCCTCGCCTACCTAGCCCACCCAAAGACCCACGGCGCGCTCAGGGTCCACGAGAAGGTCTTCCGATCACTTCTCGCCCGAGCGTCCGCTCCGACGAGCACCGCATACACACCGCCAACATCGAAGCCATCCACGTCAACTGCCTCAAGCCCCAACTCTTTCAACTCTAAGCCTTACGAGTCGGGTATGTCTGGTGTGCAACTACCGAGCGGCGGCGGGACGGGTGTCGGGCTTGAAGCGACCAAAGAGCCCCTGGCGGGTCAGGATGCCAATATTACAAGGAATGACGCGAGGGGTGAGGGGTTTGAGGTGGTCACGGAGCGCCTGTGAAGGGCATGTCAGAAGTGGTGCGCTACGGCACTTCGGATGAGGAGAATCTAATTGCAGAGGATGATATACACGATGAGGATATGATATCGCTGGGAGGACATGTGGAATGTACGATGTGCAGATCTTGTAGGCCGTCGTTTTGGTGGACTCCGATTTACAGCCCGGCATGACCATGCAATCCGACTCACTAAGACTGAATCAGCGGTATGACAGCATTTCGGCCGGCTGCAGACGGAAGCTCGACGGATAGATATCTCGGTATGACCTTCCACGTTGACACTGATCACTGGAAATGCACGGCATGAGCCCTCCTCCGTACCGGCGTTTGCGCAGTGATACGTCTCCTCCTTTGTGCTTTGCTGAAACGGGATGCCGAGAAGATCGCCAAGACTGCGCAACCGAGCAGATGGACAATCTACGATCCCAGCGCGAGCAACGTCCGCGGCCGGAGCCGGAAAAGCCGGAATGGTGTGAAGGAGGCTCGGGGACATTTGACCCGTTGCCACGTCTCGGGATTGGTATTGAGGCTTTTTTTCCCTTACACCGCATTTCGAGAACGCCGCACCGCGGCCCCCTCCCATTTCTCCCCTTGTTTGGATCAGTTCCACTTTTTCTTATGTTCCTATCTTCGTCTTCGGCATACATTTACAATACATAGCGGCACTCGAGACATACCACCATCGACTGGTGCATCGACGATTCGAGACTTGAGGTTGACGCATCGGCCTACCTGCCGCTTTGCCTCGTATCAACTCCCGCCGCCCATGTCATTCCCCGCCACCCCCTTTCCCTTCTTTCTCGACAAGCCCGACCCTTCAATCACCTTTCGGTCGCCTCCTCCGTCCGTGGGGTGTGGATCGGACAGTGGGCTCGACTTTGATCTGGATTCCTTCACCCTTTGTTCACCCGGCTCGAACACACTCTTCGACGATCTGAACGCACTCTCGCCCATCGCATCGACTTCCCCAGACTCGACCATCCTCGTATCGCCAAAGTCGTCCATCGCAGACGTCGGAGCGTTCTTCCCGGTCGATGGCGCCAGCGGCGCGGACGCGGTCGAGGCTCTGAGCAATCATCATCTCGAGAGGTATCTCCACTACAAGGCACTCGCCGATCAAGCCGAAGTCGACGCCCGAGCTCAGCAGCTCGAGCTCGACGTGCTGCTCGCTGCGTGTTCCATGCCAGATGAGAAGACGACCTCTTCGCCTTATGGCAGCAACATGCTTGCATACCAGACAACACCGAGCCAGCAGTACATCGGTGGCGGTCAGATGGTGTGGGAGCCGTCCTTCGCTTTCCAGTCCCAACAATCTGCCGCGATGGCTCACGTACAAGCACAAGCGCATATGCAGGCGCACGACGCAGCGATGGCGCGATCGCAGTCAGCGACGATGAGCTACTACATGTCTACCATGACACCAGTCTCCACTGCCTCAAATGCGATCTGGTCTCGACAGTCTACCTCCACGCAGTCCAGTACGCCGTCGCCGTTCCTCTCGACGCCGACCTATTCCAGCGCAGCGCCCGTCATGGCGACCCCGTTGGCGACATCGACATCGAGTCTCTCGATGGTCGCGGCTCCTCCGATCGCTGAGTTTTCCCCCGAAGGAGAGAACGAGCTCGACGATGCCGAGAAAGACCAGGCCAGCTTATACAGCCGGGAGAGTCCCCGAGACTTGGATGTCAAGCCGATCATCGCCGAGACGCCGGTGCCCAATTCGCATGGTGGAGGACGGGGTTATGTCCCAGGCAAGACTCCGGAGGACCCGAGTAAGCGTCACAAATGCAAAGTGTGCGGTCGCGGGTTTGCAAGGGCATTCAATCTAAAGGTGAGCTGATTCTTCGAATTCTGTGCATATCGCTGATGTTCCGCAGTCCCACGTTCAGACGCACAACCCGACGCGCCCGAAACCGCACCTCTGCCCGCACTCGACCTGCAAACGCGGCTTCTCTCGTCTTCACGATCTCGAACGTCATCGCCAGGGTATTCACTCGGACGGACCACTCGTCGAAGCTAAACGTCAGGGCATCGCTCCATCGGTCGCTCGCGCCAAGAACAGGGTACAACGGCGCGCCGAGTCTGGAGGTCTCATCTAGCCGTCCTTTTATGGGCGGCACAAATAACGCGGAGTTGCTTTGCGCGCTTCACCGACTTCGTCCTCGACGTCTCCATCTCCCTGTTCTCATTATCACATTTCACCGACTCCACTCTCCCCGCCATGTTATGTCCCCCTTCTCCTTCACTCAACCACCTCCAAAACGCAGCGCCGCCGCCTTGGCGGCATGCAGGTGCGTGAGTGAGGAAAGGACCTGCCCTCCGGGTAGGCTCGGACACCGGATACGGCGGCTTTGATAGTCGGCCCAAACAACTACACTCTAACCCATATTTCTCTTATTACCCTCGACAAGATTCCTTTCCGTCTTATTCGCGTTCTATCGTTCCGCTCGACAATACACGCCAGCACGACTCATCGACCGCCTCATCCATCCCGCGATCCACTCCTACCCGGCACGAACATCTGGCAACACCATCCCCAAAGCAGTAAACGAAAAACATACAAGCCAGAGCCGGAGTAGGAGTAAGGTGAGCCTAGTGATAGGATCTTGGACCGTCCACGAGTCTTGTGCATTTTCATAAATTGGATATAGTGCAGGAGGTGCACGGATAGATGTATGGATAGTTATTTATGAAAATTGAAAGGACTGCGCTGTGATGCATCATGGCGAGACCCACTATCTCAAACCACTAATGCCTCGTCTGGCGCAAAGAGTTAAAAGCTAAAAACATCTTGGGCAAGAGATTTGTTGGCCGAGGACCTCGACGACGCAAAATATCAACGCAAAGACGGGTAGAAGCATGAATACTGAAAAATCTTCAATAAGGCAGGAAAGCTTACGATCCGACCCGCCCGCCAACTCCTGCTGGCACCCGGGGATCCATATCTCTCGATAGACTCAAATATATGTGTCAGTGTGGTGTGTGGTGTCGAAGAGGGAGAGGATAAGATTGGAGGGAGGTAAAGAGATCATTTGCGTTGACAAGATGCATTGATTGCGACAAGATCTACCCATATTCCTATCCATCCCTCTCCCTACCCCACCTCACTTCCCCATCCTCACCCCACGGCACCCAACCATCAAACACCGCCCTCTCGCCTCTCAATGCACCTTCCACGTCGATCTCGGGCAGAGAGCTGCTAGGTAGGGGACACCACTCCAACAGCTCCACGAGCTCGGGGCAGGATGTATGGTATGGATGATAGCGGAAGTACGGATTCCGCAGGAGTCGTTTTGTGGATAGAGGAGGGTGACAGCCGGATGGGGAGGTTAGGAAGGGGGTGAAGCCGTGTTTCAGCTGACGAGGGGTCACTCTCGTGCGACACAGGACACAGCGGGGGAGGAAGAGGCTGTGTGTGTGTATGTTAGGGGGGAGGGATGCTCACCTCGCCAGCGTAATGCTCGGTGGTATCTCCCTCGTCATCGATACCGACATAACTGAACCTGTCCGGGGGGAAGCCGATGGCCGCACGATGCAACTGCTCGAACCTGATGCTCACAGCTTAGCTCATTCACTCATTCTGCTCAATGAGAAGAGGGAGTCAACGAGAAAGAATTCACCTCTGCCGTTTCATCCCGTAGCTCACCACAGTCACCCTCTCCGCCCACCTCCCCGTGACTTCTCGAAACCTCGCCAACGCAAAGAGGAGGTTCTCGTAGCTGTCTAATGCGTACTCCTCCGTCGCAGCTCGGAGGTTGAGCGGGAGCGATTGTCTGGCACCTTCTACTGAGGGTAGGGGATTGGAGGGGAGGAGGGAGAGGGCGTTGGCTAGTGATAGGTAGGATAGGGACTCGGGTAATGGTGGGCTGGGGGGTGGTCGGGTTGCTCCGCTGCGGGTCCCGCTTAGCACTGTCGGAATCTGTGAGCAGTAGATGGTATCGCTCACCCCGAGAAGACGAGTAGTGCCTTTGGATCCCCCCGTAACAGCTTGACTCCTTCCTGGATATGCTTAATGAACGTCCTCACACTCCCACCCCTCTGCATCGGCTCCAACACCCAATCCTCATCCGCACCCGCCACATTCCCATCACGGCCCGTCCAAATCGCATGACACGCAACGAGTATCAAATGATCCAGCTCCTGAAACCTCGGATCTCGCTCGATGGTCATCTCGATTGACGGGGGCACCTCGAGCTCTTTTCGACGTGCTGGGAATGGGTTGGTAGGGGATAGGTAGAGGTCGAGGTTGATCAGTAGGGATAAGGAGAATGCGGTGAGGATGAGGAGGAAGGCGAGGTTGGTCAGTCGGGTTCGGGAACGGAGGTAGGTGAAGAGGGTTTGGGAGTTGTAGGATTGGGTAGGGGGGAGGGAGGGGAAGTAGAGTCGGGTTTGTTTGGGCCGAGAGGAGGTGGGTAAGGGGAGCATGAGGGATGGTCCCTTACACAGCGACAAGAAAAGAAAGCCTTTCCGAGGGTATATACAGGAAGAAAGGAGAGAGTGGATGGCGCGTGGAAGAGTTTAGTCGGGTGTCGGGTGAGGCGCTCGCTGGGTGCCTGGTTCGGATAGGCGCCACAGGAGGTCATCCGAAGCCTCATACAATGATGGAGATAGGCTTTACCCCTAGGCAGCCCGATGGATCGGGACGGGATGCATGAGCCGCCAGCGCACCGATCCTAAAACTCAGGATCGATCTCTTCACGATGGCGAAATCCGCTGGACGACCAGCTCCGATCCATCAAGGTTCCGCTTCATCCTTCGACGATTCCCTCTCCAGCCTGACCCTCCACACTTCCCCACCTCCGTCTCTCACGGCTCGCTTCCCACCGATGCCCCTTCAAGCGGGGGAGACACCATCACCCATCCCATTAGAGGACAAGAGGCGGAGCCCGCCGGTAGAGAGAGATTCTCAAGCCGTTCTGGTCAGAGTGAGCAATGGTCTCGTACGCTTGCCTCGTTGATCCCTCTAGTTCATCGAACATCTCCTCTCGTCTGGACATGCGGATTCGGAGCCTCACCTGATAGCGATCGGCTACGAGCTCGAAGCTCTCCTCTCCATCTATTCGGCTTCCTCCGTCAAACTTTCCATCACCTCCCGCCCACCTTCTTTGATGGGCGAGATCCCTCAACCTTACACCACAGACAGCGCTATCACATTTGATGATCTTGAATTACCCGCTTCTATCTCGATGGGGGCGCGAGGTGGACGGAGAGGAAGTGTGTCGTGGGATGACGCGGTGTTCGATAATGATTATGGACTGTCGACAGGGGATCGGATACGATATGAGGTGACGATACCTGCTTGGGAGGAAGGGGAGATGCTGGATGGCGTGAAGGCGGAGGTCATGCCGGAGAAGGCACCGAGGATGAGGGTGCTGGTCAGCTTACCACCGACATATCCCAATTCTAGTCCCCCTCAATTACAGCTTCTCGGTCGGTATCTTGGGAGTTTCTCCATCGACGCCGGACTATGTAGGTTTGGGTATACAGTGGGTCTATTCCTCGCTAATGCTCGGTAGTCGGCGACATCACTCGCACCTACATCACCTCCTCCGGCATCCCCTTCACCACCGGGGACGTCTGTGTCTTCGAAGGCCTCACGCACGTCCAGCGCCTAGTCCGGAAATGGTACGCCGCCCGCCTATCCGAAGGTGCAGAAGGCGAAAAAGTACGTGAAGCAGATCGGAAATACGGGAAAGAAGGACGAGCGATGTCTGAACTCGATGGCGCTTCCCCCATGACCCAGGCATTCGAAACTCGTCCCAGTCCATTGCGGTCGACGTTTTCGTACTCGAGGAGTGGGGAGCCCCCTACTGGGGAGACACCAGAGGCGGTGTCAAGGGCGGAAGCGGATATGTTTCCTGGTTTGAAGATCGTTTCGTCGGAACCGATTGTGGATCGACGATCGGCTTTTGTGGGGCATGCTATAAGGGTGACGGATGAGAGGGAGGTCCCGCTTGTGATTCACGAGCTGTTGAGTGATCGGAAGATTGCGAAAGCGGCACATCCGGCGATATTCGCTTATCGTATCGCGAAGGATGTGGGTGGGGCAGCTGGAGTAGTGTATAACACCGGTGTGTCCGCCCCGCTTGATGGTCATGTGAAGGAGCTGACTTGAGCAGACTACGATGACGACGGGGAGACACAAGCTGGAGCCCGACTCAGACACCTACTGGAGATCCTTGAGCTTGAGAACGTGCTGGTCGTGGTCTCGAGATGGTACGGTGGGACGTTGCTTGGCGCAGATCGGTTCAAGCATATTAATCAGGCTGCGAGGGATGCTCTGGAGCTGGCGGGACTATTGGCAGAGTCGGCGGGGAGGAAGAAGGGGAAGAAGTGATGGGATCTCTTGCCAAGTCGAGACAGGTGTGATGAGCATGGACTTCATGGTGTAGCATAGGCATGGAAACTGAACTGCACTCGATGATACTTGCCTTTTCGCATTTCGCGGTCACTCCGCCCTCTGCCTCCTGATATCATGGATCATAACAGATCAATGCTCGTCACCGCTTACGCCCTCTAACCCTCCCTCGTCCACTCCCTCGAGCTTTGAACCCACCTCTCTTCGCAACAGCGTTTGTCTTGGGAGCAGCTTGCACCCTCGCCGGGACGTTGTACTCCTCCCTCCTCTCCTCAGCACGATCAGCCCCCCTCCGCCAATGGTTCTTGTAAAACTCCTGTTCCCGGTCGGACAACTGGTGCAGCATTGGTAGTCCCGATAATTGGTCCAAAGTATCGGTAAAAGAGGACTGATGATTCGGTGGTATTGGGGCTAGCGGAGCTCGGGGATTGGGAAGGGGGGATGTGTGGCGAGTAGCGATGTTCGAGTTGAGTTTGTCGAGATCGAAATCGAAATCGAAATCGAAATCGCCAAAGTCGTCTAAAGCTTTATCGTACTCATCCTCGACGTCTCGAACCGCTTCGCCTCCAAATTCCTCATCTCCGGGATCGAAGTCGCGAACGATCTCCGCCTCGCTATGCTCGTGCGGTGAAGGCGCTCGTCCCTTGCCCTTATCTCTCCTCGAGGTCGCTAATGGATTCTCGTCCTCTGAATCCGGCTCGGAGAGCACGATGGCGTGCGCCTTTCTCTTCCTCCCTGACAGCCAGACGGGCGGTTCATTCTCGTCGTTTTCGGGGCTGAGCGACCATGGGATAGGTGTCGACCCTCCAGCGTGCGGTGTAACAGGCTGCAGGGCGGTTTCGGGAGTTTGGGAATCATCGGCGTCTGGGCGAGAGGAGGAAGCTTTCGGAGAAGAAGAGGAGAGATCGATGAGGTCCTCGGGGGTTTCGGATCTGACGGGACGATTCGCTCGTCTGGCTTTCAGCTCAGCTGTGGACGATCCTCATTAGCCAATCACTGTGAAACGCTTGGCAACCCGCACCAAGCTTTGTCTTCCGCGGATCCTCTCTCCTTGCCCTGTCTAGGTTCCTCTGCTGTACCGCCTGGATCCTCAACCCGTCCTGCTCCAGCTCGATCGCTTCTCGAGTCCCCTGCTCATCTTCCTCCTCATCGGCAGGATCTACCGCCCATTGCGTATCTGTAATATCCTCGATCCCCCAGAAGTCCATGTCAGATGATGCCGCAGCGTGTCCATCGGGTCTCGAGGTCCCCGACATCCCTCGAGGCTGCGGAAGCGGAGCGAGCGGAGAGGAAGGTGGAGAGGTGGGAGAAGACTGAGAGAAAGGTAGCTCGGTCTGACGATTTTGACTAATCGAATTCGGATTACGAAGTGTCGTAAAGAGCGTGACGCTACCCAATGAGAGGTCGAGGGTAGAGGGACGGTACGAGGCCATGCTTGGCACTGACAAGCTGGTCAAGCCATCACGGGAACGTTACATGAGGAACACGACGGAAGACGCGGTCGCGCAGTGGCGACAAAATCAATCTTGAGCAGGCTTTTGATTCCGGGCTACTCATTACCTCCACTTTCCTCACCGTGGGAAAGCTACTAAAGTTGGAGGTCTCCTGTCGCGATAAGTCCTGGACTTGTTTCGTTGTGTCGTGCAAGAACGGCAAGCCTACTTTTCGATGCCTTGTCGGTCGCCATAGCCCGCGTTGTAGCTGAGGTTCCGTCTTGAACGGTGTCTTGGCTGGGCGGGCGGCATGTCGAGCCCTTTCCCGTCCTCCAGCGCCCAGTACACCGAGCTACGGGTGGGCCAGTATGATACGGTTCAGCTGGCAAAGGCTGTCACCGCAGCGATCGAGCTACGTGCGGAGACTGGACAGGGTGACATCCCTGGTGAGCTTTCCGATCGTGATGAAGCTCGTAATCCGACTCAGTCAGCTAATGCTCCCAGCAGCTCCAGCACGCAGCTCGAGCTCGGACCTCCAACCGGAAGCCTCCACTTCCTCGAATTTCCACCTTCATACTCTCAACCTGCAGTGCTCTCTCAACCCACCCGAGCAGATGCTCCGATATTGGCGGACGCCTGATCGTCCCAATCCAGAATACGAGGCATTCTCCACATTCCGCGATGACCTACGAACCGCTGTAGCCCCCTTTGCACCTCTCGCTCTAATGCCCTCTACTCCGCGCATGCTCCGCTTCCCCCAAGGTACCGCCTCTCGCCAAGCAGATACCATCGAGCTCTTCCTCACGAACAGCCACGCCAAACGCCCCCTTATATGGCTTGCCCCATCGATCAAGCCGGAAGGCAAGCAGTGGATGCCCAGCTCGTCGATGATGGATATGCAGAACTGGACGCACGCTGCGCTCGCCCTGGATCCTGACGAGAAGGCGACTAGGAGAATAGCTTACAGGGATGACAAGCGGAGGGTCTCCCTTGAGACTGGTGTGCAGATCTGTTGGGTTCCGGACAGCGAAGGGGAGAAAGCAGGGGCGGAGATAAAGCTGCTCGTCACGGTCGACGTCTACCTCGACATGGCGGTCATCTATGACCCTCTTCCGGATACCGGCAAGGACATGCTCGGGCTCATCCTACACTCCCTCATCCCTGCCCCTCCTACCGCCAAAACAAGATCCGAATCCGAGGCCCGCGCTTCAGCACTCCGACATTTTCTCGCTTGCCTCCGCCCAGCGCCCCATCTTCACTCCGATTCTCAAGCAGCATCACTTCAGCCAAAGGAGATGGTTTCACGGCTACTCCCCTTTCAAGCACGGACGGTGGCGGTGCTCCTGCAGCGAGAAGGATCCTCGATACGGGATGTCAAGCCTACAACGAGTGCCGATCCAACTGGGTTCTGGAATATCCACGACTTCGGGAAGAGCTTTGGCCGCGTTGCTTACCGACGCGTGACTGGTGATATGCTGCATATCGGCCCGAGTCGAGCTGTCCAGGTGACTCGTAAAGGGAAAGGCAAGGCTTCCGACCAAGCTCAACGAAGATCGCAAGAGGAGATGGATGAGCTGGAGCAGAAACTGTTGCCGACGGTGCTGGATCTATCCGGAGTGAAAGGCACAATGCTCTGCGAGGAGATGGGTAAGCCTCACTCCTGTTTGTTGTCAGACTCTCATGTCCCGCAGGCCTGGGCAAGACCGTCGAAGCAATCGCCCTAATCCTACTCCGTCGACACCCTCGATCCACTCCGCGATTAATGCCAGCTCCACAAGCCGCTGTCGAGGAACCTGAATCTTCCACGTCCTCCACGCCGAAAGCCAAAGGAAAGTCAAGAGACCCTGGAACGCCAAACCGGTCGAAAAAGGCGCAAAGGGTCCCCGCCATTGATTTGCTGAGAGGACCATTCGAGGCGGATGACTCTGAGATGCGGCGATGGAGTGAGGCTGAGACTGCGGCTTTCGAGGGGAAAACGGCGTGGGACGAGGCCGCGCAGCTCCATGTCACCGAAGTCGGGGTAGGTCCGCTCATAGCGACTAGGGCGACGTGCTGACAAATATAGACCACGCTTGTAGTCACCCCGCCTTCATTGCTCAAGCAGTGGGTTTCCGAGATGCAAGCTCATGCGCCAAGTATGCGAGTCTGCGTGTATGAGGGCTGGAAGTCGCTGCAAAAGGGTCTGGAGAAGCAGAGAGCCGCGTACAATACCGCTCGGACCAAGAGCCAGAAGCGGAATAACGAGGAGTTCCGCAAGGAGACGGTCAGAAAGTATGCCCGGCTAAACGGCGGTCGCCGTGTCAAGGTAGAAATCGAAAGCGACAGTGCATATAGCGAGCAAGATGAGGAGGAGGATTCGCTTGACAGCGATTTTGTGGAGGAGAGCTCGCTTGAGAGGACTCGGAGGCTATTTGTCGATTACGTGCGTGCGCACGATGTTGTGGTGACGACATATTAGTGAGTCGGAATGTCCGGCCTGAACATTGCTAATCCTTACAGTGACCGTCAGTATCGATTTGTCTCCCCTCAGTCATGTCTGACCCATATGCAGTGGCGCAAGATCTCAAGGTGGCGGTACCAGCACCACCCAGAGCAAGGAGGTCCAACGCGAACTACCAGCCAGGCGAGCGTCCGAGGAGTCCCTTGGTCATGGTCGAGTGCGTAGTACATACTGTGCGGCACCCATGCTGACTGATTTGCTCCACCTTTTTCGCTTTCGCCATCCTATCTCTATATGACTCTGTCTCTCGTCCTTTGCCCTTCTGGATGTTTTGCGGCGTTCATGATCTGCGCATCAGGTGGTGGCGGGTGATCATGGACGAGGTCCAGCTGCAAGGCGACCAGTCGGCCTCAGCGTACGTTCTTTTTTGCGAGGATCGAGACGCAAGCTGAGTCATCTAAGCAACATGGTGTCCCTCATACCGCGGCGAAACTCTCTTGCGGTGTCCGGAACCCCGGCGAAGAACGACATCAAGGACCTTATGGGCTCGCTAAAATTCCTTCGTGTTCCTGTACTGCCATATAAAGGCCATATGTGGCATCGTCTACAACAGCCAGCAATGCGTCCTGCGTTCGAAGGTCTCTTCCGCACCCTCGCGGTCCGCACCACTAAGAAAGAAGTGAGTGCAACATCACAAACCCCGCTGACGACAGGTGGCCGGCGAGTTTAGCCTTCCGTCACAGTCTCGTTACATTGTCCCCATCGATTTATCCGAGATAGAGCTCCACTATTACAACGATACGCTTGATCGCCAACACGACCTCCTCCGCCTTCCTGGCGATATGCGAGAGGCACGAGCCTCAGGCTGGGAGGTGGACCGCACGATCCTCCGGTCTTGCCTGTTGAATCTGCGTCAGATCTGCACACATATACAGGTCGGCCAGATGCAGGCGGGTGTCGGCCGAAGAGATCAGCGGTTGCGCTTAGGTCGACAGCTGATGACCATGGCGGAAGCTTTGGAGAAAATGCGCGACGATCACTCGCAGGAGTTCCTGACCGAGTCACGTCTTCAGGTGCGCGCTTTATGTGATGAAGGAATTCTGACGCACGTCTGCCAGCTGCGAGCGATGGTCCGAAAGGCACAGCTCGTCACCCGCGACGAGGAGGACAGCATGGCACAACTCAAGGCCGTAGCCGTACGTCTCTCCATATCGTCGTGGCTGAAATCGTAGCTTTACGAGAAAGTCCGGGACCGGGTCAATAAACAGCTCGGACCGGTCCGCGAACACCTTTTCAAGCTCATTGGTAATCGGGAGGATTCGATTGACGATCGAACCGATATACCCGATCGAAACTTGTCACAGCAAGAAAGGGAGAAGCAGCAAGCTATCACTGCAGCGAGGCAGGCGTGAGTGGCTGCGCGTGTTGATGTTCAGGTGCTAATGACGCAGGATCCGGGAAATGCTCATCATCCAGCATCAAAGCTGGTTCTTCGAGGGAGACGTGCATCATGTGATCAAGGAGGAGGAGCAAGAGAGTGGGTGGTGCCAAGTGAGGGTCTGCTGACGCGATCAGTCAGTTGCTACGCTCAAGCAGACGCTTTTCGCAAGGAGATCCTGACCCGGCCATTGGCATTGGCCAATTCCTCCGTTGCGCAGCTTGATGGAGCTCTGGAGCGTTCCCATGCCATCGACGAGATCGGCGAACTGCAGACGGAAGATACCAAGGCCCGTGGCGGACTGCTGTCTAACAATACAATTGTCCAGGCGAACGAATTGCTGAAGATAATGAACGGAAAGTGAGCCAAACACTGCCTTCGAATGCTGATCTGATAGCGCCGAACTCGTCTTCAACTGGCGTCGAAAAATCATCCAGCTTTTGTCGTCCCCGATCGAAGCGGATTCCGGTGACCTTACCAACGTGGGCAAAGGTCAGGACGTCGAAAATCCCGAGGCGGAGTATTACGCGGAGGCACTGAAAGCTCAGGGAGATGTCGAGGCGTACCTTATCGCTTACGCCTCTGCTGTTGCCGATCGCAAGGAGTTCTTGTCCGAGGAGCGGAGTCTTCTCGCCACACACGAAGCAAGGGTCGCAAAGCTGCGCGTGACACAAGCCGCGAAGAACGCGATGGAGGACATCGAGATCGCCAATATACCGGACGAGGTTGCCGAGCAAGCCGCGCAACTCATGGCCGAGCGACAGGCGTTCCGCACCGCTCGACTCAATAACGACTGCAAGAGGCCTCTCAAGGCACTCCTTATGGAGCTGAACAGTGTGATCTTCGGGCAACATCGGCCAGAGGAGATCGCCATCGCCCAAACTATGGTCACGATGCTGAAGGCATACATCCCGAAGCAATCCGACTACGTCGAGAAATTGAACAAGGAGCTTGAAGTCTTCCGAGCGACTTTCAATCGCCGAGTTGTGTATTTTGCAGCTCTACAGGAGATATCCGACTCAGTGTCCGCGCCAGAGTTCAAGGATATCAAGAAGGAGATCGCCGAATGCAGCACCGAGATCGACGAGCTGGAGCTCAAGCTCACCCGTATGGTGGTCAAGGGTCGATTCCTGCAGTTTCTCGGAACCAGGGAGGACGGCCAGGAGGAGCTTAAAGAGGACTGCATCATCTGTATGGGGTCATCGGATGATACCCAAGCGGTACTGCTGGAGTGCGGACATTTCTTCTGCATCGTGAGCGCCTGATTTCTTAGTCGAGGAATCACCCACTGACGTGCTCGCAGTCGTGCTTCCGTGAATTGCGTAGGTCGATGCAAGGCCGTCGCTGCCCCCAATGTCGCACAGAGAGTGAGTGGAGACGTGCAGAATCCGCTGATGAGATCCAGTCAATGATAAAGAGATCACCAAGATCAAGCTATCGGGCGGTGACAAGGCGGCTGAGAAGCCAATCGAGCTTCAGCTAGCGGACGAAGCGAGCATGAGCCAGGAGCAACCTTCAGAATCGCCCGAAGAGGCCGAGAGACGAAGAAGGCAGGCGGACATGGAGAAGTTGAGGATGACGACGGTGGATCGGCGTAGGGAAGTGGCTTTGATGGACATGATGGGGGAGTATGGCTCAAAGGTAGGTAAGACGTAATGAGCTGTGCTGAATCAAAGATCAACTTCCTTATCAAGCACCTACTGCATTACAAGTTTCGCGAACCGGACGGTGAGCTTCCTGGCCAATAGCGTGTTTCGAAATTGACCCCGTTAAGCTCGCCATGTCATCTTCTCCAATTGGTCCGATTCGCTCAACAGTGAGCTAGTCCTTGCTGGATCCTTGACTCTCCCTAACGGTTTTCCAGTCGTCATACAAGCTCTCACGCAGAACGGGATTTCCTTTGTCTCCTTCGACCAGGGGAAGAAGAGCAAGAATGTTGTCGACAGGTTCATCAAGGATACTAGCATATCGGTGTTCTTGCTTCATGCGGAGCGAGAGAGGTGAGCTTCGCTTGCGCCGAGGTTGAAGATAGTTGACCTGTGACAGTTCTGGCTTGACGCTGACTTCTTGTCGCGTGGTGCACCTGCTTGAGCCGGTCTTGCGGCATAGCTTTGAACTGCAGGGTGAGTGATATGATATTCTTCCTGAAACAGAAGCTCACGCCATCGTACAGCTATTGGAAGGGTCGACCGGTGAGGCCGAAGCGATGCTCCTGGGAAGCTTCAGCTAATGTGCGAATAGACTCGGTCAAAAAGAGGAGACCACGGTATTCTGGTCTGTTCTGCCTACCCGCCTTTGACCAGTAGCTAGCTGATCTGTGGTAGCTACGCGACGATGGAGACGGTCGAGTCCCGCATCCTCTCGCAAGGCGTCCGTAACGGGACCAGTATATATTTGAAGGACGAGAACGCCGACACGGTCGTGGCGAGCATGCCAAATGTCGTCAGTGCGGCACACAAAGGCGGAGATCTGTCGAACGATGGGAACGAGGAGGAGTTGCTTGAATTGATCTTATGAGGAGGTTTCGTTCAGGACGGTGAATTTGAAGCATTGCATTTGAACTTTACCGCATCTTTTCGCGTACGATCGTGTAGACATAGACCGTCGTTGCGTCCTGACAGCGTATGCATGTGCCGTATACATATCGCCGCCCCAGAGAGGGAGAAGAGAGGGGGTGGGGGAACTACGAAAGAGGGGGGGAGGGCGCGGATGAGGGAACGAGAGAGATGGGGGAGGTGGGAGGGGGCTGAGGATGACAATTAGGGGTTGAGGATGGGGAAGAGGCTGGGAGGCTAAGAGTGTCGAAAAGGTAAAGGTGGGTAGAGAGAGAAGGTGGGGGGAGGGGGGGGGGGGCCTTTGGAGGAACCTTTGAGGCTCGTAACAGTACATTATGGCTTGCCGCATCATTGGGAGTGACAGGATGTTGATATCTACATCCTTGCATCTCGACGGCAAATGCATGCGACGTCCTCAGTGCACCCAAGCCCTACTCGATCACCTCCGCCATCACACCTCCAGATTTCACTTTCCCCCACCCGATCAATCGCCAATGCTTGTCGATCCTCCGACTCAAAGCGATCTTCTCTCCCTTCTCGGTACATGCGGGTGTGGTGAGGGCGATCGTGACATCTCCTCCCTTGACCGCCATGATTCGGCCTCCTGTCTGACTGGCTCCGATATTGACAAACAATGTCTCCCCAACCACGAGTTTCGACACCTTTGCCTTTTTGCTATCGTCCGTCTTCACACCCAGTAATCGTCGCAGCAAGAACACTGGCAGCATAAGCAGTGTATTCGTCGATAGCCATGGGACTCACCCTCCGCTTTGATCTCGGTGTAGATAGACGGTCCTCGCCCGACCGATGACATGACCATCCCCAATAACCTATCTGCTCGACACAAGGCAGGATCCACTAGCGTCCCCACACCGATGAGACCGCCCGGCGCAGCAAATTGGAGGTGATTCTGCTCGGCGTGGAGGGAGATAATCCGGGATCGAAGTGGTCGGCAAGTGCACACGCCATTGGCATCACGCGTTATTAGGCCTGGTCGGATCTCGACTTCCTGCCCGACCTTTGGAGGATCAGCAAAGAATCTGGTGTATTATTCGTGACATACTTTGAAGACACCCTGGAGGATACTTCCACCCGCAACGCCACCTTTCAGCTCATCCACTCCTGCTCCAGGCTTGTTGACATCGAAAGATCGAATGACGACCATCCGTGGGTCCGCGGAAAAGTCGTACTTGGGTGGATTTATTTTGCAGATTGCTTCCACCACGGCGTCTATGTTAAATCGCAATTGTGCAGAGACAGGGATGATGGGAGCGAGTCGTGCAGTGGTGCCTGTTGAGAATGAGCCTTTCCCCGCAAAGTGCAGAACAGCAACCTACCTTCGACGAACTTCTTGATGCTCTCGCAATGCTCAACAGCCTCCCCTTCTCGCACTAGATCCATCTTATTTTGCAAAATCACAATGTTCTTCGGGTCTACCCCGATAATCTCGAGCGCGGCTAGATGTTCGCCGGTCTGGGGTTGGGGACAGGATTCATTGCCGGCAATGAGGAGTAAGGCGCCGTTCACTACGGATGTCAGACGTTCTGAAATGACGCAAAAATTGGAAAGGACCTACTGACGGCGGCTCCGGTGAGCATGGTAGCCATGAGAATATCGTGTCCAGGACAATCAACGAAGGATACATGTCTGCGAGCAGAAATGCGTCAGTCCAGCGGGCTACAGGCAGGCTTTCGGGCACTTTAGAATTCGAGCGCCGAAATAAGTCCCGGGTAGCTCACCTCATCAACGTCATCCGACAATCGCACCCCGGTCTCTCGCATTTCGGGTTCGACTCCTTATTACTCGGATAGGATTTATAGCATGACGGCGGGGGACATTCTGGATTTTGGCATTTGTAGATCTGATATACCATGTCAGCTCAATCAAGTGACACCTTCGACCTCTGCTTAATGCGTAAGACGACTCGGTCATATGAGTAGCTGGCCTTTGCGTTGGCATAGCCGAGCTTGATGGTGATATTTCGCTCTAACTCATTCTTGAACCGAACGGTTTGGACGCCGGATATTGCTCGGACGGTGGAGGATTTGCCGTGAGCGACATGGCCGATGGTCCCTGTGGCCAATTGGTCAGCTAAGACCCCAAAAAGCGACTCCAGACCAAAACGGTCTGGGCGGTGAACGAGGTCGCTGAGCTGACTTACCGATATTGATCTAACGAGTCAAGGGGAGTCAGCTTGCGAGACTGAAGTACAAGGCACTCACCGTAGCCTGCTTTGAGATGACCTCTGGGCTCAACGCATTGAGCTTTGTAAGATCCATCTGAACCTCTTGAGATGGGTAGGACGACCCGGCAGAAGCAGCTGCCGCCGCGACGGGGTCGTTGACAGACATGGTGGGAAGGAGGTGGAGATGGAGCCGTGGCAGAGATGAAAGGCTTCCAAGAGCAGTCAGAAGCTCCCTTTCCTTGTCTTGACTCTGCGAATAAGCAGTGTTGATGACGGAGCTGTGTGGTGTATGTGAAGACGGTCGAGCTTTCATTGAATATCTTTTGTGCGATCCGGTAATTCAGTGCCACCGCGCCGGGGTTCCCGGCTTTACGGCGCTACTTCTCGCGCCCCGCCACTGGTCGGATAAACGCGGAGTTATCTCAACCTCCTTAAATTCCCATTCGTCACACACCACTCTGAAAGCCGTCTAGCAACGGCCCAGCCAGTCATCATGGCAGGTCCAGGTAAGTCAACCTTGGCCTAGCCCTTGAAGAATGATTCTCACCAAAACGAACAGGTTTCCACCCCCATCCGCCCTCACTCCTCCATCGCGGGCTCTCCAAGACCTTGGGTGCGGGTTTATGGTTCTGGATCTTCTATCGAGCGAGGTGAGCTTCGTGTCATCCGCCGGCATTGGTCTTTGACTTGGTACTGATCCTCTGGTGGTTGCAGGCAAGACGGGCCAGTACTGCTTGTACGTGACCGGTCCTGCCAGTCATGATATGGTTCGTGCTGATGCAGAGTAGGGCTGGCGACACCCTTGGGACGGACATGGACATGGACATGGGGAGTCCCACGCGCACGTTGAGGAGCATCATTGAATGAGGAGGGCGATGAGGACGAAGCACTGTACCATTTGCGCATGACATCGAATACCCCTCGAACTGCAGACAAGGGTTCAAAGAAGCTCAGGTTGTCGTTACGAGACAAGCTCTACTACTGAGCGAGATTTTGAGGACGGCTCTAGAGCGACGGAGCGGGGATGGTTGGGCCAGTAGAAGGGGGAGGGGAGGGGGCCAAGAGGGACGGGACTCGGAAACGATCCGGTCCATACCATCTAACAACTTGATCCGAGCAGGAAGGCGGTGATTGACATGCAGATACAACTATCCCTTCCAATGCAACAAACTATCCCCCGTCAAGCCTCTCAACCTCGCCCGACCCAACAGTCCCTCGCTTCTAGGCTGTACTTGCACCTGTCCCTGTCCCTGTCCCTTTCCTGATTCCCGAGATGCCTGCCCAGTCGTCATAAGACCCAACGCCTCAGTCTCCCTGACCGTCTCCCTCGTCTTGCTCAGATTTGCATATGTTGAGCTAGCCCCTTCGCCGAGCTGGGCCCGGGTGATACTCCCTCTTGCAGTTCCACGAGACGATGCTGGACTATGTATGGGGAGGGAGATAGGTAGGCTCGGTCCGGGTGTGCAGTGACACAGACACCCCGGGCACAGTGACGACGGGGAGGTGAAGTGCTTGCGGAAACATTTTGAATGGGTCCGGTGCGAGCACAGGGAGCATGTAGTTGCGAGGCCTGGGGTTGGTCAGCTTGCGATTGGCACTGGAGCGCATGCAGACCTTTGATGGGAAGACGGCAGAAGGTACAGATAGGTGGTTTTGGTGAACGGTCGCATGACGGACACCGGGATGCGTCCGACGCGCAGGAGACGCATACTGATAGCCGGTGAGACCATCTTTGCAACAAGCAAGCTACTTACCGATGCCTTCAGTGGCTACACGACCTATCTTCGGGGACTTGACAAAGATCGGCAAATGTCCAGCCGCAGCGGTACGGGCTCCCGCCTGTCCTTCGAGGAAGTCAAATTGCAGTAGCGCAGCTCGGAACCCCAAAAGACCGCAACGCAGCAGAAAGTCCGCATAGGCGAGCTTGAGACCCTCGCACATCGCTCTCGTCTCTGGGTCAAGAAGACTAGGCGGGGGTCTAGACAGGTCTGTCAAGCACAAAGAACGGAGAGCGTACCCACCCCTCGTCAAGTGTGATGTCAATCCGCACTCCGCACGTCTTGGCCTTCTTCCTCGGCCCGACCCCTGAACGCGCAATCTCTCGTCGACCCGGAGATACAGGACTGAACGACACCTTCGCCTGCGAAGTCCATTGCTTCGGATCCGAGTGTGCTCTCGGGTCATCACTGCCTGACGATCTCAGCGGAGGTGCTCCCGAAGCGTACTGCGGGTTCACAGGTCGCTCCGTCAACCGCGGACTCCTCGCCGGGACGGGAATAAACCATGATGGAGGTGAATCCTCGAAACTCGTCCCAAGTGGTGTACGGGTCATGTCGAAGGATGAGCGGTCCCTAGCGTTCCCCGTACGGGTCGAGGGGTTGAGGATCTGCGACCAACCGGTCGTACGATACGATGACGATCCGGGGCTGAGCGGTGTGAGACTCGCTCTGGTGCGATTGCGGAGGGAAGACGCGGACGGCGGGCGTGGTAAGGCGAAGTAGTCTGGCTTGGGTGATCTTTGGGTCGCAGGCTGGGCGTGAGGAGGGCCCGGGTTTGTCCGGATGTGAGTGAGCAGGATACTTGAGATGATGGCGAGGAGCTGGACGTCTCTCTTCGCAATGAGGTTTGTGAAGCTGGAGTCAGCGATGTTGCGCGATTCGACCTACATTTCGTCGAGGATCAGCTTCTTCCGGATGATTGCCTGTTCCCAGATCTCCCTCTCCTTGCGGAGGTCATGCTCTCGGTGGAGAGGCGGATGCTGCGAGTACGGCGGCGGAGGATGTTCAAGCAGACCCCGCAGTGTAGCAAAGACTTCTGTGTGATCCAGTCGTTTCGCCTCGAGAGCAAGAGCGGTATTGTGCTCGAGAGAAGAACTGTAGATTCGAGCGAGTTGTGCGTCTGGATTGCCAAGGTATGGCACGTCGTGTATTGTCATCGTCGAGCTCGCCTGGATCGGTTGAGATACATTCTCGATATGGCGGACACGTGGCTGAGGTCAGGGAGACTCAGAACGCAGACTCACCTTGTGGCGGATCGTGAGAGGCCTTGGGTTCTCCAGTCGAGAGAGCGCGGACATGGCTCTGGAGAGAGCAGTGCGGCGTTCCGGCGCGTTCGCCGGGGAATGGGATAGAGCCCGAGTGCGAGGCAGCACAGTCTGCTTTGGGAAGAAGCACACGAGTTGGCCTGTTCGTCAGCCAGCCCAATTTCCGAACTCACCATTCGGGCCGAAGCTCGCACCGCACGTCCTGATCAGCATCGGGACATTCGCCATCACCTCCTTCTCCGACTCGCTATCGCTCTCCTCTTCCACCAGTCGGCGCCCCACACGTTCGTGCGAGCCAAGGAGGTAGCCCGATGTCGAGACAAGACACTGTCGGTTCGCAGCGCGCAGCTCTTTGATCGTGGCTATGATCTTCTGCCGAGCAATCGGGGAGACTGTCGGGTTCTTCTCAAGCTCGAAGGTCGGGATGTCCGAGGAGTATGGGTAGGTCGAGGGGAAAGACCAATGGATACGCATGAATGCCATTCGATCGCCGTTGGCCCACGGACCGCTCATCGAGAGGGTCAACTTTCGGTGATGCAGGTCAATCTGTCATCAGCGCCCCCCCCCTTAGCTCTCACCCACCTTCTCGAAATTGATGCGAGGCCTCGGGAAAAACTTGCTGACCAATACGACCTCGTCTTTGAGGTTGATCCACTCGCCACGTTCACCAGATGTTCCCCGACTGCCGTGGCGACTAGCGGAGCCTACGCGACAGGGAAGAGCGCTCGAGTCAGGCGACACTTTGTTCTTGACCACCTTGGTGAGCCATTCGAGCTGATCCATCCCCCGAGCTCGACCACCACCGCGGGTCATCCCCGTCTCCTTGACCATCTTCTGTCGAGCGATACCGCTCGGATTGACCACTGGCGGTGGAAGGAATTTCGGATGGTCCGCATCTGGCACCTTCGTGTACGTGATATCAGGAGCGCCACGGCGGGATACAAGGACCCTGATCGGTGCACCATACTCATAGCCCACTCGCTCGGTGATCTCGCTGCCGACTGGCCAGACACGCAGTGTCCGATCTTTCGACCAGGTGACTAGCTGGAATTCCCGGTCTTCGAAGGACGCATCGTCTCCGCCGCGTGTACGCCAGACGAACTCCTTGACCACGTCGTCGTGTCCCTCGAAACGCTCGACGGGGGCTTCAGATCCCCCAAACATTTCTAAATCCTTCTCGCCCCGCTGAGGAAGGGAAAGCACGCCATGACCGAACGGGAGATTCCGCGCTCGCCAAACAGGGTAATTCGTCCGGATGATCGCGGTGGGTGTATCCGGCGCTGGTAGGGTATGGTGGAAATCGATGGAAGAGTCGGCGAGGGATGAACTGAGCTCGCGGACGTCCCAAAATTTGATGGTCTTGTCGAGCGAGCATGTCACCATTTTATGTCGATATCGCCTATCCCAGTCAATGCCGTAGATCTTGGCGTCGTGCGCCTTGATCACAACCACGGGAACAGATCCTTTCTGCTCATCAGTGAGGTCAGGGCATTTCACTCACCCTGTTGTCCCATACGAAGACCTCCTTGCCGTGAGCAGTGGCGAGAATATGATCGTGCTGGCGATTCCACTTGACCTGCGTCCCCGCGGCTCCCCACGCGCAAAGCCGCATGAACGGTCGCTCGCCTGCCCGTAGATCCCAACCGCGAATGCCCGCGTCCATAGACACCGTCGCGATCAGGTCGGGACTCCGGGCGTGCCAATTGATATCGGTGATGGCTCGGTCGTGGGCATTGATACTATTGTGAAGACAACTCTGTGCCGCTAGATCCCATACAAGCAGTTTCTGGGACGAGGTGGAGAGAATGAGATTCGAAGTGACCGGGTGGGGTGACCATTGACAACTGCACAATCAGCATTGATCAAGCGGTACGACCTACTCTGCAATCTGCCAAGTCCCGCCTTGTGGAATGAACCTAGGCGCATTGTTCAAATTCGCCAAATCCAGGATATACAACCCCTTCCTCGAAGCCAGACAGACATCACGACTGCTCGGAGAGATGGAGAGTGATCCGACAGGTTGATTGACGTTGATTGTCGAGCCTTCGTGGAAAGGGTCAACCTGCTCTTGGCGGATCGTAGCGGATGTCGTAGCTCGGTTCAGGCCGGGACGGAGGACGGTACGAGGTGAAAGTTCGGGCGAGGGGAGGGTCGGGTTTGAAGCGGTGGACGAGCGCCTGCTCCCCGGGGAAGCGGGGAGCGGCACGAGTGTCGGCGAGATCATCTCATTGTAGGAGTCTGGTGGACAATGATCAGAACCGAGGAATCCAGCAGAAGAAGGATATGCCACGTGTCGGCGAGTGCTCAAAGACAAACAAACAAAGGTGGTTGTCGCCTTGACCGGATTGATTTTATCTCATGGAGCTGGAGCTCCGGGCAGCCTAGACCTCCAACTTTGGACTCCTCCCAAATAACGATCGAGACCACGGGATTCACGCATCATGTCCCGCGACCCATATATCGATGTCAAACGGTACTCCACCCACCCTGACCTGTTACCACGCTGACGACCCCAGCGAGCTCGAAGCGAACCTTTCATCCACCCACTCCCTCCTCACATCCTACGACCGGATCGCCTCCTCCTCCACATCCTTTTCCTCCCCAGCCGTCCTAGAAGCGCGCGACGAGCTGCGTGGGACACTCAGCCTACTCGAAGCTGACCTCGAGGACCTCGAGGAGAGTGTTCGGGTTGTTGAGGAGACTGGGGAGCGGTGGGGGATCGAGGAGGATGAGGTGCGGAGACGGCGGGGGTTTGTGGAGAGGGTCAAGGGGGAGGTCCAGGTGAGTCACACTCTCATTTGCTCTGAGGATGGTTTGTTGACGAGTTAGGCGTTGAGGGGGAGAGTGTTTCGGAATGAGGATAGTCCTAGGCGGGGAAAGGGGAAGGCGCCGTTTAAATACCGGGATATCCCGGATGTGGAGCGGGGAGAGGCGGATGATGCGGAGGAGGTGAAGCGGTGGGAGATGGAGGAGCAGCAGGTGAGTCCGATACTCCTTCTCGGGACTGACGAGGAGTAGACGATGATGCGGCAGCAAGATGATACGCTTGGTGTCATCTCGGGCACTTTGTCGACGCTGGCTTCGCAAGCTGGACTGATAGGACACGAGGTGAATGAGCAGAGCGAGTGAGTCGACACGTGCATGATGGTTAGTCGAGCTGATTCTCCAGGATGCTGGACGACCTGGGGACACATGTGGACTCAACGGATACGAGATTACGGAAAGTCTCACGGAGAATGCAGGATTTCATACGGCGTAATGAAGGTGAGTTGAGGATCTGTCGACGCTGATGGGAAGAGACGAAGAGCGGGTGGTGTATCTGCATCTTGATCTTTGTGTTGATCGTCCTGCTTGTCGCGGTGATCTTGACATGAACTTCACTTCCAACCCAGTCAAATGATTCGGTCCCCAATTTCTCTCACGTGGTCTCGCAACCATTCATTCCGCTAAACCATCGAAGTGACCTATTGCGCCATAGCCGTAACACGCATTTCAGGACCATCACCGTGCGGCTCAACCACTCATCTCGCGCTATGGACGGTCGACGACTACACGTACATCTTGGCGGTAGCCTCTAAGCTCTTCGACTCCCAGCCCTCCACCTTGACCTTCTCCCCGATCCAGGTGAAGTCCCCATCCCCCCACTTCCTCTTGTACCCGCCGCCCAGACTCGTCAGCCCACCAGCCTCGAGCTGCGTCTTCCAATCCGCCTCGGACAGCTCGACGACTTCGGTCGTAGAGCCGTGAACTTTGGTGAAAGCCTGGATGAAGTCATCGCCCGTCGCCTCGTATTCAATGGCATCGAAGTTTTTGTTCGCAATATCGTTAGAGCGGGTCACCGCGAGTTGGGCAACAGCCGCGCCGACGAACGGAATCGTCCTACGATTATCAGTGAACGAAGTGAGCTGAGTAATTGGAGGGACATACGAGATTGGCGATGGGTTGGTGCGGGAATGACGGAATACTTCGACCTTATTTGCCTTTGGGCTGATGCCGAACAACCTGGTCACGGTGTCAGTATTGTCCGAGATGGAGAGGTATACTCACTGTGCCATGAAGAGTACTTCCGGATAAATCCCGGTATGTACGATCGTCACCGGCACGCCGAGCTCCCTGGCGCGATCCGCAATCTTATCCTTCCCACCCAAGAACGCAAGCTTGGGGTTCTCTATTTCCTTTTGTGTCCAAACAAGCCCGAACTCCGAGGGGATGAAGGTGAGGAGGTCCGGCGAGTCTTTTAGCGCCTCAACGAGGGGCATCTGCGCCATTATCGAGGTGGTCCCGATGGTGGAGCTACGAGCCTCAGCTAATGTTCTATCCGAAAAGAGCGGACATACATGACGATGTTGAGCCCTGCTACCGCTTTCTGGTTGGTAGCGAGATCGCCAGACTCGAGGTCGATCACCCGCTTCTCCACATCGGAAGGTACGGTCGAGAGATCCGAGCTTGCACGATGGAGCATGACGAGTTTGATCTTCCCGGATCGGTGCGCTTTGATGAGATGGGAGAGAGTAGCGGACCCGACATTACCATTGTGGCCATGGAGAGCGACGGTGGGCATATTGACTTGGATTCGACGCGGTCGTTTGTTGAAAGCTGAGTCGATCTCTGAAATGAATATGTGTGGATGGCTCTTCAAGCCGTACTGGTGCTGCTTTTATATGCCGCATCTCGGACCAGGAGTTTACACATGATCCCAAGGGTGATGGTGCTTGTTCAGCAAACGAAACACTTCCGTCGGGACGCACTTTCTACCCGGTGCCTGGATTGTTAAGCTTCTTACCAAGCTTTCTCCCATTTCCCATCTTCCCACGCTCCCAGTGTCCCACGGGGTCCTCTGCCGAAACGTATGGTGCCTGGTCCAGCTGGATGTCACAGGTCGATTGTACTGCTCGCAACGTCCCCTTGCAGTGAGTCACATTTACGGAACGAAGCCACGACCGGTTCCATCGGAAGTACGCCGCCGAATGCGAGTCACGTGACGATATTGATTTCCTAGGCTCGTCCTCCTACGCCTTGTTACCCAACACTTGACTTTGGCGAAGCGTCATGGCCATCCTGATCTCCCCACCAACACCCGAACTTCCGAGTCCGACACGGTGTCAACGACCTTCGTTCAAGCTTGCCCATTCCCTCTCGGCGCACTCGCGAGCCGTCACGGCCTTGCGCTTTTCGAGTGATGGGAAGGTGCTCGTCTCGGCTGGTACGTCCGCCGTGTCACGAGCCAATATCTGCGCTGATTGAGCGTCAGGTGCGGACGGATATTTCCATCTCTGGCAGGTACCCTCTCGATCGTATAGAGTGAAGTATTGGCTGACGTGGACCAAAGGGATTCGAGGACATTCCAGCATAAACGATCCTTACGCGCTCACCGGACAGGTAGGTGTCTCCGGCTTCCGAGCCTCCAACTCGATGCTCATACAGCGTTACCTAGGCATCAATGACATCTCCTTCTCCCCCGACTCGCTCTACCTGGCCACCGCATCAGACGACACCACCTGCCTCATCCACGCTCTTCACCCCCTCCCATCCCCCTCCGCTTCCTCGTCCCGACCAGCTCCACTCCGTATCCTCTCCGCCCACACTGCTCCTGTCCTGGCAGTTGCGTTCAGCCCAAAGTCGAACCTCCTTGTGACGGGCTCTTTTGACGAGTCGGCGATCATATGGGATGTCAAGAATGGGACGGCGTTGAGGGTGTTGCCGGCTCATGCGGATGCTGTTTGGACGGTGGGTTGGGATGGGGAGGGGGGTATGGTATTGACGGGCTCGGCGGATGGACTTGTGTGAGTTTCTGACTCCTCGATCCCAATCGAAGCGAGATGGTCCGCTGATGCAGGGTTAAATAGACGGTTGTGGGACGCCAATAGCGGACAATGCTTGAAAACGCTGGACAACGATACCAACTCCCCAGTGTGAGCCCATCTCCTCGTCTCAATACCGGTCTAGTGCTGAAATACAGCAGGTCATTCGCCACCTTCACCCCCTCGCCATTCTTTCTTCTCTCCGCGACCCTCTCCTCCACGTTGAGGGTATACAATTTCGCCACGTCAAAAGTGCTCAAGACGCTCAGAGCGCCGGGCGTATATGTTAGCGATAAGCACCCCTGTCCGGCTGTGGTCTTTGGACACGAGGAAGTAGCCAAGCAGAACGGATTGAGTGTTTCATCGAATAGTTCTGGTAGACGAAAGAGACGAGAGTCTTGGGTGGTGACGGGGTCCGAGAACGGTAAGGTGGTCATCTGGGATCTGGGATCGAGGAGAGTGCTTCAGGTTCTCGAAGGAGAGGGATCGGTCCACTCGCCGGTCGTTGCTGTTGCCGTGAGTTCCCTCCTTTTGTTCGTCATGTCGTCATTTTCAGCTGATTTGATCCAGGTACACCCAGATGGACGGACAATTGCAAGCGGCAGCCTCGAGCCAGAACGTCTCATCCAGATGTGGCGAGACGACCACGAAGATGCTTGACACCCTGAACCCCGAATCACAGCCCGAAACGCCCGCCCTTCCCCCTGACTCCTTTCCAGACATTATCAACCCACTCCCTCTCCTCCCTATCGATAAGCACGAAATCCCCACCCGGAGTATCACCCTGCTGTCCCTGCCCCTGGTCCTGTGATGGCGGTTGACCGATCTCTGCAGGCGAAGCGGGGGAGGAGGGGTCGTAGTACAGTCCTGTCTGGGAGGGTGCGGTCGGAGGAGGGAGGTTGAGGATCTTGGTGGTTGATGCGGAGAGGGGGGAGGCGGTTCGGGTGGGTGTGGAGTAGCGCTGAGTTTGGGATGGAAGGGACTTTTGGGGAGTGTTGAGGGCATTGAATGGGGTGGGAGTGGAGGTGGTGCCCAGTGGGGAGGGGAGGGGTCGGTCGGGGGAGGGGTATGCGCGGGTCTACAACCGCTTAAATCTGAACTCTCATCTGGTTGTGAGAGAATGAACGGGGCTTACGAGTGGTGATGAGACTTTCGTAGGGGTCATGATCATCCCACCTGGGTTTGGTACCGCAGCAAGTGGTATCGTGCTGGGAAAGTATACCGACACCCCCGCCTCGAGGAGATTCCACATCAACACCACCGTCAAAAGCGTTTCTACCCCGCCAATCAGCTAAACCCACAGTACGAGCAAAGTGAACGCGCCGTTACCCCAGATGATATGCTCTGGCCATCGTGTAGAGAAGAGCCGAATGACAGCCCGTCGAAGCGAGGTGTAGGGTGTGAACAGGCTTCGGATCAGAGTTGTGAGGATAAGGAGGAAGGCATTGGATTTGAGGCGGGAGAGAGCGATGGGCTGGGGGAAGGGCTTGAAGAGGCGGTTCATCGCGATCTGCCTCCGCAGACCGACGTTCCGTGTTGGAGGAAGAACCGACAGATAGCAAAATATGAAACGTGGGGTTGACGAGACATTCGACGTGGAGAGTGTTGAGATTCGAGCACCTGTGGTGAAGATAAGACGTTCATATACAAGTATGATCGTATGAATGTCTGAGGAGAAGCTGCCAACTAGGCCTTCTAGTTAGCTGGATAGGCGGGTAAGATTATAGGCCAACAGAGAGGACACCTCCGCTCGGAACCAAATATGTCAAAACCCCCAACAATGTCCGCTGATTCCACACATCAGCTCAGCCGTGCTTTCATCAACACCACACCTGCCTATGCCCTCGCCCGACTTTATGGCATCACCACGGATGCTACAATCCACCGAGTCTGCATCCATACCCGTGCATCCATCTCGGTCATTGACTCCGCCTACGCCAATAGCTACCTCCGACACCTCGAACGAACGACCACCGAGCCTCTGGATATTGCCGGCTCAGGCCAACTCTCACTCACCTCGTATCTATGCACCAGCCTTACCTTCCTCACCGGCAATCCGTGGACTCCCGCTGTCATAGCACCCGGCGTCCTCTTCCTCACCGACAACCTTGCCTCCAAGATCAATATCGGGAACGACATCCTTGTCAATGCTGGCGCCTTTATCGATCTCGCCGCCAATACTATGACCTTCGCTCATAGCGCAGGCGTCAAATTGATCAGGACATGACCAGTTAGGCCAGCAACTGAGCCTGCGGTGATGAATCCAGTCAATGCGGAGTAGTCAGTGCTGCAAAAACGATGCACGTATACCACTCGCAGGCCAAGTCACTTGACAGTCCCGTTACGCGCTTGTCTTAATTCTCTCTCTCAGCGATCAACAATCATGTTATATATTGAGCGGTCCGGAAACGTGCGGAGGCTAGAATGGGTGCATCATTTTGGCATACTCTTCTGCGACGTCCCAAGCGCCACGAATTTGATGATGCAATACTCGGCCGTCCCCTCGTGTCCCCCCTCTCTACCATACCCGCTCTCCTTGACACCTCCGAACGGACTGCACGTATAAGCGATATCCCGGTCAGCAAGAAAGAGACCCACATGACCGCCTGACTGATAGTACCAGTATTTGCACCGACCATGCCCACTTCGAGGGCTTCGGCGACCCGCCAGATCCGGTCGGAGTCTTGAGAGAAGAAGTACCCTGCGAGACCAACGTCGGACTTATTGGCGAGTCTCTATCCACCGAGCTTCAGCGGAGTGTCATAGTTATGCGTCTAAGCTCACGATGACTTCGTCTTCCGAGGAGAAGCGGATCAGGGCAGCGAGGGGTCCGAACGTTTCCTCCGCGGTAACGAGCTGCCATCAGTCTTGAAACGATACGAGTAGACTTACACAGTCTTCCGGAACATCCGCAAGCACTGTCGGGTGAAATGCACTCCGCTCACCCCGCTTCCCGCCAACAAGGATCCTCGCTCCTCTGCTGACCGCATCGTCAATGTGCTACCATCAGCTCAGGTCATCGCGCCAACTCACCTCCTGCACCTTGTCCGCCTGACGCATGTGGATTAACGGTCCATGAGTCACGCCTTCGCCAAATCCGGGCCCGACTTTGAACGCCTTGACCTTCTCCACCAGCATCTCGGCGAATTGGTCGTAAATCTTCTTGCTGATCTCGTCAGATGACTCCAAATCGTCGTGACTTACTGCACGTAGATCCGATTGGCGCAGACACAAGTCTGGCCCGACCCCCTGAATTTGCTGAAGATAGTCCCGGTCACAGCCGTAGGCAGATCCGCATCCTCAAACACGATCAACGGTGCGTTCCTGATGTAAGCTGGGCCAGCACAGGTGACTCACCCTCCCAGTTCCAGCGACATCTTCTTCAATGTGCCCGAGCAGTTCTTTGCGAGTATTTTGCCGACTCTGGTCGACCCGGTGAAGGAGACCTTGCGGATGATAGGATTCGTGGTGAGCTCCTCGCCGATGGCTTGGAGGTTCTTCTCGCAGGTGACGACGTTGAGTACTCCGTCTGGCACTCCGGCTCGTTTCGCAAGCTATCATCAGTCCAGACTTCAGTCCAAACACACCTCCATGATTGCGATATTTGTGAATGGTGTTTCCGATGGAACCTTGATGACTGCTGTACACCCAACAGCCAGAGCAGGCCCGATCTTCCTCGCGATCATCGCTGCCGGGAAGTTCCACCTGTCGTCAGCTACGTTCCCCTCCTTGACTCACGGTACAAGCAAAGCGCAGACCCCGATCGGCTGTTTGATGACGAAATCCCGTGTCCCTGGGACGGAACAAGGTATAGTATCCCCATAAGTCCTCAACGCCTCACCCGCGAACCAAGCGATGAAGCTCGCCGCATAATTCGCCTCTCCGAAAGCGTCCGTCCAGCACTTCCCATTCTCCCAGACGATCAGCCGCGCAATGTCTTTGACGCTGGCCATGAAGAGCTGATGGAATTTGGTGAGGATGTCGTAGCGTTGAGCTGGGGTTGTTTTGCGGTAGGATTGAAATGCTTCGTGGGCGACGTCGATGGCCCGGCGGACGTCCTCGACAGTCATCTCCGGACATGTACCGATGATCTTCCCGGTCGCGGGGTCTACCAGTGCATTAGCGGGTTCGCAGATATGGACTCACCGTCAACGTCGAAAGTCTCCCCGTTACTTGCGTCGACATGCTTCCCGGCGATAGTGCCATGCTGGACAAAGAGGGTCGGATCGTCAAGCCCAAGCTACACCGCTCAGCAGAACACCTGGCCTGGGTGAGCGAAACTCACCGGGTTCTCGGAAGTGACTTTTGGCCAATTGGACATATTCCTTTGATATCTGGTGAGGACTGGTCGAATAGGGGATGCAGCTTTTCTGATCAGGCAAGGTAATTGAGCAGGAGCCAAGAAATGGATCGAACGGGTCTGATTTAATAGTATAGACAAGGCTCTTGAGCGCATGTCTCTTGGGACGACGAGAGACCCGCTTGCATCAGGTCACCGGGGGTTGTAGGAGCTAATACTTGCCGGAGTGCCTCGGCCGTCCTGGGCTTCGGAGGCGCGCGGATTGGTGTAGGCGGCTCCCGACTTTAACGGAATCGGGGTTGTCCGGCAATGTGTCAGCCGAATAGAAAACTACAGTACCTTCATGAGCGTTTCTCGACACGATTTATGAGCATCGTTACTCGAAGTAGCTCCAACGCGCTTCAGGATATCTGACGGAGGGCTTTTGAGTGACATGCCGTCGCCACCTCCTCGACAAACCAGCAATGAGGAGGAATCGGCCCTTCTCGCCAACGACCACAACCAGTACACCACCGAGCCCGACGAGCCTCAATCATCCCGGCCATCATGGCAATTCTGGCGAACACCGTCCCGTCACGTCAGCTTCGCTGCATTGGATGACGAGCTACCCTCTCCGACCACGATGAAGCGGCAGAAGAAGAAGGGATGGGAGCAGGCGGCGCTTTATGCGGTCTTGATAATCGTCGGTGCCGGAGTCGGAGTCGTTTTCGGACGAGGATTGCAAAGACCAGCTACTGGTGATGGCCTGGGTGATGGGCCGATGGTTCCACCACAATCGCCGTCGGACTCAGTGAGTCTACCTGACGCCGCAAAGCTGATAATAGCCTACGGGTTTGCCTCGGAATCCTGCCTACCTGATCGAAGCGTCCACCGCCGCTGTGGCGACCGAGGACAAGACTTGCTCCGACCTCGGCGTTCACATCCTACATGACCTCAATGGTACCGCTGTCGACGCCGCCATCACAAGTGTCCTCTGCATTGGTCTCCTGAATGCCTTCAGCTCGGGGATAGGCGGAGGCGGATTCATGACCGTTCGGATACCGGATGGATCTGCTTCCGGAGGCAGCGATATCACCTCCATCGACTTTCGAGAGACAAGTCCCGAGAAGAGCGAGAAGGAGATGTACGGGAGTAATCGTGCTGGACGGGTCGCGGCACAGGTTGGAGGTTTGGCTGTGGGCGTCCCAGGGGAACTGAGGGGTCTCGAAATGGGTGAGTGGTACCGATTGACCAGGCTGACAGGCAGCGCACAAAATGCATGGGACAGTTCCATGGAAGGATCTGGTCATGCCGGTCGCTGCGCTCGCCCGAGGATGGCATATCAGCCGGGAGCTGGCTAAAAGGATTCGAGTGAGCGTCCGACTTGGTACTTCGCTGAAGGCAGATTTATGGTCAATTCATGGTGGACAACCCAATCTGGTCGCCGATCTATGCCCCGCGAGGCTATCTCCTAGTGGAGGGCGATTGGGTCAAGCGCGAAGCGTACGGTCGCACACTAGAGCGGGTGGCGGAGGAAGGTTCAGACGCATTCTACACCGGCGACATCGCAAAGAGCATGGTCGATACCGTCCAGTCGTTTGGTGGGATCTTGAGCCTCGATGATGTACGTGTTATTCGGCTAGCCCCGCTGACTTCAGCTTGCCAACTACAAAGCGCAAAGGTACCCCGCGATCCACCAAACCTACCATGGTAGAACGATATACACCACCTCGGCCCCATCCAGCGGTGGGATTCTGCTGGGACTGCTCAACATCCTCGAGCCATACAACATCACATCCATGACCTCATTGAATACCCATCGCTTTATCGAAGCGATGAAACATTCTTTCGGCGCACGATCAGCAGTCACTGATCCAGCATTCGTCGATGACGCTTCGCGACTTGATGACTTCTATACCAAGGAATGGGCGGACGGTATCAGGCCGAAGATCACGGATGTAAGTGATTTCAAGCAGTTACAGTAACGCGGGGGATTTCGACTGATTGCATCCAGAATGAGACCCATGGTGTCGACTATTATGGGCTGCTGCACGATGTCCCGGTAGATCACGGGACGACGCACCTCTCGATTGTGGACCGGTGGGGCGGGGCAGTAGCCATCACCTCGACAGTGAGCTTGGAGCCAACGATAGATGACCACGATCGTGCTGAAAATGGATCAGGTCAATTTAATCTGGGGCAGCCATGTCATGGACCCTGACACAGGCGTCATCTTCAATGACGAGATGGGTAAGCAAGTTCCCAAAGAGTGTCCAGCGCTGACCTTTTCAGACGACTTCGCTGTCCCCGGCGCGGCCGACGCTTTCGGCGTCCTGCCCAGCCCGTGGAACTACCCGGCTCCGGGAAAGAGGTGCGTGGCGTATGATATCATCTCTGACCCTCACTTAGACCTTTATCCTCTACTGCGGCCTCGATCATCCTCAATTCTGATTCATCGCTATATGCCGTCCTCGGCGGTTCCGGCGGCTCCCGAATCTTCCCCTCCATCGCCCAGGTGATCCTAAATCTAGAATCCGGGATGGACATATCCGCAGCCATCGAGAAGCCGAGATGGCACAATCAAGTCGTACCCCAAACCACGACCGTCGAGGTCGGTCCCGAAGGGGAGGATGAAGAGATGAACGAGAATCTACGGAGACGAGGTCATGAGATTAGGACGTTTGACATAAATAGCGGTAGAGCGGAAGGTGGGTGGATTTTTTGGCAGAAATGGACGCGAGCTGATGATGCGGTGTACAGTGCAGGGGATATTGTTGGAGAATGGTACGGTTTGGGCGGCGAGTGATTCCAGGAAGAATGGGGTTGCTGCTGGGTATTAGGCTTAGATGGGATCTGTGCTGCTTCTTCTCGACAGTCCCCAACCAGATAGGCCATTCAGGTGGCGATAATTGCCACATTGGGAGACACAAGACACCACCTGAAGACAGGCGCTCAAGCCACGCGTAAGAGGTGACTGGATTCCCTGCCTTCGAAATGTTCCTCCTTCTCCACTCTTCCCTTCACGATTCCTGCTTGAGACATCGCGTTTCTCGGTCGTATACTAGCCTGAGGAACGACAGCTCGCTGGTCTCTGGTAGCTCAGCGCCTAATAATATTCCCTTGTATCGTACAGTGATCGCTTAATCATTTCCTCCACCCCGAGCGCGTCCCTCCCTTCCCCGCGCCCCTGCGTCCCAGCCATGCTCCTCACCGAACTTATCCTTTCCAAACGCGGTCCCCTCGCAAAAGTCTGGTTATCCGCGCACCACGAGCGGAAACTGAGCAAGCAGCAAGCCCTCGGCGTTGACGTCGAGGAGAGTGTCGGTACGTCCCCCCTCCTGGCATGTACGGGTTGATTGACTGATGGGGTGGATGTAGACGCGATCTTGACGCAGGAGGATGGACCGATTACGCTCAGGTTGTCGGGACAGTTGATGCTTGGTGTGACGAGGATTTATTCGAGGAAGGTGCAATATCTTCTGGACGATTGTAAGGAGACGAGGGAGAGGATTACTTTGGTGAGCAGTATTCTTCGCTCGGTACTAGCTACTCAGAGCTGTTGGGATGGAGACTCCAAGGACGCTACTGACGTGTCATGGTATAGGCATTCCGACCTGGTATTGTCGATTTGCCAGAGGATCAGATTCGAGCTAGCAAGAACGCGATCACCCTTCCTGATGTCCGCAACGATTTCGACTTCTTTGACTGGTACGTCTCCCCCTCTTAGAAATCCCGTACCACAAGCTGATGATCTCAGGTCTTGGGTTCCTCCTCCTGCCGACATTGCTCCTCGAGGTCTTCACACCGCTCCAGCCGCACAGATCAACCTCCGTCCCGCGCAACGGGAATACGGCGCATATAACTTCGGTCGGCCCGCAGCGCCCTCTATATACGGCGGATCGACCACTTCTCGGCATTCGTCACCGGACCTCCACGATAGCAACAGTCAGGACTTCTCGGGGATCGACCTGAATTTGCGATTAGAGGATTTTGGCGCTGGTGATGATAGCGTTGAAATAGGACGGGAAGCGCAGCCGGGATTAAGTAGAGAGGGAAGTGTAAGGAGTGGGTTTGAGAAGAGGGGAGGTTCGCTGGATGTACCGGAGGGGATGGCGGAGTTCGAACCGATGGATCTCGGATTGGACTTTGGAGAGCTCGAGCAGCCTGTGCCGAATCTCGAGGAGCGGTCACGGAGGGAATGTCAGTAATCCATGCTAAGTTCTGGATCGCGCTGATATGCTGCACAGCGAGCGCCCTGTCCACCCCTCCGCCTCTTTCACCGCTCTCCATCACGGATATTACCCCTCGTACCGCAGCTCGCGTCGCGACCCTTGCCGATGCCCGAACCCAACGAGACACCGCTGGCAAGCCGAAACGACCTCGCCAGCTTCAAGCTGATGAAGAGCTCGAGCTGCCTGACGACGATTTCGCCGCACCTAACCGAAATAACTCGAACATTCTTGGGGTGGAGAGGTACATTCCGGCTGTCGCCGAAATCATCCGTCTTCGTGAAATCGTAGCAGATCCAGTCGCCTACTTCCTTCCGTCAGTCAGGGTTGGACCGGCGACGATGATCTATGCTGGTCCGCAGGGATTAGCACCGGAACTCGCGGACCTCTTCGCTTTCCCTTCTGATATCCTGCGTCGAGATCGATCGACAAGCGCAGAGAGATCGCCCAAGCGTCCACGAATCGAAGGACCTGCTGATGGGGAGGACGAGGTCGAACTTGGTCGACGCGGGAGTATGGCCCCTGCCAGTGAAGGCTTTCCCGACCCGTTCGCACAGGCTGGGGACGACACTTTTGACCTGGGCGTCGAGACCGGCGTGCAGCCCGACATTCCGTTGGTCGAAGAAGAGATTACGCCTCGAGCCAAGCGAGTCCGCGAATCATCTCTCGCTCCTTCACGAGCTGAGTCGATCGCCCGAGCTATCCATTTTGGCGAGGAGGAAGCGGGAGCTCATCCGCTTGCCATGTTTGATTCTCGCCAGCAGAGGGAAGGAGAGAGCCAAGTGTCGATCACCCCGACGAAGAGCTTGGTATCAGAGGCTAGGAGTAAGACCAGCTCCGGCTACTCGCGGAATACGGCGATGGCGATTGGATTGCTGCGGCAGGAAATTGAGGCGATCGAGGAGGAGGACAAGGTGATCCAGTTCGACAGGATTGCGGACAAGGTGGGTTGCGCATCACAGCGATTGTATCAAGCTGATTTTTTAAGACGACCCGACGCGGGGCTTCGGCCTTTTTCTTTGAGCTGCTGGTACTTGGGAGTCGGGATTGCGTCAAGCTGGAACAACCGAGGGCGTTTGAGGATATATCGATAAGAGGCAAGGACAAGCTGTGGGAGGAGATCTCGGCTTGACACCAATAATGACGACTGGACGGTTCGGTGTTTGTCTTGAATCTGGGAACTATGGTTAGGTATATATACACATGATTTCTTGATGACCTGATGCATACTATTCAATGATGAGGTCAATCCGGTTATAATCGGAAACGTATCCACCGCCACGTCGGTTTTGATTTTCAGGCAGCCGGCATCGACCGAGATCCTTTGTCCTGCTCCGGTGAAGCAACTAACCGTTGTCCCCCACCTCCATCGATCCCATTCTGATTTAATACGCCATGTCGCTCGCCCGTAAGCGACGGACCGACCGCGCGGATTCCCCAGCTCTGCCCCACGCCGTACACCACGCCTACAGCGAAGACGAAAAGGTCCGGCCTCCCCCTCTCCACATCTCATTCGAGCTAACACCCACTCAGCGCCCCCTCCCCCGCCCCGCACAGAGCCAAGGAGCCCACCGCTCCGAAATCTTCTCCTCCTGGGCGGTCGCAACCCTCCTAACGATCCTAGCATTCATTGTCCGTTTCTACCGCATAGGCCACCCCGACCAAGTCGTCTTTGACGAAGTCCATTTCGGTTCCTTCGCGGGGCAATACATAAGGAGGGAGTACTACTTTGATGTCCATCCGCCGTTGGCGAAGATGTTGAATGGGTTGGCGGGGTGGGTCGTGGGCTTCAAGGGCGATTTCGGGTTTGAGCAGATTGGGGACAATTATACGACGAATAATGTGAGTGGCTTGGCCGGGGGGCGCTTCCCGGGGGAAGGGGGGAGGGGTGAAGGATGGGTGGAACTGAGCGACGGGGGCGAGCGGGAGGAGTATTGAGGAGGCGAAATGGCAGTGCAGAACGAGGAGCGGGGGAAGAGAGGAGGAGCGGAGAGAGGGTGTCATCATGATGTTCGCCTTCTGGGGCGAGGGGAGGTGCGAGAGGTTTGAAACCCAACAGGAAGGATCTGGGAGGAGCACCGAGCTGTCTCGCGAAAGCTATCTCGCGTTGCCTCCGCGTGCATATCGGGATCAGATGAGGAATGATGGGGACACTGGGCAACAGAGCTGATCAAGGTGTGCTACAGGTGCCGTACGTCGGGATGCGAAGTTTCTGCGCTATTATGGGAAGCGTAACGGTCCCTGTCGTCTACACCATCATGCGGGAATCAGGCTACCCCGTTGGCATTGCTCTCTTCTCCGCCTTCCTCGTCCTCTTCGGTAGGTCCCATGAGCTCCGGCTCATGCTGACGAGCCAGACAACGGGCACATCACGCAGACCCGACTTGTCCTCCTCGACGCAGCCCTCGTCCTCTTCATGTCCCTCTCCGTCCTCTGTTACGTCAAATTCCATCGACAGCGATACCGCGAGTTCTCCCGAACATGGTGGCTCTGGCTCCTTGCGACGGGTGCTTCCCTAGCTTGTACCCTCGGCTGCAAGATGGTGGGACTGTTTACGTTCCTGTCGGTTGGCGCAGCGGTACTTTGGGATCTATGGGGGATACTCGACATCAAGCGGGGACACCCGATGGTGAGCTGATCATACCGAAACGAGCTGACTCCAGCCCTACTTCTATCGGCATTTTGGCTACCGAGCCGTCGGACTGATACTCGTTCCCTTCATGATCTACCTCTCATTCTTCTGGGCTCACTTCAAAATACTCAAGTTCTCGGGACCGGGCGATAGTTTCATGTCACCAGCCTTTCAAGAGACGCTGCAAGGCAATGAGCTTCTGCTAAACTCCCAAGGTAGGTGAACGAGGTCGTTTGGGCTGACGCCTAGAGATCCGCTATTTCGATACCGTCACGATCCGACACAAGGACTCCAAGCAGTTCCTTCACTCGCATCCCGACAAGTATCCCCTTCGATATGATGATGGCCGGATCAGCAGTCAAGGTGAGATCTCAGGCTCCACCCAGCTCACCTTCAGGCCAGCAGGTAACTTGCTACCCGCATAACGATACGAACAACCATTGGCAAGTGCTTCCGACAAAGGAGATCCCGGATACCGGTCGAGGCCGAGTTGTCCGACATAACGACGTGATTCAGCTGCTCCATCTTGGCACCCAGACATTGCTCCTCACCCATGACGTGGCTTCTCCCCTCATGCCGACCAATCAAGAATTTACGACAGTGGAACCCGACGAAGAGGAGAGGCGAAACGATACCCTCTTCCAAATACAGGTGAACGATGCGCACGAAGGGGAGGCCTGGAATTCCTTGTCAGGCCAATTCAAGCTCGTCCACATGCCTACAAAGGTGCTTTTATGGACCCATCCTAGCCCTCTTCCCGAGTGGGCATACAATCAGCAGGAAGTCAACGGCAACAAAAATGCAGGAGACCGTACGACCAGCTGGTACGTCGACAACATCATCGCGGATGGGACAGGGAACGATTTCCGAAATCGCACGGTCCGCATGGAGCCGAAGTCTGTCAAAGGACGGAGCTTCATCAAGAAGTTTGTCGAGCTCCAGATCCTCATGCTTCAGCATAACGCCGGTCTCACCGCGAGTCACCCGTACGCATCGAATCCCATTGAATGGCCGTTCTGCCTCAGCGGGATCAGCTTCTGGACGGATGGAGCAGTCAATCAGCAGATCTACATGATCGGCAACCTCCTCGGCTGGTGGGTGTGCGCTGTTGCGGTCTCGGTCTTTGTCGGGATCATCGGCGCGGATATGCTGGCTCGGCGGCGTGGCCTGGATCCAATCGAGGATGGTGAGTCCCGCTTGACTGTCCGAGCTGAAGTTAGGTATTCGCAATCGGCTGTACAGAAATACCGGCTTCTTCCTCGGAACATGGGCGTTCCACTACTTTCCCTTCTACCTAATGTCCCGCCAACGATTCCTACACCACTACCTACCCGCGCATCTCGCATCCGCGCTAGTCGCAGGATCAGTCCTAAACTTCATCCTCATCGAGACCGTCAACTATCCTGTCTCCGACGCTGGCCCGCGAACACGTCTCCGCCCCGCCGTACGTGTGCAGATGGGTGGCGCTTCTTGGGCTGTCATACTCGGATTTATGGCAGTGGTACTTGGGATGTTCTTGTTCATTGCGCCGTTGACATATGGTACAACGTGAGTAATGCCTCTAGGTTTTCAATCCGGTGCTGATGATGGCGGCGCAGCTTGACGGGAGACCAGGTCAATCGTCGAAAATTGCTCTCGAGCTGGACCCTGCATTTCGAGGCGAAGAAGACGCACTCGATTTGAGGGACGGACAAGCCGGGACGAGATACCTCATTGCATATACCCAACGCGACCGACTTAAATCATAGCCCCCGCGCACTGCATCTCACCTCTAGCTGGAACTGCGTGCATGGCCACGGTAAGATGATCAAACAAGTAAACGGTCGAGGACGTCGACAAGGGCTGATCGTCATGCCAATACTAAACAAGCTAATGTCCTCCCAATACCAAGCTGAGCCCCAATATCTACAAGAGATGCGCGTCTGCTTCCTACCCCACTTATGACGGCTTGAAGTCCAGCTGACCGACAATAAGCGGCCACACTCCCCATCAGCGCCTGCTTCCCGATCGGGGACTCACCCTCCTCGAACCCAACATGTTTCCCCAGCCTGATCTGCTGCCATATTTGCGTCATCGTCTCGCTCTTCTTGATCTCCGACCAATGTTTCAGGAAGAATGCCACTTGTACCTATCACCATCATCAGCCTCACTCCCTCGCATCCCAACACTCAAGCATAAGAAACCGCACCTTCCGTACATCCTCGAATGTGGAGGAGAAACGCGAGAACACCTCGGAAGGGATATTGGAAGCCGTCAACCCGCTACATATATGCTGAAACGCCCTAAGCTTGAGCGGCGGGAGGTCGAGCTTGTCTGCGAGGCGGTACACCGCTTTTGCGCTGACGGGTCTAGGACCAGGCGGGTCTTCGGTACCGCCGATACCGTGCTCGGTCATCCATTGTCGGACCCATTCGCGGCGGGTTTTCGGCTCTGGTGGGGGGAAGGAGGTGATACTGCCTGGTCGGGAGTGGGTTGGTGGGATCGGGGAGTGCTCGAATGATGAGGAGAGGGGGGCGAAGTAAATTATGTCGGTATAAAGCTACCCATATCAGTCGTGACTTGAATTGGCAGTGTGAGACTCACCCAGTAGAGCACGGCCCACCAGGTGGACCAAGCCGCATCCCGCACCATGACCCTCGTCTTCTTCGGTCCCATGATCGCGCCAATTGACTGCCGTCCAGGGACCAACTCGACCCGCTTGACTTGTACCTCCTCCTCGTGCGTGTCCTCCTCCATCGCTTCGTCCGCATGTCCCTCTCCTCCAGCTGTCGTATCCTCCATGATCGCCTCTTCCTCCCCGCCAGCGCGCATCTCATGCTCAGGTACTCGCGGAGGCACGTCGGCGGATGTCGATGCGCGACGAGGTGGGATGTCGGAAGCTCGCGACGTAGTCGTGGTGAGGTGTAAGCTGGGGTTCGGAGGTGCATCAGACATTTCTGCCGCTTCGTCCTCCATATCCGAGTCAGAGAGCATGTCCGGCTCGTCCTCCGAGTCCTCCTGCCGCACGTCAGCCCGGCCAGCTCGGACTGACCCACATCTTCAAGCTCGATGACGCCTTCCACCTCCCTGAACCCGCCATGGAACATCGCGTCGAAGTAGTCGCATCGCGTGAGCAGTTTTTTGTTCGCGTAGATCCGTCGCGGGGAAGGCGTGCGATCCGTATCGATCCTAGCATCACGCTCTCGTTTCCGCAGATTGCGAGGTGGGATGATGAATTCGATATCGGAATACACTGCCGTCAACCTCGTTCCCACGAACAGCACCCACCTTCATCATCCAGCAAGGCCCCGACCGCAGAAACCAAACCGCCGGGAACGACCCTATTGACTCCCCCACCCGCCGCAACACCACCCGCTACACCTCCACTCGCGCCCGCTCCTCCAGCCCAAGCGCTCAATCCCCCTCCGCTCCCCACCGACCGTCCCGTCGTCACCGTATTCGCCGCTACGTACGGCACGCTCGGCGGTAGCCCCAAACCCAACCAGTACCCCGCCGGCGGCTGAGGTTGCGCCTGCAGCGTACACACGATGAGAAAGCTATCCGACTGCTGGACCGTCGGGTGTTGGAATACCACATCACGCTTGGTGAACTGTTGCCATCCCCAATTGGCAGTCTTGACTGCGAAGGTGTGGTCTGCTGCATCTTTGGTGGCGAGGGTGACGATCTTGTTGGAGCGCTCGTCGAAGATTGTGGACCGGATCTCGAAGCGGAACCACCAGAGTCCTTTCCGAGTCCATTTGCTGCCAATACCTTGGTCGCGCTCCTGATACGTGGGCTATGGCCCATCAGCCCTGATCTTTTGTGGATGAGAAGTCCCACCACACAAGAAAGGTAGAGACTGGCATAATCTCCCCCCTGAACACCCGAGTTGGGGTACCAGAGAACCTCCCAGAGGTTATCCGGATCCCCAAAGACCGCCGACTTGATACATTTCCTTCCCTTCAGCTACACCTCACACCATGGGACATACGATTTCGCATCCCCCTTGCTACCGTCGTACATGGCTTTTAGACCGCTGAGCTTCCATTCGAGGCAGACTGAGGTGGTCTCTGCGAATTCGAGGATGGAGGAGGATGAGCTGGCGGGGGGAGCGGGGGAAGCGACGGGTCCTGGCTGGACTGTGGGTTCAGCCGGGGTCCTCAGAGGATGAGAGGTACCTTGTGCATGGTCCCGTGGGTAGGGAGGGGGTGGTATTCCCGCCATGGTTGGGCTTGACGAAGGAAAGGTGGATGGGTAAAAGCGGATGAAGGGAAATGCCAAGCGACGAAAGGGAGAGTGGCAGTTGGGTAAACCCTATTTTGGTTCGGGATGATGAGGTTCGAGTCATGCTTTGAACGGCGGCAGCACACTTATGACTACAGACCGACAGGGTTTGTTGAAGTGGGAAAGCAAGAGTCATGGAAATACAGAGGTGCCATCTATAATCTATGCATCCTCTACACCCCAACCCGACAATTATCCAGCGCCATGATCAATATATCCTCCGCTCCTTTCCTCTCCAACTCATCCATGACCATCGCCACCTCCTTCCTCTCTACCATCGCACTCACCGCCACCCACCCTTCCTCGTCCAGCGGACTGACCGTCGCTGCCCGCCTACCGGGAGTGATCTTCAGGGCATCTTGCAATTTTTCCCGCTGGATGTTGTATGAGGCGTACACGTAGCGCTTGGCGGCTAGGACGCCGGCGAAGCGGGATTTGACGAGTGGGACGAGGGGTGCGAGGACAGGAGTGAGGGATGGGTGGGGGGTCGAGGAGGTTATTAGGACGGCTTCGGAGGTGAGGAGGGTGTGGATGGGGTGGAGGCCGGCGGCGCGCATGGTGTCTCCGGATTCTGTGTGACCATATCAGCATAGTGATACCTCGCTCGATAATGTTCGACCTACCAACAAGGTCAACTGGAAAGCAGAGAAGCGTTACTCATCAGAATCTCCTCAAATCAGACCCACTGGTCACAAAGTCAAACTCCGCTCACCTATCGCATCCGCCATCCCCAGCGCACAAGCCGCCTCCACACTCCCCCCAACGTACTCAACCTTCGTACTCCGCCCCGCACCCTTCTCCCTATCGATCCCAGCAAAGAACTCCCCAGAAAGCACCTCGAAGCTAGTCGCTATCCGTCCTCCACTCAGCGCTTCCACCGTCTGAATAGGACCCATCACCGGCACCTGCACCTGGAGCGAGCATTTCCCGAAACCGAGGGGGAGAAGCTCGGAGATCTGGTTGGCGTGAGTGGATTCGGCGATGACGTCTTGCCCTGTTACGCCGAGCGCTACGGAACCCAGGGCGACGAAGCGGGGGATGTCGGCGGCGGGGAGGAAGACTCTACTTGCATCAGCAGAGTGTAAGGAATGTGGGATAGACGGTTGACAATGCTATGGGGTGATTCTGGACGAGAGCGACATCCAGTCGGTGAGCCCGGTTGTACTTGATGTCCGCACCTGGAACAAGTGGCATCAGTCCCGCTTCTGGGTTCAATCCGCCTTTCCGAGCTGCGACGACCGTCTGGCAGCCCGGTGGTAACGATGCATAACCCACCAGCAAGCAACTCCAAGCATTTCTCATGCAATCTCCCCTTCTTCGGAACGGCGAACAGAAGCCTATCCTTCAAACGGTCCGGTAACAAGGACATGCTCGGCACTGCCTCGAAGGTCGACTTGGACGCCCTGTCGTTCGCCTCAGGACCCGAGGTGAGCAGTCGGGGAGGAAGGAGGACGGTAGAGGATTCGAGGGAGTCGGAGGTGTTCCCATTGCTGTTCCCGTTCGTAATGATGGGAGTTGAGCCGGACATTGCGACAAGCAGCCAAGACGCTCTAAAGGGCGATTCAAAAACTTCCGCAGTACGCTTGGAGTCGTCACTGAAGGGCTGCTTTTAGCGAAGATGAGAAATCGACCCGAGATCAACCGAAATCAAACAGTCAAATCAACATCCTCGACTCCGTTGGACGAAAAAAGCATCCTCGCCAGGAACCGAGCCCGGTGTTGAGGGATAGGCGTATCGGTTTCTGTCATTTTAGCCACAGAGTATCAGATAGGCGTTGCGATCGGTCCCGCGCGTTGGTCCCGGAGCATTGCCGCTTTGAAACAAAGCACAAAATACGCGCCATCAGCTAACTGTCATCGTCTGAAAGAAATCTTGAGGGTGACGGCCCGCTTTTTGACTGTTACGACTCGTTTCGGCTCGTCTGGATTGGATAGCTTTGATGTTTCAGTGAAAAGAGCGACGACTTCCGCAGTGACGAGCAACTCGAGCAGAATCTCGTGATATCGTGACTTTGGGATCAGGTGAGGAGCTATTCCGAGTGGTGGTTGATGGTTTCACGTAATAGCCCACATAGCTCCGACACCCTCCTCAAGATCCACTTCCACCTTCGAATATACGCATCTCAAAAAGATGTCGACCGCTGCAATCGATCCGAAAGCTGAGATGCCTTCCGAGACCCTAAACAAACAAGTGACACCAGGTAAGTTCGTTCGTGTACCTCATCGTTCCTCCCTAACCTCCCTAGATCCCCATTTCATACCGACTCAACCGACCAAACCAAGCCCGACCAAACCCTCTTCCCACCTCACCACTCCCCCTCCTGCAGATTCCCACCCCACTCCATGGTCCCTCCCAACCTCAACCTCCGAACCACCACTTCACCACCCCATCCCGACCAAACCACGCTCAAGTTCCCAGCTCCACTCTTCTCGCCCCGCCCCGCCTTCCCCAGCCCCATCTCGCCCGAGCTCGCAGATCATGTCGCCGAACCCCAACCTCGCGCCGTCCAGTTGGACCAGAGATCGGGCGGGGTCGACTTCGTCACGAAGTGGTCGGCGTGTGTCGGGTACTGTCAGTCGGGCTTCGTCCAAGCCGCGTCCCAGGTCGACACTGGGCACATCCTCCGTCGTCCCGTCTTCCAGTGGCGCAGACACCTCTACTATCCCGTCCGAGACCAGTCACAGTCAAAATCACAGCCTGGCGACAACGCCCATACCCGAGCATTCCCCCTCCCTCTCGCCCTACCCACCCGAACTAATCATCCGGGACTACGCCTACCTCCCCACCGATGCCCGCCACCGCACCCTCCCGATCCCTCATCCCTCCCCTCAACCCAGCTCGAGCTGCTTCGGTTTCCCCGATCTCGGATCTTCTTCGTCCGGGAAGAAGGGATGGGGCGGGTTCAACCTCCTCTCCTGGCGCGGCTTCATGGGTAATTCATCCAAACGCGAATCAGCCGACTCGAGTATCTCTTCACAACCCCCTAATCCGGACGACGACCACGAGTATCCCCTGACCACCGATACGGATAACGATGATGATGATTTCGCCTTCTCGTCGACCAGCTCGGACGACGTGGAGGGAGAAGGGGACGAGCCTTATGGTCTGTATCGCGCTGCATACGCGTTCGACGCGATGGGTGAGCATGAGATCGGGTTAGAAGAGGGGGATTACGTGGAAGTGCGCGGGAGAGGTGGAGGGGAAGGGTGGGTCGTGGCGATCAGGAGGAAGGTTGTGGATGGGGTTGTGGTGGGGAGGGAGGAAGGGGGATTGGAGAGGGAGGGTTTGGTCCCGGAGAGTTATTTGGAGAGGGCGAATAATTTGGGAGGGGAGGGGGAGACGGCGGGAGAGGCGGAGGATGAAGGAGGGGTGGAGGATTGACGGACATTGGTCGAGATACCGCTGCTATTGTACCGAGGACACTTGGATACCCCCATGTCACACGCTCCATTTTCATGTTCACATTGCCCTATGGAGTTTGGGACGGTACCATCTTTGCCCAACTCGCCTTTGAGACTGCCGTCTGGTATGACAGGTAGACTCGCGCGCGGCCGGTCAGGTTCAACGGGGAGACGTCGTCAACCCGCTGAAGATGGTGATATAGCTGCATGCGATGCACTCCAATACGCCGCTCTATCCCACTTAGTAGTTGATCGCCTGGCCATAGGAAGCCATCGCCGCCTCCTTAAAAGCTACAGAGATCAGTCAGCATAGATCCTTCTTTGTAGATCAAGAGTTGCATACCTTCCGAGAGTGTGGGGTGGGCATGGGATGTCCGCGCGATATCCTCGGCTGAAGCTTTGTACTCCATCGCCAACACCGCTGACGCGATCATCTCGCCTGCGTTGGGTCCTGCCACATATCAGCTGCACTGCTGACACAATGAAAAGACAAGCACTCACCAATGATGTGGCAGCCCAAGACCTGATCTGTGTCCTTCTCCACGATCTGCAGGTCGTCAGCACAGAATCCGTACCTGATCCCCCAAGACATACGAATTTCACGAAGCCGCTGAACCATTGTCAGCATTCACTTGTGGCAGAGGCCGACCTACTCGGTATCCTGGTTCGTCTTCGCCCTCGAATTCGCCGCGAACGGGTACTTCCCAATCTTATACTTGACACCCGCCGCCTTCAGCTCTTCCTCGTTCTTCCCCACCCAAGCGACTTCGGGATGTGTATAAACGACCGAGGGGATGGCATCGTAATTGACATGTCCATGGCCGCTCTTGATGATCTCCACGGCCGCGATGGCTGTACTCTACGTCAATACTGCTTCAATGTCTGATGAAGCCCGACGCACCCTCCTCCTCGGCCTTATGTGCGAGCATGGGACCGAACGTGACGTCTCCGATACACTTGACGCCTTTCGCGCTGGTGTTAAACTGATCGTCGATGACGATCCGTCCCTTCTTGTCCGTCTCAACTCCGATGTTCTCCAGGCCGAGATTCTTTGTCACTGGTCGTCGTCCGATCGACACGAGGACGACATCTGCTTCGAGCTACCTCGACCTCGTCAGCGCCATCGGTGTCATGGGAGATCAGACGGCAACCCACCGTCTCCTCCTTGCCACCCTTCGCAGCTTCGACCTTGAGCTTGATGGTCTCATTTCCCTGCTCAGCTCCCAAGACCTTCGTGTTGAGCTTGAACTTGAGTCCCTGCTTCTGCAGAATCTTCTGGAACTGCTTCCTGCGAGACGCTCAGCCGAATCCCGGCAATGTCGGACACCAATGCGGCATGACTCACCCGACCTCCGCGTCCATACCCGCACCGACCGCTCCGAGGTACTCCACCACCGTGACTTCCGATCCCAATCTCGACCATACCGATCCCAACTCCAATCCAATGATCCCACCACCAATAATCACCATCTACCAAATCGACCCCATCAGCATTCTCCCCGTTCCTCTACCACCGCCTAAGGTGAGCCCACCTTCTTTGGTACCTCCTTCAACTCGAGCACCCCCGTACTGCTCACGATCCTCTTCTCATCAATCTCGATCCCCGGAAACGGCGTAACCTCGCTCCCTGTAGCAATGATAACATTCTTCGCCTCCACCTGTGTCTCCCCTCCATCATTCAAAGCCACGTTGATCTGGGTGGGCGAGGCGAAGCTCGCGGCGCCTTTGATGTAGTCGATCCCGTTCTTCTTGAAGAGATAGGTCTCGATCCCGCCAGTGAGGGACTTTACGGCGTTGGTTTTCGCGGCCATCATTGCGGGGAGGTTGAGTTTGAGGTCGCCGACGTCGATCCCGCGGGATTTGAAGTCGTGTTTCGCTTGGTGGTAGAGTTGCGAGTTGTTCAACCTGGCCACCGACCACTTGCTCAGTGTTACATTCCCAAGGAGATGGTTGTATCTTACATGGATTTCGAGGGGATGCAACCGACATTCAGACACGTTCCCCCCAAGCTCCCCCTCTTCTCGATACACACCGTCTACCAAAACAGCTTGATTAGACGGGGTCATATGCGTGACTCTGATCGGGAGGCCCACCTTCATGCCAAGTTGCGCCGCTTTGATGGCGGCCACATACCCACCGGGTCCACCACCGATCACAACAAGATCATACGGTTCGGTCGCGGTGGCCAATCCACGTGACGAGGGGAGGTATGTCGCGCGAAGGAGACCGCGGGAGAGGGAGTGGGATGATGAGGCGGTGGAAAGGGGACGGAGGAGATTGGAGGACTGAGGGGAGGTCATCAGTCGAGGTCGATTGGGGAAGGGTGGGTACTTACCAGAGGTGTTCGGGAGAGGACCATGGTGGATAGTCTATGGAAGCTTCGGTATCGAGGAAGAGCCTTGAAGTCGCTCTTCGAAGCTCAACGAGTTGGCGGTTTAGGGTCAGGAGGCAAATGCAATGAAGGATGACAAAGAGCTATGCGAAAGGATCGTCGTCCTGCGAAATCTGGCGGCGCGGACACGGCATCTCCTCCGGCGCCTTCCGATAAATCCGCTTTGCCCTACACTTCTGAACCTTTATGCAGTGCTGATTTGCAATGTGCACAATGAGGAGTATAAATGCAGTATGCCTTCACCAATCCACCGATTAATGCTCAAGATCAATAGTCCTTCCCGTCGCCAATCTCGACCCCTTCGCCTTCGTTGTAGGCGACGTCAGATGCGATCGGCTACTGTGCGTTCGGTCCTCCGCGTACCTGCCGGATTCTCGGCTCCCTTCCCAGGTGGACTCACTCCCATCCGGTCAAAGCTCTGCGCGAGGGAGTTCACCGCGCTTTTCGGTAGGCTTTGAGGTTCCGGTGCTGGGGAGAGAAGGGTGCTCGGGCTGATGTAATTGGCAGACTCGACGTTCAGTGGTTGGAGGGTCGAAGGAATCGGATTCGGGGGTGAGAACGGGGCAAAAGCGGGAAGTGGCGAAGGTGGCTCGATATCCGCCAGGTGAGAGCCATTCGTCGGGATCAAGGATCCTGATCGTGAGGCACCTCGCAAAGCATTGTTGGTTCCTGTCCGATAATTCGATGGCCCGCTGACGCGATCGACCGGCATACCAGGTGAAGCATGAAGGCGAGGATCATACGCTGGCCAGTTTTGCGGTCCCTTGCCAAGCTCGAGCTGTGCGTATAACCGGTGCGGACTGAGCGGAGCGGATATCGAGCCGGAGCCTCCCTCATAGACAGATGCCGATCGCCGAGATTCCCGGTAGCTACCTGGAATCTCGAGTCCCCGCGTAGCCGTGTCTCGTCCTCGGGCACCGTTTGGATCGAAGCCGTATTCGGTGAACCCTAAACCCAATCCCCCTACACCGCCCAGGTTGGCACCTTGACTGGCAAGCCATAACTCCTGAGCGGAATAGTCCGGTACATCCCCTTCGCTCTGCCGACCTCTCCGACCCATTGGTGTCTCGATATGCGGAGCTGGAGCTAGTCGGTCGAACGGAGCCTGAGAATGACTGCGCCAAGCGGCGTTTGGAGCTGCAGGAGTATAGCCGCATCGTGAGGCGGAAAGAGATCGAGCTGATGGGGATGCCGAGCGGGGCGCAATTTGCAGCTCATCCTCACGTTCCCGGCAGAGCTCGCCAAGAGCCAGTACCGCGCGATCCGGTCGCTGTGTCAAGATCTGCGATCATCAGTATCTCACTTTTTCCGGCGTAGAGAGACCAACCCTGGTGGCCCGCATGAACTCCCCGCGCAGCTGAAGAACGTGAGCATTTGGTAGACATGAGTCAGCAAGCTCACTGTATACAAGCCGTCCTTCGTGACTGTCCGTGCAACATTGTACGTGATCTCAAAAGGATCCTAGGCACAACATCAGACTCCATCATCTGTACGATCATAAAAATGTCGCACCTCAATACAAAGCCTATTCCGGTCTCTAGCCATCTCGTTGAATCCTCCTACATCGATCTACCCCTCGTCAGCAATGCGCTCTCATGATATCAGACTACCTACATCGTTGACCCATCCCTTGCTCTCCTTCGTCAATGGTCCCGCTCTCAAGGACAATACCGAATTGTTGAACTGGAAATCATGCGAGAAGAACCGGAAGAAGTCGATCAACCTGTTCGGTCCTCGTTAGCCTGAGTCCGACGGAGCGATTGCAGGTATAAACTCACAGCTCGCCAACAGTCTCGTAGTTGATGGAAGACCATTCCTGACGTAATGTCTCCACATCATCGAAGAAATAGACGTTCCGCCCTTCAAGCATTACTTGCTCTTCAGACACTGGTCGGACAGGGGCGATGCGCTGCAGGTTCGGAAGGACTGGCGGTTGTTTCACGTGAACGAGGAAGTAGAGGACCATGAGAGTGAAGCCGTCTAGCGGGGTCAGCACACGCTGAATCCGTCTTGAAGTATCGTACAGGAGGAGAGCGTCCCACGATAGGGGGAGTTGATATGCCGTCGCTTCGCCCATACTTTCACTGTCCGCATCCTTCAGCTCCGGAATCTTTCTCGACCGGGGGACATACGGAAGAGGACCAGGGTCCGTACTCGGGCAGGGTCGATCGTAGCGTAGGTGAGGAGAAGACGAGTATTTTCGATCGCTAATCGGTTCTCAATCCCGATATCGCATGAGATGCCTAAAATCCGTCAACGCCAGGTCCAGCACTGCTTGAGCGTGGTAGCTCACCGAAGGGGAGAGCGGGAGAAGGGGCGAGGGTGAGCTTCAAGATCGGTATTCGTGCTTTCGGCAGCGGTTTGACCTGCTCTCGTCAGCCGATCCCCCATCCCTTGTTGCACACGTACATCGAAATTCGTTTCCTATCGACGATCGCGACTGATCAGCTCCGAGAGGACTCTACGTTTTGGGAAAGACACACCCGCTCCAGCAAATCCCCAAGCATCTGCACCAAATGCGACGGCTCCAAGCTGGCTCCGGGATCATCGATGAGCACCACCAGATCCATATCTACCACCGTTAACAAGCACATCAGGACCCATATCTCAGTTCACCTCACGCACCCGAATTGCGGAGACCAAACGAATTGCAGCTACTCCCAAAACTCAATAACCGCGCACAGGGCTCAATAGTCTTGATGAGCTTCTCGATCAATCCTCTCACTCTACCACGACACACCACAAAATCAGCTCACGAGCGGGTTGATGGGCTAGTTGGGGAGACGCACTCTTCTTTGACTGTGAGTTCCTCGTTGGTAGGGAGGAGGGGGAGGACGAATGAGAATAGGGATGTGGAGAGATCGTTTAGGAATCGTCGATGGAGGACGCCGGGGTGCATGGTGGATGGTGGGACAACGGAGTGGTAGGGGGATGATGAAGCGGGGATGGTGGGCGATGGCATGCAATGGGTGGGCAGGGGTGATATTCGGGTTGGTGACTGGTGGACTCTGAGAGAGGCGTTAGCTAGGAATAAGCAAAGGTACAGCTGGGAGAGGAATATCGCCATGAAGACTGAGGTCCTCCATGGTAGATTCTTCTCGGCAGCGTAAAGATCATACTCACGGATGCAGGAAGATGACCCAAGGATCTAGAGCTTGCGCTGGCGATATTGAGAGCAGGAGATGGGCGCCAGGCAGTAAGATGGTTTTGTATCGAGAAGCTTCGATTTGCTTTGATGAGGTCGAAGCGGTGAATCTCGTCGTCGAGCTGACCTTGCCCTCCAAACAGCTGTAACAGCGGCGGTGAAGGTCTGCGATGAGACCGGTAGGACGACGATTAGGTGTGACGAGGGAATGGAACGCCGAACCGAACCGTCCAAAAGTACACTAGCTCACGCATACATTTAATCATGCTTTAATTTACTTGATTGTGCTAATTTTCCGATTCTAGCTCGAAAACTAGCTGTAATTATGTGAATGGATGTAACTCACTCCGAAACAGCAATGCATGGTAGGTAATGTGTGCATGGACCAACAGGCACCTGTTCGAACCATCGGTCTCCTCCCTTCGCCATCAGTCAACACCACTGATGGGTATTTGTCATTGATGGGGATTAGAGTCATCCAACCTCCGGATGCCATTAAAAGCGACATTTCCTGTGTCGGATGTTCTCTCCACGCTCATGCAGCTTTATGGCCTCTGATCTAGGGGCTGACTATTCCCTTTGGTCTATACTGAGCTCGCTTTGAGCTTTCGCTACCCCTTGCCATGCTCCCATCCCATCTATCAAATATTCACTTTCCGATCGGCTCATTGAAGAAGGTGACTTCATCAAGCCGCCCCGTTCGGCCTCCTCACGAGTATTTACCACTAAGTGCCCAGCACACCGCTCGGATAGCGGCTCCGCAACGTCAAGTCCCGTTTCCTCCGCCCGAAACACAGGATTCGCTAGAAGGGGACACCAAAAACCTCCCGTCCCAACAAGGATCGTTTCCCGAGGCTGGCTACTCAGTTCGCGGGCCACTGGAATCTCCAGACTTTAGTCCAAGCCCGTTTCGACCCGTTCAATTACCAAAAGTGACTCTAGCGTTCCCCTTGCGCGGGTCTTTGTCGGAGCTCAACAAACTCGAGCGATTTTGTCGAACTTGACCGTCCAGACTGTTCTTCAGGTTTTTAAACCGGCGGAGAGTCATCGATCAGCCTATGTGGAATGTCTTCACAAGGATACCACCTCGACGCGCTTCCTGCGAGACCGCATGGGGCACCTTCGCCAAGATACAGCGTATGAGACAATGGAAATGAGGATAGAGGACATCCCTAGATTCTTTGATTCGCAGGTGAGCAGATTGCAGTCATTGTTTGCGGAATATACATTGAATCCGAAAACAGCCGCACGACTATGTCGCTGCAAAATATGTTATGACCCAGCCCGTCATAACCACGATCTACGCCACTACACAGGAACGCCGGAATATCCAGACAATGAGCTCCGCACGTCTGTAACTGTGTTCGACATTCGCCGACACATCTATGAACCTCGTACCCAAAGCAGCCCAATCGCGGGATCAAGCCTTCGGATACAAGCATGACCCATGTCCAGAATTGACGAGCACATTCAACGACCAACGGGGCACGACCAACTGTGTATATGAATAGATGCGAAGGCGGAGTCTTGATCGAAGATGATTGAGGGACGTTGGATTTCAGAATGGTTGGCGCGGATTAGATTGATGCATCGGGGAAGGGTTCCACCCTCAGGTTGTGTGATCTCTCGTGCTGTGTAAGACTAGGCTGGTAAGTCTACGTCTACCCGCATCCGTCGTCGATTGTGCTCGACAATTGTGGACTGCGTCAATTTGTCTGTAGTTTTCCTTTCACTATCCAAGTCATACCGAGTACCAGCGGTTGTGCTCGACAATCGTATACGTTCATTGACATCGGACTAGGCATGAAGGTTGCTTGGGCGTGAGTTCGATCCAAATCATATCTGGTAGGGTACGGTCATAACAGTATACTATACTAGATCTCTAGCGGATATTAGTCAATCTGGTCGCTCTATTATACCTTTGCGTACCTCGGCCTCTTCCGCTCTTACCACTCCAACCCCGAGACCTCCGTGATCCTTCTCCCCGTTTCTACAGCACTCCAGGGGTTTCTCCAGCCTTAGTCCTCTGCCCGTCTGCCTGACCGTGAAGTCCCGCGGTAATCGGACTCGGTTCTATTCGCGTGTTGGGGAGAAGGAGAGTGCGGTGGTAGGGTGTTACGTGGCTCGGTCTGAGGGGAAGCTGTTAGCGCATGGTAGCAATTAGTGTTTACCCGCTGGCCGGTGTGGATTGAGGTACCATCAATAAGTCTTGAAACCTTGATACGCTCGCATATCTTTGGTCGTACCCCGTTGGTCGTAGAATGTGCTCGTCAATTCTGGTCATGCTTGTATCCGAAGGCTCGATCCCGCGATTGGGCTGCTTTGGGTACGAAGTTCATAGAGGGTGTCGGCGAATGTCGAACACAGGCACAGACGTGCGGAGCTCATTGTCTGGATATTCCGGCGTTCCTGTGTGGTGGCGTAGATCGTGGTCATGAAGGGCTGGGGTCATAACAAATCAATCAATTTCGTCTGCAGTCCAGGAGCATCTCTTTGTCACTCTACGAGGCCTTTCGGCGCATTCGGAAGCCTGCACAATAAGGAAAATGTCAAACTTCATGGAATACCGAACGATTGGGAACTTACATCAGCAAACAGCGTATGACAGACGGCTGAAGATGCAGGGGTCATCCGGGATAGTCTTACGGAGCCCATGCAGAGCTTTTGGAGTGAGTTACATCCATTCATATAATTACAGCTAGTTCTCGCCCAATACAGCTAGAATCCCGGGGCGCCTGAAAAATTTAGCAAATAGGGTTATTCATGAGAGAAATCAGGATCCCGCACCAATATTTGCCTTGTCTGGAGCCACTTTTTACGCGTCTTCGCATAAGTTACAACTTAAAACATTTGAACTGTACATCCCCATTTCTCAGCTTGAAGGGCTTCTATGAGCTTGATACTTTGTGCAGGATGCCTACACTACCCCATCGACAAGCAGCGCTGAAAGGAATTGACCGTGAACTTGCACATTCGGCCTCAGCCCCACGCACAAAATCCACAGGCTCGTCTACTTCCACCTCTGCCTTCGACGCGAAATCGTGCTCCGTCGGTACTGGGCGCGTCCCAAGACCTACAAGCATGCTCGCTACGCGTGTCACATTGATGCCGTGCTCTCCGCACCCCCTCGCGAGTTCAAATTCCTCTTCCGCATGTCCCACCCCGAATACCTGCGACTTGTACTTCGCTTTGGACAAGACGTCGTCTTTCATGCTTGTTGCAAGCGACAACCAGCCGATCCAAAGTACCAGCTAGCTCTATTCATCTACAGACTCGCCCATGGGACTTCAGTATCAACTAGAGGATCAAGAAGGCGGCATACTCATGACGTCTGCTTCAGGCGCTCTGGGGAGCATCATCAATGATCCTCTGCCCCTGACCATTGCCGGTACCCTCCTTCCAGTCTAGCTCTTCCTTCCACCCATCCCAGAGGTAGTTAATCTAGAGCAAATCATCAGCAGACGAGCGAGGGAAGGGAGGAGACGTACCTTCCTCTGTATTGCTTTGGAAATCCGTGGAGAAGGACAACCACGCTCCCGCAGCCATGCTTCACACTCCTCAGCAACCTGCGCTTGCCTCTTGCCCTTTACACCGAACTTGAAGGCTTCAAAGTTCTTCTCCCAGAGCCCAAACAATCAATAAGAAGGGAGAGAGACGAAGGGTTCCCAAAATTAGCGTCATTGCCCCAGTCCCGCGGACCTGTAATTGCGTCTTCAGCAGCTACTCGAGCCATCCAGCGCCGCTTGATAGGTCTTGAAGCTGGAGGCGCAGGAGGTGGAGGTATATAGAGACGGATGACCGAGGGAGAAGGGGTAGGTTGGACGACGGCAGGGAGGGGATGAGTGGTCTCGAGGGGAGATGTCATGTTGTAACCTAGGGGAACAAGCCTCTACACATCTAACGGTGGTACTTTCAAGGCGCACGCTTCAGAAATAAAGGTGTAGGATGGAGTTGTAACACATAGCCTCAATCGAGATCGTGCCAAAGCCATACCCGATAACGTTCCAATTCAGCAAATTGTAATAATAAAGCCACGTGATTTGGCGAGTCCCGCCAATAATGAATAACAAATGTGCACGCCTAAAAGGCAAAGCAATCACCTCGTCCTTTCAACTCCTGAAGCTAAAATCCCGAACCCAATGCATGCAGTGCTAGCTCTACTCACTCAGCGGGGAACAGCAGAGCGATCGCTCCCCGCGAGGAGACTCTCGAATAAACCAGCCGCCGAATTCTCATTCCTCAGCTGGATCATATAGATGATCCCCGTCCGCTTTCCCTTGTCGCTGATCTCCACCGCCACACCCGTCTTCGCCACCCTCTCCACGCCATCTGTCAAGACAATAGTCGAGATGAGCATCGCCTTGCTGGACGAATCCGACTCTACAACCAGCTGTTTAATGTTTCCTCGCTTTTGGGCGTAAAGCTTCAGCCGACCGGATCCGAGGGATTTCCATTGCTGGTGAGACTGTTTGAGGAAGACTTTGCACTTCATCTGAGCGGAGATGACGGCGGGTCCGGTCAGAGCTGCCGCCTCTTCCTCTTCGACAGGTGACATGGGTGGACTGTCATCATCTACGTCGGCGGGCGAACCGCGGCCTGGGAAGCTGGAAAAGCGGGCAGAAGGGGGTTCGGGAGGACGTAAAGGGTCGGCGGAATGAGAGCGAGAAGGCGGATGGTGCGATGCGAAGGAGCCGTCGGACAGGTGAGAGCCTGCACCACGGAATTGTGGGACGGGAGGAATGTCGTGACGCATCGGCCGAGGGGCTGATTGGACAGACCGACCGGACGGTGAGCGGGGCAGCGGTGCACCTGGAACCATGGGGAGGGCCGAATCTGATACGCTAGTAAAAGGGAGGTGAGGTAGTTGAGGGGGCACCGGGAGGTTATTAGGGGCTCCTCTGCTACGGAGACTCGCTCCTCGAGGCGGAAGAGCTGAACTTGATCCGGGTAAGGGGAGAACAGAAGGAGGTGGCGTCGGGCCTTGTGACCAGGAGACTGCTTCGCCAGGTTCGAGCGACATAGTGCTAATTTGTGACAGAAGGACGTTGCCGCCCATCGGTGGAGGCGGCATCGCGTTTACTTCTGACGGTCGAGGACTCGCTGATGGGGACGACTCAGGTGAGAAAGGGCTCGGATAGCGTAGGGGTGGAAAGGTGCTCTCGCCAGATCGCGTGTCCGAGAAGGATGACGGGGAGTGGATGTCAACCGCACCGGGAGATGGGTCTGTGGTCGGAGGCCGAGAGACTGATACACGTCAGCCTTGAATGAACGGTGGCTTCTCAAGAAGACATACCGGAAGAAGCGAAGTCGATACAGCCCACCAAATCCTGAAACATGTTATCCCTAGCCACCTCTGATTCCACATGTATGATGAATGTCTCTTTTCGCATGATTGTGAGCGCGATGACATTGCCTGCGACAAGTAAGTGCGATCTTCGAGCAACGGAAACAGGCCGTACCGTGAGCTCCCTCAGAGACCGAAAGATGCTTCCCGGCTAGAGGCGGATAGCTCAACCACATCTCCGGCATCGGTCCCCCTTGTCCGACGCGTTCCGGCTGCTCCTTTGCCACCTGCTGCGCTTTCGCCGCTTTATCGCTCAACTCCATCCACTCGGCCACAAGGAACAGGTCCGACAGGATGAAGACATGTGCTCGATGGTGAACAACCTGGTCGCCGGTCGAACCTGGACTGAAGTAGATTGTCGCGTCGTGGGACGAACGAAGTTGGCGGGTGAAGGGTAATGATGGGGGATTTATCTGCAGCTTGCATTTCTGACTATATGTGAGCTATTGACAGCGAGGCGAGGCAAGTCGATAGACTCGCCTTCGGCATCATCGTGAACAAGTCCAAAGCTCTTCCCGGATCTATTCGAAGTTCGAGGTCGGACAGCGGAGCTGTTCCGGTCGTGGATGTCGATATTGAGGATGCATTCATCGATGGGACTGTGACCGTCGGCCTTCGCTTTGGTGATTGGTTGACGCTCGTAGCGGGCGATCCACCTGAGTTGCGAGGATCTTCGATGCGACTACTAAACGGCGAAATGCTGTCTCAGTCAGACCAGCTTTATCAGGAAGATTGCGCTCACTTTGAATGGCTCTCGACCGAGCTGTTCATGGTCGAACTGCTTCTACTGACCCTCTCGTTGACCTGCCAGCTCTGTTCACGCGACCTATCTCCGCTAGTGGCAAGGACGGCAGGGTTTGGTGCGTCGTCTTCACCGACGTCCACCTCGAGTCTGGTCTCCACTTCGGATACCAGAGTTTCTAATCTCCGATTTGCGACAATGAGGAGTCGGTAATCACTCCGTCCTTCCTTGGTACTCCGCAACAAACGCGCATACAGCTTCCGGTAATATCGCAGTCGGGCATAGGGGAGGATGAAGAGAGCATCGAGGGACCATTGGGCTAGAGGCGGAGTTGGCGAAGATGACGCCGAGATGTCGACGAGGATATTGGGGAGCAGGGGATTGCGCGATACTGGAGGATAGGAGTCGAAGCCGGTCATAAACGTTGTGGCGTATTTCTGGTAGGATGGTTCAAGGTCATCAATCTACTCCTTGTGTCAGCGAATGGACTGTATGAAAAGTGTGAGACTGACCCATCGCATCAACAGGTCGCCGAGCGCCTTTGGGCTGGACGGGTTAGGGCCAATCTCCTTCAATCTCTGGAAGGGGATCAGCATTGCATACGATACTCGACCTCACGTTGCCAAATGCTCTATTTGCTCTATATACCGCTTCTGCGCATCGGAACATGGCATCGAGCTTTGCAGGTGGGAAGTCCTTTCTTGACCATGCGGCAGCGACTCGCTGTGCAAATTCATCAGCACGAGCTTGAACGCGCTAGGAGAGCAGCTGAAAGAAGAGGGTCGTGGCAGAGGATGTCGAAGAGGTTCGAACTCGTAGACTGAGAACTCACCCGAATCACCAATCCCAGCTGCTCCACGTAGATCTTCTCGCTATCGATAAGATCCAGCAGCGGATTCCGCTTCGCCGCACCTTCTCGTTGTCCCGTATGATATCCCGCATTGGGCTCAAGCATGGCCATTGTGCCATTACCGTTTGTCCATGGCTCAGGTTGAGGCGAGTACGAGGGTGATAAGGATTTTGAGGGTGGACGAGGCGGTATGCCGGGATTGTGATACCGCGATGGCCCGGCTGTAGGCTGATAGGGTGTAGTCATACTGAAGATGGATCGAGAAGCCCGACAGGTGAATCACTGATATGCTGACATGGGGTGGATCCAGGGGAAAAAAGGGAATGAGAGGTGATTGTGCCGGGGATTGTAGACTGGCCAGGAATCGAGATGTGACAGGTTGGCTCTAGTCCCGGGTGATGTCTATGCGGATCAGAGCGTCGTGTGAGACCCAAAAACAGAATCAAAAGATATAAGGTCAAAGCGATGAGAGATTAAAAGGATAGGTGGGGACGTCAAGAGGTGAAAGGCCGTCGGACCTGTCGAGTGAAGTCGTGCACCACCGGATTCGCCCTCCAGCAATCGGCGATTTCAAAGTCCTCCCTGTAGCTCGACCTGGGCAGGTCGAAGCTGAGCTGAGATCAAAGGAGAAGGGTATTAGCTTCAGAAAAGTGCATGCATGCTCCTCCACTGGACGCGAAGACGCAATCTTTGGAGACTAAGAAAATGACGTGGATCTCGAGGCTTATCAGCTCGACACTGAATTCCGGTCACCGGGAGTAGATTCAGGTGGCTCTGTAAAGCAGCAGTCCAGTCCAAGCATATCTACCTTCCCCGCACATCTCACCAACGTCGCTTCCTTTCGCTTTCTCATTCACTCCTTTCGCTTTCCACTCATCTCATATCATATCCACTTGATCTTGTTTCGCCATGCAGGTCTCCTCCCAGCCTATGGGGGAGCCTTCCCTCACTCCTCTTCCTACCAAAATGGAGACCGTCCCTATACGCCATCGAAGGACTCCACTCAAATCTCAGACTCCTCGATCGTCCTTGAACAGCGACCGAAGGCACCGAACGGTCTCGTCCGAGACTCGGCGATTGAAACCCGCTTTTACGACTTGTCTGAGCTACCCGGAAGCGATGCCCTCCACCGCCGCGTTCGAGCTGAATGAAGGCAGCGAGCTTCAGCGAAGTCAGCGTCGGTCAAAGGTGGAAGCTCTTACCAAGCTGGATCGAGCTGGCACTCCGGTTCAGCTCACCTCGGCTCCATCGGCGACCTCCTTCATCCCGGCAGCGCAGCCGTCAGCTGGACCCTCTGGCCGGTCTCCATCGCGCAACCCGCTCAACCGCCCTTCGAAGCCAAATCCACCCTTCCATATCGAGACTGTCCGGACCGAAGCACCACGGCACCCTTCGTCTCGCAGTGGGACTCGGCTGTTCGGTCTGGAAGAATGCCCAGTCTTCTACCCAAGCGCAGACCAATTCCGAGATCCCATGTCATATATCGACTCCCTCGGCCCGATCGCCAAGCCGTACGGCATCTGCAAGATAGTCCCGCCCGAAGGATGGCGGATGCCTTTCTCCCTTGAGACGGACACTTTCCGCTTCAAGACCCGGTTGCAACGGCTCAACTCCCTCGAAGCGGCCTCTCGGGCCAAGGTCAACTTCCTGGAACAGCTCACTATGTATCACCTACAACAAGGCGATTCCAGAGTGACGATTCCTGTCATCGACCGGAAGCCGATCGATCTCTGGCAATTGCGCAAGGAGGTCAACAAGGTCGGAGGCTATCTGGAAGTCAATCGGCTACAAGGATGGCCCGTCATCACACAGAAGATGGGGTTACACGAGTCGTACTCGCCAAGCGTCAAATCAGCATACATCAGGATCATCCTTCCATTCGACACCTTTGCGGTCCGGGCGAAATCGGTATCCGGCTCTCCGCTGACACCGTTGCAAAGTACGGCCATGTCTGTGCCGCCAGGCTTTGCGGCAGAAAGTCCAGCTTCACCCACTCAACCCAGCCGGATGGATGGAGTACGCTGGAGCCCGCAAAGTCGTCTGGGATCTGGATCCCGCAAGGGTGCCAAATCTCTTTCACCGCCTGAGACCGGTGTCTCCCTTCCTTTTGATCGGCTTGGCTCGCCAGCCGACGGCACTCAAGTGAGGTCGGCATCTGCGGCGCCGGTGTTGCCTTCGGTCAAGATCAAGGTCCCGGGCTTCTCCAGCCGTGATGGCAGCGAAAGCGAGCTGAGCGATGAAGATGCCTTCCCTCCAATCCAGCCTGCGAAACGAGACTTTCTGCCGAGCGAGTACCAGAAGGGCGAGGTGAGTCATTCAACGAGATTGAGTTGACGAAAGGTCTGCGAGATCTGCGGGGGCGGACATGCCGCAGACAAGATCCTGCTCTGCGACGGATGCGATCGAGGTGAAACTCATGCTTGACAAGCGGGACAAGCTGATTCTTGCTAAGGATACCACATCTACTGCCTCGACCCACCGCTTTCATCCGTTCCTGCAAACGAGGAATGGTACTGTACCCCCTGCTTGCTCAGTCAGGGTGACGACTTCGGCTTCGAGGAAGGCGAGGAGCATTCGATTCCGTCATATCAAGCTCGAGATGCTGCTTTTGCCCATGCGTGGTGGAACAGGCATCGCCCTTCATCTTCCAGCGGTTTGCCCATACTTTCACGACAATTCGGCAGGGCCATCGTCACTGAGGACGATGTTGAGCGAGAGTTTTGGAGGTTGACCGAGAGTTCCAGTGATACAGTAGAGGTGGAGTATGGGGCGGACGTGCATTCGACAACCCATGGAAGGTGAGCATCAGTATTGAGCCAGAGCTTATAGGCAGTGCTGCGCCTACATTGGAGACACATCCACTCGAGCCATATGCCAGGGACGGCTGGAACCTGAACAATATGCCGATCTTGCCTGAATCGTGAGCCGATGAGTCTGAATCATGCTAATATTAGATTGCTGCGATACATCAAGTCGGACATATCCGGGATGACGGTCCCCTGGATATACATTGGCATGCTGTTCTCAACCTTTTGCTGGCACAATGAGGATCACTATACTTATAGCGTCAACTACAGTGAGTCCGCGTTGTCGGATACCCGCTCAAGTCCAGTGTATTGGGGAGAGACGAAGACTTGGTACGGCATTCCCGGAGCGGATGCAGACAAATTCGAGACGGCAATCAAGAGCGAAGCACCCGAGCTGTTCGAGCAGCAGCCGGGCCTTCTCTATCAACTCGTTACGATGATGAACCCGGGTCGAATAAGCGAGTCGGGTGTAAAGGTCGTCGCCTGTGATCAAAGGCCAAACGAGTTCGTCATCACTTATCCAAAGGCGTATCATTGCGGGTTTAACCATGGAGTGAGTGTCATGCTGATGACTCAGCTGACATCAGATCAACTTTAATGAGGCGGTCAACTTTGCTCTTCCAGACTGGTTACCCGAGGGTAAAGAATCCATCACGAGGTACAAGGAACATCGGAAACCTGCCGTCTTCTCGCACGAGGAGCTCCTTGTCATTATTACCTTGTACTCCGAGACTATCAAGACGGCCCAATGGTATGTTCACATAGAAGAGAGAAGCTGACATGTCCAGGCTGAAGGACAGCCTCGCCGAAATGGTCGCCACTGAAACCACTAGGCGTGACGAGTTCCGCGCTCAAGTTCCGCTTCTGTCCGAAACTCTAGTCGAGGAAGACTGCACGGAGGACCAATACCAATGCTGCATCTGCAAGGGATTCTGCTACCTCTCGCAGATCACCTGTAGCTGCACCAAAGCAGTATCTTGTATCGATCACGCCGATCAGCTTTGTGGTTGTCCAAGATCGAAACGAACCCTGCGGAAGCGGTACTCAGAGAACCAGCTCGAAGAAATCTTGTTTGCTGTCGAAACGAGGGCCTCCCAACCTGAGGCTTGGAGATACCGACTGCGCAGCCTGCTAATCGTCCCGCGACCTCCACTCAAATCGATGAGAGCTCTGCTTGCGGATGGGGAGAAGATCTCAGACTCTTTAACGGAGATCCCCGATCTTCGCGCTTTGGTCGTTCGAGCGAATACCTGGGTCGAGCGATTCACGAACCTTGCAACGAGGAAGAGTACCGGTCGCCGGCGGAAAGGTCGGCGAGACGAGCCGGACGAAGAAGTCGACCGCTCTCCAGCCGTTCTGGCTGGTCTGCTAAGGGAGGCCGAGCGCCTGGCTTTCGACGCGCCCGAGATCTTGCAGCTCCGGCAGATGGTCTACAATATCGACGGCTTCCGGCATGAAGCTTCTCTGATACTCTCGACACCGGAGAACGATCTCGATGCCGAGAAGTGCAAGACGGCGCTCATCCTTGGCAACAGCCTTAACGTCGACCTCCCCGAGATCGCAAAACTGCAAATCATCGTCAACCGCCTTGAATGGTTCCGAAAGGTTGAAGAGGAGGTGGACGACCGAACTCTACAATATCAGGATGTTGTCGCGCTGCTTGACCAGGCCAGAGCGTATAACATCTCTGCTGAGCACCCCACAGTCGTGGAATTGCGGCTTCGGGAGGCTAAGGGTTCGGAGTGGAAGAGAGGAGCGGAGAGACTGCTCGCGGCATCGACGATCACCATCGAGGAGACTTCGGCTCTTATAAATGGAAAGGAGCTCACACCCACTGTACCCGATCTGATGGATCAGCTCGAGTATGTTCGTAAAACGGCGCAGAACTGGCAGACTTCGGCGAAGCAGCAGCTATTCAACGGGACCGCAAACGGGGCGCAACGTCTTTGCAAGACCGTCAAATCTGCTTCCGGCCCTGTGTCCCGCATTGCCATCCCCGAAATATCGGAACTGCAGGACGAGCTCGACTTTCATGCGAAATGGCTCAAGCAGCTCGGTGTCGAATTGGGCGTGCTGTCGAACAAGGTCAATGCGTCCCTCACGAATACCCTTGCCTTGACCAAAACGCTGCTCTCGCCCGCGGATGATCGACCAAACGATATTTTCAGTTGCTTCTGCCGCACCCCGTCCGCCGCCATCATGGCCACTTGCGGCCTATGCAAGGGGCAATATCATCCTCGATGTGTCAATGTGACCGCCAAGAACGTTTCGCATCCGATCCGGTGTCCCATGTGCGAGCGAGAATCGTTTGATGACAGGCCTTCTCTCAATGCTATCGCTGCATTCTCGGACACTCACAAATGGAAATTCATCCTGCCGTCTTCCGAAATGGATACCCTCAGCGATATCGTCGAAGCAGCAGTCCGATTCGCCCGAATCTTGTTGCCTCTCGTCGACCCGTACGGACAAGCGGTAACATGTAGGGATGTCGAGCTTCTCAGCCATTGCGCACGAAAGCTCTATAACCTCCCCGTCGTATTCGATGCCTTGAATACCACCACGAACGAGCGCGTTGTTTTCGAAGACTGGCTGCGCAAGCGAATACTTGATGCGCGTACCCCGGCTAAAGCTCGAACGCGACCCCGAAAGGCGAAGCTTGTGCTCAAGCAGTCTCATGAGCATGAGTTCCATTGCATCTGCTCGACACCGCCGGTGGACCACCTCATCACCGTTCAATGCATGCGGTGTCAGCAGGGCTACCATTCGTCATGCGTCCGCGCGCCGATCGAGGCATCTGGTCAGGATGGTGAGAAGTGGCGGTGTCCTTGCTGTACGGTGAAAGAAGGGAAGCATCATAAGGGCATCGAGGCGAGGGTGCAGATGACTGGTAAGCCAACGCAATATTCGTTAGTTGTTAGTTGGCGCTGACATTTTGAAGAACAAATGGGCACGGAACTTTTCATCGATTACCGCGCGGCCGTCAGCGGGTTCTCACAAGCTCCAATCGAGATCTCCTTGCCCAGAAGCGACTGCATCATCCTAGAGTGTACGAAATTCGTCCCGGCGATCATCCCGGATGACTACGATCCTCGAGCAGCATCCGAGAGCAAGCCGGAAGGGCCCGACGAGCCGCAGAAGAAGAAGAGAAAGGTCAAGACAGAGGTCAAGGCAGAGGTTGAACAGCCCGATGCTGTGAAGATTGAAGCCTCAAACGGCATGAAGGCGGAACCGACGACCAATGGCAATCATACAGCCACTCTAGTTCCGTCGATTCAGCGGAGAGACACCTACCGGCCGGCGCCACCACTTCCATCGGTGCCGCAGGCTCAGCCTACAATGCCCCGCAGTATCCTGGACCAGCCTGGGCAGCGGGGACCGTCGTTGACCCACCCTTTCGCGGCTCCAGCTCGACCGGCTTCGTCTCCTTCTTCCGCTTATATGCCTCAGTCGTCATGGCGGCCTGCGGTCCCGACTCGACCACGACCGGCCCCGGCGATGATGAATGGTCATGCCTCAGGCCCAATGCCGAATGGAAGGGACTGGCGCGAGGGGATGATAGAGCGTACAAGAGATATCGAAGGGTTCTAAGAGTGCCATGGAGCAGAAGGGCGCGCATGCGGAGGGCTGTACACAGGGACCGGAGAAGGCTAAGATAATGCGTTGGAAGAGAGAGATATGCTCAGATCGTGTGACATGGACGTTTGAATAGGAGGGCATCTGTGGCGAGTCGGTGCAGGTATCTACTATTTCTTCTGTGACTCATTTGGCTTTATTTTGTGTTGTATAGTGAATCGAGTCGTGCATGTCATTCAACCGCGTATCTCGCACCCCTAATTCCCACTCTGTCGCAAGCTCACCACCGGCTCTCCATAAGTCCGTGGCCTCGCTCCAGGCGTCCAAAGCGTAGGGACGGCAGCCACAAAATGGACCTCCCAATCCCCCCTCGTCACTCGTCCACTATCCATCTCCCTAACCCTCCTCTCCCTCCGTCTCTCTCTCTCTCTCTCTCCTCTCCTCCTCTCCCTCTCCATCCTAGGCAAATACGCGTCCCCCCTCCTCGCCTCTTCCTCCTCTTCAACCCCATCTTCATCCAGATCCGAAAACACATCCTCCTCATCACTCCACGCGTCGGGTCGGGACGATCCTCGGCGAGGGGAGTACAGCTCAAGAGGAGGAGGGATCACCCGGTGCCCATTCTGCGCGGCATAGACGTTTATCCCGCGAGGGGAGAAGAATGCTACCGCCCATGAGGCGAGCAGGGAGTGGACCCGGTCTGTCAGGATTGGCATCGGGCCGCGGTGGGATGGGTTAGAGTGGAAGGTTCGATGGGTACGGGAGGAGGTGGAGAGGGAGGTGGAGCCGTCATGGATCACTGAAGCCATGGATTCTTTTGCTAGGTCGTCGATGAAGCGGGACCTGTCGGGGTTGGGTTAATCAGAACGAGCAAAGGAGAAGGGAGATTATGAGGGGCAGAGGGGGTAAGGGAGTGAGAATGGCGTGGGAGCCAGTTTGGTAGGGGGAGGGATGGAATTCGAGACCGAAAACTTACCATTCGTACTCGTTGACGTCGTGCGAGATAAGTCCTCGGGGCAGATGGAGCTCCCAAGGATGGTTGAGTCGCCTGGCAGGCAAGCTGAAGGATTCAAAGGTTTCGTAACGGTAGAATGAGTCGGATGGCATCGGGGAGCGGTCGAAGCATGTTGGCCTTGGCGACAAACACTATCAGCCTGAGATCCGCTTCAACCGATGTTGAGACAACGGATGACAATCATCGTCGGATGTGATCAATGGGGAGAATGTCGGCGGGGGGCAACATACTGATCGGGCCGACTACTCGACGCTGTCTCGAACCCAGTTCCCGTCCCCGTCCCAGTGCCCATCCCACCACTCGGCGTGATGTGCATCTCCCTCGTCGCGGTCGGCATCCCAATCTCGCCCGGCTCGACAGCCGTCCCAACGGGTAAGGGGAGAGGTTGGGCTGCGACAGCACCTTGAGCGCCAGCTGCGACTAGGGGGCGACCCCAGCCGTCCCAGCCTGCTCCTGTTCAGTAACGGGTATTCCTCTGATGGGCGTTGCGTACCTTCCGGTATCTCGGGCGGTACTACTCTTGTCAGCTGAGTTTCTTATTAAGGGAGAGGCGTGAGAGGGGGCGGAGAACCCACACATCCGACCAAAGGCGTCGAAACCCTCTTGTCCGGGTCGAGCGATGAATGGGAGTCCAAAGGGCATGGGCGGGAGTGCCGAGGGATCCGGAGGTCTGTACGGCTGGCTACGATGAGCATCAGCTTTCCATCAAACATTCGAACTAGATCCAGGGCGTGGAGGAGCGGAAGGACGGAAGGAAGGGGGACTCACCTAGACCCAATCCCACCAGGACCCGCAAAGTCTACCAACGCTTCAGCTGAAAGCAAAAGGAAGGTTTTCAAGTGAAGGAGATCGACCCACCTCGCCCGAGCATATCCCGGCCGAATCGTCCAGGCATGGAATTGAACCACCCCATCCCTGGTACGCCGGGCATCACACCTGGTATTGGGGTGATGAGTGGGAACGGCATGGGCGGGACGCCGCCCATCGCCCAGGGCGCCAACATGTCGAGCGCGAATCCGAAGATGCGGTCGAGGTTGAGTTTGAAGTTGACTGGGTCAGAGAGGGAGAGGTCAGTGAAGGGTTGAGCGAGAGATTGTTGAGCGAGAGATTGTTGAGCGAGAGATTGTTGAGCGAGAGATTGTTGAGCGAGAGGCAAGGTGATGATGAGATTTGGAGATAAAGGGAGATGGACCTGGCCCAAAGGACCCCCTTGCCTTTCAATCTCGCTGCGTTTGGGTCAATCCTCTCCTTTTGAAAGGCAAACATGGGACCTGAAGGACGGCAGAAGGGGAAATTGTTGGGGGAGGAAATCTTGATAAGGATCTTTAACGTGTGGCAGCTGCCGGTCTATTCGTCGTCCAGCGAGAAGCGATCCATGGGAATCACGACGCACGATTACGATTTCACATGAGCCCCACAGTAAACGCGCACTATGACCACCGCATCAATAGTACCCGCCATACCCCATCCCACCCATCCCGTCTAATCCACCCATCCCACCCATCCCGCCATAACCTCCCATCCCGCCCATCCCGCCCATCTCACCCATTCCGCTCATTCCTCCCATCCCTCCATATCCCATCCCTCTCATCCCAACATAGCCGGTCCCATAGCCCATCCCCATACCCGGGTACCCCTGCGCTGGCGGGACATACGGTGCGCCCATCCCACCCATCGGCATACCCAGCATGCCCATTCCCCCGATCCCTCCCAGTCCACCCATACCCATGCCACTCATCGCGAGCATCGGGTTCAGCGAGGTCACCGGCGGACCCATCATGGGTGGGCGAGAACCCATCATGTGGGGTGGGTGGGGCATCGTCATGGGTCCAGCAGGGGGGAAGGGCGATCTGTTTCATCAGCTTGGAATCATAAAGCCTGGTGAAGAAGGAGGTCGGTGGTGAGAAGGATGCGGCTCACCCGCTCCATATGGCAGGGAGTCGCTGACCTGCTTTGGGTGGGGTACCGTAGTATTGCTTCTGCCATTTCTTCTTCGCCGCCTCCTCAATCTCCCCCGGACCAGGCGGATATGCATACCCTGTCAAGGTTTCCTCACCCTCAGCAAGCGCCATCGACTGGAGCGGTGTACTCACGCTCGGACTTGGGCGGCGGCAGCGCCCCCTCCAACCGTCGATAAGCCGGCTCCCTAACCTTGATCTTCTTCATCCACTTCTTCGGCGTCGTCTCCTCCTCCAACAGCTCCTCTTCCACCGCCCAAGCAACGTTCCCAGCCTGTACCGGTTGTCTCACTGCTCCGGTGTGGTCTCGTAGCCTCGCGTGCAGGTGCTCGTTCCCGAAAATATCTCGTTGGGCTTCCGCGGAGAGCGTCGCGACTGTCTTTGGCGGTTGAGGGATGAAGCTCGGGAGTGACCATCTCTTGATCTTCGGAGAGGTCTTGATCAGTTTTTTGTAGTCGACTATTCATATCAGTCGAACTTAGATATTGGATGGACTGACGTACCCATCGGGATTGGCTTGAGACTTGCCTTAATCCCCTTGAGGGGTATCCCCGAACCAGGGTACGTGACCGTCTCCGTCGTAGTCGTCTCCACCACCCTCCCCGGAGTCCCATCAAGCACCGGCTGTGGGTCGAGTGCTCTAGGCGTTGGGAGAGGCAAAGGCTTTGTAGGCGGTTTCCAATCCGGATCATTCTCGACGAACCCCAAACCCGTCTCCAGGGGTATCGCCGGCACTCCTCTCGTGGTCGTCGTGGTCACGATCTGCGTCACCACCTCCCCGCCTTTGTCTGGCTCCTCGTCTACTTCCTCCTCCTCTTCGACGGGCTCGATGACGGTCCTTGCGGAAGGGGGTTTGAGGAATTTCGGGAGCTGCATAGTGCTGACGACCGGCGAGGGGTCGACAGAAGGCGGGAGTGGGACGGCAGTAGGGTCGATAGATGGAGGGGCAGGCGGAACTTCAGGTGCAGGAGGAGGAGCGAGGTTGACGTTGACGACGATTCCTGGATGGTTGGTATCAGGCGGTGGGGCGGGGGCGTCGAAAATGGTGGTTGGTGGTTTCGTAGATGGTGGTTTCTTCGCTGCCATCTCGCTCGCGACCTCGACCACGAGTGACTCTGGCGCTTCCTCGATTGCGGTCAACGCCTTTTCCTTCTCCTTGCCTTTCCCCTGTTTCTTCTTCTTTCTTCCCCTTCCCTTGTCCAGGTTCGAGCTCTTCCCTATCCTCGACTACAGTCGTCTCCCTCACAGTCCCGTCTTACAGTCCCGTCCGGATCGACGTCTCGCTCGTAGTGCTCGTGGTGATGCTGTGGAGTATCGCTAGAGGAAGGATCGGTTGAGGATCGAGAGATGGGGTGGTGGGATTTAGCCATTTTGACGGGGATGACTGGGTCCTTTGGGTTGATGGTCCGGATGCGGGGTGATGGGGATCAAAGGCGTCAATCAACGGTCATTTGACCGGATTTCACTCTTGGATAGGTATGAAGCGAAAGGTGGAGATAGACTCGGGAGGAACAGAGTGGTCGGACGCTTCGATGCCCGGCTGGCATGTTGCGTTGCAATATACCTCGTGTCTGGTGGTCTCCGAAGCATTGGACCGGTGGGATCCCTTAGAAGTGCCTTGGGATCCCTTAGAAGTGCCTTGTTCGATAACAAAGGAGAGATCGGCGCAGGCGATTGTGCTCATTTCGGTATGAAAGAAAGATTATGGCCATTGGGAGATCAGCGGAATATGTGATCCGGCAGATGAAGGCTGACTACGGGTCCGCCATATCGGCTCCCAGGCCCACCGTCTCCTGCCAGTTCCGTATACCTCCCATGTGACATATTGCATGAATAGTTTGGCAACGGCAGAGCAAGTTGTGAAGGCATGCAGTCCACTAGCCTGTCAGTGACGCCGCCGCTGCCCCGTCGGGTCCTCGGTGAAGAACGTGATCCCCTACATCAATCAGCTTCGTCCGCATCCAGCAGAAACAACCATACCTGGAGATCAAGGAAGCGCTTGAGTCTCTGCTTCCATCCCTTCTCGGTGATACCAGCTGTGAAAGACTTGCTGATGAGCTCGTCGAAGCTGATCGGCTAAGCTCCCGCATCAGTACACACCCGCAACCCATGTGCAGAAAGCGCACCTCGTAATGCAGGATCCGGTTGTACAGCTCATGATCACCCTGGATCATCTCGAAGAACTGAGTGTTCAGGTCCCCCGTAGCCGCAGGACGGGATCGAGTTCTCTTCGCAGACAGTGGGACCTCCTCGGATGACGCTGATGGTTCACGGGTCGGGCGAGAGCGAGGCGGTGTTATGGTAGGAAGAGGGTGGATAGCGCGCCAACACTCGATGGCGATCTTCACTAGGGCGGGGTGGTTCGTGCTTGGTCGATATCCATAGCCTCCCGTAAGACGCTGCATCTTGATCAGCGAATCCAAGTGAGACATGACCAACTTACCTGAAGCTTCTTGAGTTCCCAGGTAGAATAGTCTGGCGTTCCCCTAGCCAGGAGCTGTTCCTCACTCTCCAAACCTAGCGGTCTCTGCGGGGCCACATCCTCCTCTTCATCCTCATCCGCATCCTCGTCCTCGTCCATACACTCCACATCCTCGTCTTCCATCTGTGAGCTCCCTTGGTCTTCCGTCCCCGACCACGCCCAATCCAGCATCGCATCCCTCCCCCAAGCGTGCTTGTCGTCCTCCGAAACACCCGCTTCCTCAGCTGCGACTGACGAAGCCGAGTCGCCCGTAATCGAATGATCATCAGCATGGAGATCCGCGGGACCGACCCACTGAATGACCGCGTCGTCGCCCCATTCCTCCTCAAGGATCGGTGCAGTAGGCGTAGCTTTGGAAGAGGAGACATTGCCCGGGGTAGGGGTCGCGGAGAAGGACTTGCGGTTGCGGAAGGGATGAGATTTGGGAGTGATCGAGAATCGAGAGCTTGATGAGGCTGCGTAAGGCGAGAATGATGTCGGCGATGACACGGTCTGACTGGGCGGGGATCGATGCATCTCGTAGCGATCATGACTGTCGAGCAGCTGGTCTGTCTCGATATCCACAGGGCCCTCGTGCTCGTCATATATACACGTAGGCTCGTGATCCCCCCGCAATCCCTCCTTGATCTCGTATCCGCTTCCCGTAACCTCGCTCGCGCTCTGCCGGATGCCGCTGTCTGGGGAGGTCCCCATCGGCTCGCGGACCTCCCCTTCTCGGAAAGGGCTTGATCATCTCTTCGTCATCATCATTCATCTGAGCCGGCGATCGACCCTGACTGGATCGCGGCATCGGTGGAACGTTCTCCTCGTCCTCGCCAGCCTCACTAAGGTCGGAAGTAAAGTCCTCGGATCTTGGACTTCGTGACTGTCGGTTCCTGGCGTATGCAGCGGCTAAGGAAGATTCGCCGATCGGCTGAGTTGACGGCAACAGAGGGGATGAGACCGGTGATACGGCAGCGAATCGTCGCGGCGAAGACAGACCGTTTGGTGAGGCCCTCATCGACCACTCCAAACCAGGATGCCCCAGTAAGTCCGCCAACCTGTCTTCCACCTCCTCATCCCATCCCTCACCCCTATCTGCAGACGGCTTGACAGTGGCCAGCTTTCTCCACCCTACGGCTACTTTTCCTTTCGCCTTCTTGCCAGTCTGATCTGTTGTATTCGCTTGGCCAGTTGGCGGTAGGTTGATTCGGTTGTCAACGGCGTCGTCGAGGACGTTCAAGTGATGTTCGAGGAGCGAGGAAGGGGCTTTTGAACCAGCTGCGAGGTGCAGCGCGTCGTTTATGAGTGTTTGCAGATCTGGTGGGGGATTGGGTGGACGGAAGAGAGGAGGAAGGCAGGTCGAGATGTGGCGCTATCCACCACAAATCAGCTCGTATTGGGTACAAGGTGAAGGCGAAGGCAGCTCACCCATCGAGCGGCTCCAGAATCGCTCTTCTTCCACCTCTTCCTGCAGACCACGCAGTCAGGGAGCTGCAGTAATACCGCTGTCCTCCCCAGCCATGATGGGATAGGAACAGGTTGTTTCGGTGGTGACCTCGGAGCGACGAGGGGGAGTCGGGGTGGTGGAGTATCCTTCAAAGGGACAGGAAGGTCTGGGGGAGAGATTGACGGGGAGCTCGATTTGAAGCTGTATTTGTCGGCGAGACGGGTCGCGAGACTCGATCCGACAAAGATGGGTTCGTCGTCGTCCGCTTCGAGTACTGCCCTAGCTTTCCCCTTGCCTCTGACCGGAGCCTTCTGCTTCGGTAGTGCGCGGGGTACCGGATTCGCGGAGTGAGCTCGACGGCGGGTACTTGATACGGCTGAGTTGGATGATCCAGCTCGGACAGACCCCGATTTGATTGGGTTCGCGATGGGAGGAGGGCGGTCAAGGATCTGTGGGTCGTCGGAAGAGGATTCAGCTTCTCGGACAGTCATTAAGCCCTGAGCGGGGATGATCTGGGGCGAGTCGGCGTTCTCGCTTGTGGGCGCCATCCTTGGGGCCCTATTCGGTAGACTGCTAGTGCAGCAACAAGATCGAGAGTGCGATTATTGACGGAAGCATTGAGTCACGTGCAGGATCCGTCGCCGGCCAACCTTTGCTCTCCAATCTCCCCACAGCTCTCCGACACGTCCGGTTGGAAGCAATCGAAGGGATATGACATCCGTCTTCAGGACGGAAGATTACGACCAGATAAGATAGGATAGTTGCGGCCGCTCTCAGTTGCACCTCGTATTCCAGGTGGCGGAGATACCTCCCAATCGCACGGCTTTGACCTCGTCGTTTGGTCTCGCCCTTTTTTCCTCGTATCCTCACTTCCATCCCTGCCCACCAATGGCACCCCATAATTTGCTTCCGATCCGGTATCACCCTCTGCGTCGGTTCGGTCTTCTCGGCGATGCTGCCGAGACCTGACCGCTGATCTATTGCCTCCATGGCGCTATTTAGAACAGGAAGTTCTGTTCCGCCGGACAGAGACCCCTGCCGATTTTTCGTGACTTCATTCAACCCCTGACTCATCATGGCGGCTCCTCGCATCGCTAACACGTTCTGTATGACCTCTTTCGGATCGCCAAAGCTGAAGCTTCGGGCTCTGCTACTTTACGGCGCGACTTAAACCGGTGCAACTTGGTGGAGGGTCGCTGCCGGTCTAGTGGAAGCTGGTGTGGTATTCAGACTGTCCCTAGGGCTGATCGTGATTCAGGTTACGAAAGTAGGCCTTTGGTCGCGAGACTGATCTGATATCATCCCTCTACTCCTGCTCGTTGTCTGCGATCCTTGTGCAACCGACTGAATAGCGCGTCGACGCTCCAGACAACGTCGGATTTGACTTCACCACCCCCTCATCCGGATCCACGATCCACGACTACGCGACGTACATCCATACCCATCTCGGCGACCAGCCCATACGATCTCATCGGCGGGATCAGTCTCGGTACGACCATCGCTGTCGATCTCTATCCGACGTTATCGACCAAAGCAAAGAGAATGGTACTGATTGAGCCTCCATTGAATGTCATGATCCCCCCCTCCTGCCATCGACATGGCTGTGGTAAGGACAGCCAAACCGCCAAGCGAAGCGGAGATCGCACAGGAGAACCTAAATTGGACGACGGAAGATGTCATCTTGTAGAGGTTGGTGTTTGTGAGGACCGAAGTGGACACGCTCAGGAGGTGCTCCTCGGTAGGTCCTCAAGTCCACCCCATCCTCGGGATATCAGTCTTTTGGCTTGCTATGCTGAGATGGTATGTAGAAGAACAACCCCTGTCCCCTTTCCGTGCTAGCCTCCCGACGCAGGAAGATTGCGCGAATTCCAGCACCGAAATCATCCTCCTCGCAGCCGACCCGTCCCGTCGTGCCCTCCTCAATCTGTCAATCGCGGCCGACCTAGAGAAGGACCGACCGCACGTCAAGCTCGCCATGGTCACCGGATCACCTCACGATATGCACAAGGAAAGACCGGACGTGGTGGTGGCGGCGTGTGTGAGCGGTCAAGTGCAAGGACTGACAGGTGTCGAGGCGATCCGTGGTTGAATTTGGGCCATGATCATCCTGGGTTCTCTTTCGCGGTACTTGAGCATAGGCGACGTATATTCCGTTTTGAGTAGGACCATGCGGACGAGGCTGTTAACGGGCCAACAGATGATGGTAGGACGGTTCGTGCGGAGTCTCAATCGCTTGCCTGCACAGCATTCATCCTAGTCTGCAAGTCATAGCCCAGGTATTGCGGAAGCCTCTTTCCGCAGATTCTGTCTCACAAAGTAACCGATTCTGGGACACAACGCGACTCTACTTCCAGCTTCGCATAATAAATGCTCCGATTCGACGATTGCAAGAGCACTGATCCGCCACGAGTAAAGCAGGAACGGGAACCATCGTAGCGCCACCACCGATATCGCCGGGGCACCTGACTGTGTCCACCCGTTCGTTCCCTTCTTCCCTCCCCGACCTATTCGAAATATTGCCTCGTTCTTCGCCAAGCAGATCTAAACTTAATCCAACGAAATCAAAATGGTGAAGGTCAGTACCATTCTCTTGCCATCAGATTCGCTTAGCATAGCGCTGACCTTACTCGATTTCCTCCTGGCTCCCGCTTCCGCTCTTGTCCTCACCGCTCGGGTCCACTTCCAACTCCTGTTACACACCTTACTCTGCTTCGGACTATCCACTTGACGATCCATACATGATTGCCCGTACCTTCAGGCAGTCGCAGTCCTCAAGGGTGACTCCTCCGTCTCCGGTATCATCACCTTCACCCAGGATGCCGACGGTTCCCCGGTGACAGTCTCCGGTGACGTGAGTATTCAGCTTGCCTTTCTCCATTCTCCAAGATCTCTGCGCTCTTCCCTTCAGCAAAGAGACTAGATCGCTGATCGGCATGTAAACAGATCAAAAACCTCGATGCCAACGCAAACAGGGGATTCCACGTCCAGTGAGTCTCGCATCTTATGGCCATCGATCAGGGGGACCACCCAGAAGCTGGTCAAGGCTTTCGCAGAGTGTTCTCCGACGATGAGTTGCGTTAATCGTACTATTGCTGACCTGTGTCTCAAACAGCGAATTTGGAGACAATACGCAAGTCTTTGAATCCATTCCTTACCGGCGAAGCTGACCCACTGGATAGGAACGGCTGTGTCTCCGCTGGCGCCCACTTCAACCCCAACAGCAAGAACCACGGCGCTCCCGGTGACTCCGAGAGGCACGTTGGTGACCTCGGTAGGTCCTCCCCGATCCATTTGTCTTTGGCTCACCAGCGAGCTAGGTAACGTCAAGACCGACGGCTCCGGCAATGCCGCTGTGAAGATCACCGGTACGTCTCGACCTTCTCCTGCCCTCAGCCGATCCAAGCGGCTGCCGAATCATCATGGGAGGGACGTCGTTGATCTATGTCCTATTTAGACAAGACCATCACCCTCTTCGGCGCGCACTCGATCATTGGCCGCAGCGTCGTCGTCCACTCCGGCGAGGACGATCTGGGTAAGGGCAAACATGCCGATTCGCTGAAGACTGGTAACGCCGGTGGCCGTGCGGCTTGCGGTGTCATGTGGGTCATCTACCTGAGTTTTGGGTCGAAGTGGGTGCTGATTAGTTTGATCGTCTAGCGGGCTTGCAGCTTAAGTATCATCAACATCAGGAAATCGAAACGTGGTGAAGTAGCAAGTAGTAGTACAGATAGTGTGAAGCCGATGATCATGCAATATCGTACGAGATGCTCTTGACTCCAGCTCATTGCTGCAGAGATAGAAATAGGGAGAGGCCGAATGAGGCGTCGACGACCTCCACTTTCCTAGGGCATCCTCATCGTCGCGTCCGTACAACCACCATGCCCATATTCTCTCCTGCAGTTCTGAATACCTTTCGAAAAAGCTCAGTCCCGCGGCTCGATCTCCATCCCAGGCCCTGAGGACGGAGGCTGACTCGGGCGAGATGGGTATCAAAGGTCAGCCAAGTCTCACCCATCGGACTCTTCGAGCTATCATGGCGCTCAGAAGCTTGGACTGACCCGACAATATAGGCCTCACGGCTCTATTGAGCGAAAATGCTCCTCGAGCGCTGAAAGACCATGAGATGAAGACTGTATGTATACACCTTGGACCTTCTCTCCTCCAACATCGTTCGGTGACCTATGTCTGACATGACGGAATAGCTGTTCGGACGGAAAGTCGCTATTGACGCCTCGATGTAGGTCCCGTCCCGCTTCCGCTGGTTCCTGTGCCTCTGGGAACTGTGGAAGCTTGCTTGAACGGGGCTATCGGGGAAGGTATGGGCTGATCGAGGGCAGGTCGATATATCAGTTCCTCATCGCCGTCCGGCAGCAGGATGGGCAGATGTTGATGAATGAGAGCGGGGATGTCACGAGGTAAGGGCTGTCTCGCCCTCTCAATCCCCGTCGTGCCCCTCGTCTCTCAATGATATGGTCGAGCTGATGTATCTACTCCCAGTCATCTGATGGGCTTCTTCTATCGTACGATACGGATGGTGGACCATGGTATCAAGCCATGCTACATCTTCGATGGGAAGCCGCCAGAACTCAAAGGCGGAGTGGTGCGTTTCCTCTTCCGCTCCACGACAGCACTGTGGTGCTGCCTTTCCGGGGGATAGGGAGGAGAAGCACTGACTTGTGACGCAGCTGGCGAAGCGGTTTGCGAAGCGTGAGGAGGCAAAGGAGGGCGAGGAGGAGGCAAAAGAGACTGGTGAATGTCCCGTGCAGCGTATGCAAGCAGAGCTGATGGGGATTCGTGCAGGGACGGCGGAGGATATCGATAAGCTCGCACGGAGACAAGTGCGAGTGACGAAGGAGCACAATGAGGAGTGCAAGAAGCTGCTTGCACTGATGGGGATTCCATGTGTCACGGTGAGCGATTCTGCTTCCTGCCAAGAGAGGCAGCTGATATCGATCGAAGGCACCTGGAGAGGCAGAAGCGCAATGCGCGGAACTGGCACGAGCAGGCAAGGTGTATGCAGCCGGATCAGAGGATATGGACACCCTTACATTCAACTCCCCCATCCTCCTTCGACACCTTACCTTTTCCGAGGCGAAACGCATGCCTATCTCGGAGATCCAGCTGAGCGTTGCGCTGGAGGAGCTGGGTATGGATATGGATCGGGTTAGCGGATGGCACTGTGACGAGTCACGCTGACACCAAGCAGTTTATCGAGCTCTGTATACTCCTCGGATGTGACTACCTCGAACCGACCAAAGGAATCGGACCGAAAACCGCGCTCAAGCTATTACGAGAACATGACGGTCTCGGTGGAGTCGTCAAGTTTGTCCGAGGCAAAATGGCTGAGAAGGCTGGGGAAAACGCGTCGATCCTGGAGGCGGACGACGAGATACCATCCGATCGGGAGAGCGAGGAGGGGGACGGGGCGATGATGAACTCTGAAGGAGAGGAGGTGGCGGCGAGCCCGAAGAAGAAGACGACGACGAGCAAGAGTCCGAAGAAGAAGAAGGTGACTTCGGCAGGGATGCAGATTCCTGAGTATTGGCCGTGGGAGGAGGCGAAGAGGTTGTTCGTCGAACCTGAAGTGGTCAAGGGGGACGATCTGGATGTGAGTTCCAGTACTTCATTGGGCTAGGGTTAATGGCGGGACAGCTCGAGTGGAAAACGCCGGATGTGGATGGATTGGTGGAGTTCCTGTGTCGGGATAAGGGCTTCAAGTAAGTGATCGGTCTTTCCCAATTTTGTACTGAAGAAGTCTGTAGTGAGGACCGAATTCGAGCAGGAGCTTCCAAGCTCGCCAAAATGCTCTCGGCAAAACAGCAGGGACGGCTCGATGGGTTCTTGATCTCTAAACCGAAGGAGGGGAATGGGCCTGTAAAGGCTGGAGCAGGAGGAGCAGAGAAGCGAAAAGTGGAGGAGAAGGGTGGGGCGAAGAAGAAAGGGAAGAAGTGAGAGTGCGAGCGGGACTGGGCCCCGATATTAACTGTACAGAGGGTCATGCAGCCAAGCCTCATGCAGCTGATTCTCGGTCTCATGATAGATGATTAACGCCGGAAGAAAAATCTGGCCGATCATAATCATTTGGTTCCGTCATCGACTAGGCTTTGGCCCGAAATCCCAAATCAAACCAAAAACAGCAGGACTCGTGCTTATCTTTCCAATTCTACAACGGCATGTGCCCCAACCCAGACGGTCCTACGACGGCTGGTCCCACGTCCGACGAGATGGTCCCTATCGAGACGAACGCACCTCCCCTCCCTCCGCCGTCTTTTGAGACGAATGGACACTCGGAACCGCCGACGGTGAAGAGCCATAAAGGGAATGGAGCTTATGGGCGGGCGAGCGACTTTCTAAGTAATACGAGTAACTGGAAGGTGGGTCTCCCTTTCAAGCCTTGAAATGAAGCACAAGAGATTGACTTTGGTGGTAGATTATCGAGAGTACGCTGCGAGGTAAGTGGAGTCGACTTTGAGTGAATGGATCAGAGGACGAGGGAAGCGAGGACGAAGAGGGGGCTAGTAGACTGGAGCTGATGAGAGTGGTAGAGGGAGAGCAGTTTGCGAATGCTTTCTTCACGCTCGAGACGAAGATCAAGATTGCCAAGCTGTGAGTACTTCTACCCTTCTGCTCGTTCAGCCTGTACACCTCGTTCACCTACGATACACCGCCTGTTTGCTTGTTTCTTGCGTTCTCACCGTCTGTTCCGGTAATCTCGCGCGATCACTGGAGTCTACCTTCTCCGCTTATAAGCTGATACTCTACTCAGGCTCGACGAGTTCGGCGTCGAGTACATCGAGCTCACATCCCCCGCTGCATCCCCCGAATCACGAGCCCACTGCGAAGCCATCTGCAAGCTCGGTCTCAAGCGGACCAAGATCCTCACACACATCCGGTGCCATATGGATGATGCCCGGCTAGCGGTCGAAACAGGCGAGGAGCAGGCTCACACGAACCAGCGAAGCTGCCGGTATTGATGGTGAGCTTAGGTGTGGACGGAGTGGATGTGGTCATTGGGACTTCATCCTTCTTGAGGGAGCATTCTCATGGCAAGGATATGACCTGGATCACCAAGACGTGAGTTCCGCCATGGATGCTGTTTCGCCATGGATGCTACTTCGAGCCTTCTCGCTAGAACGAGCGCCTTTGCTGACTCGCGTCCCCCATAGCGCCATTGAAGTCATCCAATTCGTCAAATCCAAAAACATAGAGATCCGGTTCTCCTCCGAAGACTCCTTCCGCTCCGAGCTCGTCGACCTCCTCTCCATCTACCGCACCGTCGACAAGATCGGTGTCAACCGTGTCGGCGTTGCCGATACCGTCGGGTGTGCGGATCCGCGACAGGTTTATGATTTGGTTAGGACGCTGAGAGGGGTCGTGAGCTGTGATATCGAGACGCATTTCCACAATGATACCGGTTGTGGTGAGTGGTTTCCGGGAAGGAAGGGGAGGATTTGCTCATGGGAGTAGCTATTGCGAATGCGTATGCGGCGCTCGAAGCTGGTGCAACGCACGTCGACACTTCAGTGGTGAGGCGATTTCTAGCAAGTGTGGACTAGATCGTCGCTGATAGTCCTAAAGCTTGGTATCGGAGAACGGAATGGGATCACACCCCTTGGTGGCCTTATCGCGCGTATGATGGTCGCCGACCCGGAATACGTCAAGAGCAAATACAAACTTCCCATGCTGCGTGAGATCGAGAACCTCGTCGCAGAGGCGGTGGAGATCTCGGTGCCCTTGTGAGTGGGAAAGATCGCGAACCCGTCGGAGAGCTGATTCTATATCGCTAGCAACAACTACATCACCGGTTTCTGCGCATTTACCCACAAGGCTGGTATCCATGCAAAAGCTATCCTTGCCAATCCGTCGACTTACGAGATCCTCAACCCCTCTGACTTCGGCATGACCCGATACGTCTCCATTGGGTAGGTCTTCCGACTATCTGCGGAATGTCGCTGATCCTCGCAGCCACCGACTAACTGGATGGAACGCGGTGAAGAGCCGGGTGGAACAGCTCGACCTGAACATGACAGATGAACAAGTAAATCCAAAAAGGTGGACTGTGGTCCTCGTCTGACATTGCACAGATCAAGGACGCGACCAGCAAGATCAAGGAGCTCGCCGACGTCCGGACGCAATCGATGGAGGACGTCGATATGATCCTTCGAATCTACCATCGGGCCATCAAGACAGGTGATCTCAAGGTCGGACAGTCCGCCGTCCTCGACAAGCTCTTGGAGAAGGTGGATCTGGCTCAGATCAGACATCTTTGAATGCTGATGGGCCGTAGCACATGCCCGCGATTGATACGTCTCCGAAAGGCAAGGCGAATGGCGTGAATGGGCATCCGGCGAAGAGGGCGAGGGTGGACGGTGGCGCGACATGACTAGACTCAAGTGTATCACGACTTTGTAGAGGGTATGCATCTCAGGCTCGCATCGCGTCGCATCGGTCAAGTCCAGGCTCGCATCGCACTGCACCGGCCTTTCATTTCAGCTCCCGTCATAGCGGATTGCGACTCTCGGTGCATCCTCAGAGCTCCATGATGATAGGTTCTGCATGGGAGCTGTCATATCCGCTCGCAGACCTTGATCGCAGCCTTACACCCCACCCCGATGACAGCACTCATCAGACTATGTCCCGGAGCCTTCTGCGCCCCACCCGCGACCGCCGCATCCAGATGTTCCAGCTCGTCATCCCGGAACTCGGTGAGGACGTCTCTCAACAGCGGTATGCTCGGGTGATCCGTCTCTCTCAGCAGCGGCTGCAGCGATTTCAATTGACTAATGAAGCGCCACCATCAGCCCCCTCGTCCTCCTCATCTAGTAGACCTCAACGGTGTGCTAGATATGGAGTGGAAGGGTAAAGTGTGGTGCACATACTCGTCATAATGTTCCCCAATCACAGTCTCCACCGCCTCCGTACAAGCCATCGCCGTCTCCCTACCCATCAACCCCGTTCCCGCACCAAGGGCGAAAGAGAGACCCTGCCAGAGGGGATAGAGGAGAGTAGGTCGGACGCGGTGTTGGGTGCCGAGGAGGGAGGCGGTGGCGAGGTGGTGGCGCTCGGTGGCCCACATTTCCTGCCGGGCGAGCGAGCGTCAGCGAGCGAGCACCGCAGCTCTTCGTACTATCTGGAACACTAACACCGCCGAAGAAATACAGAGGGCGGGGGTGCTCGAAAAGGGAGACGACGAGGGGGCGAAAGAGGGAGAGGGGCTTAGGAGGGAGAAACGAAAAGGGAAGAGGGGCATGGAGTGGACTTGCGATATTACCGAACGATCACAGGGACAAGGAGAGAGACCAAATGGTGATGAGAGAACGGATGAGATGGAAGCTAGTAAGGCGTCACCCACCTCGATCTCCTTCTCCGTCTCTCTATCCCCCCTGACCCCCATCGCCCACTTCTGACCCCTATAAATCCAATTCGCCCCGAGTTCCCCGGCCTGGTCAACCCGGATGATCTGCGAGATGACTTCATGTTGATCGGGTGAAAGGGAGGGAGTGGTGATGGCTGCGGTGGAAGAGGAAGACGGGCCAGAGCCGATTTGAGGCTTGGAGTGGGAGGCGGTGGGTGAGGGGGAGGGGGGGATGTAGGCGTGGGAGGCTAGGGTGCGGTGGATGGGTTGAAGGAGGAATCGGGAGGTCGATCCGAGGGCTCGGAGGGGCTGCATGGCAACGGCCTGTGGGCTTCTCCAAAGCCGATAACCAAGGGTCACGAATTGATCGATCTTAATTGATCGATCTTGTTTTCGGGAAGCGCAGCCGGCAAATTACGTCCTTTCAGGTTCCGATGTGATTCAGTCTCCCTCGTTGGCTCGGATTGATCAAGTCCTTGAAAGCAGCGGAAAACAATGCGATATGAAGCAGAACGAGACACTAGGCATGGTATACATATGCACTCAGGCTCAGTCCCCATACCGCATCGCGCCAGAAGGCGATTTTATTGTTGGACTAAGAGTTGAGCATCTCGTCAGCCACTGCTCTACCAGTCTTGCCGAGCAGTACTGGACGAGGCGAAGACGGCAATTCACTGGGTTTGATCTTGAAGTGCAGCGTAATGAGCGAGAAGATAAAGCACTACGTGGCCGCCTTCAGCTTCGTCCTCCTTCTAGGATGTCCCAACCCACCTTCAAGTCCTGGACGAGATAGTAAAACACCCTCAACCCCTCCGCATCCGCACTCTCATTCACGTCCGCCAGCGACCCGATCTTCGCCGTCTATTTACCGCAATCAGCCCGGACCCCAAAGGCTGAGCACGCGGGCGGAACAGCGCACCTCGAAGGAGATATGCTCCTTGTCTATCCTTACTTCCAGCTCCTGCCGTCCTACGATATTCTTTTTTGGCCAAGCGACGTCATCCTCTCTGTGCGTAATTCGCATCAGCTATCTATCGCAGAACGAGGGGAAGGGTGAACGCACTTCGTGATCTCGGATTCCCGGATGATACGTTTCATCTCGTCCACTACTGTAGGCGAGACAAACACTGAGGAGCGTGTGACTCAGCCCACTATCTCAAGAAAGAGGTGGGGAAGAGACAGACTCTCTTTCCGGATGAGCGAGTCATTCCGATAATTCGAGTTATTGGCATATCTGATCCGGCCTGATAGCGAGCGGAAGCGGAGCGCCAGACAACGTGATCAGCGCACTGATGTCGTGACTCTCCATCTCGCTCACCGTGTGCGTACTCGAACTCCAGGAACTCATGGCCGTGCATTCCCTGGTGACCGGTGCTGTAACGGTCAGTACAGATGCAACAGGACATCCTAGGTGACGGTATCGCTCACTAGTATCTAGAGAAGAAGATCCTCCGTCAGCTCAAAGTACAGAACCCGAGCGTCTAGCGAAGACATACCGTAGGTAGAATGGATCTCGTTCCAAGTCCGCCGCAGCCATTTTGAAGGATTTGGAGGAAGATGAAGTTGTAATGAGGGAAGGGCGGAGCTTCGAGGTGATCGTAGAAGACGAGCTAGACTTTGCTCGGCTATGTGCGAGCACTTTGGGCTGCTGTGTAGCCGGGAATGAGATGAGACTTCACGAAGAAATTGGGAAAAGAGCTATGCAATGGTGTAAAGGACAGTCAGGACGGGGACAGATGTGAAGCATTCCGGGACCAAACCACTTGGCCGCCTCCCGGTATTTCGGCGTTTCCCCAAACTCATTGGGGCCCCAGTGAAATGCCTCCACCTTTCCCGTCCGTTTCGTTTCGCCATATCCCAAATTAACATCAACACCCCAGCATCATGGCCCCGGCCAGCTTATATCCAGGTGCAGCAGCAATCTCCACCCTCCTATCCATCCAAGGCCTGCATAAAGGCTCACTGTCCACCTCCGGCGCGATCGCAGCCTGGCTCGTAGGCTATGCCCACCTCGCGAACCCGACGAAGGTGTTTGGAGTGGGCTTGATCTTCTTCTACCTTGCTGGCTCGAGCGTCACTAAGGTCAGCTTTCGGCTTTGTGATTCCGTCTTCCGATTTCTTTTTCAACGTAGGCTGAGCTAAAAGCTGTGTGTCTTAGGTCCAGGCGGACGTCAAAGCTAGGTTGGAGTATGGGCCGGACCCGAGTAGACCGGGTGGGAATAGGAATGCGGTACAAGTGATTTGTCAGCTTCTTATCCGATGGAGGAACTAATCAGATACAGGTCCTTTCGAATAGCATACCATCCTTGGTGGCAGCTCTCATCTTCCGCTTCACAGCATCTTCCGTTCGTACGCCTCCCTTCCCTCACCCCTGCTCACCCCCTTACTCAGCTGGATATGAAAACCCAATGCTGGCTCGATGATTCTTTTCACCGCTCACTCATCTACTCCGCCCTCGGGTATACCCCCTTCCCCTCTTCTCCCCTCCTTCAGCTGATAAAAAACGGCATTCAACCAGTCAGCTGGCAACGAATTTCGCAGATACCCTCGCCTCCGAGCTTGGTATCCTCGCGACCATCCCCCCAATCCACATCCTTACCCTACAATGTGTCCCGCCAGGGACGAACGGCGGGGTGACGCTTCACGGACTAGCCGCAAGCGCAGTGGGGGGAGTACTCATGGGGGGAGTCTTCGCGCTCGACCTGTATCTCGAGAACGGGTCGGCATGTTCGGGCTGGATTTATGATCTGTGCGGATTCGGTCTGATAGCGGGCACTGTCGGGAGCTTGGTCAGTGATCCCTGCAATCGAGCCGGGAACGGCTCGAAGGTGCTGGCATGCTGACGATGCTCCAGCTGGACACACTACTCGGAGCGAGTCTGCAGGAGACACTATATTCGACCGTCGACAAGCGGATACTTACGGATCATTCGCGTCGGGCGAGGTATGAGAAAGGTGTTGTGAGAATCGGGTGGGGGAGGGATGCGCTTAGTAATTCGGCGGTCAATTTTGTTAGTGGGGCGGTTATGGCTGGATTTGGGTGGTGGTGGGCTCAGTGATGACGATATATTATGACATGAGCGATGACCAATGGGCGACAGGTGACGACAAAGTCCGAGACGTCTTGCTCGTCTAACATGAACCGAGGTCATAAGGTTCTGCGAAACCATGCCATTTAATGCATGCGATGCGATGCAGATGCTATACGCGGAACCCCTTTGGGCGAGGAACGAGGAACCACAAGATGAGGGAGAAGGCGAGGAATGCGATGACAAGGGGTTGTAAGATCCACACGCCGTACTGCGACAAGTCAGCCCTGACGATCATCAAGAGGAGCCGGGCTCGGCCTTCCCGATGTCGATGGTCCAGCTCACCTTATTTGATATGGCTCCTGCGACACTGACCCCCTGATCAGCATGGCTATAGAGAACAACAAGTTCGTTCACTTACAAAGGCATGATAGCGCTCCCCGCCTGACCCAGGCTGGCGACCCACCCGATACACCCGGCCTGCAGCTCTCCAGGGAGAACATCGATGATGGCCATCATGACGATGGGGTACATCGGGCCGAGGACGAAGCCGATCAGGGCGAAGCATACTGCGTTGGCAGGGATGGAGTGGGTGAACCAGATGATCAGGTCGAGGGCTATGGCTATGGCCGAGCTGGGAGCACATGATGTCAGTTGAAGAGCAGCGATCCGGGGAACCAACAGACTAGATGTAGATGCAGTTATGTTTGCCTAGGTAGTTCGTGACGGGGATGAGGACGACACGACCGAGCGTCAAGCCTGTGCATATAAGATAGAGGCAAAGCGCAGGCAAAACGAACACGTACCGGCGAAGTATCCGGTCGTCGCGTAACCGACCGATGAGTTCCCTCCTCGCTGAGTCTCAAGGAATGAGGTCTGCACTCATCAGCTTGGGCTGTCAAATTTGCGGTAGAAAACGCACAGTCCATCCTCCGATCGTCACTTCTACTCCGACCTGTCTAATCTATCAGGGCTGCACCCGGCGCATCCTAATTGAAAAGGTGAAGAGGAAAGCCGCGAACTCACGTAGATCATGGTGTAGAAAGCCATGTAATGTACCACCGGCGTCGCCATGATCGCCTTCATCTTCCCCCCACTCCCGCCACTATGCACCGGTCTCTCATCCTTCTCTCCAGGCGTCTCCGCAACCGTGCCCATGCCTGCGCGGGACGAAGTATCCTGACCGATTCGGTTGCCCGTGACCGGATCAGGTTGTCGTCGGCCAACAATCTGATCTTCGGTCCGCCCTTGGAAGACGATAGCCAAGACAATGACGGTGGTTAGAGCGAGCCCGACAGAGACACAGAAGTACAGGTAGAATCGAGGGACGTGCTTGACGAATTGGGTCGAGATTAGGGGAGAGACGGTCGCTCCGAAGCCGTAGAAGGCGTGCATGAGGAACATCTTGGCGGACGCGTTGGACAGACGGGTTGTCAGGGAGTTCACCTGGGCGTCCTGCGAAGTGTATCAGCGAGTCGAACCAAATAAGGAGTTGTTGGGATGGCGGAACATTCGGCTCAAGAATGACTCGCATTCGAAACGAGGGATAGACTTGAAGCAACGCACCTCTAAGCCCAATCCGAAGCCATTGAGAACATACGCAAAGACGAAGAGGGGGTAAGGCCCGCCCCAGCACATGAGGACGTAGCCGGTCATCTGCATGAAAGCGCCAAAGGTGGCAGCCTGTACGGGTGGAACGCATCGGCGACATTAGGGATCAAGGAGAGGAGGGAGGACAAGGTCAGCCTTTCCAAGCCGATTCAACGAATAGAGGACGCACGATTCCGAATCCGAAGTGGTCGCTGATATAAACATTGGTTATGCCGCTGATCATGAAACCAAGGAAGCCGAACACAAAGATCAAGGAGACTGACTTTGTCAACAGTCTTCCAATGCGAAGTTGTACGGCAGCACTCACTGACAAGGTAGTCGACCTGTGAGTCGAGCCTGATCAGCGCAATGCAATTGATAATCTGGGAGGGCATACGTGATAGTAGGCCTGTAAAGAAGGGAGAAGCGGTCCTTGACTCGCGTCATTCCACCCCGCGAGGGACATAACCAGGAACAACGCAGCACTGATTCAACGGATATCAGCGACTGCCTTAAACGTCACAGCCGTAAGAGGCCACATACAGCATGAGCCCCAAGAGCACGGGTCCGGGCAGTGTCCGTTCCTCTCGCAATCGACGGAAGACATACAGGCTCTTCTGCTCGACGCGGCCAGGTGACTCAGCGTCCGCGAGCAGGGTTGGTCCGGCGGCTGTATGTGCTTCGATGGGCATCGAGTCGAGGTGATTCTCGGGTTCGGTCGGGGAGGAAGTAGGAATTTTGGAGAGCGGCATATCGGTGGTAGTATGGGACATCGTTTATTGGTCTTCTAGCAAAGCCTGTACCCATGGCTCTTCGAGTTATATACTCTATTCAAACAGGTGACAGATCTCGAGGTCTTGGTCTTGTCGCGCATTCCCGGGTCATCTGGAGTTGACGACCGGCACGAGCAGCCCGCTCCTCGTGATCTGACTAATGACCTGTCTGTTGACTGGAGTCAGGAAGCGAAATGAACGGATAAATGCGGACTTGGGATCAGCGAGACAGGTCATTAGGGGACCAGTCCGAAAAAGTCTAAAAGCTTGCGGACGGACTTTGCGGGACTACAAAAGGGGTCAAATTTCTAGGACGGAGAAACCCGCCGGCGCGTCCTCGGAAAATCTCCTCCGCAAACGAATGCAGGATGGTCGGGAAACTCAATGGAATGCTTCGTCGTCCAATTGCCTTCTGTCGTCAGCAGTCGAGGGTTTTGAGCCAGTGGCTGATCAGCAACGGCCAGACAGATTGAGGCCTCGTGAGATCGCCTTGCCCCTTCAGGAATGATCAAAGAGGATGGGCCCCCGGTCTCAGCTTTCGCGCCAGTAGAATCTTGATGAGCACGAGCCTCTCCACGGTTTTTGATGACGACAAAGCCGAGCCGACTGACCCTCCTTTGAGCTTCATCAGGAACGCGTCTGATCCGTATTCTGGCGGCGTCAATTCCCGCTGATTCTTCCTTCTTCCTCCTTCATTCCTTACTTTCGCTCATTATCCACCGCTTCTCCCGCCTACCTACCCCCGACGGCTCCTCGCGTTTTCGCTAAAATACATTGTATCGCTCGCTCCCTCCTCACATCTGCTCCACTCCTCCCCGCACATTTGGTCATGATTGCGAAAGACAGCTGATCTGACCCTTCCTCCCCTCTCGCCTCTCGTCAAATCTCCTGCTCTCGCTTCCAACTCCCTCGTCGACCATCATGCCCTTTGCTCCTCCCTCGGGCATATCCCTGTCCCAAATCGCCTCAAACGGACTCCGATTTACCGACCTCTACTCCTCCTCGGACCGCTTCCAATTGACCTCAATCCAGTGGGACGGCGACGTGTATGACCTCCCTCGTGAAATGCTCTGGGACCTGCCCTCACAATACCTGCTTACCGATTACTCGAAGGTACCGACGCCAGTCTACAATCTGGATGGCAGTCTAGAGGAAGTGCAGGAAGTAGTGGACGGCGTGCTGGACAGGATGGAGGAGGGCTATGTGAGTATTCAAGGTATTAACCAATCCCGGAAGTCTGAGACGGGAGTGAGTAGTCTGTCGTAATCGGTACCGCACTGACGGATGGGCACGTGAAAAAGACCGCTTCGCAAGGCCTCCAATCTCAGTCGTCCCTCGTGCTCTCACCACTCATGACACACTCCTCAACGATGCGCCGAGCTACTGCTGCCAATGGCGAGCAAGCTTCGACCGATGCTCGGCAGGACGATGCGGATCGCTCACCGTCGCAGTCGCCGGTGGGGAACCAGATGCACGTCTATTTCGCGTCGGGCACGGAGGCTTCAGCTGAAACTTCCGCCCAAGTCAGCACCAGGGGTGAACGGGAGGAGACGGAGCCGAAGTCTCCAGCTGTCGCACGGCTGATTCCAGGGACGGCTCGATCCCTCACCCAGGAGGATGCGACACCCTTGGCCCTCGATTCCGTAACACAATCTCCGCCGGTCAACGATTCCATTACACCAGGCGACGACGCCACTTCATCCGACGATGGTTCTCCTCCTTCCGGTGTCATTATTACTCCACCATTGCCCGCCACCGAGACTGGGCCCGATGATCCGCTTATCGCGTACTACAACGGCGATCCGACTGCAGTGGACGAGGACGACGAGACGGAGGCAATCAGCGTCAAGCCGGGTACTATCAAGACCCTAGCCTCGCTCTACCCTTCTGAATCTACCATCCAAGCGGGATCAGAGGATGGGGAATACGAGCTCGTCGATGAGGATCTCGACTTGCAGGGTCGGGAGACAATCGCATGGCACCCGCGACTGATCAATATCGAGGGCACACAGGAAACCATGACACCCTTTGACAGTAAGGACATCAATGAACTCGCTGGCCTCAAAGTCGATAAGCCATCACTGCCGACTGACGAAGCTACTGCCGCTCTATCCGCTGTGCAGCAAGCCAGGGAGGATGCTGCGAACGCGATTTCCGAAGGGTCCCCGCCAGAGCTCGCGCCATCTTCTCCTTATCCGTATCACTCAAGTCCGACTCCGGCGCCTCGCACCCCGACCAAGAGAAGAAGGAACAAGCGCCTCCAGAACAGCATGCGATCCATGTTGGACGACGATCACGAACTCGAGTCTTTCCCGCATGCTGCCCGTGAGGTCCAGCCAGGATCAACAGCGTCTGTGGTCGAAGGACACGAAGACCGTGCTTCGCTCAGCAGGACGCCGGCGGAACAAGCACATGAAGGAAGCAATCTCGACCTTCTGTCAGCAGTGGCGAAGAGGGAACGCTACCAGAAATGCATTGACTCGGCCCATACACCGCAGTCTTTGCCACTGCCGGACTTTTCCCACAATGCAGAGGAGAAGAAACGCTTATCAGGCGGGAAGGAATCGTGGCGTCCGAGCCAAGTGGAACTCAATAAGCCTGACATCAAAGTAACCGAAAGCAAGCTGGAGGTTTACGTAGAAGAATGGTCAAAGGACGACAAGCGTGGTATACTCGCCGATCCAGACAAGCTGTACGTGACATTCTTTGCTTTCCTGACCCGTCACTGACACAATACATCAGGGCTCAACTGCCGCTTTCCATTCTAGTCAAAAGCCTCATGACGAATAGTCAAACCCTGCTCCCGCATGGCTTGCTACCATTCCGCGAGGACGGAGGCAGGCGGCCCCGTAAGCGCCAGGGGCAATCAGACGAAGCGGTCCAGGCGACGAAATCGTCTCCGGTCAAGAAGGCTCGCGGCTTTGTTCCTCCTGCTCCGAAGGCGAAAACACCATCCATCTCGAATATCACCGATTCGCCAACTCGAATAGTCAGCGAGGAAACGCAGCATCGCGGTGAGAAGAGGAAATTCAAGACACTGCAGGGTCATCAAGCTGAGCTGGAAACCGCGAGTAATTCCGTTAGCCTATAAACCAGAGGCTGACGATCCATGGCAGCCAAATGATCACCTTGGGAATGCCAAGAAGATGAAGATGTCACACTTGAAGACAGCTGGTACATCCAAGCCATCGAACGGAATGGCCAAGAAGATCGAATCACCCAGAGTCAGATCCCCCTCTCCTCCTCTCGACCGTGCCGCTTCGGAAGATCCCATCGCTTCTATGGAGATCGATGATGGCGAGATCCAAGTGGCAGTGAGCAGCAGGACGAGGGGGAATGACAAGGTTGGGTTCAAAGCGACCAGGGCTGAGTCTCGCCGAGTCTGCGCGGCTTTCGGCTATACTGACGAAGAGGTAAGCAATAATCGTTATGCACCTTCAACTGACGTATCATAGGACGAGATCATCCGGTCGTTCTCGAACGGTCGCACGAAAGTCCAGAGGGAAGCACTGGAAGATTGCGCAGCAGCACTGGTCGAAGCGGGGTTCCCCGTGCGGAGCGTCAATGCACTCAAGTTCAGGTTAGTGAGCTCCTGTCGAATTTCAAGAGAGACTTACGAAGGGAATCAGGTGTAGCAAGAGGGGTCCACTGGGACATCCCGAGGACGGTCTGACCAAGCAAGGCGGCAGTGACAAGAGGAACGCCACAGGAATGGCCAGCTCCGAAGAGCCAGGGGAGACCACGGATGATGAAGACAGCGAGGATGAGTGAAGTCCTGCGAGTACAGGTTGTTGTTGGGGGGGGGGGTTTGCGAGATTATACCATGCATTTCAGAGCTGTAAATAGAATGCGACGAGCCATGCCGACCATGTATATCAGCTGCAGGATTGCGTTCACGTGGCGAACTTCACCTGTTAGCGTTACTTTTGAACCGGTTCAACACCTTCCTTCCCCTCGCCCCCGTCAATCCGCCTGATCGTTCTCGTTTCTTCTTCATCTTCCTCCTGCCCTGGACTAGACTCGCGTCGGCTGATTTCCCGTCCAAGCATGTCAGGCTACATCTCCACCATCGCCCACCCCATCCAGCACCTCCAAAACCAGTTTCAATCCCCGGGTCAACAGCAATCATCCTCCATCTACCCTCACCTTCTCGCCCTACCCACTCATCCCATCCGATCTATCCAGCATGCCGTCCAGCCATGGCTTCCTCACCCAGGTCCGTCCTACTCCCAGCCGCAACAGTACTCCCAGCAACAACAACCACAATACCAGCAACAACAACCTCAACAGCCGGGTCATATGCAGCAGTACGACGGGCCGAGTATACCATCGTGGCAGCGTCCATCCCCATCCTACACGCCGATGAGTACGGCCCTTCAACCTCAACAGTTCCAATCAGTCTCGAAAGATGAGGATCCGGTATATGGCCCACTAGAGAGAGCTCGGGGGCAGGTCGAGAGGGGTCTAACGGCGGATAATGAGATCTCACCTGATCTTGCGGATCTGCTCCCCGTCCCTTGTCAGTTGTACCTTCACGCTCGAGTTCGCCGCTGAGGTATTGTGGGTATTATCGTAGGTCAGGAACCGTACATCCCACCTCCTGGGCCGAGCGATGCTTTCCGGCCGATCAAGATTACCAGGACCACCCCGCTGCCGGACGCACTGCATCAGGAGCTAAATTGTGCGTTTCGACAGTCCAAGGCGACGTGAAGGAGGTAGATCCCGGAGCTGACGGTAGTCTTGGACGGGTAGACAAGCATTTGACGGCGAAGATGGGACTGTTTGAGGAGATTGAGAGGGCTTGGTTCACAGTGGACAACAAGTTGTTCTTGTGGGACTACAATGACGGGTGAGTAGTTGCTCGCCAGCCGGTGCTCCAAATGAGGACCGAATCATGCTGATGACTATGTTTGATCGCAGGCGGGACTTCAGCCGATACGACGATCAGCCTGAGACGATCGAATCTGTCGGTCTAGTCAAGGCTCGGAAAGGTGGGTTATGAAATCGTATCAGAGCTGACCGCGCCAGACGTGTTTGTCGACGACATCACCCACGTCCTAATCATCAGCACCTCTTCCCGCCTTACTCTCCTCGGTCTCTCTCGTACATCAGGCCGCGAGCTCAACCTATATCACACCAACCTCTCTGCCGATACGCCTACCGCCATGCTCCAGATCGCCGGTACCTCGCCAGGGCGCGTCTTCATGCGCGGAGCGAATAAGGATCTGTACGAGCTGGAGTACTCGAGTGAGAGTGGATGGTTCTTTGGGAGTGGCGCACGGGTCAGCATTACCAATCGCTCGAGTGGTACATTGTCTGCCTGGATGCCGTCTCTTTTGACCTCGACCAGTGAGTCACCTAATATCGCTTAGTACTTGTCCTGAAGATACAGACCGTCAGGGTATTGAGACATTCGTCATCGATTCGGGCCAAAGTCGACTATTCACTCTACATACGAAGGGCGGGCTGGAGATGTTCGATGTATCTGCCAAGAACTTCACCAGCCGAGGGAAATATATCCGGCTGAAACCCGATCTCATCAGCAGAGGAATCGCAGGAGAAGCACCGAAGTACGACCAGGCCACCGTGGTCTCGCTCGGTGTCATCGGGTCGCACGAGAGCCGGCGAGCTTGCCTTGTCGCTGTCACTGCGAATGGTGAGGATTGATCGACGGCGGAGCTGATGCGAAGGTTCGCGTATATACTTCTCCAACCTGCCATTCTCGCCGCTCAGCTTCCGAGGTCCACCCATAAACTCGCTCAAACTCGCCGCGCAAACACTATACTCCTCCGGTACCCTCCTCGGCGTACAGCATGACACCAATTCGCCCACGTCTACAACTCTGTTACCCTGTCTTGTCCCTCATTCCGGTCGACAAGCGGCCAAACGAGAGAATCAGGAGAACTTCGAACAGCCAACTTTGCAGGAATGGTTCACCCAGGACAGTATACCGAGTCAAGTCTGGACAGTCGTCGAGATCTCCGGCACAAATCCAGCCTTCGAACCTGGGTCACTGCTGCGCACCGATGGGCTTGCACTGTCTCCGTTACCCAGACAAGCTACCACCGAAGCGAGGCAATTCCTCATTCTGGCAACAAGCGGCCTCTTCTGGGCTGTCCAATCACGGCCAATCGACATGCTTCAATCTGACCTCGAACGCGAGAAGGACGCCGCGATCTCGACTGTCCAGAACTCGTGAGCTAGCCGACGCGATGCAAGCTAATGATCAGCTTTGGCAAGACACAACTCGCTGCGATGGGTCTATCTATGGGCGCTAACTCGGACTTGAAGCAACCGGATGTCGTTTCGACAGTCAGCACTATACTCGTGTCCGCTGGTCCTCCGGCCATACGGGACAGCACGGCGGGACGGACGATGGCCTACAGCTCACGACATGATGGTCTGGCCCAAACAATAGCCAGGCTGCTACGACCCATTTGGAATGTCAAGGCTACAGTACCGATCGTGGGCGGACGACTGATACTTGGCGTCTCGGAGAGGCTGCTTCTATCGGTGCAAGGTCGACTCGAGCGCCTACGGCAGTACCTCGACGAGTGAGTCGTCAGCCTGACCAGAGCTGATTTCAGACATCCCTTCCCTCGATTACAAGGTGAAGGCGATACGAAGCTGGCGTGGGACCAGGAGGAGTTATCCCTCCATGGTCTGCAGGTATTGCTCAAGCAAGCGATCGAGGCTATCTCCTTCGTCCTGCTGCTAAACGCTTACAAGATGTCCGACATTATAATCAGGTAAGCCGACCTGCATCTCACTGGAAATCCTGCCTAAAGTGGAGCAGATGTGACTTGCAAACACAACAGACGATCAGCTCGTTGACCTTCCAAGCACTCTTCACCGGCATCGACGGAAGGGAGGTTGCCCGGAAGCTGGTCACTTCATTGATCGAGCTGCAGATTGGGCAGGAGATGGGAGTGAGTCAACACGCCTGGCATTGAGCTGATTGCAGATCGACACCCTGAGCGAGATACTCCAGCAGCGATGCGGGACATTCTGTCAACCTGGAGATGTCGTTACGTATAAGGTAAGTTTCAGCATATGGCCGAGTTGACGGCCAGGCTGAGGAGAATCTGCGACGGGGTGAGGGCTCGCGAGATCCGGTTGAGCGGAGTGAGATGCTCGGAGAATCTCTACGGTAGGTTCCGCTCTTGGTGTGAGCTCATCAAGCAGATTGTTTTCGCGAGCTACGGGTACTATGCCGATCGCTCGATTGCAGGACGTCTCGCGCAGATTTCGGGATTTGCTATACACCCAAGGTAAGGAGGAAGACCAGGCGCAAGTACTGATCTATGTTTAGGCGCCGTGGAGCTCGGCCTTCGCGCTGCCGCCGAAGTCGACCCTAATGACAAGGCCCTGGACTACGTGCGTGACGGTCAACATCCTTCCGATCCGCGTAAAGCGCTCTATGCCACCCGCATGGAGTGCTATCAATGCGTCATCGAAGCATTGGGGATGTTCGATGCGCTACTGGACAGGGCTACCGCTGCGGGAAATGGTGAGTCACACTGAGACGAGACAGGGCTGACGGACAGCCTCTCCTGCTACCGGGAAGAGGGACGAGGCGTACAGCTTGGCGATTGCATCGGATGACGAGCTTTTCCATGCTTACCTGTACGACTGGCATGTCGCAAGGCGTTTACAGGAGCAGCTCCTGGAGGTGAATCTTCGCCTTACGATGGATTGGGTCGAGCTGATCTAGGTGACAGTTCGATACACCGTATATCGAGCGATATCTACAGTCCACAAGTAGCAATGTTGAGGATCGCCGTGATCTCCTCTGGAAGTATTACGCTCGACGAGAGGACTATCTCCCAGCATCGAAGGCGCTGTTTGATCTTGCTACGCGTCAAAGGTAGGTCGTCTAATCCGGATCATTGCTGATATACAGTCCAATGACGCTAAACGAGAGAGCATACTACCTTGCTCAAGCGCTCACCTCCGCCAAATCCGCTGCCTCGCTAGGCGCTGAGGATGTAGAGTTCATGAGCGGTCTGCAGGAGAGGATCGACGTTGCGCAGGTGCAGATGGAAGTGGCTCGAGCGGTGGAAGCGCATCCCAATCTAGGTGGTGAGGAGAAGCGGCAAATCCTCTCTCAGCTCAATAGCGACCTCCTGGGTCTCGACGAGGTAAGAGCTTACCCTTTACTCGACTCGAAATCCGGTGAGCTGATGATGAAGTAGCTGTATCAGAATTTCGCTCGGCCATTCCGGTTATATGAGTCGATACTCCTCATCTTGAAGATCGCGGATACCCGCATCGAGAATGTCTGCGAGGCGGTCTGGCGGCAACTGCTGCAACAGCGAGCGGGAATGGAGGCAGCTCACCTCGCGATGGCTGATTTAATCACGGACCTCTGTCGGTGGTACTTCCCGTCGGAAGCAGCACCGCTTGGTATGTGACTTCCTCCTGTTAAGCCATTCCGACAGCTAATACTGCTTGACGCAGACATCATACTTCCGGTCGTGTACTCCGAGGCTGCGGGCATGATTGCGTCTTCTCCGGCAGGTTGGGCGAGTGAGGCGCTCCTTGAAGGTGGAGTCCCGATTCGGGAATGCTGGGAAGCGGTCATGGGACTGCATGATCAGGTTGGTCATCGCCTTTCCGTCGTATTCTGCACGACGACAGACCCTGATGACTACCAGGCTGACAGTGACGAGGAGCGAGATTTTCACGCGGAGGAGGCTGGTGTGCTGACGGGACGGTGGATGCGGGAACGGGATGCTATTCCCGCTGCCGAGGTGCTTTTGCCCCCTGAAAAGGTTCGGATTCAAGCTAATCTGGTTGCCAGGTCGAGCGATTCGCAGCTGCGTACCTGCTACGGACGAACGCAAACACAGCAGGAATGGATGAGCGGCGGATAAGAACGCGAGCACGAATGTCGGAGGCCAAGGCAGCGGCGGTGCGGTACTAGCGATACAAGTGCATGTGCATGATGCGGACCTGATCAAGCATCTTGTCGCCGAGCCTCCTCGATCGCCGCAGACCCGTCTTTCTCCTCATCAAACCTGAAGAATACGAAATCTAGCAGAACCGTCCTCTTCATCCATTCGGGTAAGGGTCGATACAGCTGAGGTGGGATGGGGAGGACGATACTTGTTCGAGCGAGGTATGTTTTGTAGTTGTTCCATGTCTCATTCTTCGCTTCTCCCCGCGTGAAGGAACCGGGTTCGGAATCGGCTGGGGCTGGGTGAGACATCATGAAATATCGCTTGGCCGTTGGTTTCTCTGCGGGCGGGAGACCGGAGAGGAAGAATAGCCTGAGCACGGTGTCAGCTACCAGCTGGGCAGGATAGAAGAGGGGCATTGGGAGAAGGAGACGTACAATATAATGGTGAAGAGTGGGGAGACCATTGCGGCTAGTTGGGCACGTCGGGCGCCAGTCGAGACGTGGCCGACCTGGCTCGGGCTCACTAGACCAATCGTCAGCTCGCGGTGCTCAAGGCGACAGATGGAGGTACGGCAGAGGACCCAGAGACCCCAATGAAGGGTGATCTCGCCAAAGTATGGGGGATGACTTCGCCCATTTCTGATCAGCGCTACGTCCAGTGAGTTGGAGTGTGAGCAGACTGACCGAGAGAAATACCATAACCCCTTGGTACAAGGCTGTCCTTTTGGCGGTTTACCCGACTTGAACTGGTACTACACCGCTCATTAGTCCAAGTTCCCCAATCGAGGCCAGTCGGAAGCACCGACCTTCTGTATATCTCCAAGCGCCTCCCAAAGCAGCCCGATAGCGAAAACGATGATCCCGGCAACATCAAGACCTGTCCCAAACGACGGGTTATCCCCGCCTCGAGCTCGGTCAGACACGGCTGGGGAGTTGAGGATGACCACCGGGAGTGCTGATCGACCATCAGTGTCGGCTCGACAAAACACGCAGATGGGGAAGGGAGACTCACCGACGACCCAGACCCAGAGGATCTGACCGGCCCAGAAACCGGCGAATTTGAGGAAGTGCGAGCGAATATCGTCGAAGCGGGTATCACCTGGGATCAGGGAGGGCTTCATCAGCGGTATTTACAGAGACTGGCGGGGGGACGTACTGCCAGTCTTGAGGACTCTGAAGAGCAGGAAGCCAGCGAGTCGGGCAGCCCAGAGCATCATAAGTACCGAAGCGCTGCGTCGAGTCTCAAATCAGCTGACAGTGGAGTGCTTTCACGAGGCGGACTCACACGATATTTCTGAAAACCCGGCGAAAATGAGTCATGCCGCTCGAATAAGGGAGTAGAAGGGCAACGTACCGAACATCGTATGCTAGATCATCATCAGCACTGTCAGATTCACGAAGGGGAAGACGACATGTACTATCTCCGGTCAGGAGGGTAATCAGAGCGAGAATAAAGAAGTTTGATCCACCCTGTCCATACCGTCAGTTCCGCAGAGGCGTCACTGAACTCTGATAGCTCACGGTGAAACTAGGCGAGGACTTGAGTCAGCACCACTCCTCCGATGCACAGCGAGACTCACTCGGTGATCTTGTCAAACTATCCAAACACAACGCCCACGTCAGTGAGATCTGAGTGGACAAGCGACTCGACTCACCTGCAAGGTCCAAGCGATGACGAACCCGCTGATCTGCCATGCTATGGTGATGAGCAAGGATATGGTGAGATTGAATCGATCGATGATGACGTGTGGAGCCATCCTGGGCTATCGATGTTGACAGGTTCACTTTATGGATGTTCGTGCAGTAAATCGTCCTCGACGATATTTTCTGGGAGTTGGTGCCAATCTCCGGCCGAGATCTGCTTTTGCAGACACGATGTGGTCGAGTTATTCTAAGAGAATGCCAAGTCAGCGGCCTTCAAGGTCGATTAAGAGACAGACCCCTTCAGAAAACGGCGACGCCGTGACCGTCCTTTATGCTTTATGACGCAATCAAGGCGTCGCATCGCATATGTTCAGGAACGGGATCTCGTGGGAGCTTTTCGCTCTGAAATCTTATGTCAATTGCGTCACACTTGTATTCATGACTTCTCGTTCGTTATATACTACCGGTCCTCCCCACGCCGCCTCACACGCCCACTCTCGATCGTCTCGGAAAAGGCTGTATGGACAGAATGGAATGGGCTGAGTCTCTCATCTTGCAATCTTCTCTTCCTTCTCGATCTCCTCACTCCAAAAACTCCCCATCTTCCAGGCTCTTCATCACGAATGCCCCTGCTTGCCCTTCGTCCCTCGCTCCTTCTCATCCACCAATCAAAGCTCCTTCTTCGCGCTCTGGCTCGCCTGGGCGCTGACACTGCTGAGACTGGCAGAGTACGAGCTCGCGCTCTTACTCGCCACGCTGGCCGCCGAGATTGCAGACTTGCTCGCGACCGACCAAGAGCTGCTGAGGGAAACTGACAGGCTCGAGGCGGATGACGAAGCGACGGACGCGGCCGAGACAGCCGAGCGAGAGAGCGAGACCGACAAGGACGACGCGGAGAGGGAAGCGGAGTGAGCCGTGACCGAGGCGGCGGATGAGACCGAAGAAGCGACTGAGGAGGCCGAGGACGAGGCGTAGGACGCGGCGGACTTGGCCGATTTGCTGGCAGCGGAGGCGGCGGAAGACAGCGAAGGATCAGCGGACTTGGAGGCGGCGGATGATGCAGAGGCCGCGGCGGAAGAAAGACTGCTGGAAACCGAAGCCGCGGCAGAAGTCGCGGCAGCCGAATTGCTCGATGCAGATGCCCTAGGACCAATCAGCATGGAACTTTTACGTGGGCTCGGAGACACCTACCAAGCGTTCGCAGACGCGACTAAAGCAGCGGAAGTCGCGCTCGCGCCGGCAACGCTAGCGGCTGAGCTGACCGAGCTGACTGCGTAGATAAGGGCAGACGAAGCCGAAGACTTCGCCTTCTCGTACTTCTCTTCTGCAGTCAACTTGGACGATGTGAGCATCTGCGGAAGTTGTCAGTCCAGTCTGATTGACTCGAGAGAGAGCCTACTTCGAGGACTTGGGACAACTTCTCCTCGGCAAACTCGACGCCCCCGCTGATTGTCTCGCGGATGGTCGCGAGGATCTGCTCGACTTTGTTCTGGCTCTGGACGTAGTGGACTGCTTCAAGTCAGACGTGCGCCAAGTTGAGACCCACGGAAACTCACTCCTGACCTCGTGAAGCAGGGAAGGGCGAGAAGAGAATTTGGTGTCATCGATGCCGTAGCTCCTAAGCTGTGCGCGGAGGCGCGCGTCGGGCCAGGCGAGATAAGGAGCGGAAGTCATATCCTTGTACTTGTTCGTCATGAGACCGACAAGCTGGACAGGGTCAGTTCCTGAGAAGACAGTGAGGGAAGTGGACTTGCCTCCTCGCGTTTGGCCTGGACGTCGGATTTGAGGTATCCGTGGTCAACGAGCCAGGCCCGCATCTCCGAGTCATACCAGCTGCCGAAAACGGTCGATTTGGCTCGGGTGTAGTGCTCGTCCATAAGCTTCTCGTACTTGTCCTTCTTGAGTTGAGCCGCATCTGAGCTGCTGCAAAGTCGTCAGCACCACGCCCGCGTTGGAAACAGAACTAACATGACACCCTCGGAAACAAGCCAGTCCCTCATCTGCGACTCGTCCCACTTGGAGTAAGCGGTGTCCTTCGCGTCATAGTAATTGGTCTTCATCAAGTCGACTAGCTTGTCCCTCGCCGTCGGCTCAGGATGAGCGATGCCGTGCTCGACGAGCCACTCGTGCATCGTGCTGGTGGACCAGGCTTCGTAGATTGGGTTGGTAACTTTTAAGTAAGCGCCACGGACAGTGTTGAGGAGAGCGGCGCGACCAGTAGGTGCGGGTGTAGAAACGACGTCGTGCTCCTCGAGCCAAGTGCGAAGCTGGTTGTCGTCCCATGTGGAGAAGATGTAGTCCTTGGCATCGTCGAGTTTCTTCTGCACCCTGGCGGAGGCGTAAGCGGCCTGGGATGAGACAGAGCTGGCCCCGCCGTAAAACCCAGAGGAAGCTACGGATGCTGCGGACGAAGCGGAAGATGCGGCCTGATCGGTAGGGTGACCGTAAACGGCGGTGGAAGCGGCAGACGCCCTGGGGGAGTCAGCTGAGTATTCGGTGAGAAAGTTCGCGCTCACTTCTGCTTGGCGAGAACCAGAAGCTGTTCTCGCGTCGACGAAGGCGAGACTACGCCCTGTTCGAGGAGGAACTCTCGCAGCTGGCTCTCGGACCATCTGACTGAGTCAGGCCGGTTCATCCATTACATGGACTGACTCACGTGTCCATAGCCTTACCGCTGTAAGACTCAAAGTACGCCTGCCCTACTCCAGCTACTTTCGCTCCCCACTGCGTCACTCGTCAGTCCCCTTCTCCAAGCAGAACAGCGATCGAAGACGAGGAAGGAAGACCACTTACGGTAGCAGCGGCATCAGCACGCTCTGCGACGAGCTTCTGCGCGTCCTGGAGAGTTGGGTTGTTGGCGATAGCGACTCCTTGCTCCTTCAGGAACTCGACGGACTGCTCAAGCGACCAGTCCTCATACACGGCTGTTGAGTAGGAAGTTAAGTGGCGGGGATTTGGGTTTTGAAGGAAGGAATGTTGAGCGGTTTCGAAGGAGAGAAGGGGGATGAGAAAGAACGACAGACGGTGTCAGCCAACTGCTTTGCATACACCATACGGTAAGTGGATACGGCTCGCAGTGGAATTTATCGCGAGGGTGGACAAGGATCACTCACGCTTATCCTTCCCAAACAGTTTCGCGTCTGCGCTCACCGACAGCGCCAACGCGGCGTAAATGACCGCCTTGGCGAATCTCATCTTTCCTCGTGACTCTTAGTGTGAATCAAGGTAGTGCTATTAGATATTCTCTCTACGCCGTGAGAACAAGATGATGAGGTGAAGGGGAATTGTGCGATAGAAGAAAGATAATGGTATTTGCGCTACGTGTCATGCGCAGAGGCGGCTAAAGGCTTCGAGTGACGTCAAGGGCCCCGGAAATATAGCTTGTGGCATTCAGGCACGCAGTGGGCTCGACTGTCGACCGTTGCTTTCCGGGCAACCGATTTCTAGATGTGGTGGATCATGATCCTACTTACTTCGCTCCCCGGGCCTCGGAAATGTGGAGACAATCTTGCCGATGGAGATCCCATACTAAGGCGGAAATATCCCTCTGTGGAGTTCATGCTCGACCAAGTCCTCCTTCTTCTCCGGCATAGTTCATGCTACAGTAAATGGGCATTCCCTTTCGATAGGCAGTCTTCCGCCTACCATTCGTCTTGTGCCTAGCGACACTTGAGGCGAATGTACTCTAACCCGAGGAATCTGGGGTCTCGTACTACTCCAACGGTCATTCAAACGGAATATCGAAATCGTTAAATCCTGGCTTAGCAGAAGCAGTGTCCAGCAAGTAAGCCCCTGCTGCCGAGTCGAGTACCGACACAAAACTGCTTATAGTGTAAAAGGGCTACTTTTGTACTACGTCTTGCCCGGTATCCACAAAAGACATGAATCACTGCTTCAGTCTCTCACACCCCTAAAGGCCTCGTGTCCATCCCCATATCCTCGCCCACCACGACCATCTCACTCCTCCCCACCAACGTCCACTCATCGGCATTGAACGTATTCGGCTCACTAGCCACAATCACGTGCCTCCCAACCTCCTGCTTCTCCTTTTTTCCTTCGCTCAACTCCGCCCCAGGTTTCCCCTCGTCCGGGTGACCCTTGAATTTCCGGTTCAGCGTCGCGCCAGCCGTCGTCGAGAAGTACAGGCTCGGCGGCTCATGATGTATCGGGGAGGCGTAACGGAGGGCAACGAGGGATGAGCCGGAAGATACGAGGAGGTTTAGGGCGTTGTGTTCTGACTTTCCAGCTTTCATTTCGGCGGTGGATTTGATATTTTCGAGCTGGCCCACGGTCTTGGTCATCGCTTCTGCCATCTTGTCGATGGGGTAGAGCGACTCCCAATCTCCCTCGTCCCCGCAGAGATTGTGGAAGTAGAGCGCGGCGATGTGTTCCGAGTCGGTTGTTCCGAGAATGGCCATTTGATATCGAAGGGGTAGCGTCATGATAAGCTGGGGCTTGAAGAGGTGGAAGGAACCGAGGACGCCGTTGTGGCAGAAGAGGTGACGACCGAAGGTATAGGGGTGACAGTTAGTCTCAACCACAGGAGTAAGGCCTGTAGCGCGATCAGTCCTGCTGACCATATTGGCAATGCATGGTCAGACTCACCAGTAGCAGCGCGGATATGCGCTAGGACTGCTTTCGTTTGGATCCCCCTCGCCAGGCTCTTCAAGACCAGATCGTTCAACGGCGGTCGTACGTTCTTGTACACCGTCGGCCGCATCCCCTCTTTCCCTGTCACTCCGCTCTCATACTCCTCGAACGTATCGCTCCACCATCCAACTCCGAAACCGTCCATGTTGGTCAGGGGGTTGGGTGAGCCGGTATCGTTGGCAGAGGAGATGGTGAGACCCTCCCGGGCTGCGGCTTTAGACAGAGACGATGACGCTGACTGGTCAGAAGAGTCGGTCTTGGGGTCGAAGGGGTGGTGGTTGATGGGTAGGAAATGCTCGTCGACTGCTCACTGTCAGCGAGGCCGTATTAGGGAAACTGAGGGACAGGCGCACTTTGCTTGACGATGGAGTGGGTCGGGCGGAGTAAGACATCCTCGAGTAGCTGTGGCTCGTCGCCAAGGTATGTGAACCAGCGGCACATGATGGGTCTTAGCTTCGGAAGGTAGAGATTGATTGCATCAACCCGCTTTTTGACGGAACGGACGCTCCACCGATCTCCACGTGTTAGCCCGTCATAGCGACACAGGCACTAAGCGGGACCGAGATGGGGTTGCTTGATTCGAGGGCACGCGACATAACAGTAGCTGTTTCTTCGGAGGCCAAGTCGTAAAATCAACTGCAGTCTACCCAAATTTAAGTCCACTCTCCCAACTGCAGGTTGTCCCGCTGTATCACTTCCCGGTCGACGCCAGTCGATGGTCTTCGAAACAGCATACCGCTCTTTTTGACAATTGAACAAAGTCATACCCATCCCCACAACGTAAATCGCGACATAAGGCTCTCGTCAGATGGAGACATGCTTGCCCTCGTTTAGGTTATGTAAGGTCCAGATCTTCTTGCCGTTAGTCTTGCTCTGCAGCAGGAGCTTCGAAGGTAGATCGGCGATGACTACGAGTGAGATCAACCAAGTCTTCCTTCCTTCAGGATTACGTGACGCACAATTCTCGTCAACGACCGGTTGGAAGGTGTAGTCGCTAGGAAGCGTAAGCGAGCTCGCGATACCACCTTGAGACCCACCCCGGAACTTCATCAATCGTGCTGGCGGCGTAATTTGCTTTCACGAGATCGTCGTAAGAATCTTCAAGGAGGCAGGCTAACGTGTCTGCATCATGGCTTGCAGCCGGCTTGTTTCACGAATTTATGGTATATGCCCTGGCGAAAGTCTGAGCGCACCTCCGCCAAGGCATGAAAGGGTTCTCACCTCGACGACATAGTCGGTGCAAGCGTAGATGGCAGGGCTGAATGAACTTGAGGAGATGACGGCTTCGAACAGAGGTGGCTGAGTATAGCCGTTGTTGGCGATTGCTTGAAGCTCGACGGAGCCGCCACGGGCTGACTCTCCATAGATGGTGACGTGGTTGGGGTTGCCTCCAATCTAACGCACCAAATTGGTGAGTCATATGTTACGGCCTCGAATTGAACGGTACTGCCCACCTTGGCAATGTCCTCCCGGACCCATACGAGTCCCGCCTGCTGGTCCACTGATCTCTACTCAGCACACCACCGACGCCTTCACGACACCACTCACACAGTCCAGGATTGTAAACACCGTCCTTCCCGACCTCGGTACCGGCGAGGAAACCGAATGCGCCGGACCGGTACTCGACATCGACAAGAACGAAATTAGCGCCGGGATAGACCAGGTTGTACTCGGCTGTATGGCTCATCAGTAACCTCATCAACAGAGCGAAGGCATCACCGGTACTGGGCTTGGTCAACGCTCAATACCGTTCCTTCGGTATACCTGGACAACCACTAAATCAGCCCAAGAATCAAGACACGGAACGAAGAAGAACCACACTTACCCTCCGCCATGGATGTTGACCAAGACCGGCAGACTACCATCCAGTGTAGCGCCTGGTGAGATATAGATGTTGACCCATAAACAGTCCTCGCCGTATGTGGGCGACAAGAACCCCTCATCGATGGCGGGGTTGAATGGCTGCGCGCCGCCGTTGAACTACTTGGGCAGTTCAGTGCCGAGGCGTTGGTGTACAGGAGTTCTGAGACCGGGATGGGAGACTGGGGTACGCGGAATCTGTTTTGACCTGGTGCCAAGAATCAGCACCTCGAATCAGCGTCCCACGTGAGGAGCGTCACATGGGATGAGCACACACCAGTGGTTCGGCGGCATAGCGGACGCCGAAAGTACTGGGATGTTGGACGTCTCATTTGTTAAAGATGGCTGGTTCAGGGTACAGGCGTTTCGCGCGTTCGCGTTTATATGAATACATCTTAGTAGTCATGCGTTTTTACTATTGCATATGAACCTGGTTATTCAACAGATTATGAGACCTTG